>Ga0207752_1000199_pt1 | contig 28104 bp, 21 predicted proteins | sample Pon2CUnioCityCA_6_FD_187272 | JGI IMG/M metagenome (GOLD analysis project Ga0207752, IMG submission 187272) | Marine sediment microbial community from Union City, CA, USA - Pond 2C Sediment 2 (SPAdes) | ecosystem: Environmental > Aquatic > Marine > Intertidal zone > Salt pond sediment ... | reverse complement strand
AAACACTCAAACGGGGTCACGAGCGTTGCCTTCTCCCCCGATGGGACGACGCTGGCTTCCGCTTCTTTGGGCGGTGTGACGAAGGTGTGGGACACCACAACGATGTCCCTCGTCCACCAGCTGGACGCATCATCCGGCACCGCCGGGGTCGCCTTCTCTCCGAACGGCTCGATGCTCGCCATCGCCGGTATGGCCGACGGGGATCGGGAGCTCTGGAGCACCGCGGACTGGACCCTCATCCGTGAGCTGGAGTCCGCCCGGGGCGGCCAGGGCAACGTCGCCTTCTCACCGGATGGCACGCTGGTGGCGGCCGGCAATGCGTGGTACGAGATCCAGATCTGGCGCGTGGCCGACGGGGCGCTGCTCCACAGCGCAGAAGGCCACACCGATAGCGTCAACAGCGTGGCCTTCTCGGCCGATGGGGAGACCCTCGCCTCGGCTTCGCTGGACGGGACGGTGAAGCTGTGGCAGGTGGCGGATTGGTGATCCCGTCGCTCGGACATCCCGCGAGTATGGTGCTCGGTTACGAGGTGGTGAGATGAAAGGAACGACGAGTCTAATCCTGGGAGCTCTGCTGGTCGCAGGCCTTTCCCTGGCCCTCGCCTGCTGCGGCACGCTCGACCCGCAAATCGAGGTCAAGCCCACGGTCACCGCCACCCTCACGGCGCAGCCGACGGAGAGACCCGCACGGACCTCGACATCGACGGCGATGCCCACCGCGACGCGCATCGCAGCGCCCCGCTGGTCATCAGCCCCTCGCCGCCGTGTAACAGGACATCTATGCATTGCTTCTGGACACGTTCCGGCTCGAGTGAGCCGCTCAATCACGATAGCGGGGTTGTACAGCGCACCGAAGGGACCCGCCAGGGCCCGTCCGGTCTCGCGGAGACCGGCTGAGAACCCGTGGAACCCCATGGAGGAAAAATAACGATGATACGTGTATCCGTTCAACCCAGACGGTACATCTCCCAGCGGAAAGAGGTCCTCTTCTGCCTGCTGGCCCTGCTCCTCAGCTTCGCCTCCCTGGTGCCCGGCGGCCCCGTCGAGTCCCGCGACTTCTCCCACATGGATGCGCGGGCCTACTGGGCCTTCAACGCCTTCCTCACGACCCTTGGCCTGGCCGGCTTCGTGGCAGCCTACCTTGTCTGGCGGGACGAGACGCGCGGCTATCGGGCCGCGGTGGTCATCGGCTGGCTGTACGTCGCCGTCGTCGCCTTGGATCTGGGCCACGTCTTTCCCGTATCGCCCGATCCGACCAGCCTCATCTTCGGCATCATCATGATCGCCGACGCCATCCTGGCCCTCAACGTCGTCCTGTTCTCCTACAAAGCCCTGGGGCGCATCTAGGCGTCGAGCCATACCATGATAAGGAGGAAGAAATGCAACCCTACCTGATTGAGATGCTCGAATGCCCGGTGTGTCACGGGGATCTGACGTGGGAGATAACCCGACGCAGCGGCGAGCGGATTGCGGAGGGGGAAGCCAGCTGTCAGGGATGCGTGGCAGCTTACCCCGTGCGTGAGGGAGTCGGCGCGTTCCTCACGCCAGATCTCCCTCGCAGGGATCTGTGGCAGCAGGTGGATAGCCAGCTGACCCTGTACCTGCGAGAGCATCCGCGGATGGAGCAGCGACTGATGGAAGCGCCGGTCGACGAGCTGGCGCCGGCGGATCTGTTCTACCGGGCTCTTGTCCTGGAGGAACGTGGGGCGTATAAAGCAGCGAGGGAGATGGAGGAGAAAGCGAACCGCGGGATCTACTCGGAAGAGTACCTGGCCTGCTGGGAGAGCCAGCGCGACGCCGTGATTGAGCAGCTTTCGGAGTCCGATGACCCCATCGTCGACCTGGCCTCGGGGCGCTGCTACCTCGTCGAGGAGATGGCCCGTCGCGTGGCGCGCCCCATCGTAGCCACGGACGTCAGTCCTCGCGCGCTCCGTCAGAGTCAGCAGAGGCTGAAATCGTTCGGGCTGTACGACGAGATAAGCATGCTCGCCTTCGACGCGCGGCGCACGCCGTTCAAGGACGGCATGGTGAAAACGTTGACCACGAACGTCGGGCTGCCAAACGTGGAGCATCCAGGCAATCTGTTGATTGAGCTTCGACGCATCGTCGGCGGGCGCTTCCTGGCCGTCTCACACTTCTACCCCGAGGAAGACGAGGCGAACGCGGCAGCGCTCCGGGAAGCCGACGTGTCCCGCCTGATTTTCCACGACGCAGCGGTGGACGGCTTCGTCGCTGCGGGATGGGACGTGGAGCTGGTGAACGAGTGTCGGGGTAAGGCAGAGCCCACACCGAGAAGCACGGTCCTCGGCGGGGCCCAGATAGACGCCTTTCCAGTGGCGGAGACCGTGCTTAATTGGTGCGTGCTCGTGGCGCGCTGAGAGGATGAGAGAGGAACCCGATGGAAGATACGCTCTTCTGGCTCTATCTGATCAACGCCGTCATCTTGATCGTGCACGAGATCGACTCGGCCTACTGGAATGAATGGGAGATGTTCCGACTGCCGGGCGGTGTGACCGCCTTTCTCCTCCTCCACGTCCCCCTCATCGCCCTCTTCCTCTACGGCCTGGTGCTGGTCGATCGGGGCGCGCCAGCCGGGTACACCCTCTCTCTGGCACTCGGCCTGGCGGGAGTCATCGCCTTCGCCATCCACACCTCCTTCTCCCGTCAAGGACGCGTCGAGTTCCGGACGCCGGTGTCCCAGGCGATCCTCTGGTCCACGCTCCTCCTCTCCGTGGCCCAGTTAGGCGTGACGCTTGTCACCGTGGTAGCCGGGGGTAAGCCCGTTGCCGGAGGCTAGGCATGCCACCAGTCATATTGTGCCCGCCGTGTTGTGCCCGCCGTGCTGTGTCCGCCGTGCTGTGTCCGGTCTCCTGACCGGGCACACGGTAGAGTCCGCTGCCGGAGGCTAGGCATGCCAACCACCTCCAACGTGCACTTGGCGCCGGGCATCACCATCCCCGGCATCATCTCACTGGGCATCCTCATGCCCGTTTCCCTCTGCCTGGGTGGCTGCGCGGTGTCGCGCTCGCCGTCTGACCCGTCTGCGCCACTCTCGCCAGAGCTGCGCATCGAGGAGCATCAGCTCGAGGCAGAACCGGAGCTCGACCCATTGACCTTCGTGCCAGTGGAAGGGACTCGGGCACAGATCCTGAGCAGGCACCAGGCCCAACGAGCCCCGAGCCCCCGCAGCCCGTGTGATCCCTGCCAGGTATCGCTGGGAGATGCCAGCCTGGTGGCAAGCATGAGCGTCACCGATACCCGGGACGGAGGCCAGCGGGTCTTTGCCCATGTGTTCCGCGACGGGGAACCTGTCTGTGCCACGGCATTGGGCGATCCATGCGTCGTCCCTCCCCTCTGGGGATTGTGGGCATCCGACGACCACTGGGTGCTGGAGGTAGCTCACGTCGAGGCGCGCCGGCAGGGCGGCGCCGTCACCTGCGACCCTGTGGGGGACATCATTCGGGATGGCGAATCCCTGAACGAGCGGTACGGGTATCAGGAGAGCTTCGGTTTCCAGCTGATGGGTGGTAAGCCCTTCTACTTCTTCAAGAGGAGAGGCGAATGGGGGGTCTGGTATGATGGTGCCGAGATTCCATTGGGATACAGTCTCATCTCCCACTACGCGTGCTGCAGCGGAGCAGCGACCAATCTTAGAAGCTCCGACACCATGGTGGCGTTCTTTGCTGAGCGTGATGGGACGAGATACTACGTGGAGATCGGCATCTTTGAATGATGCACCATCCGGAGCGTCACAGCTGGGGCCTAGATTGCCCCAACCCTGGCTCGAAGGGTTTCGCCGCACCGGCTCATCTGGGCGCGACTGCCACGGAGGTCGGCTGAGATGACGGTGCGGCATAGACGCAGCGTTCGGGTGTCGGCAGTGACGTCCACGACACGTGCGGTGACCGCCACCGCGCTTCTCACTGTCTCTTTGGGCTGCCAGGCCCCTGCGCCGCCATCGCCACGCCCTTCCTCTACGCCAGGCTCTACCGACGAGCCCTCCCCTGCGCCGACACCAACCGAGTTGCCCCCCCGGCCGACCCCGATCGACACCTGGACCCGGTCCCGCGATGGCGCCGTGATGGTTTACGTCCCCGCAGGGACGTTCCGCATGGGCAGCACCCGGGAGGTCGATCCGATCCGTTGGGACCAGGACGAACGCCCGGCCCATATGGTCTACCTGGACGCCTTCTGGATCGACCGCACGGAGGTAACGAACGGACGCTACGCCCGCTGTGTGGCTGACGGTGGGTGCGGACCGTCGCCGTACGCGGACGACCCTCCCTACGGCGGAGATGACCGCCCGGTCGTTGGCGTCTCCTGGTATGACGCCGCCGCCTACTGCGCCTGGGCCGGCGCTCGGCTGCCGACGGAGGCCGAGTGGGAGTATGCGGCGCGGGGTCCCGCCGGCCACACCTATCCCTGGGGCGAGGCCCCCCTCACCTGTGAGCGGGCCCAGTTCAGCGGCTGCTCCGAATACCCGGGCGGGACCGTGCCGGTGGGAAGCCTCCCCGCCGGCGCGAGCTGGTGCGGCGCCCTCGACATGCTCGGCAACGCCGCGGAGTGGGTCGCCGACTGGTACGGCCCCTACCCGGCGAGCCCCCGGACGAATCCGACCGGGCCGGAAACCGGAGAGACTCGCGTGCTCCGCGGCGGCTCGTGGTACAACAACCCTTTCTGGGTCTACGCCACCAACCGCAGCCGAGCCAATCCCGACCCCGCGCCCATTCCCACCAGAGGATTCCGCTGTGCCCGCTCTCACGCGCTCACGGCGGATCCGCAGATCCAGCCACGTAGGGCGGGTTTGCTACCCGCCTGCCTCCAGCCCAGCCACGTTTCCCACGCTCGCGGCGGATACACCTATCCGCTGCCTGGCCGCAGGCCAGCCTTCCCTCCTCTGCAAAGCGGGGGAGCTAGGCCAACCCCGTTGGCCCGGGGTGGGAGTCGCCACCATTCCATCCAAGGAGGTAACCAATGTCTCGTACCCTACGCTCTACCCTGACAGCCATGATTCTAGTCCTTACCTTCATCCATCCAGCTGCCGCCCAGACGCCCCACTCCCCCCGCTCCCAGCGCGCTACCCCATACTGGGACGTCACATACTGGAACAACACCTCCCTCTCCGGGGACCCGGCGGCGAGGGTGACCGACCCCCTCCTTGACCACGACTGGGGCCTTGGCTCGCCCCTCCCCGACGTCAACGCCGATCAGTTCTCCGCCCGCTGGGCCGGCACCGTCGAGCTGACCGGTGGGCGGTACCGTTTCACCGCCGTCGCCGACGACGGCATCCGCGTCACCGTCGATGGCGCCCTCGTCATCGACGAGTGGACCGACCATCCGCGCCGCCGTTTCACCGCCGACACCGACCTCCCGTCCGGCGCCCACCGCATCACGGTCGAGTATTACGAGAACGGCGGGGAGGCCGTCGCCCAGGTCTCCTGGGATCTGGCGCCGACCGTACCGAGCCCCTGGCATGGCGCCTACTACGCCAATCGCCATTTCGAGGGGCCGACGTACGAGCGACTTGACGACACCCTCGATTTCGATTGGGGCTACGGATCGCCGGCACCCGGGATCCCCAGCGACGGCTTCTCCGTCAGCTGGTGGCGGAACGTCACCTTCAGCGCCGGAACCTACCGCTTCACCGCGTCCAGCGACGACGGCATCGAGGTGTACCTCTACCGCCTGGGAGAGACGACGCTGAAGCGCCGGGACGTCATCGACGACGCCTGGTACGATCACGCCGAGCAGACCTTCGTCGGCGAGGTCGATCTGAAGGAGGGGGACTACCGCGTCGTGGTCAAGTACTACGAAAACACCGGACTGGCGACCGCGAGGGTGACCTGGAGCCGGGTGTCCGGGTTCCCCACCGGCTGGACCGGCGAGTACTTCGACAACGTCTCATTCGACGACGTACCGACGCTGATCCGCCAGGACGAGGAGATCGACTTCGACTGGGGCTACGGATCGCCCGCCCGGGGGATCGTGGGCGAGCGATTCTCCGTCCGCTGGACCCGCACCGTCGACTTTGAGCCCGGCGTCTACCTCTTCACCGCCTCGACCGACGACGGCGTCCGCCTCTGGGTCGACGACCGCCTGCTGATCGACAACTGGCACGACCAGGCGGTCACCCCCCACTCGGCCACCGGGTACGTCAGAGGAGAGACGGCGCTCAAGATGGAGTACTACGAAAACCGCGGTCTGGCCGCGGCGCGCCTCACCTGGGAGCGCGTCGGCCCGGAGCCCTCCCCGCCAGCTACGGGAACCGTGATCGTTGACGACACCGATCCGGGGTTCGTCAGGACCGGACCGTGGTGCGACTGGCAGACGGCCGACGAGGGATACGGCGGCCATCTGGCCTGGAGCTGGAACACGGGATGGCTCGTCCGCTGGCAGTGGCCCGGCCCCAATATGGGGCGCTGGACACCCGACCTGGCGCCGGGCCGGTACGAGGTCTTCGCCTACGTCCCCGAGCGGTACTCGACCAGCTCCCAGGCCCGTTACGTGGTCGCCCACCGCGACGGACGGGTCGCACGCATCATCGACCAATCGACCAGCGGAGATACCTGGGTCTCCCTCGGCACCTACTGGTTCGGCAGCGACGGAGAGGAGTGCGTCTCCCTGTCCACCCCCACCCGGGAGGTAGATCGTTCCCGGCTCCTCGCCTTCGACGCCGTCAAGTGGGTCCCCCGTTGATCTATCGTCTGATGTCGGCCGACAATGGTGGGCACGTCTCCATACGTGCCGATATCCATCCTATCCCTGCAGTATTTTCCACCCCGACCCGTTACTACAGGTGAGGCAAGCGCACAATCACCGACGACGCGCACCATACACCCGGGAGGGACTATGAAACCCGAAGAAGAACGAGCCTGCGTCGAACGGGCCCGCGACGATCCACACGCCTTCGTCCACCTCTACGACCACTACTTCCCCCGCGTCCACGACTACGTTCGCTACCGCGTGTCCGACCGACAGGACGCCGAGGACGTCATCGCCGAGGTCTTCCTCAAGGCGATGCGAGAGCTTCCGCGCTTCGAGTGGCACCACCGCAACTCGTTCGCCGCCTGGCTCTTCCGCATCGCCCACAACCTGGTGGTCGACTTCTATCGAGGTCGGGAGCAGGATGCGGTCGTCCGCGCGTCGCCGGAGCATCTCTCTGACGCCGCCCTCCAGCACGCCGTACCGCTGACCAGCCGGGCCCCGCAACCGGAACAGGCGCTGGCCCGGCAGGAGGCCTTCGACCGCATGCGTGCCCTCGTCACCACCCTTTCGCCCCGCCGCCAGGAGGTCGTCACTCTCCGGTTCTTCGCGGGCCTGCGGAACAAGGAGATCGCCCACGTGCTGGATCTGGACGAGCGGACGATTGCCTCGCATCTAAGCAGGGGCTTACGGGACTTGCGGGATAGATACGCCGCACAACAGACCTCATGGCAGGTCTTGGAGGAGGTAACCATATGAACGGGAACGGACAGGAACAACAGGCCAGGAAGAAGGGCGGGGGTTGGGGAAGCCCTCCGTCCCCCGACGCCGTCGAGGGCGCCATAACCGAGAAGCTGCAGCGGGGGCACGCCGACGAGGACCGCTTTGGATTTGCCGCTGCCGTGGCGAATGCGACCCCGCCGGTCGACGAGACCTTCCAGCGGACGCTGCGGGACACCATCGTGGCCGAGGCAGCGCAGACCGTGGAGCGGCAGAGAGAAACGAGGACCATTCCGCATCGAGAGAGAGAGATGAATACACGAAAATGGTACCCCACACTGCGGATAGCATTCACGCTCGCAGCGACCGCGGCGCTATTTGCTTTCGTCTTCGCAACCCCGTGGGGGCAGACCCTCGCGCAAAGCGCCCTCCGGCTCTTCACGCGCACGGACCGCATGGCATTCCCGCTCGACCCCTCCCAGCTCGTGACGACGGTACCGGACGCATCTGCCCCGACAGCCGAACCACCCGCACCGCTCGTCACCATCGCCGAGGCAGAACGGCAAGCCGGTTTCGACATCGCCGAGATTCCCTTCGTGCCTGATGGGTTCAACTACCTGGGCGCAAGGGTATACGATAGCGCAGTCACTATCGAGTATGAAGCCCAGGGCGGCGGGGGCAGCCTCATCATCGTGCAATCACCGGAGGGGTTCGTTCAATCGCGTTGGGATGAAGTGCCTGAAGACGCGATCGTGCCTGTGAGAATCGGTGAAGTGGACGGAGAGTTTGCCCGGGGCACCTTCGTCGTTTATGATGGAGACACGACCGCGACATGGAACCCCGATGCCCCCCTCCTCCGCCTGCGCTGGGTGAAGGACGGCATCTGGTTCCAGATGACCAGGTTCGGCGACGTGGAGGCCACTGCGCATCTCGATCGGGCCCAGCTGACCGAGCTGGCGGCTGCCGTCGGGGAGCACCCGCCCGTGGCGGACGCCAGCCCGCAGCTCGCCCCGGAGGATATCGACGCGCTGGCCCGTCGGCTCAGCGAGGAGCCAGACCCTCGCACTGTGGCGGTCTTTCCGGCTGACTACGCGCCTGCGCTGGCAGAGCACATCCCGCACAGAGTCGTGCCGCTCGCTGTCGGCGATGACCTCGCGCCGGCGGCAGTTCAGGCTACCCTGGGAGCGGCGCTGCCACGCAGCGGTCTGGTGGACGTCGTGCTGGTCGACCAGGACGGAGGCGAGATGGCGAAGCGGGTGCGGGCGTCGCTGGAACAGCAGCTCTACCGCCTCTACGCTGGGCCCGGTGACTCAGGCGCGGAGACCTTCGGCACACTGGAGCGGAAGCGATATGTAGCTGGCTACGTGGCTAACGTTGGTCTGGTCGAGGAGGATCCAACGCTGCGGATACTGGTAGAACCGGTGACTATGACGCGCGGCGACTTCACCGTCGAGGTCGACCACGCGCTGCTGACTAGCGACCGCACCGTTGTCCACTATCGGGTTGAGAGCGCAGACGCCTACCCGTTTGCCGAGCCTGGTACGGAGGACAACCCCTGCCTCGAATACGCTCACCTACGCTTGTCTGATGGGTCGACGCTACAGCCACAGCCAGCGGGGAACGGCAAAGCCTTCGGTTCGGGCTATGAGTTTGCCACATCATTCACGGACCCTATCCCGCCAGACGTCACCCAAGCCACCCTCGTCATTCCATGCTTGTTGGACAGTGTACGTGGCGAAGCACCCGAGAACTGGGAACTTCCACTCAGCTTCGTCCCTGCTCCCCCAGACGTCGATCTTTCACCGGCCTACGATGCAGCTAGGGTACAGACTGCTGCAGATCAAGGCATCGCGGTGGACCTGGAGTACGTTGTGGCCGAGGAGAACGGGTATCTCTTCAATCTTGGTCTCACGTGGAATCAGGATGGAGAACACAAGCCAAACCTCTATCCGAGTTCGCTCCACGTGACTGACGTCACAGGCCGAAAGATTCTATTATCGAATGCCAATGGGCGCCCGCCAATGCCTCAGGATGTACCCGGACCATTCACTTTCCGAACGAGCGAGATGCCGGCGTCCGGTCCCTTGACTCTGAGTCTTGAAGCCATCAGAGCCTCATTCCCGGTAGACGATGTTTCGTTCACGTTTGACCCCGGCAGCGACCCTCAGCCTGGTCAGGTCTGGGCACTCGATGAACACTTCAGCGTCGCTGGATACGAGTGGGACGTGACGTCGGCGCGGATGGTTGTCCAGGATGGCGGGCCAACTGTCGGTGAGGTGGAGGGATTGTCGTTCACTATGCAGTCGGCAGATCCTGATGTGACGATGTCGGTCCAGTTGCGGGATGCTGCACGTCCGTTGGCGGCTTTCGAGCCCGCCTTCCCTGAGCGCACGGTGTTCTCAGGCACTCTCACGTACGAGAACGGCATTCCGGCCGGTCCTATAACTGTCAACGCGAGCCAGGTCTCTGTGCTTATCCCTGGCGAGTGGGAAATTCGCTGGGCATCGCCGGCCCAGGGCGTGGCCGGATCAGCGGCTTCACAGGCCATGGGGCTGACGTTCGACAACGGAATCGAACTGGTGACGGCCGGCGTCCTCGACGACCCGCAACCTGGGAGGCCTCTGCGCGTGGCGCTCGAATGGCGGGCGGAGGACCCGGTCGATGACCCGGTGACGGTGTTCGCGCACCTGATGTGTGAAGGGCGCCTCCTCGCGCAGCGGGACGCCATCCCCGGCAACGGTGAGTTCCCGGCGCCAACCTGGCAGCCCGGTGAGGTGATAAGGGATCAGTTCGCCCTCCAGCTACCGCAGGACCTGCCGGCGGGCCAGTGCCAGATCCAGGTCGGCATCTACAACGCGAACACCGGCAAGAGATACCGGCCCATCGACTCCGAGGGAGAGCCGTCCGTCGTGATCGGCAAGTTCTCCGTTCACGGCGCCGGTGAGAGCCTCTAATCAAGAAGCATCTGACGGGAACCAGACGTCCAGGAACGGCACCCTTGTCGTGGTCGAGAGATAGATCCTCTCAGATCGGGGAGCAATTCCTGGACGTGCACGTCTTGTTTTGGGCGGAGCTATAAAACCCCAGGTCCAACCCCGAATCCAACCGTTGGTGGATGACAGGCCCCCCTTTGACGTTGTATACTGCTGGCGAGTTCGAGACGCATTCCTGTCATAGGTGGAAAGGTGTTTGATGCCAGCTGAACGCGAATATGTTGGATGGAGGCTGTGGCTCCGGTGGGTCCTGGCCAGCAGCATGGGCGGGCTCCTGGGCCTGGCTGGGGGCTTCGCCGTTGGCTTTGCCATCAATGGAGCTGTCAGTGGCATCGCCAGTCAGAGCGTGTTCGGGGGCATAATCGGGGCTTCCATCGGCGCGCTCCAATGGGTCGTCCTGCGGCGGCGGCTCTCTCGTGCGGCCTGGTGGGTAGTGGCCACGACACTGGGCATGGGGCTGGGGTTCGCCCTGGTCAGGGTTGTGACCCCGACGGTGAGCGAGGTGCTCGGCGGCGGTCCCGTCTATGGACTCGTAAACGGAGGATTAGTCGGAACCCTCGTCGGCACCCTCCAATGGCTGGTCCTTCGGCAGCACGTCTGTCGCGCCGGCTGGTGGGTGCTGGCGAGCGCACTGGGCACCGGTGTGAGCTTCGCCTTGGGTCAGGTTGTGGGCCAGCTGGTGGGCGTGGCTCTGACTGGCACCGCGCTCGTCTGGATCTTGCGACAGCCTGCGCAAGAGGAGTAGTAGCGGCGCTGATCTTGGAGAGCCCGATCGCCTCGCTCGCTCCGGGAGCACCGGCCGTGATCGGACGTCCCTCGCCCGCGACGTGCCGGCGGGCAAGAAGCCCGCTGCCGCGAAGAGTCTCTGCCAGAAACGCCAGGAAAGAGGTAGAAATGGCTCAAGACGTCGTCGAGACCGCTTTCCGTTTCGTCGAATCTATCAACCGCCAGAAGGTGGACAAGCTGACGGAGATGATGACCGGGGACCACCGCTTCTTCGACCTCTCCGGGGAGGAACACGGGGGACGGGCGGTGGTGCAGAGGGGCTGGAGCGACTACTTCGGCGCGTGCCCTGACTACCTCATCCACGTCTGCGAGCTCCACCAGCGGGGGAACCGCGTCTATCTGATCGGCCGCACCACCGGCTCCCACCTCGGTATTCCGTGGCGGAAGGAGTTCCAGGACACGATCATCTGGATCGCCGACGCCGAGGGGGAGCGGATCTCCCTGTGGAAGATCGTAGCCGACACAACAGAAGCGCGGCGGGCGCATGGCATCCCCATCTGATCGAGAGCCGGTCACCCCAGGATACCGTTGTCCCCGCTCCGAATCGGGGGTACAATCGGTGAACGCTCTATTCCCGACAACTGTGTCAACGGTCGACTCACCGACGACCAAAGGGGGTTAACAGCGGCATGGAGACGAAACGGAGGATCCTCCTGGTGGACGACGAGAGCGCCATCACCGACCACCTCGCCCCGTTCCTGAGCCGCGCCGGCTTCGACGTGGACATCGCCGCCGACGGCGAGACAGCCCTCCAGAAGGTCGACAGCTTCGACCCCCACTTGATCATTCTCGACGTGATGATGCCCGGACTCGACGGCCGGGAGGTCCTGCGCCGCCTCCGCCAGGCCGACGATTGGACCCCCATCATCCTCCTCACCCAGGTCGGCGATTCGGCCGAGCGCGCTATGGCCCTCCAGGAGGGGGCCGACGACTACCTGAACAAGCCCTTCGACCCCTACGAGCTGGTCGCCCGCATCCAGGCCGTCCTCCGCCGCGCCAGCCCGGACCGCCCGCCGCTGGCCGCCTCCCAGCGCCTGACCAGCGGGGACCTAGCTCTCGATCGCCGCTCGCGACGCGCCTATCTCGACGATCGGGAGGTCAACCTGACGCCGAAGGCCTTCGCCCTCCTCGAGTACATGATGATCCATCCCGACGAACTCCTCACCCGTGACCGGCTCCTCGACGCCGTGTGGGGCTGGGACTACCCGGCCGGCACCCGCACCGTCGACACCCGGGTCGCCGAGCTGCGTCGCGTCCTCGATGACGACCCCGACGCCCCCCGCTACGTCGACACCGTCCACGGGGAGGGGTACCGCTTCGTCGGCGACGTGGAGGGGAAGGCATGAAGATCCGCTGGTCGTGGCTGTCCGCCCTCGTTCCCGCCATCCTCGGCATCCTCGTCGCGGCCCTGGTGGCGGTAGGCCAGCTGGAGAACCACCGCGTCTATCTGGCCGGCCGCGTCATCTTCATCGCCCCTCTCGTCGGCCTGCTCCTCACCGGGCTGCTGGCCATCGTGCTCGCGCTCCAGTGGCGGGCCGAACAGAGAGCCCGCCGCACCATCGCCGAGCATCAGGCCCGGTCGGCCGAGGAGCGGCGCCGCTTCCTCCAGCGCCTCGACCACGAGCTCAAGAATCCCCTCACCGCCATCCGGGCCGGGCTGGCCAACCTGGCCTGGCTCCCGTCGGCGGAGACGCGCCAGGACGCCCTCGACAGCGTCGACGCCCAGGCGCGCCGGATCAGCCGGCTGGCCGCCGACCTCCGCAAGCTGGCCGACCTGGAGGTCCGGCCCCTCGAATCGAGCGCCGTCGACGTGGATGAGCTCCTCCAGGAGGTGGTCGAGCTGGCCCGCGAGCGAGCCGACGGCGGCGAGCGCCGCCTCACCCTCAGCGTCCCCCAGGCGCCCTGGCCCCTCCCGGCGGTCCACGGCGACCGGGACCTCCTCTTCCTCGCCATCCACAACCTGGTCGACAACGCCGTCAAGTTCACCGCGCCCGGGGACACCGTCGAGATCCGCGCCTTCGAGGACGGCGCCCGAGTGGTCATCGAGGTCGCCGACACAGGGCCCGGCATTCCCGGGGAGGAGGTGCCCCACATCTGGGACGAGCTCTATCGGGGCGAAGGGGCTCGCGCCGTGCCCGGCAGCGGTCTCGGCCTCGCCCTGGTCCAGGCGGTCACCGAACGGCACAGGGGTCGCGTGACGCTCCGCAGCCGTCCCGACCAGGGAACCGTCTTCACCCTCAGCCTCCCCGTCTGAGCCCACGGTGACCGATGCGCCTCGCGGGTACCGTTCTCAGACCATCGGCAGATCCCCCCGTCCATCCGCCCGCTTGCTCAAAGGGGATCGCCAGATCCCCGTACCCATGTGAGACCGCCGTGGTTCTGTCAAACGCGCCGTCATTCCGACCGAACGAGGCGCAGCTCCTGTCATTGCGAGGAGCACAGCCGTTTCGTGCGACGAAGCAATCTCCGCCCTCGCCGACGTCTCAACCTCGCAACCCGAACAATCTCGCCCCTGTCGCCAGCCCTTGCCACGAGACCATCACCAGCTGTTTCAGGACCGTAACACGCCCGCCCTACGGCGGTGACAACCCTGTGCTACCCTGACAAGCAAGAACGTCGAATGACCCAACCAAGCACAGGAGGCCAAGAATGAAGCTGACCAGTAGATCGTTCACACGCTCAATCAGATACTCAATCCTCGCCGCCATCGTCTTGGTGGCGCTGACGGTGTCCGCCTGCGGCCCGGAGACTCTCGTCGTAGGTCTGGAGCCCACCCCGACCCCGACGCCCCTCCCTACGCCTGTCCTGCAGCGCTACACGAACGAGGAGTACGGCTTCACTTTCCGCTATCCCGAGACCTGGGGCGTGACCGAGGAACCCCACGTCGTCCGGCTCAACCAGGGCAGCCTCACCCTAACCATCGCCTACGGCTGGGCGTCCAACCCGGGGTTCGGTGCCGGAGGCGGGCGCACCGGGATCCCAGCCGGGGACCTCATCTACGGAGACAAGGTCTTCTTCCTGGACCAGGCGATCCCGGCGCAGGTCCTTGAGTATCAGCACAAGGCCAAGATGGTCCTCTACGGAGGAACGGAGCTAATCGAGGCCGATGACCTGGCATTTGACATCTGGCTGCACGACCTGGACAAGATCAGCTACGAGGAGCTGGACATCGGCCAGGACGTGCAGGCCGACGCCAAGGGGATCCTGGAGTCCTTCGAGCGCATCGACGCTACGGGCCACCCGCCCAAACCGGCGCTCACGCCCACGCCCATCGTCGAGAAGGACCTGTTGACCTACGTGAACGAGGACTATCAGCTGGCCCTGATTTACCCGTCGACCTGGGAGCTCGAGGAGATCCCGGCCGGGGAAGGGGCCCCAAACAGCGCCCCCGCCGTCCACCTGACCCGGGACGCTCTGCGCCTGACGATCCAATTCAAGCGCGCGGACGAGGAGGGAATCCTGGGTCCGGGGGGGCGACCGGCCGGCGAGATCGAGGACGCGGGCTCGGTGACCGTCATGGGCCGCCAGATCCCCGCCCAGGCCCTCGTCTACCAGGGGAAGGTCAAGTCCGTCTTCCTGGGCGACCAATTCGACGACCTCGATCTCTACGTCCAGCTGGACGCCGGCGTGGAGACCGAGAAGGACTACGAGGCGATCGAGATCACCGAGCCGGCCCGCTCCGAGATGGAGGCGATCCTGGCCGGCATGACCCGCACGGGCGAGCAGGAGACCGCGCCACTTCCTCCCCAGGGCGACGTGCAGACGTACGAGAACGAGGCAGCCGGGTTCTCCTTCCAATACCCCGCCGCCTGGGCCGTCGAGGAGGTGGAAGGCGAGACCATGGAGGACGGGATGAAGATAGCCGACGCCGTCGTCCTCAGCCAGGGCACCCTCAACCTCATCATCCAGTACCAGCGCAAGTCCGACCCGACCCCCGTCGCATGGGGCGGCAGGCTCCTCCCGGCCGACATGGGCTACCAGGAGAGCATCCTCGGGGATCGAGTCACGGTCGCCGGCGTGGAGACGCACAAGCGCATCTGGACGGACGATGAGGGGATCAAGGCAGTCACGGTAGCCGTGGTCAACCCGACCGAGGATCTTCTCTTCGACATCTCGCTGACCGACGGCAGCGCCCGGTCGATCAAGGATGCCGAGGCGAAGACAATCCCCGACGCCGCCCTGGCGGCCCTGGATCAGGTCCTCGCCTCCCTCTCGGTGACGGAGTAGCGGGACCGGTAAGGAAAGCTATGCACGTCAAGTACTCACTCGAGGCACCCCATCGGCGGGCTGTGCTCAGCCTCCTCGCCGCCCTCCTCCTGACCGTCACCGCCTGCGCCCCCCGAACCACCGCCCCCGCCGTGGCAGCCGGCGCCGTCGACGGGACCGGCTACCGCTTCCTCCGCTGGAGAGAGGGGCTCGCCATCATGATCTGGTACGACTTCCGCGGTGGTTCCGGCTCCTCCTCCATCAGCAGCGGCGGGGGCCTCGGCGCGCCCCCCGCCTACACCATCCACGGCTACGCCGAGTCGGAGGACGGGGAGCGCTTCGAGTGGGAGGTGGAGACGACCGACGGGCAGACGGCCCGGTTCCGGCTCGCCGGGGAGCCCCACGACCTTTCCGACGGCACTCTCTTCATCGTCAGGATGGGGCACGGCCGCGCCGACGTCACCCAGCTGGAGCGGGACCTCTCGGACGTCGATCCGAATCACGCCAGCATCGTCGCCTTCGCCCGAGACGACCCTGACCTGACCCCCCTCATCGGTGAGGGCCCGTCTCCCTCCGGCGAATCCCCACCGTCCACCCCGGCCCCCTCGACGCCCGGCCCGGTGTCACCGGCCCCGACGCCGCTGCCCGACGCCAGTACCTACCGGAGCGAGGAACACGGCTTCGCGCTCCGCTACCCGTCGGAGGTCGAGCCGGGGCTGGCCTGCCCCACCGAGGCCATCATCGACGAGCCCCTAGTCATCTTCCGCCTGATGGCCGCCGAATACTACAGCGAGACCAACCTCCTCGACGCCTGCGTGACGATCCGCGTGGACGAGAGCGCGGCAGCCCGCGAGACGTGTTTGCGCGCCAGGGATGATCATGAAGACCTGCTCGGTGAGGAGGAGATCGACGGCATCCACTTCGCCATGTTGGATCGCGGGGGCGTCGCCACCGGTCACATCTACGACGTGACCAGCTACCGCACCGTCCACGCGGACGCCTGCTACGAGATCACGCTCCTCATCCACACCGCCAACATCGGCGTCTACGAGCCGGGGACCGTCGCCGAGTTCGATGAGGAGACGGTCAAGAGCAAGCTCTCCACTGTCCTCAACACCTTCCGCTTCCTTCCATGAACCCGAACCGCCACACCCATCGCTCGCAGGGAATCGTCAGATCCCCGTGTCCAGCGGCTCACTCGCACAAAAGGAGAAGGAGAATGAGACAGTGAAACGCCCAAATCTCTCCCCATTCCTCACCCTCGCCGTCATCTTCTGCCTCCTGACGACCCTCACCGGCTGCATCCTCGACCGCTGGGCCGCGGTGGAACCGGACACCTACACCGTCGTCCGCAGCGCTGGTCGGGCCAGCCAGATGGCCGCCCGGGAGATCCAGAAGCTGGAGGTAAACCGCGACGCCCAGGTCGCCACCCTCACCCTCGCCGACGGTTCCGAGATCGCCATCCCCTTCACCCCGCGGCCGCGGAGCGACTGGCCCGCCGGATGTCCTTCCAACGTCAACGAGACCCGCATGGAGGTCCTCGACCTCGACCGGGACGCGCTGACCGTCGGCTCGCTCACCTTCGCCCATCCGCTCATCGTACGCGACTGTCCGCCGGATCCGGTGCACGTCGTCCTCCGCGCAGGCGGCGGTCAGATCGGCGGCGGCGGCACCGCCTGTGCCGGCACCGACGCGTGCATCACCTTCGCCCCGGGAGAGCCGACCCCGCCACCCCCAACTCCCTCCGGCGCGATGAAAGGGTACGAGCTCTACAGCTGGCCAGCGGGCGGCGAATGGCACTTCAGCCTTCTCACCGGGACCGACCGCGTCAAGACCTACGCGGAGGTCACCGGCCGTGAGAGCAGTCCGGACGCCCCCCTCACCGACGGCACGGCCGGTGACCTCCTGGCCGCCCTCGACCGGCTTCCGTCCAGCGCCCAGATCATCTGGCGGGGCGCCGAGGCCCTCGAGCAGATCGGCATGGAGCCCCACGACCTGGCGCTCCCACCCCAGACCATCATCAACGACGTCACTGAGCACGCCGACGAGACCGGGGCCAACCTGATCGTGGTCCGCTGATCCGGAGCCAATTCCCTTCCCCCGAGAAGCGGGGGAAGGGCCAAGGGAGGGGACCTGGTCGGGGCTCACCTCTCGCATCTCTCGCTCGCGACAGATCCAGGTCGGGGCATCCACCCCCTACCCTCTATCCGCCTCCCGCCCCGGGCCAGCATCACGAGGCACCACAGCGACCGGGTAAAAACCCCTGGGATGTATGGTCCCAGCCGGTAATTAACCAGATACATATTGACAAAATAGCGCTTATATTGTACACTGGCCTTGGATACCGCTATTACAGCAAGGAAGTGTACAATGAACCGACGAATCTTGACTGGCCTGACGATCTTCTCATTGCTCCTGGGCCTCGGGCCCGGGCTGATCGGCCCGCCGGCGGCGGCAGCGCCGGCCTTAGCGACGACGAGCAGCCAGTGCTTCTACCCCACTGCCGACGCGTTCGTTCGTAACCAGCAGCCGGGCACCAACTTCGGAGGGGCCCCTACGCTGGAGGTCTCCTCCTTCGAGGACATCAACACCGACACACGATGGAGCTACCTGAAGTTCGACCTGTCGGCTATCCCCGGTGACGCCATCGTGGTGTCCGCCGATCTGGAACTGTATGTGACCTCCTCCCCCTTCGGCGGCGACGGCGAGTTGGTCGCGGCGGAGGACGCCTGGAACGAGTTCACGTTGAACTGGAACAACCGACCCAGCGTCAGCGTATTCACCTACGACGACGTCAGCTGGGGAGGCGGAGCCACGGGCTGGCAGACGTGGCAGGCAGACCAGCTGGTCAACGAATGGGTCACAAACAGCCGCGTGAACCGGGGGCTGGCCATCGTGGCCAACGGCGTCGGCACGCCTCTGTCCGCATTTCACAGCCGTGAGGGCTCCAGCACGCGCCAGCCGAGGCTTTGCGTCGAGTGGAGCACGTCGGTGAACACGGACGTCGTCGTCGACGACATTGAGGTGACCCAGGCGGTGCAGGACCTGAATAACAGCGTCCGGCTGGCAGCGGGGAAGCGGACCTACGTACGCGTCCACGCCCGGACGACGAGCGGCGACTTCCGCACCTTCGCCACGCTCGAGGTCAACGACGGGGTGAACAGCGCCACCCTCTATCCGCAGAACCCGGGCGCGCACGTGGTGCTGCGACCGAACCCGGACCGGGAAGTGGTCGACCACGCGTTCCTGTTCCAGATTCCGACATCCTTCACCCAGGAGGGGCCGCTGGTGGTGAGGGCAGACGTCAACCCGGTGGTGAGCGGGTGGCGGACGAGCCGATACCCGCCGGAGACTGACGACACGAACAATTTTCTCACGACCTCCGTCAGCTTTGAGGAGGTTCCACGCCTCGGCGTGATTATGTACCGGGGCAGCTACACGCTGGATGACACCGGGACCACGGTGACGCACACCACACCCGTCACGGACCTCTACCAGGCCCGGTCGTGGATCAAGCGAGCCTTCCCTCTCTCGGACGTCTGGATGACGGTGCGCGCGAACAACTTCGGCGAGGGTACTCTCGATCCGGACGACCCCGGTGACCTGATCGACCCCAGTAGCGGGAGCGTCAACAACTGGCTAAAGGGAAAGCGGACCGCCGACCTCAGCGATGACAGCTGGTATGAGGACTACGTGGGCGACGAGTCGGAGATCCGATACTACGCCATGCTGACGAACAGCGGCGGCTTTATGCGCGGGGCGATGGGTTCCCGGGTGGGGTCCGGTCCCACGGGTCCCGCCGCAAATTGGGATCCGGACGGCATCTTCGGGGACTGGTACGCCGGTCACGAGATCGGCCACTCGCTGGGGCGAGCTCACGTCGATGGCGACACCGGCGGGGCGGATGGCGGGTGCGGCGGTGAGGAAGGGACGGACGACGACTATCCTCACAACCGCGGCTACATCAGCACCGATACCACGGGTGACGACGCACTCTTCGGCTTCGACATCGGCACCGATTTCCAGACCTATGGCTTGATCCCCCAGGACCTGCGCACGTACGACGCCCGCTGGCGCGACGTCATGACCTACTGTGCGCCCCAGTGGGTGAGCGACTACACCTACGAAGGAGTGATGGACCATCTGCAGGATAACGTAACGCCGCTGGGCGCGGCAGCAACGATGGGAGCCGCGGACACCGAGGAGATCGACCGCTTGATGGTAATCGGCACCATCGACCGCGAGACGGGGGCCACGGAGCTGATGCCGCTTTTCGTGATCCCGGACGCCCAGGACGTCGAGCCGCGCACGCCCGGCGCGTACGCCATCGTCCTGCGGGGGAGCGGCGGCGGCGAGCTGGCCCGCTACCCCTTCACGCCGGACGAGATGCGCTCCGGTCCGGACAATCCGGCCGGCGGCAGCACCCCGCCGGTGGACCTGCTATCGATCTCCGAGCTGGTACCGCACGTGGACGGCACGGTCCAGGTGGACGTCGTGGGGCCCAGCGGTCTGCTGACCACGGTCAGCGCCGGGGCCGCAGCGCCCAGCGTCAGCGTCACCTCGCCGGACGGCGGGGAGACCTTCAGCGGCGACGTGGTGCCGGTGAGCTGGACGGCGTCGGACGCCGACGGCGACGATCTGGTGTTCAACGTGCAATTCAGCGCCGACAACGGGGCGACCTGGGAGATGGTGGCCCAGGGAATCACAGAGAACAGTGTGGCCATCCCGCGGGAGAACGTGGCGTCGACGAGTCAGGGACGATTCCGCGTGTGGGCCAGCGATGGCATCCACACGAGCAGAGACACGAGCGGATCGTTCACGACCGCCCTGCGTAACCCGCAGGTGACGCTGCTCTCACCGAGCCCGGGGACCTACGTGGCGATCAACCAGACCCTCAACCTGGAGGCGCTGGCGTACTCGCCGAACGTGGGCACGCCAGACAGCAGCCAGATCAGCTGGACGTCTTCCATCGACGGGGCGCTGGGTGACGGCGAGGAGCTGGCCGTGACCGGGCTCACGCCGGGGGTCCACACCATCACCGTCAGCGTGAACGACGGCGTGGGCACCGCCAGCGACAGCGTCACCGACGTGATCGTGGTCAGCGACCCGCGGTTCCTGCCGACGCCGGAGAAGAACGTGGCGGTGGGGCCGTCCCCCCTGCTCTTCTGGCCGGAGGAGGGGATCACCAGCCAGACGGTGCGGGTGGACAACGAGGGAGGCACGAACCCGCTTACCTGGGCCTCGGTCGAGTTTACACCGTGGTTGAGCGTGGGTCCCATTTCGGGCTCGACGCCGGACGAAGTGACGGTCTCCGTCGACGCGACCGGGCTGGATCCAGGACTCTACGACGCCGGGATCGCCTTTGGGAGCACGGAAACGTCGGAGACCCGCTTCATCCAGGTGGCGATGAGCATCCCGGCGCGGGAGGCGGGAAGGCCGTGTATGGCGCAGAGCACCTTCGACAGCAGCGACGACGGCTGGCTCGTCTTCGGCGACGCGCAGGGGAGCGGGGCGATTCCGGATCACAACGACAGCGGCGGCAACCCGGGCGGCTACATCTCCGCGACGGACGACGCCGCAGGCGGGGTGTGGTACTGGGACGCCCCGGGCAAGTACCTGGGCGACCAATCATGCGCCTACGGGAAGGAGCTGACCTTCGACCTGACGCAGTCAGCCACGGACAACCCGTTCGACGCCGACGACGTGGCCCTGATGGGCGAGACGCTGACCCTGGTCTACGACACGGCGAAGAACCCGGGGACGGCGTGGACCTCGTACAGCGTGACGCTGGCCGAGGACGCCGGTTGGGTGAAAGAGGGGACCTCGACGCCGCCGACGCAGGCGGAGATGGAGGGGGTACTCTCGACCCTTCAGGCGCTGCGGATCCGCGGCGAGTACCGGACGGGGGCCGACACGGGCGGGCTCGACAACGTCAACCTAGCTGCGCGGCGGGCGATCTTCCTGCCACTGGTGCTCAGGCAGTAGGGCGAGCGGATAACAGCAGGACAGGAGCACGACTACAATGATGTGCCCGGTCTCCCGACCGGGCACACTCGCCCTACCAGATAGAGCAGGTCCCCATACCTGCCGAAATTCTCAGTCCATCCGGTCGAGCGCCGGCCGGCCGCGAGCATGCCCGCAAATTAACTGACGGGACGCTCCTCCAACCCCTTCGTCGTCTGGGAGGCGATCATGCCCACCACGCGCTCTTGGACCCATCCCGACGCCGCCTGCTCCACGACGGAGAGCCGGTCGAAGATAGTCCAAAGGCGCTGTGTCTTCTCTCCGTCGAACTCGTAGGCGCAGAGGGCCAGCCACTCGCACTGCTTACCCTGGCAGGTGCCACTGATGACGTGCTCGTAGGCCTCACCTCCGTTCACTCGCCGCCTATTCCGAGCCCGTGCAACTGGTGGCTTGAGCCAGGTCGCTTGGCACGCTGCAGGCTTTCAAAATCGCGGTAGAGAGAAGCTATGCTCTGGGTCTGCCGAAGTACTGGGATTAGGTGTGGAAGAAGCTGGACAATCGTGAGCCTAATTGTAGTACTGCCAAGGCTGAAATCAAGGCAGAATGGTCCTTGCCTAGGGCTTTATCATTCTCGGTAACCTTGCGAAGGTTCGGGCCTCCGGCCAGGCCCTGGATTGACGAATCCAACGCGAGCAGGAGAAGCGGGCAAACGCGGTAGTCGAGGCGGGACGGCAGCTTCGTCGACTTGATGACAGAGGTGACCGGCACTTCCGTTGGTCTACTGGCGAACAGGATCCCTCCTGGTGGAGAGAACTGAGCGCTCGAAAAGGTACATCGTAAGTGCCGGTCACCTTGTACGTGGACAGGGAAGGGAGCGCGTGCTCGCGAGCGTTGGGAAAACGCACTCCTCCTCAGTTGTGCCGTTCGACTGTCCCGCGCCTAATTCCGAAGGATCAGAGGCAGATACAGGTCGTAGCGGGCGAGACCACACCAGAACCCGACGCAGAGGTCGGCGGAGCCGACGACGGCCCGTCCGGCGATGGGTTGTCCGATGGTCGCGCTGAGGGTGTAGCTGCCGGCCGTGGTCCTCTGACCGCCGGCGGCGATGACGCGGCGGCCGATGGTGGGCGTGCCCGCCGCCAGGGCGACGCCTGCCGTTGCAAGGACGGTCACGAGGACGACTGCTAAGAGAATGCGTTTCATCGGCGACCTCCTTCGGGGCGGTGTTCAGCGGCCCTCTTGATGCGGTCAGCAGGAACGGAGGCGTGTTGGATCTGGCGTTCGCACACCATTTTCACACCCCCTACTGGAGGGTGACCATCACGGCGATGGTCCCCTTCCCCGCGTCCAATGCTTCCAGCGCTTTTCCGATGACGGTACCAGGAGCCGGAGAGTCGGCTCGCATGGCGTAACCGGGCGTGGTCGAGGAAACGAGAAGATCGCCAGGGCGGATGGCGCCGTGGGAGGCATCGACCCGGACGGCTTTGAAGGCGCCGTGGGTCACCACGCTGGCGTATTCGCCCTGCCCGACAGCGGTGCCCTGGGCGATCACTGCTCTCTCGGCGGTGGGATGAGGAATGCTCTCCCCCTCTCCTTGGGCGTCGGCTGCGAAAGGCTGGTCGACCACGCCGATCACCGCCGTGCTGACGGCCTCAGCGGCCCGCCGCACCTGCACCAGGGGAATCTCCCCCAGAAGCGGCTCGGCGGCGCCGACGATGACGACGACGTCGCCCGTCTCCAGGGACTCTGACCCCACGTTCTCCACCACGTCGACCACATAACCGCTTTTAGAACCAGTGACGGTCAACTGTCCGTCAACGTAAACACCTGGCTGGGTCGACCCACCGCGGTTGTCGAAGTAGCCGGCCCACCATCCGCTGTCGCTGCTGGCGTGAATCCCGCGGTAGTTCTGGCTGTAGAAGTAACCACCGTAGCTGCGACCGGAAACGTCACCGTAGCTGATGCCGTAGACGCCGGGACCGGAGTCGCCCCGTCCGTAGACGCCGGCATCTGTGAGGTCGGGGCCCTCACTCTCGCCATAGACACCGTAGCTCTGCTTACTGATGCCCGACACACCGGCGCCCGTCCCGGCAGAGCCGTAGACGCCCCGACTTTCGCCGATGCCGGTGACGCCGACGTTGCCGACTGGCTGCCATAATGCCGAGGTGTCGCCGGACTCGGCACGGACAGCCATGTTGTGGGTGCTGGTGACGAACAGTCCATTACCCATATTGGCGGTGAAGTACCCCGCGTGATCCCAATGGTCGCCGCCGTCGGCGTTGACGCGGAGGCCGTAGCCTTCTCCACTGTCGAACAGCGCGGCGGTGCCAGTTATGGTCCGACCGACGACGGCGGGCTGCCACACGCTCTCGGCATAGACACCCACGCCTTCACCCTCAGCCCGGACGGCGCTTCCAGTCGCAGTGCGGGCGAAGATGCCAGTCGCGGGACCAGCATGAGCAGGGGAAGCGCTTTCCACGTTGAGCACGGCGTCCCCGAAGGTCGTGCCGACATTCTCCCCGACGATGGTTGCCCCGGGGCGGAGGCTCAAGGCGTAGGGAACCGGGAGGATCTCCTCACAGTCGAAGACGGTGCTGTCGACGGTGACCTCCATCCAGACGCCTTCGCCGTGGAAGACGCCATGAGGAACCTCCACGTCGACGTCGAAGAACCCGTCTTCAACAGCGACCCCGCTCTTTGCGAGGTTATAGACGGCGACGCCTGAGCAAGTGTCGTTGGTGAAGAAGTCAAAGGTGAAGTCGCGCGTCCCATTCACGGGTGAGCCATCCTCCTCGAGCACGCCCTGATAGCTGATGCGGCTGTTGACGGCGGCAGCAACGGAGACGTCCCCTCCCGTCCCCTGAGCACGGCCGTCGGGCGGCCGCTCCTGGGCGATGGCGCCGTTGATGGCCAGGAAAAGGAGACAGAAGAGCAGAGTGATCGCTATCGAAATGCCGGACTTGGTGGTCAATCTACTGAACATGGATGTCCTCCTCAATGGATGTCGGATTGACGTCGGATATTCTGGCTACCGGGCCGTCCTGCGCGCCCAGTAGTCAGCTTGCTGGCGTGCGTCTTCGGCGGCGGCTTCCTTTCCTGACGCTTGATATACCCCGGAAAGGGCCCGATGGGCGGTCGCGTCGGTGGCGTCCAACGCGACGGCACGGCAGAGCGCGTCTGCGGCTTCCTCTAGCTTTCCACAGTGTGCGAGGCCGAGTCCAAGCTCCCGATGGTACGCGGCGACGGTCGGCGCCAGGCGAATCGCCTCCCCCCACGCCGCCTCCGCCCGGGCTGGAGCTCCGCAGCGAGCATAGGTGGCAGCCCGGCCGGCCCAGAGCTGGGCATCATCGGGCCTGGCGCGTTGCGCCACCAGGATCTGCGCTTCAGCGGCTTCACACTCCCCTGCCTGAGCGTAGAGCCCGGCAAGCCCGAGTCGATACGTCGGCTCGAGGGGCCAGAGGCGGACGGCCCGTTCCCCGAGGGCGACGCGAGGCTCCAAGCGACGCGTCCCCTGCTGGCTCTGCCAAAAGGCGACGTCGGCCAGGAGCGGACGGATCGAGATCTGCGCCAGCAGGGCCAGGAGCACCAGCGTGGGCGGCAGATAGACGAGTCGGGGGGCGAAGCCAAAGGGAGAGGCAGCGGCAGCCTCCTCCACCTCCGGGGTCTTCAGATCGCGCGACCGGGCAGCGATTATAGCCAGGAGGAGCCAGAAAACGATGTTGGTGGCGGTCAGAGAGAAACCGAACTGGAGATTCACAAGATGGCCGCTCAGCGCCGCTGCCAGGGCCACCCACAGCAGCCGGTCGGCTCGACCCCGACTGGCCCGCAATCCCGCCTTGATCTGGAGAAACGCGGTCAACAGAAGCGCCGCGAAGGCGAGCGTTCCGACGATGCCCACGCTCATCGCCAGGTCGAGCCAGAGGTTGTGAGCCCGGTCGACGAGGACATCGCGCCCCTGGTAATAGACCAGCTGCGGAGGGAAGATCTGGAGGAAGTGGGGCCGCATAGCGTCGAACCCGTAGCCGAGCCAGGGCCGCTCGGCGATCAGAGGCAGCGACGCGTCCCAGATCGTAAGGCGCGCCGCGACGGAGCCCCCGTCGGTGCGGGCGAGCGACGTCAGCCGTTCGACGACAGGGTGTCGCGCGGAAAAGATGCCGGAATGAGGAAGCCGGAACAGGAGGACAACGGATCCCGCTGCGAGAAGGACGAGGATCAGCGCAGCGACGGCCGCCCGTCGGCGGCCCGTGGCATAGGACCAGGCCAGGAGCGCGATTAAGAGGGAGGCGAATAGGCCCAGCCACGCCCCGCGGGCGAGGGTAAGAAGGAGGCAGACCAGCTGGGCGGCGCACAGGAGGAGCGTAGGGATCCGGCGCCGGCCGGCGAAGGCCAACGCCACGGTCAGGGGCGCGACGAGGACCAGGTAAGAGCCCAGGAAATTGGCCCGGCCCAGGGTCGAGAGGACGGGGGAAGCAGCGTCGGTCTGCCAGCGGAGGAGACGAAACCCCACAGCCTGGGCCAGCCCGTAGGCGACCACTGGCAGGCTCCCCCAGACCAGCACCGTCCAGAGGATTCTCACCCGCGCGCGGGTGCACAACTGGTGGGTGACCAGCCCGTAAAGTCCGAGATAGGACAGGACAGTCAGGAGTCCCTGCTGTCGCGCCAGGGTCCCCCAGAGGCTGGTCCGCGGGTCGGGGGAGAGGAGCGTGGCGGCAACCGCCAGGGACCCAAAGATGAGAATGGCCCAGGACAGGGGAGAACGGGGCCTGAGCCGGGAGATGAGGTCTGACCCTTCCAGGTGCGAGAGAATCGTCACCCAGCCGAGGAGGATGACACCCGTGCGCAGCAGGAGCGCCTTGGGTAGCTCGAAGGCGCTCTGGCCCCAGGGGTTGAACACAAGCGGGAGACTGCCGACAAGCAGCAGCCCCAGTAACTCAGTTGCGCTGGCGCGGTTCTTCACATTGGTAGCTCGATGGTGCCAGGGGCGCCTCCTACCGCGGGACTATACGTCCATTCCGCGGAGAGGGCAAGCGAGCTCCAGAGGCTAGCCTGCGGCCAGGCGGCTGACCTATGGTCAGGCTGTGGATCAGGGGTTGAGGTCGAGTGACCAAGACCTGGATCCAGCACAAGCGAGGGGCGAGAGGCGAGGGGGATGCGACGAGCGCGGGAGGCCGGACACGACGATGAGACTGGGACGTGAGAAGCGAGGGGATACCATGGCAATCGCGTCTAGCCTATCTGAGCGGAAAAGACCTCAGAGATTTGCGAGACAGCTCGCTTCCGAGAGCTCCTGACGAGAACGAGATATGTCTCCGGGCCATACGTGCCACCAGAATCTCAGAGGTCTTAAGAGGGTGCGACCACGTTGATAGATATACGAAGAAGCCCCCACCGTGGTTGGTGGGGGCCTGTGTTTGTGATCCTACGTCGGCGCGCTTCGGCCTACCGCTCGCGGAGCTTCCCTTCTTTCTCGCGGCGCTCGATGACTTCCTCGGCGATGTCGTCGGGCACGATGTCGTAGTGATCGAACTCGAGGGTGAAGGTGCCCCGGCCCTTGGTGAGGCTGCGCAGGTCGGTGGCGTAGCCGCGGGCCTCAGCCAGCGGCACCTGACCATCGAAGTTGCGCATGTCACCGCGGACGCGCATGGAGCTGACGCTGCCGCGCCGGCGACCGATGTCGGCCACCACGGAGCCGACGTACTCCTCGTCGACGTTGATGTCAATCTCCATGACGGGCTCCAGAAGGGCGGGAGACGCCTGACGGACGGCCCGCTGCGTCGCAATCGAGCCGGCGATCTCGAAGTCCATCGCCGCCGAGTCGACCTCGTGGATCTTGCCGTCGAGCAGCGTCACCTTGACGTCGGTGACCGGGTAGCCCGCGATGATGCCCTTCTCCAGGGCCCCGCGGACGCCCATCTCGACAGGGCGCACGAAGTCCCTGGGAACGTCGGCCGCCGAGGCCTCGTTTTCGAAGACGACGCCCTCGCCCCGCTCCAGCGGTTCGACGCGAATCTCCACCTCGGCGAAGTGGCCGTGACCGCCGCTCTGCTTCTTATAGGTGGTCACGGTCTCCGTCGTGTGGCGGATGGTCTCGCGGTAGGCAACCTCGGGCGGGCTGACCTGGGGCGTAAGCCCAAACTCCCGTTGCAGCCGGTCGACGGCGATCTCCAGATGGAGCTCGCCCATGCCGGCCAGGATCTCCTCGCCGGTCTCCGAGTCGTAGTCCTGCTCCAGAGTCGGATCCTCGTCGGCCAGGCGGCGGACCGCCTCCCGTAGCTTCTCGCGCTTCTCGTTCGACTCCGGCTTGAGCGCCACTTTGATGACCGGATCCGGAAACTCAAAGGTCTCCAGCACGATGGGGCGCTCCGGGTCACACAGCGTGTCGCCGGTGACCGCCGACTGCGGGCCGACCAGGCCGACGACGTCGCTCGCCTCCATGCGGTCGACCTGCTCCCGCTTGTCGCCGTGCAGATAGTAGATGCGCCCGACGCGCTCCATCTGGTCGGTTCGCGGGTTGTAGACGCGGTCGCCGACGCCCATCTGTCCGGAGAAGACGCGCACCCAGGTCAGATGACCGACGTGCGGGTCGGTGACGATCTTGAACGCGGCCGCACAGAAGGGCGCGTCGGGATCGTCGGGTCGCTCGATGATCTCGTCGCCGTTATTGGGTACGTGACCCAGGATCGGCTTGAGATCCGTCGGCGCCGGCAGATAGTCGACGATAGCGTCGAGCAAG
>Ga0207752_1000198_pt1 | contig 28202 bp, 21 predicted proteins | sample Pon2CUnioCityCA_6_FD_187272 | JGI IMG/M metagenome (GOLD analysis project Ga0207752, IMG submission 187272) | Marine sediment microbial community from Union City, CA, USA - Pond 2C Sediment 2 (SPAdes) | ecosystem: Environmental > Aquatic > Marine > Intertidal zone > Salt pond sediment ... | reverse complement strand
AAAAAATTCCTCAAATCCTTTATCAAGCGGTATTTCGGCGATTCCTTTCAGGAAATGGTCTCTTTTTTCGCCAGTGACAGGGATATAAATCTTAGGGAAATGGAAGAGATCAGGAAACTCCTCAGTGAAGAAATCACCAAACAAAAGGGGGGAGATAATGCCTAATTGGATTCAGTTTGTACTGGAGTCGTCAGCCTGCCTGATGCTTTTTTATTTAGGATACTTGCTGTTTCTGAGGAAAGAGACATATTTCAGACTCAATCGATTCTATCTGGTCCTGTCCGTAATCCTCTCTTTTATCATCCCCGCTTTAAAAATCACCTCTCCGGTTGTAACAAAAAAAGCCGTGACAGGACTTTCTCTATCCCCGATGTCTATCCCGGCTGCAAATACCTGGGGAATAGAGGAAACCCTTCTTCTGATCTACGCCCTAGGCGCAGGGCTCTTTCTGACGCGTTTCATCTTTCACATGGTTAAACTCTTTTTTGTTATCAGAAAATTCGGCGTTCAGAGGGTCAACGGGTTGAAAATCGTGTCAGTGGACAAAGAGTTTTCGCCTTTTTCGTTCCTTAACTATATCTTTATCAACAGCCATAAGACCCCGGAAAACAACATGCGGCGCATCATCGCCCATGAATCAATACATATTAAACAGCATCACACTCTCGATATACTTATTGTCGAGTTAGCAACCATTGTACAGTGGTTTAATCCTTTTGTATGGCCGTACAAAAAATCTCTACAGGAAACACATGAATATTTGGCTGATTGCGGAGTCATTGCGCAGGGCTTCAGCCCAGCCAAATACCAACTGCTCATGTTCGAGCAGCATGTGGGTTTGAAGTTGTTCGAGTTTGCCAACAACTTCAAGCAGTCACAAATCAAAAGGAGGATAACCATGATGACTAAAATCAGATCTGGGAGCGCGGCCAGGCTGAAACTGCTTCTCGTCCTTCCCCTGGCTACGCTTCTTGTGATTGCCTTTGCTGAACCAAGGATTGCCGATCCTCAAGCCGGCGATACCCTGGGAGCTGGATCTGCGGAAATCAAAGACACTGAATCCGGGGTTGTGAATTCCCCTCAAGAAGAGGAGGTCAAGAAGAAAAAACAGGAACAGGCGAAAAAAGATCTTCAAATGCTTTATGAAAAGGAGAAAGCACTCCGAGAGGAAATCGCCGGCACAGAAGATCCGGATAAGAAAGCAGAGCTTAATTCAGCTCTAAAAGAAATCCGGGAAAAACAGAAGATCATGGAGCAGTATGTGAAGACCGGTCAAGTTCCGCCCCCGCCTCCCTCTTCTAATAAGCTCAAAGAGGAGTACAGGCTTCTGTCCGAGAAAGCGGACGCCATCAAGTCCGAGATGGCCGACGTCAAGGATGCAGAGGAGAAAGCAGAGCTGAAAGAAGAACTTGAAGAACTTCTTGTAAGGCAGGAGAAAATCAAAGCTTCATTAGCAGAGGCTGACGTTTCAAGTGGATCCACTCTTGATAAACTGAAAAAGGAGTATATTCTGCTGTCTGAAAAAGCAGCTCAAATCAAGGAAAAATTGGCACAGACCGAAGATCCAGAAGTCAAAGCCCAGCTTAAGGCGGATCTGATGGCGGTTCAGGAAAGAATGCAAATGATCAAAGCCAAAGCGTCAGAGCTTGAGAAGGAAGGTAAAAAAATCAAGTAGACAAAGTTGTGGCATCCAAGAATGGGGGAAGCCGTCCTGTCCTTACTACGTCTTCCCCCTGCCATATCTTTCAATGAAAACAGTGCCGTCATGCCCGATTGCTTATTTTTATTGATAATCTTAACGGTTTGATTTTGATTAAAAAATAATTCTTGTAACTTTTTTTTATACCACGCGTTTTATTATTGAATCCGCAATAATGATGACAAATCTCTAAAATAATCATTATCCTGGAGGAAATAAGGGAGGAAACATGAAAAAAAACAGCCGGCTTTTAAATCGGGGCACAGGGATGGCTGCATGCATCTTCCTCTTCTTATTACTTATAACACAGGCTGAGGGGGAAGGAATTGATCAAAACAGCCCTGTCACACTCAAGGAGATCAAAAGGATCGATTTCAGAGACCTTCCTGAAAAAATAGACTTTACCAATCCCGCCAGGATCGCTTTTAATTCGAAAAACAAACTGTTTGTCACAGATACCAGAGCAAATAACATCAAAGTTTTTGATGCGGAAGGCAAATTTTTAAAAGTCATCGGCCGGGAAGGACAGGGCCCCGGAGATTTATCCCGTCCATCCGGCATTACTTTCAATGGAACATATATCATCGTATGGGAGTTGGGAAACCGCCGGTTTTCAATCTTTAGCGAGGACGGCGGATTCATCCGGCATCTCAGGCCAGAAGAACCGGTTGTGGTGTGGGAACTGAAGTCGCTTGAAAACGGGCAGGTCCTCTTTGAAACACGTGAGGGTTATTGTGAAAGGGAAAAAACCGTCATCCACATTTTAGATAAAGAGCTAAAAAAAGAAGAGGAATTTTACAGCCATCCTATAAAAAGGGAGCGATATGAGGAAAAGATTGAAGATGACACAAAGATCCCTTTTGGCCCTCTTGTTTCCTGGGCTGTGATGGAGGGGAACAAGGTCATCATCGGCTATCAGGAAGAATACAGCATCGGTTTTTACAATCCTTACAAAGAAAAGCTCTTTTCCACCGGGCGCAAAAGCAGAAGAGTTAAGGTTACTCAACAAGACAAAAAGGATTATTTCTCATCCATTGTGTATTCCACAAACGGCCAGACCGTGCAGGGTGCCCCTCCTGAAATTCGAAAATATACGGAGTTTCCAAAATTTAAGCCGTACTATAAGAATATTCTGGTTTTCCCTGAAAACGATATATGGGTCTTTCTTTATGCAGAAAGCGATAACCAGAAGCTTGTGGATATTTTTGATAGGGATGGAAAATTTGTAAAGCAGATAGAATTTGAGGAAAACATTGGATACCGCCCGATATGTGCCGCTGATGGGACTTTGTGGACCGTCATTGAGGATGAGGCAGGCTATAACGTGATCGTTCAATATAAGACATTATTTCACAAACCTGGGGATAAACTTGATCTCTCCCCCATCAATTAAATATCCCTCCGGAGGATCCTCAAATTCCAAGGCGAATTCTTTCCCTGCCAAAACTTTCTCTTCCGGGATTTTTATGTATCTTCGGAATTTCAGAGCATAGGGAGTGCTAAAATCGACTTTCTCACTGAAGTGGATCATCACGCTTTCATGTTCGATAGAGACATACAGAACTTTTTTTATCTCACCATCATCTGGTGTGTCTTGGCCAGGAGTGATGTCATCCGCTGTCATTCCTATCTTCAAGATCCATACAGGTTTGCCTTTGGCGCTTCCCCGGAAAAGGTCCATTCCGTCATAATAGGTGAAGTTAGATCCGTAAAAGGTCCCCTGGCTTTTAAAGATCTTTGGGGTCTTCATCCACTCCAGATAATCCATATAGTATTGTGTACCCTCTGAGTCCTCACCATATAAATTCAACATCACTAACTTGGATAAAGGTACATTGTCAAACCGGACATCTGACTGCCATCTGTCATTGTAATTGCTCTTCACATCATCATATACCGGATGATGTTCCTTGTAGAAAAAATGACATTCCAAATCCCAGGAGCATAGGGTGTTAATGGAAACCGACGCACTTTGATCCTCACATCTCACAGTGACCACGGCTTCTCCGGGCTCTTTGGCTTGATAAGTCGTCTGTGCCTTTCCTGATGAATCTGTTGACTGCTCCAAAGGATGCAGTTCCCCTGGCCCTTGAATACTGAATGTGACTATTTTTTCATCCAGCGCACAGTTTCCGCATAAAAGTTCCGCCTCCACATCTGTGGTTTCCCCTGTTAAGAGCATTGGCCTGTCTGCTTTAATACTGAGGGAGGTCATGGGTATTTCTTTCAAAAAAATTTGAACACTCAAACTGGCATAGTGCTCTTCTTCATTCCGCACATCTCTCTTTTGGCATGATTTTGCGAGAATAACAGGCCGGTTCATATGATCGCCTATATTGATCAATTCATCCAGCATCACTTTTTCTTCGGTCTCATAAAACAGATTGATCTGTATGCGGCTTACCTCATAACAACCATCTGCTCTGCCAAACGTTCCCTGATCGCCTATATTCACTACGCTTAGGACGGCTTCCTTTATTTGGTTTTCAACCAGTTCAGAGGAAAGGGCTTTATTGAAATCAGACATCATCTTTTCGCATAAGCTGTTAACATTTTCTTCGCTTATGGGATTTTGGCATTGAGGCTGTCCCATAACATGAAGACAATTTAGGATGAGCATCAGAAAAAATAGGATGAATCCCAGAAATTTCCCCTTTTCGATCATAGACTTTCTCCCTTCAAATTATTCCTTTATGATTATACCTATACTGACAATTAATTAAATAAAAATTATTACGAAATTGATATCTTTCCTTAAAAACCATGATTTTGACCCCAAAAATGTACCTTCTGTCAGGGGTGGCTACTGTGGAAATCTCTATTTATGTTATTGCAGTTAAAGGAAATAGCCGGGCCCGTCCCCTAGTTAATTAATTATTCATTTCTGATGGAGTTTGCCGGGTCGAGTGAGGCCGCCTTCATTCCCTGGATACTGACTGTGGCCATGGCAATGACCAGCGCGCCCACAGCCGCAGCCGCAAAGACAAACCAGCCCAGGTCCACTCGGTAAGCAAAGGCCTGAAGCCACCTATTCATGGCATACCACGCCAGAGGCCCGGCCACGAACACGGATATCAGGACCAATCCCGTAAACCGCTTTGACAGAAGGCTCACAATATCCCAATGAGAAGCTCCCAGCACTTTGCGGATACCGATTTCCTTTCTCTTGAAGTTGGCCACAAAATAGGCCAGTCCGAAAAGTCCCAGACAGGCAATGATCAAACCAAGCGTTGTGGTAATGCCCAGCATGCGCCCCATCTGTGACTCATAGCGGTACACCCGGTCAAAATTCTCATCCAGAAAAGAATAAACCATGGGAACACCCGGAAAATGCTCCTCCCAGGTCGTCCTGACTCCTCTCATCAAGACATTCATGTTCTCAGTGCTGACGGAAAGGGTGATGTTGTCCATAAGCGACGTCTCAATATCCAGCAGAAGCGGCTCCACAGTTTCCTGCATCCCCCGGTAGTGAAAATTTTCCGTAACACCCACAATGGTCTTCCACATCCTGTGGTAGTGGGCCTGATACCGCTTTCCAATGGCATCTTCAGGTGTGGGAATGCCCAGTTCTATAAGCCCTGCCCGGTTGATCACAAACGCCTCATTGATATCGCTTCTGTTTTCTTTTTCAAAAGGCCGGCCTGCGATCAACTTTATGCCGTATTCCGGGATGAAGTCATAATCCACGGTATTGACCTTGAGACGGAGCGTTTCGCTGAAATCCTCCTCCCGGTTAGTCATGTAGTAGCCGCTTTCGTCATGGTCACCGGGAACAGAAGAAGAGACCGTAGCTCCTGTAATATAGGGATTGCTGATAAAGTCTGTTTTAATGGCTTCGTAATCGCGGCGCAGGTGATCGAGATTGCTTTTGACACGGAGAATGAGCTTCTGATCCATATCAAAGCCCAGAGCCTGCCCCCGCATAAAATTGAGCTGCTTGAATACGGTCAGAGTACAGATGACCAGGAATACGGAGATGGCAAACTGACCCACCACCAGTACTTTCTGAACTCCGGTTCCCCGTAACTTTTGCGCCAGCTTCCCCTGCAGCACATCAGCCGGCCGGAAAGCGGTCAGAATAAAAGCCGGATACGCACCGGAGCCTAAGGCCACCAGAGCGAGAAGCACGATCAGGGGCAAAAAAACAAGAGGCCTGGCTAATCCGGTTATGGACAGCTCGGTACCGGCCATCCGGTTAAAAGGGCCCAGAAGAACATTCATCAAGACCAAAGACAGGATAAAAGCCACGAAAGTGATAAGAGACGACTCACCCAAAAACTGCCCTATCAGCTGCTTTCGCTGGGCACCGATGACTTTGCGGAGCCCCACTTCCCTGGTCCTTGTGGCAGACAGAGCGGCTGACAGGTTGACGAAATTCATGCATCCGATTAAAAGGATCAGAAAAGCCACCATGGAATAAATAGTGACATAATACCAGTTTCCGGGAGCCTCCATTTCCCTTCGAATATGGGAAGACATATGAATCCGGCTGATGGGCTGCAGATCAAAGTTTACTTCTATAGAGCTGCCGTACTGCTCTTCGACCTGGCGGGTCATCTCTTGAGAAGCCAGAACCATTTTTTTCTCAAAGCTTGAGGGATCTGATCCCGGCTGCAGCTTGATGTAGTTGTATTTTGTGTGTGGATTGAACCAGTCTGTGCCAAAATCCTGCCGGTTGGCCAGAAAAGTGGGCATGGACAAAAGCATGTCGTATTTGAAATGGGTATTCACCGGCGCATCCTTGATCACACCAGTCACTTCGTAATCCTGAAGCTCCACCCGTTCTATGCCGATGTCATAATCGATCTCGATATGCAAAATTTCCCCTACCGGGTCATCATCATCAAAATATTTTTTTGCTGCGGATTCGGTCAAAACCACGGTATGGGGCCTGGTCAAAGCGTGCTCCGGGCTGCCTTTGAGAAAAGGCATGTGAAAAATCCGGAATGCCGCATTGTCCGCAAAAAACACCCGGGTCTCAAAAAAGCGTTTGTCTTTTCTGACCACCAGGACACTGTCCGAATTTTCATAAGGAGGGACCACCCGAGTGGCTTCTTCGACTTCCGGAAAAGTGTCTTTGAGCATGGGGCCAAGGGGTCCGGGAGTTGTGGCCATATAAAATTCACCCACCTGATTGACCTGATACGCATTGACCCGGAAGATACGGTCTTTATCCTTATGAAATGTGTCATAAGTAAGCTCATTGACCACATACAGGATGATCACCGCACAGCAGGCTAAGCCCACTGCCAGACCGGCGATATTGATAAAAGAAAAAATCTTCTGGCGCTTTATTTTCCGGAAGGCAGTCTTTAAATAATTGGGGATAAGGGCCATTGGCAGAAGCTCTTTTTTCCAGGGAGGCCGAGGGTTTAATTTTCTTGTGTCCGACTTATAGTATTCCTCTCCGATGCGGTCCCTGTCGCCGATTTTTTTGACCGCCTCTGTGAACGCTTTCTCATCGGAAAAACCCTGCTCCTTCAGATGGTCGATTTTATCTCTCAAATGGCTTTCCAGTTCCTCCCTGTATCCGTCTTCCAGAGCTTCGTTCTTTCTCAAGGATTGTCTCCATTTTTTTACGGCCTCTTCAAGTTCGAACATTTTTTTTCTCCTTTTTTTTCTCTTGCTTTTTACCCTTGTCCCTTCTTCTTTTGTCCGCTTGCTTTCAGTCGGGTAGAGAGAGAGGGCTCCACAGTCTGTTTAAAAGCTTATTGACTCTCACCCACTCCTTGCGGTCTTTCTCCAGCTCCTCCTGGCCCTGTGCGGTCAAATGATAGTATTTGCGTTTGCGTCCGTTGTCCGAGATGCGCCACTTGGACTGGATAAGACCGTCCTTTTCCATCCGGTGGAGCACAGGATAGAGCATCCCCTCTGACCACTCCAGGGTTCCGCCGGAAAATTCGGTGACATGCTGTATGATCTGGTATCCGTACATCTCGCCCCGGGCCAGAATGGAAAGGATCACAGGCTTTGTGGAAGCTGCCACCATTGTTTTGGATATCATCGCACGCCTCGCATGATCATAATGTGATGCCGGCACTTCTTTTTTGGACTTTTTTGAACGCTTATGCCTAGCATCTCTAGGTATAATACCTAACCACTCTAGGTATGTCAAGCGGAAATTTAATTTTCTTGCTTTTCTTCTTTTTTAGTGCCTTTTTCAGCCTCTTCTCGGGGGGAGCTATTGTGGAAAAGTCATTTAAGTTATTGTAATTAATGGAAATAGCCGGGCCCGTCCCCAATTTAACCACAACATAAGTGTTCTCGATAGTGAAAGCAAAATCGCCCGCATAGAAGCAGCCAAATCTCTGGGGCAGATCGGCGATGCACGGGCCGCAGAGCCCTTAGTCACACAGCTTAAAGATGCTCTTGTGAACGAAGCCGCCCTTGAAACTTTAGTCAAAATCGGCGCTCCGGCTGTCGGGCCTCTCTGCGCTGCCCTTAAAGACGAAAAAGGAGCGCACAAGAGTGCTGCCCGGGCTTTGGGGCGGATCGGTGATGCGCGGGCTGTAGAGCCCCTGGCCTCATTGATTAAGGAGAAGACCGTATCATCGGTTGTTCGGGAGGCAGCTGCTGAGGCGCTGGCGCAGATCGATGACCCCCGGACATTAAAGCCTCTCACTGAATTTTTCCGGGAAAGCTTTAACCTAAGCTATAATTCATGGGTACCCAAACTTGTCGATAATTTGCTCAAGATATTTGATAAAAAGCTCCATAAAGAGGTGATTAAAGAGTTTTATTGGATCTCAAAAGGCCTCTGGGACCACTTCGTTGAAATGGGGCCTAATGCCTCACCTCTTCTTTATAGTGTCATTAAATCAGCTGAAGCTCCAGATTATATCAGGGAAGGAGCGGCCAAGGCAGTGGGCCAAGCTGATAAGGAAGGCGGAATCGAGCTTTTAATCGCTCTTCTTAAGAATCAAGACCGGCATGTTCGAGGAGCAGCTCTTTACGGACTGCAACAGTCGGCGTGGGAACCCGGCAATGACAATGAACGGGCCGCCTACTTTATAGCAAATGGTGAGGCCGCACGGCTTAAAGAGCTCGATGATATAGCCATAAAACCGCTTCTTATAGACAGTATGGATTGGCAGATGCCTCCGGATGACTGGTATATTAAAGGATGTATAGCCAAATTACTTGTTCGTTATGATCCGCCTCCTGATCCTTCCATTCTGCTGCGGGCAGAAAAGGAGCTTGAACACTACGCCAAAAAAAACGCTGAATGGCTCGACAATATGGTTCAGAATCCGAGACCCTCTGACGGCCGGACCACTAAACGCGACAGAGCCATGTTCCAGGACTATGCGGACCTCATAACCGCAGCTGCCTCATACAAAGAGAGCTCGGGAGGTGATGGTTCGGGCGGACGTTCCTACAGTTATGATACAAACTCGTCCCTGAAAGCCGTTAAGAACCTCTGCAAAATCACTACACCTGTCTCAACAAACCTTTTGCATCACCTGAGCCGGCTCAAAGACATTACAGTGACAAGCCGTACTTTTGAGGTTCCCTATGACCACAAGCATCCAAGCGGCATGGGCAGTAACACCGAAACACTTTCCTTTGAGAGCCAGCGCAGCGCTGCCGCAAAAGAACTTGCCCGCCGCGGCAGTCCGGATTATGACCTCTCTGTCTATAAAGCTGAAGGCTGCTGGTCCTTTCCAAAGGAATAATCCTCAGAGACGCTTCAATCCATATGCTTTTTCAGAAATTCCAGCAGCCTCCCGGGATTCTCGCCAAAATAATTATATCCGTCAAACAGCTTGTCTTCTAGGACTTCGTCCCTTTGGCGGAGACTGGGCTTTATGGGAAACCCGGATCAAAGAGCGCTTTACTTTGATTTACAAACCACAGATACTCTGATCTGTGAGGGATAAGCATTGCAATGGTGCACCTTGTTGTGCGCCACTACACCTTCTTTCTCGTCATAGTTGTTACCGCCTGTATTCAGGTTGCGCGCAAACCGGGGAAAATTACTGCTGGAGACTTCGATGCGGATGCGGTGTCCGGGCGCAAAATAACTGCTGGTATTCATAGTGCTTACAGGAACTTTATAAACCTTGTCTTCTGCCATAAACACCTCTTTATCATAACCCTCACGGTAGCGGACCCGCTGGATGGTATCACACAGATTATAAGCCCTTCCATCCGGATAAACATCCACCAGCTTCACGGTAAAGTCCGTGTCTTTGGCGTCCGAGGATACATATAGGTCTATTTCCACAGGCCCTGTTATCTCCACGCCTTCCTCTAAAGGCCCGGTGGAGTAAACCAAAACATCATGGCGGGTTTCGATGGGCCGCTGGTCAAAAGAGCCTGCCTGATACTCTCCCCCCATGCAGCAAAAGCCCCCTCCATGCAGAGGCACAGGCAGATCGGGATCATAGGCAAACATATCTGGGTGGTCCTCTTGACCAGGCAGATTGAAGGTCAGTTCCCCATCTCCGAACACACTGTTGGCCTTGCCCTGACTATCCAGATAAAAAGTCTTCATCTCTGTATTTTGAGGCGGCCAGGTCTCCGATGACTGCCATTTATTAAGCCCTATGGTGTAGTACTGAATTTTTGGGATTTTATCCAAAATCCCGTTATCTTCCCCCTTAAGCCAGAAGTCAAACCACTTGCGGATGAGCCCTTGGGTATTGAATCGGGCATTTTCCATTTTACGCTCACCCACAATGATATCTTTACTGGTAAACGAGAACGAACAGTGACGTCCCGGGCCAATGACCACAAACTGATTCTCAGCCGCTTCCGGATCTTCGGCATGGGAGCTCACATGATTGACCAATGCCAGATTGGGACTGATGGAAATATCATACCAGGAAATAAACCACAAACCGGGTGCGCCAAAACCCTCTGACATGGTGTCATGGTATAAGCCGCCTTTATACCAGGCCGGATCATTGGGTTTTCGGGTGATCATATCCTCATACACGCTCTGAGGTCCTCCTAAGTTCTTAATGATATCCATAAGAGGCAAGTGCCGCAGCGCTTTAGACCAATCTACCTCGGGAACCTCAGCTGCCAGGTCAAAATATTTGGAAACTTTCACCAGCTCTTCCCGGGTCATATTCGATGGAAACGTGGGACGGTTCTCGGCCGTCTGGATAAAGCCGTTATCATAAAGCCAAGCGGTCATCAGCATCTGGTGCACTCCGCCCCGGTACCAGTTTCCCTGCTCATAATATTCACCCACACGCCCGATGCCTGCGCCGAATCCCATGGGGACAACAGCAGCCAGACCCGGAGGATCCAAAGCCGCCACAGCCATCTGCCATTCTGCTGTGGATGAACAGCCGATCAGAACCACTCTGCCGTTGGACCAGGGCTGCTCAGCCAGCCATTCAATGGCATCATATCCGTCAGTGGTGGGCGGGCCCAGAATATCCCACTTTCCTTCAGAGTAATACCTTCCCCGTTCGTTCTGAACGACATAAGCATAACCCTGCTTCACGTATCTGAAAGCTGCGGTGTAATTACGGATTCTTAACTCACCATCCTGCCAGGAATTGAAGTTATAAGGAGTTTTTGAAAGAATGACCGGAACCGGATCATCTTTTTTGGGGCGGTAAATATCAGTAGCCAGCCTGATCCCATCCCGCATGGGCATCATGACTTTTTGTTCAACAACAGCAATCCCTTCCAACGACTCAAGGAGGGCTTCCTGCGGCTGCGCAGATTTTAGCCAAGGAATGAAGGATTCAAAACCACTGATTATAAGGATAAAAACAAAGGTCATGGAAAAAATGACATATTTTTTAAACCTCATCTTAAATTTCTCCTCAATAAAAAATTTACATATATTTATTCAGAAACTCCAGCATCCTCCCGGGATTCTCGCCAAAATAATTATATCCGTCAAACCGCTCCAGATCACCCCTGATCCAGAAGATCTCCTTCGGCGCTGTGGTGCTGTCAAAAAAGTTCTGCACATCGGACGGGTCTGTCCAGGAATCTTCCATCACCTGCACATACAATATGGGCGTTTTTATGTCTTTGATGTAGTCAGCCGGTGACATATCATCCAGGCCGAATCCGGCCATCTCCTTTATTTTCTTATCGATTCTTGGGGTCAGGCTCTTAAGAAGAGGCATCTTGTCTTTCAGGTAATGAGGAACGAACACATCCATGGATACCGGCTGGACAGCCACCATGGCTTTGACATCTTCAAACAGAGCGGGCTCTTTTCCCATGGCGATCAATGTGGCATTCGCTCCCATGCAGAGGCTTACAAAGCCTAACTTTTTGCTTTTCAATGCTGGTGAACTCTTTACATAATTCACAGTACCCACCACATCCTGCCACTCAAAGTACCCCACTCCGCAGAGCCCCCCGTTTGCCCGGCCGCTTTCTCCATGATTTCGAAAATCAAAGATAAAAACACTGAATCCTGCATCATGGAGCTGCTTGACCGTCTTCAGGAGCTCCACCTCCACTTTGCTCACCTTGAGCAGTCCCTGTCCTTTGGTATGAAAGCCGTAGCGGTTAAAAGGCATTGGATGGGTCATGACGATGAGTTTGTCAGACGAGCCCGGAATCAACCAGGCTTTAAGGTCTGTGCCGTCTTTTGATTTAAAGGAAATGTCCTGATACTCCATTCCATAGCCGGATGGATTTTTTATAATAGGTTTCCTTGCGGGATATACAAGCGCTCTGGCTAAATATTTGGATAGCATTTTTCTCCTCTTAACTCTTCTTAGGATACACACACAGTCTGATGTCTTAATGCTTCTTTGTCATCTGACTTTCAGCCTTCACATTCTACAGTAAATGAGACTGCTTGGAAAGACTCGAAAAGATATCATAAACCGTTGCCCTCAAATCAATAGAACCAAATATTCCTGCCGCTCAGAATTAAAAGAATTGGTTGATACCCTTGAGATTATTTATTATTGTAAATAAAATGGATATCGCGGCTTCATAAATAAATTATCAGGAGATAGAGTGATGAGTATTTTTGATCGGCTTTTCGGGAAAAAAGATAAAGAAAATATTCCGGAAGTGAATGAATCAGAAAGGAAAAAATCTACGGGTGCTGTGTTTGGTGCCGCGGAAATCCCTTTCAGACCTCATCAATGTCCTAACTGTAATAACTACAGAGAGGGAATAAAGCGGTGTGAAGGATTTTCCCAAACCACTCCTGCAGGTCCAATGCTGGCTATGTTCTCTGGGGAAAGTCAAGAAAATTGTCCTCGGTTCGAACCGGCCGTTAAATTGGATATAGAAAAATTAAAAGAAAATAAGGATATAAGCGGCCTGATTAATGCCCTGCACTCAAAAGACAGCGATGTCTATCCAAAAGCGATTTCAGCTATCAAAGAAATCGGAGAGCCTGCTGTTGAGCCGCTTGCTGCTGCAATGAAAAAAGACAAGGACTCGACATTCCGGTATAAAGCCGCTATTATTCTTGGAAAAATCGGAGATCAAAAGGCTGTTGAACCTCTTTTTAATGCGATCCAAACAGATCCTGTGAGAGACGTCCGCTGGCATGCTGTGGATTCTCTTGGGGAAATAGGAGGCACAGAAGCTATAGAAGCGCTTAGGCAGCTTCTGGATGACAGAGACATCTTTATCCAGAATGCCGCAAGAGATGCTTTGAGTAAAATGAGAAAAAAATAGAACTGTGCGCTATCGGACATAAAGTGTCCGGTTCGATACAGTTATCCCCGGAAGGACTTCGATCAGACGATCTGCTCCCCCTTATAGACAGACTGGCATATTTTTTGCATCTCTTTTTTTAGAGATGATAAAAAACTACATAAAGGTCGCATTAAGAAACACCATACGTCATAAAGGTTATTCTTTCATCAACATCGCAGGACTGGCGATCGGCATGGCCTGCTGTGTCGTCCTCTTTCTCTACATTCAAAACGAGCTGAGCTATGACAGATTCCACGAAAATTCCGAACGAATATACAGAGTGATAAGCCAGAGTGAAGGAGACAGCAAGGTTTCTCTCTTTGCGAAAACACCGGCTCCCCTGGCCCCGGCTCTTGTCAATGACTTCCCGGAAATAGAGCAGGCCGTGAGGCTCGGGAAAAATAACTTTTACGTGACGTTCCGGAACAAACGCTTCAACGAGACCATTATCTTTGCTGACCCTGAGATATTCAGTGTTTTTTCCTTCCCCTTGACTGCGGGCGATCCGCAAACCGCACTCACAGAACCCCATTCCCTTGTGCTTTCCGAGAAAGCTGCAGAGAAGTATTTCGGAAAAGAGGAACCCTTAGGGAAGATACTCAGGCTCGGAGACTGGCAGGATTTCAGAATCACGGGCATCCTCAAGAATATTCCTGAAAACTCTCATCTGCGGTTCGATTTTTTAGCCCGATTTGAAGATTATGCGGCCAGACATTTCGACCAATGGGGCATATCCAACTATTATACCTATGTCCTGGTCTCGAATAATTTTTCCCAAAAGGCCTATGATGAAAAGCTGCCTGGTTTTATCGAAAAGTACTCGGGATCGGATGCACGGTATGTTTATAAAAGGCGGTTTCCGCTCCAGGCTATGACCCGCATCCATCTGCATTCGAGCCTTCGGGGTGAGATATCTCCCAACAACGATATCCGTAATATTGCTATTTTTTCCATCGTGGCTCTGTTTATCCTGCTTATTGCGTGTTTCAACTACATGAATCTGTCAACAGCCCGGTACACTATCCGCACCAAAGAAGTGGGTTTGCGGAAAGTGATCGGCGCAACGAAGATCCAGCTTGTCAAACAGTTTATGGGTGAAACTTTTGTCCTGACCTTTATTTCCCTTGTTTTGACCTTGGGACTGGCTGAAGTTTTTTTGCCTCTTTTTAACCATCTATCCGGAAAAGAGCTCATGCTTGACTGGTTCCACAACGCCACTCTTATTCTTTTTGTAGCCGTGGTCCTCTTTTTTGTAAGCATTGTGTCCGGGATATATCCTTCCTTCTTTATCTCCGGATTCCAGCCGGCCCGGGCATTAAAAGGGCAGGTCAGGACAAAAGCTCCCGTTCCCCTGTTGAGACAGGCTCTTGTCATAAGCCAGTTTGCCGTCTCCGTGACATTTATTATCGCCACAGCTCTTATTTTCTGTCAGCTGAACTATATGAAGAACAAGAAACTCGGCTTTGAAAAAGAACATGTTGTGATGGTCCCCCTGTACGATAGCGAAGTTTTGAAGAACGTCGAAACCATGAAGAGAGAACTGTCAGCGAATCCGGGGGTAATTTCGGTATGCGCCTCCTCATACTTTCCCGGGCGGAGGCTGTGGTATCAGAATTACTGGTATGAAGGAGCCGCGGAAGGCGGCGCGCCTATGATGCACTGGATCGCCGTGGATCATGATTTTATCGATACTTTTCAGATAGAGATCCTGGAGGGGAGGAATTTTTCCAGGAATTTCCCCGGCGATTCCCGGAATGCCTATCTTTTGAATGAGGCGGCGGTCAGGGAAATCGGATGGGAATCCCCTATCGGCAGGCAGTTCGGGATCATGGAACGGGGGCCGGTTATCGGGGTGGTCAAGGATTTTCATTTTTTCTCGCTTCACCAGAAAATTGAACCGTTGGCCCTCCTTATATATCCTGAAGGGCTCGATCATCTGGCAGTGAGAATCAGCCCGAATGCAGTGCCTGATACACTTGCGTTTCTGGGCAGCACATGGAACGAATTTTCCGGAACCCAGGCTTTGGAATACTCGTTCCTGGATGAGGATTACGACAACCTTTACAAGGCAGAAACGAGGCTGACCACAATCTTCGGCTACGTCACCGTTCTTTCCATATTCATTGCCTGTCTCGGACTGTTCGGACTTGCGTCTTTTATGATCGAGCGAAAGACCAAGGAGATCGGCATCCGGAAGGTGCTTGGCGCTTCTGTTTCGAACCTGTTCCTTACGCTTTCCAGAGAATTTATTATATGTGTCCTTGCGGCGAACATCATAGCCTGGCCCCTTGGGTATTTCATCATGAGCCAATGGCTTCGGAATTTTGCCTACCGCATCTCTATCGGTTTATGGGTTTTTCTTGCAGCCATGGTGTCGGCTCTGTTCATAGCGGTGCTGACCGTGAGCTATCAGACCGTAAGGGCAGCTGCAGCCAATCCTGTGGATGTCCTGAGATACGAATAGCCTTTATCCAGGAGGCCCTGCCCGTCCCCTCTTTTTTGTGCTACCTCTTTCTACTTAAAAAAAAGACTGAACATTTCTTCACCCAGTCCCTGAAGATAAGCTGCGTTTTCAAGCCGCTCGACCCAATTCTTTGGGACAGCGTCCGCCCCGAGCTTGGCGCCCATAATAGCTCCTGTGATGGCGCCTGTAGAATCACTGTCCCCTGAATGATTGACCGCTGCTTTAACTGCTCTGCTGAAATCATCCTCATATATAAGGGAACAAAACAAGCTCACTGCCAAAGCTTCCTCTCCGACCCAACCTTGTCCCAGTTTCTCTATCCCATTCTCTATGGGTTCTTTTTTTTCTGCGAGCTGCAGCGCCTCATCCACTTTTTCCATCGTCTCCTCATGCCTTCCATAGAATGAAAGCGTCTGCCTCGCTTTTTTGATGGATTCCTGTAAGTCCTGATCCTTGGCCATATAACCAATGAGTTCAGCTAAAAATCCGGAAGGTAGATATCCTGAGGGATGGCCGTGTGTGATGGCGGCTGTTTGAACTCCTATATTAAAAGCATAATCCACATCACAAGCCAGGCCGACAGGTGCCACGCGCATCACTCCCCCGCAGCCCTTGCTGTCATTTATTGGCTTATTTAAGGTTCCCATGTTGCCGCTTCGAAGCGCCGTGAGACAGGTGTATCCAGGCCTTCTCATCTGAGAAGGATCTTCCTGGGATTTGAGCCACTTGATATACTCCTTATAGACATACGGCACTGGCGCCCATAACTCTTTTTTATTCACCTTCTTTGCGGATTGGATGAGGCCGCAGGCTGTGGCAATTGCCATCTGGGTATCGTCCGTGTAGCTGCCGGCGCCAAAATCTCCCCAGCGGTCAAAGTCCTGAATTCCTGAGGCACCGTATGTATCTTTTATCTGCTCTAAAGACATAAACTCCACTGCAGCGCCTAACGCATCCCCTGCTGCCAGACCCAAAAGACATCCTGTGTCTTTATTTTTCATATTTTTCATTGGTTCTTTTCCCCTTTTCTTTCCTTTGATTTTGCTGAGCACTTATTATTATATCAATGAAGGCTTCTCAGTGCAAAAATTCAAATCCTTCCTCTTTAATAACCAGGTAAAGATAGGGATTGATTCCGGCTCATATCCGATTCCATGTCTTTTGAATTCTTTGCTTCTGAACAGGCTGGCTTCATCACTTGTCTTTGATTCATCTTTATTAATCCCAGGTATCCATTTCCGTGATGAACCGCCTCCTTAATTGCGGCTCTAAGGGGTATAACAAGGGGGATAAATAGGCTTAAGTTGTTGATAAGAAATAAGATTCTGCGGTGCGACCCCTTTTTTCTCCTTTTTTCTCTTTTTTCTTTTTTTCTTTATTTTTCCAGAAAACGGGCTCTCTGCATCGCCTCCATAGCGATCCGGCTGCTGGGCCCGTCTCCTCTGGAAACATTGATGGACACTTTGCCATCCAGGGCCTGAAAGAGCTCAGCGATATCCGTGTGTGTGAAACCCGGGCACAGCAAAATCGACTCTATCTTCTCCGTCTCATAGAGGTCTCTCGCCACTTTGACAGCTTCCTCTTGATTTTTCACCACATAGGTAAAGAGTCTGTATTTACCGGTATCGATCGTGCTGTGGTGCTTTTTATAATCGGCATCCGGGGCATGGGCTAAAAACAATGTTTTAAAAGCCATGATTCACCTCCTACATAAAATTTTGCTAAAAATAAGATCTATATACTTGGTATGATATAAAAATGAGGCAGGAGAACTGCATAATTCCTGGGTCCTAGAATCCTTAAAGGAGTCTGTTACCTGCCTCTCAGCATGTGCCACCATTATATCTCTGATACCCGTTTCCTTGCAAAAACAAATAAATCTTGTGAACCAGCACCCCTAATGATATATTTTAATCCCACTATAAGGAGGGATAAAATGAAATTGAACCGAAGAGATTTTATTTTATTTTCCGGCCTATCATTCGCATTTAAGAACTTCCATTCAGAAAAAAATCCGGAATTTGCCCATGAATCCTGGATTGAACTGAGTCTAAAGAATATGGAATGGAACCTGTACAGAATAAAACAGAAAGTAAAGGCTCAGGTTATGGGTGTTGTCAAAGCTAACGCCTATGGACACGGCCTGGCTGAATATGGAAAACAGCTTGACAGACTCGGGATAGATGCGCTCATGGTGTGCAAACTGCAGGAAGCTGTCCGGTTGAGAGAGGCTGGAGTCTCCTGTCCCATATATAATTTCGGGCCTGTGATCCCCAATAACGCTCCTATTCTGGTCAAATACGATATAAGCCAATTCCTGCACTCAGGTGACTTTAACAATATGAGCCTGAGAGCTGAAAAATTGGGAGCAAGAATAAACATTCATATTCATGCAGACACAGGAATGAACAGAATGGGCATTCCCTACAAAAAAGTCATGTCTGTGATCAAACAAGCCTCTCTATTGGGGGGGCTTTCTCTTTCAGGGCTCTCAACCACTCTTTGCGAGGATAAACAGTTCGACAAAGTCCAGCTCAAAAGGCTTCAATCTATTTATAAGGAAGCACAAAACTCGGGCATAAAATTGGGCACAAGACATGCTGCAAGCAGTGCCGGGATCTTTGAATCACCATCTTATTACCTGGATATGATCAGGCCGGGCATCACTCTCTACGGCTGTTATCCCAACCAAAAAACCAAACAGGAAGATTCTCTTTCTCTCCGTCCTGTGCTTGAGTTTAAATCCCGGGTGATTGATGTGAAAACCCTGAATCCGGGAGATTCTGTTTCCTACCACAGAGCCTATAAGGCAGCAAAGAGAGAAAAAATAGCTGTCATTCCGGTTGGATATTCAGACGGATATCCTTATTCAGCTTCCGGAAAATTGAAGGTCCTTATAAGTGGCAAAAAATATCCCATACTCAACACCATTACTGCCAACCACATGGAGGCTCTCATAAACACGGAGCCAAATATCTCACCCGGAGATGTTGTCACTCTTGTTGGCGCCCAGGGAAATGAAAAAATCACAGCAGACGATGTCGCAGAATGGGCTGGAATTTCAAATTACAAAGTCTTGATCGGATTTAATCCGCTTATCCCCAGATTCTTCATTAAAAACTAGTGGAATCAAGCTTTTTAATACGCTAAAATAAGGATCAAAAGCATGGATTATTCGCCTTTATTAGCCATCGCCACAGGCCTTTTCGAGTTTGCGGCCGCTGTCCTAACTTTTTTAAGCCCGGGCAGAAAACGTATTCTCTACCCTATCGGCCTTCTTTTTCTCCTTCTGGCCGGATACCAGTTTTCCGAAGTGGCTGTGTGCGCCAATCCGGATAATCTCATTTTTTCCCGGTTGGCTTTTTTTGACATAACCTGGCTTCCTCCCCTTAGTTTGTGGTTGGCTTATCAATTGAGCCCCTGGAAGGGAGGGTGGTTAAAAATCATATCCTTAGGTTACTTTGCAGCCGGTCTTGGTTTTGCGGTCTGGATCATTGCGGATTCCCATGTGGTGACAAAATCCGTATGCCAACTGGTCTTAGCCCGCTACACACATCCCAACCCCTTTGATACAGCTTACGGGATTTTCTACCACACTGGGCTGGCAGTCCTTATCTTTGCCACGGCAGCGGGCACGGCTTATTCCAAAGACGAGATCTTGCGGAAACATCTGGCTAATCTCCAGACCGGAGTTCTCGGATTCATTCTTCTCTCTTTTGCTGTCCGTATCTTGACCAAAGAACCTGAAGGCATGTTTCCTTCGGTGATGTGCCATTTTGCCCTGGTTCTGGCTTTTTCCATGTGCTTTATGGTCATTCGGGAGAAGCGTTTGAGCGGCGGCTTCTTTTCCTGAGCTTCTTTGCCACAACAAAGATCAACAGGGAAAAAACGCCGAGCGCCAAGATAAAGGCACAAAACGCCAGCCAGGTGAGAAAATTCCCGCGCTTGAGAAGCTTAAACGGATTGAGGCTTGGGGATGGAACAAAACGGCCCTCTGAATGACTGTATCTTTCGGGAACTTCCTTGAGCCCGTCACCGTCCCTGTCCTCAAAGGTCTCCAGGTATTCGAAGAGAGTCTCCCACTCCTTAAGCTCCTGTATCCCGGGTGTATCCGGGTCAGCATCCACCCTGGCATTGGCGAGGTCCTGGATGGGATTTCCGTTTGCGTCCTTGGGTACCATCTTCAGGATGTCTTTCGTATAACTCCCCACAAACTTGATAAAAGAAGAATTGAAAAAGTTGGAGGCCACTCTGTAAAGCTCTTTGTTGGAAGAGGAATAATCCAGCGGCTTATACGTGCCGTCCTGTTCTTCGATCCATATATCTGTGACCCTGTCAAATATCACCCGCTTCGGGTTGTAAGTCACCTTGACTCCTGAAAACTGGAGAAAATAATCGCTCCCTTTTATGGGATAAATGGATGTGGCGACTTCCATGGCCTTTTTGATCTCAGAAGCATAAAGATAAAATGTAAGGAGCGGATAGCCCATGGTGCCATCCACGCCAATGCCCAGGGGTTCCACCCGGAAAAGGTCTGAAACGCCAATCACACCGGTCTTTCCTTTCACAATATCGCTCCGGATGAGGCCGTTAGACTGCAGCGCGACTCTTACTTTTGAGAGGGGGTTGGACGGGGCGTATACGCGCCTGTTCATGGCCCAGCGCAGAGCATCCGTGAGCAGGTTCCCCAGTCCGGTCTCCTCATCCTCAAGGCAGAGGCCAAAATTTGTCTCTGCCAGAGGCTGATAAAACTTGAGGCTGCGGCCCTTAAGCACCTCCTTCTCCACCACCTCTTTTTTCGACTCAATGAGCTCAGTGAGGCGTTCGTCTCCCTTGATCGAGTCATTGATCTCTATAAGATGGTAATCCTTGAACACAACCGTGCGGTCCTCATTTACGGCAAAATCCAAAACGCCAACATGTCGTCCGTAATCCCCGGCCTGGACGATGATGGTGCTGTTGCGAAAGAGCGGCTCTGTGAGTTTGGTGTGGGTGTGTCCGCTTATGATGATGTCTATGCCCGGGACTTTTTTTGCCAGAATTTCGTCTTCAGATTTTTTCTTATCATCCCAGATTCCGGAGTGGGATAGGCAGATCACCAGATCGGCCGCTTCCTTCTCCCGGAGTGTTTGCACCATCTCCCTGGATGTTTCAACGATATCGCGAAATGCCACAGGCCATGCAAAAGGCGCTGTCTCAGTGGCATCGGCTCCAAGAAGTCCGTAGATACCGATCCGGATCCCACTCCTTTCTAAGACCACATACGGCTTGATAAGCCCCTTATTAAAATCCTGTTCAAGGGCGTCATCTGCCTCTTCGTTGGGATCAAAAATCATGTTCGACGCAACGATCTGCGGCATACCTCCCTTTGACTCAGCTGTGCGCAGGATGCGGGATAATCCGGCGGGTTTGAGATCAAACTCGTGGTTTCCCAGTGTGGTAAGGTCAAAGCCTATCTCTTTCATCAGTGTAAGCTCGACGGCCTCTTCCCTGCTTATCATATGGAAAAGCGTTCCCATGAGAAAATCGCCTGCATCCAGCACAAGAACCGGATTTTCCCGGGCCGCCTTTTCTTTTTGTATGGCGGCGGCGAGACGGGCCCAGCCGCCCAGGGTGGCGTCGTCATTGACCGAGTCCGGTGTGTAGTCTGTGTTCGGGGAGTGGCCCAGGAGATGCGAGTGGAGGTCATTAGTGTGGATGATGGTCAGGCTCTTTTCTAGAGGGGCGGCAGAATGGGTGGAGAAAGAGGCGGAGATAGAGGCGTGGAAAGAGTGGGAGAAAAAAAGGAGAAAAAGCAATAAACAAGTGGAAAACAAGGGAAATCGGTTGGGGCTTTTGGTTTTCATGGTCAGAACCTTAGGGCTTTCTCTTATTGTTTATATTATTTATTTTTTTATTAGTATTTGACTGTGATCTCTCCCAAATCAAACTTTCTTGTGCCTTCATCCACCTCAACAGAAATGATGATGTCGTTTGAATTACGCAAAATAACTTCTCCACTCCAGAGTGAAACGCCCAGCGTGAACCTTCCCGATCCTTCCCAGAACCGCCGGTCTGCTATGATTGTAAACCTCCCATCAGAGTCTGTTAATGTGCTTGGATTCGCCAGGGTTCCTCTTTCAGTGACCCTAATGGATGTTTTAATTTTTCCTTCCTCAAAAATCAATTCATACAGTGTCACGTTTTTATCAGCACAAGCTTCGCCCGTTTCATCTATAAGCTTCCCTTTGATCATGATAAAATATTCCAGGGGGATCCATTCATTCTCTTTTTTTTGAATTTCACTGAGCAGCCAGCCTTCATCCGTTTTCTTTATGCTTGAAGAAAGTTGACGGCCATTGAGCTTGAATCCAGCCGTGGCCGCTTCCGGTGAGTCCAAAGAAAATTCAGTCATTTCCAATTGATCCTCTTCATTGAGCTTTAAAGAATCGTATATGAGATTTGTTGCTCTTTCAGAGTCCATTACGTCCTTCTTGCAGCTTAAAGTAAAACAGAGAAGAAAGCCCAAAGAAAGGATTATAATGAGATTTTTCATGCTCCCCTCCTCATTCCTTATTTAATGACTCTTTGTTTAGACAGGCATGCTTATCATATTTTTCTTTTTAGTCCTTTGCAAGAACTATGTGGAGAACTATGGGTTAACTATTAACTACGTAACTATGGTACGTAACTATGGTACGTAACTATTACTAACTATGGGGACGGGCCCGGGGATTTTCTATTATATCAATAAGTTACATCACTTTTCCACAATCCCCTACCCAGAGAAGCTCTGTTTTTTGGGGGTAAAAATCACTATTTTACATTTTATTCCTAATTGCTCACATACAAATCCGGCTATCCAGAACCTAATCCCAAATAATGTGTCTCTACGTCTATTCGGATGAAGACACGGCCTCATCGTATCTCTGGATTACCTCCTTCGTGATGTCGATCACAGGGTCAACATAGGCCGCACCTGTTACAGACAGATCGAGTACCAAACGAAAATTTTTCTCTTTAGCCACGGTTTCAATAATAGGAAACACTTCATTCCTGATTTTGGAAACAAGGCTGAACTCTAACTGCTTGTATTCTTTAGCATAATCCTCTTCAGCTCTTTTCCTTTTAGTTCGTAGCTGTTCCATACCAAAAGCTATCTGCTGTTGGGACTCGGGCGTAAGCAGCAATTTTTGAGTGTCCAATTTAGACTGCAATTCCTTGACTTGTTTGTCGATTTTCGCCAGCCCATCAATAATTTGCTGCTCTTTTTGTTTGAGCGTAAACATCGCTTTTTTCCCTTCTGCAGATGTCTGTATCACTTTGGACGAATCAATGACGCCGATATCAAATATCTCCTGGGCCATTCCCAGAGAAACACATCCTGCAACAATGACAATGAAAATAATGAAACGACTTAATCTTCTCATATTGTTTCCTCCCTCATTAATATTCTGTCTTTATAGATTTAACCTAAAGGAAGGAGAAATCGTTGCCCTCTATTGTCCATTAAAAAAACCGCAGGATTAAGGAGAAGGACACGCCCCTATGAGGGGAAATGTGCCAATGATAACAGGATTTACTTTTTGTCCACATCTCTCAATAAATTTTGATTGAGATCCGTAGCCTCTTTTTTACTCCCAAAAAAGGGTGCCCTTCAGGGTAGGGGGTTGTGGAAAAATAGGGTTAAATTATTGATAATAATGAAGATATCTGGGCCCGTCCCCCTAATATTCTAACCCTAATACTCTAATCCCTAATACTCTAATTAATACTCTATTATACAATCCCCAATAATGACTCAATCCCCAAAAAAATGAGCTAATGAACCTCTTCTATTCGCTGCGCAGGGAGAGGGCTGGGTTAGTCCGGGCTGCTTTCAGAGTCTGGGTCATTACAGCCAGAAACGCAGCGGCAAGCGAAACAGTTACAGCCATAATATAGGTGCCCGCATTAATGGGGGTTATGAACAACAATCCGGTCTGAAGCGCCTTGCTCCAGCCGAAAGTCACAAGCCCCAAAGCGATCACATTCGCTACAGCCACCAGAATCAGAAACTCCCGTGTCATTTTCCACATGATGTTCCGCGCCGAAGCGCCCAGCACTTTGCGGATCCCGATCTCTTTGGTCCGCTGCTTGGTCAGATAGGAGGTCAATCCCAAAAGTCCAAGGCATGAGAACAAAATGGCCGTCATTCCGATCATGTTCAGAAAACCGGTCAGCTTGCCCAGAAGGCCGAACACCCTGTTGAAATAATCCGGCAATGACGAACACTCAAAAGGCTTATCCGGCAGAAGAGTCACCCACTGCTTTTTGATGTATTTCCGCAGTTCGGGAAATCCTTCTTCAGAGGAATATCTTACCAGCAGAACCCGGGATCCGTCAGGTTCCAGATACAGAACCGCAGGGGGGATTTGAAATCCAATGTCCGCGAAGAGAAAATCGTCCGCCACTCCGACCACTGTTCCTGTCCGGCCGCCTACAATCAATTGTCTGCCTATGGGATGTTCCCACTCGAGCTTTTTGAGGGCTTCTTCAGTGAGGATGAGGCTGTCTGCATCCGCAAAATCCCGGCTGAAGCTGCGGCCTTTCTCCATCTGGATCTCGAGTGTTTCCACAAAACCGTAGTCCACTCCGTAGGCCTGCATATTGACGGATTCATCCTCAGCCGCATCCGGCAGGCGGACCGGCTGCACCGATTCCCAGACCACAGGCAGGCTTCCCGCTCCGGAGACATGAACCACCTCCTCATGACGGGCGATTTCTGTCTTTAAAACATCGAGCTTGTCCTGTGCTTCTTTTCCCAGCTCCACATAAGCCACCTTCTCCCTGTTGTATCCAAAATCAGCCTCGAACAGATGTTTCGCTTGGTGTTTCAACAGGAACGCACATGAGATGAAGAGGATGGAAAGCGAAAACTGGAACACGATCATAGCCTTGCTTCCTCTTTTCTTTTTCCGCCCCGGCTGGAAGTTTTCCTTCAGCACATGCAGAGGCTGCAGACTCGAAAGAAAAAAGGCAGGATAGAGTCCGGAGAAAAGGCCTGTGAGCACAGCCGCCCCCACCAGGTATTTCAGAAGGAAGGGATAGTTCCAGATGGAGTTCGAGACTTGAGGGATAAAGGACACCAGGGCCATTTCTCCCATGCTGGCATAAAAGATGGGGTGGATGATCTCATACAGCACAACGGCCAAAGGGATGGCGATGATGGATAGAATGAGGGATTCGCCCAAAAACTGGAGGATCAGCTGGGGCCTCCTGGCACCGACCACTTTGCGGAGACCGATCTCTTTGGTCCTGTGCATAGAACGCACAGTAGCCAGATTGACGAAGTTGATGCTCACCACAAGAAGAAGCAGAATACCGACAGAAAAGATGATAACCACACTGGCCGGGCTGCTGCTTCCCATAAAAGATGTGATATGCCTGGACTTTAACCGAAAATCAAGAAAAGGGAAAAGATATATTTTTTCAGGCGATTCCGGAGCGCTGCCAAAATGCTTGGAGAGAAAAGCGGGAAGCCTTTCCTCAAAACCGGACCGGTCAAACGCATCACGGACCAGAAGAAAAGTGGCCATTCGATGGGCTGACCAGTCTTCCAGGATACCGGAGAAGGCCCGAACCGTTTCCAGAGAGACCAGAAAATCAAATTTGATGGAAGAAGTCCGGGTTATGTTTTTTGTAACTCCCGTAACCCGCAGGTTTGTGTCCTTATTAAAAGTCAGCACCCTGCCGATAGGGTTTTCATCTCCGAAATATTTTTGGGCTGAGGCTTCGGATAAAACCAGAGAATACGGCTCGCTGAGCGCGGTTTCAGGGTCGCCGGCTGTCATTTTAAAGGAAAACAGGGATAAAAAGGAGGGATCGACGAACAGCACACTGCGCTCGGAAAAGGCATCTTCCCCCCTTTTGAGAGTGACCTGTCCGGCCGGATAAACACGGCACGCATCCTTGATCTCTGGATATTCACTGCGCAGGGCTTTGGCCATGGGCCCGGGAGTGAAGGCCAGGTGCTGGTCCTCTTTGTTTTCATTTTGAAAGACCTGGACCACACTGTAGATCTGATCTGCTTTTTCATGGAACTTATCGGCCCTGAGTTTGGAACCGGCCATAAGGGCAAACAGTATAAAGCCCGCCATGCCCACAGCCATTCCGAAAATGTTGATCCAGGAAAAGGCCTTTTGTCTTTTCAGATTTCTTAAAGCAATAAGTATATAGCTTTTTATCATTGTGTGCCTCCTTGCGTGCCTCCTTGAGGTGTTGGCTCCTGCTTTCTCACAAGCATGGATTTGGCGAACCGGCCGTGAACCCTGCCTATGAATCGGATAAGATGGAGGGTGGAGAAGAAGAGGGCAATCCCGCACGCTGCAATCAGAGGAATGAGCCAGGCATTTGGATAGAACGGCTGGTTCAAGGTGATCAAGGGGCGCTCAAACACCCAAAACCAGACCGGATAGAGAGCGAACTTAAGGGACAGGGAAAGCAGCGTGAGCGTGATGAAAAAATATGTGAAGCCCAGAGGAAAATGCAGGACTATATAAGCAAAGATTTTCCAGGTGTAAGACTCAGTGACCAAAGCTTTGTATTTTTGCCGCCAGTTCAGGCTGCGGCGCAAAAACACCGGTTTTCGCGGCATACGGATGCCGGTGAGCGCTTCAATGATGCGGCCTTCCACAAGAGCAATCCCCCTGAGGGAGAGCAGAAAAAGGCCGGTCACAGGGATCCCGATGATCAAGACGAGCGAAAAAAGAGAAAACGCGCCCCCCAAAAGAGCCCATGTCCCGCACACGACAGCGGTAAGACCGGAGATCAGGATATAAAGAAAGGCTCCCCATGTTCGGGATTCTCCGGCAGCGCCGAAAAATTTTGCCCAAAAGGAACGTCTCTTTGTGCGTGCGGGTTCTGCGGGGGCAAGGGCGGGCCGCATGCGGGATTCGATCTCTCTGTACGCTGAAGCAACTTCCTGCGGAGTGCCGTATTTTTCAACGGATGATTCCAGAGCGGCTTGCTTTGAAATCTCCGGAGAGCCCTTCAACGCTTCTTCCAGAGCGTTCTGTAGGTGCTCCTCAGCATCGGATAGGGCATCCTGGATGAGGGCCGGATCGCATCCTCTCATCTCTGTTTTAAGTTTGGCTAAATATTCTGTGATGTTTTTTATCATGTTTCCATCCTTTTACTTTCGTACCAACATGGATCTGGCGAATTGGCCGTGAAGCCTGCCGAAAAACTTTGCCAAATGAAAGGTCAGCGGCAGGAGAAGGAGACCGCCAAGACACACGAAAGGCAGAAGCCAGAAAGGTGTGAAAACATTATCTCCGGCGAGATCCAGCGGAAGGCGGAATACAAGTTCGAGTACAGGGCTTAGGAAAAAGCTTAATGAGAGGGCAAAAAGCAGGCTGAAAAGAGCAGAGTAGATAAACCCAAGAGGGAAAAGAAGCACAAAATATACCAGCGCTTTCCAGGAATAAGGGTTCTTGACCAAGGCTTTGAATTTGTCCCACAAACCGGGGCCTTTTTGAAAAAAGAGGGGTCTCTGCGGCATGCGGACTCCCAGGAGCGCTTCGATGATGCGGCCCTCCAGCAGCGCGATCCCGCGAAGGGAGAGTAGATAGCCTCCAAAGAGGGGCAGTCCGATGATAAAAATGAGCATGGATGCAGAAAAGAGCCCGGCAAAAAGAGCCCAGCCTCCGAAGAGGGCGGCCGGAATAAAGGCAAAAACAAGGTAGACAACAGCGCCCCAGGCGCCGGGTTCAGTCAGCACACTAAAAAACTTCCCTAAAGAAGAGCGCGGCTCAGGGCGAGATGTGCGGGAAGGGGAAGGTGAGAGATGAGGTTCCATGGCCTTATAAGCCAAGGCGACCTCGTTGGGGGTTCCGTATTTTTCAATAAGGGGACTGAGGAGCTTTGCTTCGGAAGCATCTGGGTTTTTGGCGCATTCCTCATCGAGAGCGTTTCTGAGGTGGGTTTCAGCATCGGAGAGAGCATCCTGGATAAGGGCGCGGTCAACGCTCTGGCCCAGTTCTTTCTTGAGCTTCGCTAAATATTGGGAAACATTTTTACACATGGCCAATCCCCTTTAAAACCCGGTCCACAAATGTTTTTGTTTGATCCCAGATTTGAGCCCAGGCTTTCAATGTCTCCAGGCCGGCATCCGTGATTTTATAGTAACGGCGGGGCGGGCCGGAAACAGAGGGATCCACATAGCTTTCCAGCAGTCCGCCGTTGTTGAGTGAACGCAGCACAGGGTAGAGAGCTCCCTGCTTCATCATGGGAGCGCCTTCATCCTCTGAGTCCATGAGCTTGGCGATCCTGTACCCATAGAGCGGCTCATCAGCTTGGGAAAGGATACTGAGCAGAACCAATGAGGCCGTGCCTGCGTTCAGTTCCTTCTGAAATTTTTTATTGATTTCGTTT
>Ga0207752_1000197_pt1 | contig 28224 bp, 27 predicted proteins | sample Pon2CUnioCityCA_6_FD_187272 | JGI IMG/M metagenome (GOLD analysis project Ga0207752, IMG submission 187272) | Marine sediment microbial community from Union City, CA, USA - Pond 2C Sediment 2 (SPAdes) | ecosystem: Environmental > Aquatic > Marine > Intertidal zone > Salt pond sediment ... | reverse complement strand
GGGGGAGCCGTTGTCACTTGTAAAGATTACCAGGGTGTTGCCGGTAAAGCTGTTACGTTGCAGAGCGTCCATTATCCGGCCGACAACATGGTCAACCTGACAGACAAAATCACCATAGGCGCCGGCCTTGCTCCTGCCCCTGAATTGCCGAGCGGGGGCAATCGGAGTGTGCGGGGCGGTCAGAGGTACGTAAAGAAAGAACGGATTACCGGGAGTCTGCCTGAAGGCGTCATAATTCAGGCGTCCGCTTTTGGCATCTATGTATTCGACAGCTTTTCTTTCGAGTCCCGGAAGAATCTCTTCGAGCTTCCAGCCATCCAGTATCGGTCCGGCAGCGCCGAACATTTTATCAGGTTTGTGTCCGGCAGGTATGCCAACTGTCCTTTCGTTTTCGATGAAGCAATAGGGCGGAAAGTTGGGAACGGCCGTTCCAAAGTAGTAGTCGAATCCTCGTGTAGTCGGACCGTTGGCGATAGGTTTCGTGAAATCCACGTTTGAGCCGCTGTTTTTCACATTGGTTTTACCCATGCCGAAGGGCTCTCTGCCGTCGGTGGTCGGCCAATCCCAGCCCAGGTGCCATTTGCCTATACAGGCAGTGTCATAGCCATGAGCTTTGAGGAGTTTGCACACGGTAAGCCGGCCGGCTTCAATCAACGGCTTATCCCAGGGCCATAAAACCGATCTCTTGAGCCTTGTCCTCCAGCAGTATTGTCCCGTGAGAATTGCATATCGGGTAGGAGTGCATACGGCCGACGGCGAATGAGCGTCTGACAAGCGGATACCCTCGGATGCAAGCTTATCCAAATTAGGCGTTGGAATCTTCGACTGAGGATTCTGGCAGGCAAGGTCGCCGTATCCCATGTCATCGGCCAGGATGTAGACAATATTGGGCAAATCAATATTGCTGCCGGCGGCATTAGCCCGGGATTCAGGCAGGGAGTACGGCACAAAAATCGCTCCGGCGGCAAATCCGGCGGCTTGCAGGAAATTACGACGACTGATTGAATTTATTTTCATAGCAGAATTCCCCGGAACTTGTTACCAGGATGGATTCCGACCGTTCTCAATGACATCATGGTTTTAGCGAAAACTTCTATGCCCGCTTGCCCTGGACCTTACTGGTATTGCCTATAGAAGCTGGTATATGTCCTTTGATTTCTACATCTACCAATGCCGGTTCTTCAGATTCATCTTCATCTACTGCTTCCTCCCACCAAGGCCAAACGATAATTTTATCTACTAATATCTCTACAACTGCCCTTTTTCCTAATGGTTTAAGCTCATCAGTTCGTTCCCGCCACCATGTCCGAGTTTCTTCCAGCATTGATAAAGAATCTACTTCATTACTGAGCAGTAATTCTTGGGCCTGAAGTTTTTCTTTCTGTTTTTAGTTTTTCAGCTTGTTTTTCTCGTTTTTGTATCTTCTTCTTGGCCGCTTCTTTAACAATAGTACCTTCGGCAATAAAATCGATTATGTGTGCAATCTGCTGCTCTATATAAGCAAGGGCGTCTTCAATTTCAACAAATTTTCTTCTATCTGCATTAATTTTTCCGTTTCTACTTGTAGTTGTTTGTTTGCAGCCAATACCACCTTTTCGCCGCCTTCGCAATAAACTGAGGCGGTGAAAAGAAAGGCGAAGGCGAAAAACAATTCGCCGGATTAGCAAGAGCCGACCTTATATCTTTTGGTTGCGGCCAAGGGCGAAGCCCGAGGCCGCGCCAGGAAAATCTCATGCCAAAAACGATTAATTTCAAAAGCCTTCGAACAAAACTTGTGAGTGAATCATAAGTTTATTGCGATATAACCAACGAAATATTCAACACTAATTTGTTAAAGAACGAAGGTTTAACTGCTTACTAATAATTGCACTGCACGGCCTCGAAATCGTAGATATAATAAAATTAACTTACCTTTTGGAAGCTCGACTTGCGGGCGTATAGTATGGCAGACGAACAAGGTCCATTGCAATATCAATGGTTATTACTTTGACTTTTTCAGGGCCTGTTTTTTGGCACGGCGAAAAACTCAGGATACCCTTTATCCCCGCCCTAACGAGGGCATCAAATGTCTGCTGAGCAGCTTCGCAAGGAACAGTGATGATCCCGAAGTCGATTTTTCTTTTCTGCAACGCCTGGAGGTTTGAAACATCTTCAACTGTGATATCCCCTATTTTGCGACCGATTTTTCTAAGATCGTTATCGAAGGCAGCAGCGATCTCGAACCCATATACTCGAAATCCCGGATATCTTAAAACAGCCAAGCCCAAGTTACCCACTCCAACCAAAGCTGCCTTACGAACCACATTGAGTTTGAGAATTTTTCTAATTTGACTTATGAGCTTTTCGATGTTATAGCCCATACCGGGTGTGCCAAAACTGCCAAAATAAGAAAAGTCCTTCCTTATCTGCCAGTGGTTAAATCCAAGAAAATCAGACAAGTCATGGCTGGATATATTCTTGCGTCCTTGTTCTGACAAAGGTAGCAGGCCTCGGAGGTAAAACGGCAGTCGCCGAACAGTTTCATCTGGAATTTTGTGATACTTCATAAAGCACCCTATTTATCGCTTCGGCCTACGTTCATGTAAAAAAGAGTTTAGGACGATTGTTTCATCTGTCAAGAATATTCAAATATTCAAATATTCAAATATTCAAAAAAACTCAAAAAATATGTTGACAAAACCAACGATAAAGTTAAGAATGCCATTTCTTGTGAAAGTGTTCACAAACATATAGGCAAAGATTTAGATTTATAAATGCAGCGGATTGTTTATCCAACATCCGAAAAGGCAAAAGGTTTTACTTGGCTTTTTGGGGTCACCTTTGTTTTGTGGCTGGCTTTGAGCTCAAAATTAGACCTGACGGAGCTGATCGCCGGGGGTGTGGTTTGTCTGATTGTTTCTTTTTTCGGGGCTCGTATTTACTCAAAACTTGGTTTGCCACCAATAGGCATAAAGAGAATTTTGTATTTGCTCGTGTATATAATCGTGCTTTTCTGGGAGGTAATAAGGGCCAACCTTGACGTTGCCTACCGCGTTCTTCATCCCCGTATGCCTATAAAGCCAGGAATTGTGGTTATAAAAACATCCCTCAAATCCGATATCGCGAAGTTAATTTTAGCTAATTCCATTACTCTAACTCCGGGCACGTTTACATTGGATATTATCGGTGATGAACTCCTTATTCACTGGATAAATGTAAAAACCGAAGCTATTGATGACACTACGAAGGTTATTGGAGAAAGATTCGAGAAGTACTTGAGGGTGATATTCGGATAAAGGGAGGCATACGTTTCCTTATGAAAAATGTGGATTACATGATGAGCGAAATTTGTCGCCGAAAACGGAAAAGCGGGAGCCGGTCATGATAGTGAGATACGAAGAAGTTAGCGAGACGTTCAAGGCACTCGCCCATCCTGCAAGGTTAAAGATGGTGGTCGGTCTGCTCAAGAACGAATGCAATGTTGCCCAGATACAGAAGGTATTGGGACTGCCTCAGTCCACCATTTCCCAGCATCTCAGGATATTGAAAAATGCAGATATCATTAAAGGCAGAAGAGAAGGAACAAAAACATGCTACAGGGTGATTGATGTGCGAGTAAGAAAAATTGTGGAAATAATTAAAAGGGAATAAATTTTTTGGGTATATATATCGCTTTATTTGTATAGACAAATAAGCTAATGGATATGAGCGTTTTAATATGAGTGAAATTATCTTTCTTACGATCATAGGGCTGGCAATTTCTTTGTGCCTCCTACGTATGCTCAAAGGCCCCACCACCCCGGACCGGGCGGTAGCGATGGATACCATAGCTACGATTACCACCGCTTTGCTTGTCCTTTTAGCCTTTATTTTTAAAAGATACGTTTATTTGGATGTCGCTTTGGTTTATGCGGTCTTAACTTTTATCGGTTTAGTGGCTATTGCCAGATTTTTAGAAAAAGGAATTTGAGTGCAGGTTCTTGGTACTATCATTACGGCTATTGGGACAATATTCCTCTTTTTAGGAGGTCTGGGTGTATTCAGGCTCCCTGATGTGTACAATCGCCTCCAAGCAGGAACAAAGTGTACAACGTTGGGTGCTTTCTTGACCATCATTGGTGTCGGGATAACCCAGCCGGGCTGGTTGCCGAAGACGTTAGTTATTGCCCTGTTTATCCTTATCACTAATCCTATATCTAACCACGCCTTAGGACGGGCGTCCCGTAAAAGCGGTGTTTCTTTGTGTGATAAAAGCATTGTGGATAAGGCCGGGGAGTTTGAAGGATATAAGGAAAAGAAATGATTGTTGTTGTTTCATTTTTAGTAGTTTTGATGCTTGTAGGAGCCGTTGCAGCCTCTATTTTTAGAGACTTAATTAGCGCGGTAATTGCCGCGGCATTGGTAAGTCTCATTGCTTCCATACTTTTCTATTTTCTTCAGGCCCCCGATGTAGCGATGGCTGAGGCTTCCATCGGCGCAGCATTGACCGCGGCAATCTTTATTATTGCTATAAGGAGAACAAAGAGGTACGAGGAATGAGAAAGATAGTCAGCATAATTTTATTGGTAATAGCAGCCCTGGGAATTCGGCTATCGCTGAAAGAGGTTCGTTTTGGTGAGCACGAGACGGAAGTAGGTAAGCATTATGTTGATGAAGGTAGAGACGAAACGGGGGCTACCAACATAGTTACATCAGTAGTGGTAAGTTATCGTGGTTTTGACACCTTGGGGGAAGTCACGGTGTTATTTATTGCTGCTACCGGATTAGGTGCGGTTCTAACAGCCGGAGGAGGAGGAAAAATGAGAAAAACAGAGCCGGCCAGCCTGGTCCTCTATACCGGATGCAGGATTTTGTTTCCCCTTATTCTCATTTTCGGCATCTATATTTTTATCCACGGACACCTCACCCCCGGAGGAGGCTTTCAGGGAGGAGCGATCATCGCCTCCGGCTTCCTTTTAAATTATCTTGGCTGCCGGGAAAGAAGGATTAGCCGGGTCGCATCTAATCTTGCAGAGTCTTTAGGGGGGCTGATTTTTGTAGTGATAGGCCTGCTTGGTTTAGTATTTGGCGGCTATTTCCTCTTAAACTTTTTGCCTAAGGGGACACCCAACACACTCTTCAGTGCCGGCATTATTCCCATTATTTACATTGCTATCGGATTTAAGGTCGGTTCAGAATTAGCCAGTATTATTGACAACCTAATTGAGGAAAGTTGACTTAACGATGAGTTTTTTGCATAACTACACATATTACATAGGGGCTTTCGGGCTTATATTCATCGGACTATATGTCATCTTGACTAAGCATAATCTCATCAAGGTTATCATTGGCTTGGGCATCTTGGATACTGGTGTGAATCTGTTTCTGATTTCCGTTGGTTACATCACCGAAGGAACCGCCCCCATTTTTTCGGGGCCCGATATAGATACCGAGCATATGGTCGATCCGGTGCCACAGGCGTTGGTTCTGACAGCTATTGTAATTGGCGTAGCAGTCTTGGCGTTGGCCCTTTCATTGGCTATTAGATTGTATCAACATTACGGGACACTTAACCTTCGTAAAATGAAGGGGCAAAGATGGTAAGCCCTGTATTTCTTATTGCAGTACCTTTAGGTTTGGTTTTTGCCATTCCTTTGTTTGCTCTTTTTTGGAAAGCCGGGGCTAAATACATTCCACCGGCAGCACTTGCTTTCAACCTTGTTGTTTCCCTTCTGTTGCTTCCCAGAGTATTGGAAAATCCTGTAATTGTCTCCATCGGCGGCTGGCAACCTCCGTTCGGCATTAATCTGGTAGCCGGCCCCGCGGGCGCCCTGTTTTCTGCTATCATTGCTTTCGTAGGTCTTTTGGTTTCTGTCTATGCATTGGATTACATCAAAGAAGGTGCTACCGAGAAGTATCATATGCTTTATCTTTTGCTTCTTACCGGAGCTACAGGTGTTGTACTTACGGGGGATATATTTAATCTTTTTGTCTTCTTTGAGATTCTTTGTATTTCATCCTATAGCCTTGTCGCTTATCTGAGAGACAAAGCCAGTATAGAATCAGCGGTGAAGTACCTTATTCAAGGTGCCGTTGGTTCAAGCCTTCTGCTTATAGGAATAGGCTTGCTTTACGGTCTTTTCGGCACCCTTAATATGGCTGATATTGCCCAGAACATAAGATCAGTTAGCCCCATATCAGTTTTTGTTCCTATGGTCTTAATTGTTGCCGGGTTGGGAGTCGAGGCAGCGATATTCCCCTTGAATGCCTGGCTGCCCGATGCTCATTCATCGGCTCCATCATCTATAAGCGCGATTTTATCCGGCATAGCCATTGAGGTGGGCCTTTATGCTGTAGCCAGGGTAATATTTACTATATTCGGCGCTCAAAGCTTCTTGCCGTTTCTGGCATTTTTGGGGATTTTAACTCTCTTAGTCGGTGAGATGTGCGCTTTTAGCCAAAACAACCTCAAAAGGATGTTAGCCTATTCCAGCATAGGCCAAATAGGCTTAATCCTGTTCGCTTTGGCCATAGCTACTTCCTATGGAGTAACCGGCGGTCTGTTCCAGTTGATAAGTCATACTCTAAGTAAGGCACTTCTGTTTTTGACAGCAGGGTATATGATTTACCGAGCCGGCTCAATGGAAATTTCGGCCCTGGAGGGAATGGGTAAGAAGATGCCCCTTACCTGTTTAGCCTTTACCATCGGCGCATTTTCACTTGTAGGGCTGCCGCCCTTTATAGGTTTTCCCAGCAAATTTTTAGTTGTTCGTGCTGCCTTGGCTACAAAAGAAACTTTCTTCATCATCTTTATTGGCCTTGCCCTGTTGGGTACGGTAATTGAAGCAGCATATTTCTTCCGTGTTGTTCAAGTTCTATATTTTAAGGCAGATATAACCAATCCGCCAAGCAAAGATGCTCCAGTTACTGCCTTGATCACTATGTTTATCTTCGTAGTATTGATCGTAATTGTCGGCATATATCCAAAACTGGTAACTGATGTTCTAAACTCGGCCGCTTCAGAGCTTCTAAATAGATTTGACTATATCAGGAGCGTTTTAGGATGAGTCTGGAGATTTTACTAATAATTGCTTTTGGTGGGGCACTGCTCACTTACCTTCTTGGAAAGGCCTCCGAGAAGACCAGAGATTTCGTTGCAGTCATTATTTCTTTGTCTATGGTTGCTTTCGTTGTATGTCTTTACGGCAAATCGCCGGAACAAACCTTTTATTCCGGATTTCTCGGCCTCGATCTTGTCTTGAGATTAAATATGCTTTCCTGGTTCTTTGCTGTCACTATAGCCGTTATAGGGGCACTTTCTGTCATTTACTCTTTAAGCTATATAAAAACAAGAGAAAAAACCGACTTTTATTTCCTGATGATGCTCCTTGTCAATGCAGCGATGCTCGGGATTGTATTGGCGGGTGATCTGGTCTCTTTCTATATCTTTTGGGAAATAATGTCATGGAGCGCCTTTTTACTTATAAGCTACAACAAAGGATCTGCCCTTGCTGCAGGAATGAAATATATCATAATGTCGATTATCGGCTCCGTGTGCTTTCTTGTGGGTATGCTATCGCTCTATGTTTCTTTCGATACTTTGAATATATCACAGATTGCTTCTGCAATGACCTCTGCCTCACCCGGCCATATCCTGTTTATCTTGACCGCTTTTTGTATTGCTTTCGGAATTAAGAATGCAGTCCTACCATTTCATACATGGCTGCCCGACGCCCATTCTGAGGCACCGGCCCCATTTTCTGCGGTACTTTCGGGAATACTTATAAAGATGGGAACTTATGGCTTTCTGCTTTTGCTATATGTGATAGTGGGCTTAAAGCTTTTTCTCGGTTTGGGTCGCGGCTTGCTTAGTTTTCATTCCATTCTTTGTTTGCTTGGTGCTGTTACCATTCTAATTCCAACATTTATCGCTATGCTCCAAAACGATGCCAAAAAACTATTAGCATGGTCTACCGTGGGGCAGGCAGGATATATAATTTTAGGAATTGCGTTTGGAACGAACTTAGCTCTGGCGGGGGGCATATTTCACTTCTTCAATCATGCGATGTTTAAAGCACTGCTGTTTTTTGCTGTAGGGGCAGTCGAATTCAGGGCACAAACGAGAGATTTGGATTCATTAGGTGGTCTGGCTAAGAAAATGCCTGTATGCTTCATCGCTACTTTGGTGGGTATTTGTGCATTGATTGGGGTGCCTCTGACCAGTGGTTTTGTCTCTAAGTGGCTAATTTATAAGACTTTGATTCTTGAGGGTTCTCCATTTTTAGCCTTTTTCGCCTTGGCAGGAACCTGGGGAACAATACTTTACTCCTATAAGTTGGTTCACAATGTGTTCTTGGGACAGCTTCCTGAAAAATACAAGGACATACAAAAATCGCCGGCCAGCATGCAGTTACCCATAATAGTTTTATCGCTCGCGATTCTTCTCTTCGGCATCCTTCCTGGTATCCCCCTTAAGGTTATCAATACGATTGGAACTTCTTTTGGTTTTGAAACCTTAAATGTAACCTTATGGGGAATCACCTCGGAGACAGGGACATTGAATACAATAAATATTTTTTCCGCCCTGTTGGTCGCCGGAATCATTGTCTGGATTGTATTTCGGCTGGGCGCAAAATCTGTATCGGTTCCTCAGGAAGATAGTTATGCAGCAGGGGCTCACACGCCGGCGGATAAATATCATTACACCGCTGAGTTCTATAATCCGTTCTATAGAATGATAAAGCCTTTCCTGAGGGACGTAATAGATGAGTTTTATTATTGGATTGCATCTTCGGTGCGAAGCCTTGCCGGCAATGTTAGACGCATATACAGCGGAGATGTTGGTTACTATGTAATGTACATAATATTTTTCCTGGCTGCATTAATATTCGTCCAGATGAGATGGAAAATATGGTAGTAAAAATTATACAGATAATTTTGTCTCCCATTTTAGCCCTGGTAGTAGGAGTATTCTTCCTTGGTTTGGCCAGGAAGATTATGGCAAGAATCCATTGGCGCTACGGCCCTCCTCTTATCCAGCCGGTTATCGATATGGTTAAGTTATTTTGTCAAAAAAGCGTATCACACGGGTTCATGTTTGACCTGGGCTTAATCCTTTCTTTAGCCGGTTCTATAGTAGTGGTTTTATTTCTACCTTTAGGCGGAATTGCTCCTCTGAGCGGCTCAGGTGGCCTGTTAGTAATCCTTTATATTATGTTGTTCGCACCGTTAGGCATGGCCCTATCGGGCGGACAAGGTGCTAATCCAAACATCAGTATCGGCATCTCGCGGAAGCTTATCCTGAGCCTGGGATACGAAGTGCCTTTGCTTCTTGTACTGCTGGCAGTAATGACCCGTTATAAAACGATTTCTATAGTGGAAGTAGTAAGCGCTCAACAAAGCACAGCTTGGTCCTTTATTTCTTTTCCGCTATTTTTATCAGGCCTTTCTTACTTTCTTATATTTCCTGCGATACTCGGGATAAGACCGTTTGATACGGCCTCGGCGCCCCAGGAGATCTCTTCCGGCCCAATGGTGGAATACGGCGGCAAATATTTAGCCCTGGCTACTATTGAACACGCTTTCATTTTGTTTATTAGTATCGCTCTTTTCGTAAATTTGTTTCTGGGAGGAGCAGCTAATCCGGTTATCTTCTTTGTGAAAATGCTCGCGGTCTTTGTGCTTGGCCTATGTATAAATGCTGTCTTCCCAAGGTTTAGAATCGAACAGGCAGTTAAGTATTTATGGAAGTGGCCTACACTGTTGGCCTTTTTAGGTCTGATTATAAACTTAGCCATGAGGAGTTAACAGTTGGATAGAAACCAAATTACAAAATGGCTCAAAGCTCCGGCTAAAATGGCAAATAAATATTCGCTCCACGCGATATATTTTTGCACCGGCTGCGGAATAATTGAAGTTCCCCCGGTTATAACCGCTCGCTGGGATGCAGAGCGATTCGGGGTAATTCCTGTAGCCACACCCAGGCAGGCAAATCTGTTTCTAATCACAGGATATGTTTCAGTAAAAACTTTAAGGGCTATTATAAGGACATACGAACAGATGTACGAACCCAAATACACTGTGGGTTTTGGTTCTTGCCCTATAAATGGTGGGATGTACTGGGATTCTTATAACACGATAAAACATCTGGACAAGTATATCCCTATAGATGGCTGGATAGCAGGGTGTATGCCCAGGCCGGAGGCGATATTCATTGCCGTGACTCATCTTTGGACGCTGATTGATAAAGAAATGGCAAACGGCTATATAAGGTACAGAGAAAATTACAACTCTTACAGAAGAAATCAGGAGCTGGCTTTGGGCAAACTTGACTGGCCGCCTTTATTTCCGGTAAGCGATGAACCCCAAGGGAATGAACAGTGAATAAATCATTGACAGAAAAACTCGAATCAACTTTCAAAGATATACGGATAGCTATTTCTGAAGACAGCAGAATAGCTGTAACTGCTGAAAGAGATAACGTCTTGGCTGTTTTAAGATTTCTCAAAGATGCCGGTTTTAACCATTTAGCGCTCCTTTCTGCTGTGGACTGGATAGAAGACGATTGTTTCGAGTTGTGTTTTATTCTTACTTCCTACATGCAAAATGACGATGAAGTAACGGGCCGCCAAAGCCTGCATATAATTCTAAAGGCAAAGATTCCAAGAAAAGAACCGCAGTTTAAGACCGCAACCGGAATTTTCTCAAATGCAGAACCCTACGAACGCGAGATACACGAGCTTTTCGGGATAAAATTTGAAGGGCACAAGCGATTAATCCCGCTGTTGCTGGAAAGGGAATATGAGATTCCACCTTTTAGAAAGGATTTTGACACCAGGAAATATGTCCAAGAAGTTTTTGATAAAATCCCTTCCGTAGAGAACAAGGATAAATAAGAGGAAATTATGGATAAAATCTTACCGCAGAATGTGGAGCAAGCACTATCTAAAGTAATGCATCCCGAGATTAACTATAGTTTAGTTGATCTGGGTATGATCGAAGATGTGATATGCGAGGAAGGAAAAGTTAGGCTTACCTTGAAGCTTCCCTTTCTGAATGTCCCTGTCAAAGAACTTCTAATTCAAAGTATAGAAGAGACCTTAACGGATTTGGATGAAACTATTCAGGTAAAGGTAAACCTAAAACAAATGAGCGAACAAGGACGCGATTATTTTGCAAAAATGGCCAAAGAAGGATGGAAGTTTTGAGTGTAAATACGAACAGCAAAAAGACCGGTTCTACCAGGGAGCTTGAGCTTTATTTTGGGCCGCAGCACCTGGGTATGGTTGGCAATTTTAGCATTACCCTCAAGGTCGAAGGTGACCGTATCTTAGAAGCCCAAGCCAATCCCGGCTATCTCCATCGTGGTTTTGAAAAACTGATGGAGTACAGAACCTGGATTCAGAACTTTCCCCTGGTATGCAGAATAAATGTAGTTGAGCCGGACCATATTGAAATGATATATGCAATGGCGGTCGAAAAGCTGGCCCAGATAGAAGTCCCGGAAAGGGCCCATTTCGTAAGAAGCATTTACCTTGAGCTTGCCCGGGTCGGCTCGCATCTGTTCGGCCTGTGGGCCTACGCCAACATGCTCGGCTTTGATACCGTAGCTCAGTGGGCGATGTATCACCGAGACCTTATCTTGGATCTGTTTGAAGAACTTACTGGCGGCAGAGTCTATCACATATACATATGGCCGGGGGGTGTAAGACGTGATTTCCCGCCAGGATTTAATGATAAAATTGTAAATACGCTGCATTCCATAGGCGGCTGTGTGCCGGATTATGATTCGACCTTTTTCAATAACCGCTTATTCTATGAAAGGGCAAATGGGATAGGCCAATTAACCAAGGAACAAGCAAAACAATGGGGTGCAACGGGACAAACTTTAAGAGCAACTGGAATGAAATTTGATATTAGAAAGGTCGAACCCTATGCCGCCTACGACAAAGTAGACTGGGATGTCCCTGTAAGAGAAGACGGCGATGCTTATTCAAGGGTTTGGGTTATAAGAGACGAGATGATAGAAAGCGTCCATATGATATTCAAGCTGCTTGATGCCATGCCCGAAGGCCCCGTTTATAACAGGATACCTAATCCATTTAAGTGGAAAGTGCCTAAAGGCGATGCTTATGTAAGATGCGAGTCTTCCCGTGGAGAGTTAGGCCTCTACATGGTAAGTAACGGTGAAGATAAACCTTACCGAGTGCACTTCAGAACGCCTTCTTATCCTCACGGTTTGATTGTCTTAGAAGAATTATTGAAGAACGCCAGTATCGCTGATGTCGGGAATATAATGATAAGTTTGTACGTAGTTGCTCCAGAAATAGACAGATGAAAGAAAAAACAACAGATAAAAAAGGCAGTATCTTAAGTCCCTTCAAGGCAGTTAAGTATTTGTTCAAAAAACCATGTACTCTGAGGTATCCCTTTGAACCCAAAGAGCCGGCGCTGCGATATCGAGGTTTTCATCTGAACGACTGGGAAAAATGTACCGGCTGCGGCAACTGTGCCGATATATGTCCGAATGAAGCTATCACAATGGAAAAGATACCCGAGATAGAGCCAAAGCCCGGCGAGAAAAATGAACGTCCCAAACTTGACTATGGCAGATGTTGTTTCTGTGGATTATGCGTGGATATTTGTCCTCCTGCTTCTTTGAGACTATCCAGGGACTATTTCCATATCCATTTTGATACGAATTCTTTTACTTTTATTCCGAAGGATGAAAAAACTGACAAAGAGCATTTCCTCAGGCCCGAACAGTATTCTATTCTTAAAGCAAGCCTCGCACACCGCAAGGAAAGCTATGAGGGATTCGTATCAGATATTGACTACTCCCTGTTCGAACCACAGCGTGTGTCTATGCCGGAGGTTTCGCCTGACGAAAGGAAACTATCTTTTATCGAACAGGTTATAGGTTACAGCAAAGAAGAAGCCAAAGCCGAAGCCTCCCGCTGCCTCGAATGTAAGTTATGCGAGGAAGCCTGCCCCGCACATCTGAAGATTTCCGATTATATCAGGGCTATTTACGAGGACAAATCTGGCGAATCCTTAAAGAAAATATTTGAGGATAATCCGATCCCTTCAATTTGTGGAAGAATATGTATGAAACATTGTGAAGCAGCTTGCTCTTTGAGTATAAGAGGAGAACCAGTGGCTGTAAGGTGGCTCAAGAGGTTTGTTGCGGATTCTATTAAAGATTATAAAACTGCTTTAGAGCTACGAGCCGCCGAGCCTACAGGCAATAAAATTGCCGTTATCGGTGCAGGGCCAGGCGGTTTGTCTATAGCTTATTTTCTCACATTGAAAGGTCATAAGGTAGTTGTATTTGACTCTCTGCCCGGTGGCGGCGGAATGGTGCGGATAGGTCCGCCGCTTTACAGATTACCCATTGAAGCGATAGACAAGGATGTCAATCATATTGCTTCTTTGGGAGTTGAGTTTAGATTTAATACTACGGTGGGCAAAGATATTTTGTTTGAAGATATTCTAAAAGAATATGATGCGATTTATCTTGGCGTAGGAACAACTGTAAGCCGCTCCACAAAGGTAAAAAACATTGATAAAGCCCACTTGGCTCTTCCATTTCTAAATGCGAACAAAATCACAGAGCCGGTCAAGGTTGGCAAAGAAGTAATCGTTATCGGTGGTGGAAATGTGGCTATGGACGTAGCCAGAGAGGCCCTGCGTTTGCAGCATATGCAGTATCCCGGCGAGAACGTGATAACTAAAACGGTTTCTCTGGAAGGTTGGGACCAGATGCCCGCAACAGAGGACGAAATCGAAGAAGCAAAGGCAGAAGGGATTAGATTTAATCCCGGCTGGGGACCAAAAGAAGTCAAAATTGAAAACGACACAATAAAAGGACTCTTATGTGTGAAAGTTAAGTCGGTATTTGACGAACAGGGAAAATTCAGCCCCGCTTTTTATGAAGAAAAGAAGATGTTTTTGGATGGGGATATGATAATCGAGGCCATTGGCCAAGCGCCCAACTTTTCATTCATTCCAAAAAAGCTATTTGATAAATTAGAGTTTACACCTAATAGAAAAGTAAAGGTAGATGAAAACGGGATGACTACAATCCCCGCATTGTTCGCCGGCGGCGACATAGTAAATCTGAATTTAGATGCAGTTACTGCCATTGCCGATGCTAAGATAGCAGCAGAGGGAATTCATAAAATGCTTTGTGAGGGATAGTTAATGGAAGTGCTGTTTAAGTGTGAAAGCGGATTCCGTTTTTCGGCGATCTGTAAAGGATACACAGTGACAACTGGACGTGGTGAGGATTGAGATAAGAAGCGAGATGGAATGTGGCCGGCACAGCTTTTGTGAGGCCCATTCTCGCCGCGCCGCCGGTCCGAGCGACACAGCCCTCGATCCTTCTGCAAATAAGCGTTAGAGCTTTTCGCATGGGATGAGTACTGGTTTGCTTACCGGCAAGGAACCTCACACAAAACAAGAGAAAGGCTCTATACCTGAAAGTCCATACAAACGGCGGCCCGGTGGGTCTTTATGGCCCGATTGACAACGAGGCGGCAATGTTCGTCGATCGATTCTTCAAGCGAAATCTGATCGGGCAAGACCCGCTGGCATACGAGGCGTACTGGGACAAAATGTTCGGGGCGAGCAGGCACTCACGCGGCAGCCACTACATCATGGCCCTCAGCGCCGTTGACAATGCGCTCTGGGACCTTCGCGGCAGGATTTTCGGCCTGCCGGTGTACCGCCTCCTCGGAGGTTCGCGCAACAAGGTCAGAGCCTATGCCAGTTGCCTTGGGTTTTCGCAGGAACCGCCGGCGCTGCGCGCGAAAGCGCAGGAGTTAAAGCGGCAGGGGTACCGGCATGAAAAATGGTTCGTGCGGGACCGCGGCCCGAACTTCGGCCCTGGCGGTGTCGAAGAAGATGTGAAAGTCGTGCGCCTGCTCCGCGAAGCCGTGGGGGACGATGTGGACCTCATGTTCGACGCGTTCTGGCAATGGGACCTTCAATACGCCCTGGCCTGGACCAGGCGGGTCGAGCAATATAATCCACGATGGATATCTATTACGATTTCGAGAAGTATCGGCCCAAACCCATAGACGAGATGCTGGAGCTGCCGGACAGGCCGAACTTCGGAATCGAACTGGACGAATTCAAAATAGCGGATATTCGGCCCGTATCCTGGCGACAAAGTTGAATGTTTCGTCTTCGCTTGTGCCTCGTCTTCGCTCGGCATGAAGATCTCTCTTCACCCTGAGCGGAGTCGAAGGGTGCGGCCTATTCCGGGCGCCAGGGGTGTCGATTATCTCCTTTGGGTTGCAGGAATTTCGCGTCGACCTTCTTATACCATTCGTGCAGCCTGCTGCGCATCAGTTCGACGCGCTGTGGGTATTGACTCGCCAGGTCCTGCCGCTCGCCTATGTCGTTCCGCACGTCGTAAAGGTGGACCCGGCCATCCTCGAAACGCTCGACGAGCTTGAAGTCACCCATTCGAATCGCCCCGCCGGGGAAACCGCCCTGGTTGCCGTAGTGCGGATAATGCCAGTAGATGGCGTCCCGGTCAATCTTTGTCCCACCTCTGAGCAGCGGTACCAGTGACACGCCGTCCAAATGCTGGTCTTTCTTCAAAGGCAAACCGGCCATATCGAGAATCGTCGGATAAAAATCGGTGCTAATCACGGGTACGTCGCAATTGGAGCCGGGCTCTGCAACGCCGGGCCAGCGAATCAGGAAGGGTTCTCGGATACCGCCTTCGTACAACCAGCCCTTGCCCCCGCGCAGGGGCAGATTGGAAGTCGGCGAGCCTTCGCTGGTTGACAATCCGCCGTTGTCGGACATAAGAACGACGGCTGTATGATCCGCGACGCCGAGCTGCTCCAGCTTGTCCAGGACGCGCCCGACTTGTTCGTCCATGGCCTCGACCATAGCGCCGTACACGGCGTGACACTGACGGATGCGCACCTGGCGGGACCGCTTTACGGGCCAGACCTGCTCTTCCGGGGCAAACTCCCGCTCCTCGGCGTCCAATAGTCTCTGCCGTTTGGCCTTGTATTTAGCGATCAGGTCCTCGCGGCCCTGAAGCGGTGTATGAACAGAATAGAAGGCCAGATAGAGCAGGAAGGGATCGTCTTTATATCGAGTCAGCAGCTTCAACGATTCGTCTGTCAAGACCCTGGGCAGGTGTGAGCCCTTGGGATAATCGCCGAGCCGGGGATTCTCGAAAGGAGCGAAATAGCCGCCGCGAGGCGAACCGACGGCCCAGCCCCCGACGTTGGCGTCAAATCCCTGATTTTCAGGCCAATATTTCTCATCGGAGCCGAGGTGCCACTTGCCGAGAAACGCGGTCTTGTAGCCGTGCTCGGCCAGGGCTTCGGCCAGGGTGACTTCCTCCAGTGACATCTTGTCGTTGAGCGGCGCCGGATTGAACCGGGCCGAACGCTTGCCGCTGAACCAGTTGGTCGCATCGACGCGTGATGGATACTTACCCGTCATTATACTGTACCGCGTCGGACTGCAAACCGGATTGGCGGCGTAACCGTTGGTGAAGTTCATGCCGGAACGCGCCAGCCGGTCGATGTTCGGAGTCTCGTAGAAGCAGTGGGGATTATTGGCGCCGATGTCCATCCATCCGAAGTCATCGACGAGGAAGAATACGAAGTTGAGGGGTTTGGCCTTCGCGCCGGCAGCCCGCAGCAGTGCTCCGGCGGGTAATAAAGCGGCCCCGGCGCCCCCAAGCATGGTTTTTAGAAATTCACGTCGGCTGGTTTTATCTGTCATTTTTATTTCCTCCGTTCGAGTTTAATCATAAGTTCGGCATATCGCCTGCCCAATTCTCTTTCAGACTTGGCATCGAAGTGCACGAGATCGTCTTTCGGTGTCAAACCACGTGTATCGGCGCAGGCCGTGTTTATGACGGTAAGGGGTATTTTCCTCAGAATCGTGTTGATTGTTTTTGCGTTCGGGTTTCGGGCCACATAAAAATCGCCCAATGTGCCGACGACAAACGGCAGATCGTCGCCGCCCAGCTCCCGTCGGAAATTGGCGATCAATTCCTCAAGCTTCACCTGATAGACTTCTGCTCGTTCCGGCTTGCTGTCCGACTCGCCCTGATGCCAGATTATCCCTTTGATCGCCCCGCTCTGCATTGCGATTCTGGCCCGTCTAAGGGCGTCGTCATAGGGATGGCTTTTTGTCTGGTTGTGATATCCGCCTTTGGTCCAGGAGGAAATCGGCGAGCCGCCCGCCGCACAGGGTATCAGCCCGATTCTCACACGCTTTTTGTAGCCGGCCATTGCCTTTCCGAAAGAAAGGCCGGGACCGACGCCGACAATCCCCGGCTTATCGAAATGGAGCGGATCCTTCGCCGGTTCCCATTCGTTGTCCTGGTTTAGAACATAAACTCTTGGATGAGTTTGCATGTCCTGCTGCTGGACCTTACCCCGGCCGGCCATATTCGACTGACCGGCAAGTATATACAGGTGGAAATCCCGCCGGTTCGAATATTGTTGTGAACAGCCGGCATTTAGAAGTACAAATGTCACGATTACGGCAATGAATTTTCTCATGTCTTTCGACTCCAATAGTAAACCAAACCTGCCGGTCAAATCGTATTTATATGTACAACTGAATAATATAACGTATACTCAACCGCATGGGCAGGGGAACCTGCCCATCTAAGGTGGATCGCCGCTACAGGCGGAATTCACCGTTATCCATTATCACTTCGCCATCGACCTCGATAGTCGGGCTTATAATCACGCCGTCAACGTGTGCTTTGCTGTCCCACTTGGCGCCGGTTTTACCGGGCAGCGGGCTGCCGAAAGCAATATGCACGCCGGGAAACTTCTCATCCTGAAGCAGATTGTAGATTAACTCGGTCAGACCGGTATTGGTGCCGATGGCAAATTCTCCGACCCTGTGACTGTTTTCATCGGTCTCAAAGAGATACTTGGTAAATTCCTGCCGGAGCTGCTCGTTGTCGCAGCGGATACTTTCTTTTACAGCCCTGCCGTTTTCTACCTCGATGGTGACGGGTGTGTCTTCAAGGGAACCATATTTATCGGTGAAGAAATCCCCGAGGCAGCCGTCAATGACAATTGTGCCATTGACATTAACCGGCGAGGTAAACACTTCCCCATCGGGAAGATTCATCCATTGGCCCGGGGTGATATCGCCGTCGCTGATTATCCATTTGAGCTGCGGACTGAATTCAGCCACGAAATCGTTTCCTTTTTCAGTTACAACCCTGATTTTGCCTGCGTTTCGAACCTTCTCATAAACGAGCCTGCTGATTCGCTGGATTTTTTTGTAATCGCTGCACATCCCGTCCTTCATAATCTCCGGCGTTATCCCAATCATGTGGGCATGCCTGAGCCTGGGATTTGCTTCGATTGCTCTGAGCAATTTCATTCTGAAGGTCTGGAGCTCTCCTTCGGCGCCCTGGGCGGCATAGACACTGACATCTGCGGCCTTAATCGCATCGTCTATGGCCTGCGGGTAATCTATCGGTCTGGAACCGAAATCCTCCATCATGAAGAATTGAACTTCTGCGGTAATCTTTTCGATGGCGGTTTTAATTGCCGAGCCGATTTCGACGGTCTCGGCATCGGTAATAATGACTGCGCTCTCGCCCGGCTTGACTTTGAGGCAATTCTCAACGGCCTGTTTTACGCCTTGTTCAATAGTTTCCACGTTGTTTCTCCTGCTTAAATTTCAAGATGATTCTACAGGTCCGCCGACTATCGGACAAGAGTTAAATCCATCGACAGCGGTCCATGTCCCGTTAACCAGGCCATGCTGAACATTATAAAATTACAATACGTATTGATTTAACGACTTTAATGTGTTAATATAGGTAGAGTTGGCTGATGAAAACTTGTGTTATAGGACTTGCTGTTTGAAAAAAAGCTTGATGAAACGCATAAAACGTAGTAGAGGCAGGCCCATGTGCCTGCCCTTGGCAACCACACAGGGTTGCCTCTACATTTTCGTTGTAATATTGTTAGTTGTTCTGACCGCGGACGTTGTGCGGGCCGAATGGGTTGCATATAACGACAACCTTCGAGAGGCGGGGGACTCGACGGCCGCGAATGTGACCGGCTGGACTATTCATAATAACGACAGGGCTCATTCCACGGGCCGGCTGAAGAACTTCGAAACGGCTTCTGTTGCCTCAATGCCTACCGTTACATTCACTATGGGAAGTGCCGGTCTAAGCGTAAGCAGCGGTAGTTCCGGCGGCAATCCTTCTCCGGGCACGGAGGCCTATGAGATATTCCACGATATCGTGGATTTCGGGCCGAACCTTGTCTACTACGGCAGTCGGGGCTGGTGGGTCCAGATAGAATTCACCGGTTTAGATCCGGCAAAAACGTACAGTTTCGCCGGCACCGCTATCCGCTCAAGGAATTATCCCGACCGGGTTTCGCTTTTTACTATCTCGGACGCCGTCGGCTATGTCAATAACAGCAGCGACGGAATTGTCGAACGCAGCGAAAAAGAATCCAAATTGCTTGCGGGCAATAACAGCGTCACCGGGTATGTAATTCGATGGGATGATATCGCCCCTTCGGCCGGCGGCAGTTTCAAGATCAGGGCTGAAGCTACACCCGGATCAGAGGATGGAAAAGCGTATCCTTTAGGCGGATTCATGCTCCAAGAGCTTGGCAAGGCCGGGAACCGGCCGCCGGAAGTCGACGCCGGAGATTACGACTCGCTTACCTGGCCGAACAACAGCCTGCAGCTCAGCCCGGTTATCGAGGACGATGACCCGTGTGACGTTGGAATGTTGACAATTAAATGGTCGAAACTCAGCGGTCCCGGCACAGTGACGTTCGAACCGGGCGACGACGTCGCGGATCCCTGTGCGATATTTTCCGAACCCGGCGACTACGTCCTGCAGCTCCAGGTATGGGACGAAGTGCCGCAACTAAAAAGCAGCTCGGTCGCTATAAACATAATCGAGCCGTTACTCGGCGATCTTGACGGGAACAACAAAGTCAACTTGAAGGATTTAGTACTTTTTGCCGCACAGTGGCTTGGTCCTCCGAGAAGTCCCGCCGACCTTAACGCCCGGGACGGCGTAAATATGGCCGACTTTGCGGTCCTGGCGGAAAACTGGCGCGAGGGAGAGGGAGCAATCCTCGTTATTAACGAACTTCTCGCAAGAAACGACCTCGGAACCGCCGATCCTCAGGGCCAGCACGATGACTGGGTCGAAATTTACAATAGCGGGCAAGAAGCTATAAATATCGGCGGAATGTATCTCACGGACGATTTGTCCGAGCCGACTAAGTGGCGCATTCCGAATGAAAATCCTTCGAATACCATTATTTCGGCGGGCGGATTCATTGTAATTTGGGCGGATAATGATATTTCCAACGCCGGACTGCATGCGAATTTTGAACTGGACGCCGATGCCGGCGAAGAAATCGGCCTGTTCGATACCGACGGCGTTACGCTTTTGGACAGTATAGTTTTTAATGACCAGACGCCGGATGTTTCTTACGGCCGTGATCCCGACGCAACCAGCAATTGGGTAACACTCAATCCGACCCCGGGGGCCTCGAACAACGGTTCGTATCTGGCCGTAGTGGCCGATACTAAATTCAGCCGCGACCGCGGCTTTTATGATGAGCCGTTCGACGTGCAAATCACCTGTGAAACACCAGGCGCAATAATTCGCTACACCACCGACGGAAGCACTCCGACTATAAACCACGGCCTAATTTACAATCCCGCCTCGCCGGTTACAATCAGCACAACAACTTGCTTGCGGGCTATGGCGTACATGCCGGGCTTCAAATCTACCAACGTCGACACACATACATATATCTTTCTCGATAATGTCATCAAACAGGCCACGAATTTCTTCACCGGCTCTCAGGTTATTCCGCCGGGTTATCCGAGCTCGTGGGGTTCGGTTACCGGCGACTACCAGGTTGACCCGGACGTTGTCGGACAGAACGGAAGGGATCGCTACAACGGACTCTACGCACATACGATCATCGACGATTTCAAGTCGGTTCCCACTATTTCCCTTGTGATGAACAAGGACGATTGGTTCGGCAGCAGGGGAATCTATATCAACAAGTCCCAGGACGGCACCGAGCGCGTCGCCTCAATCGAGTTTATCGATCCGAACGCGGAAGACGAATTTCAGGTAAACTGCGCCTTGGCCATGCAGGGGGGAGTCAGCGGCGGAGGTACGAGCCTGAACAGATGGAAATCGTTCAAGCTCTCCATGCGCCCGAGGTTCAAGACTCAAACCGACGACCGCAAAGCAACCGGCGGCCCGCCGAAACTCAATTTCAAGCTGTTCGCCGATTCGCCGGTGGACCGCCACAACACCTTTGTGCTGGACGCCGTGCTGAACCATTCGTGGCTGCATCCCAGCAGCGGCCAGCGCGGCACAGCACTGTACGTCCAGGACCAGTACGTTGCCGACCTTCACAACGCAATGGGCGGCCATTCACCCCACGGCTCCTACGCCCATGTCTATATAAACGGTCTGTACTGGGGTATGTACTATATCCACGAGCGGCCCGACCATGCCTGGGCGGCTCAAATGTTCGGCGCCGACGAGGACCAGTACGATGCGATAAAACATAACAGCGGCAACGTAATCAACAACGGCATAGGCGGCAGCGCTACGGCAAACTACAATTCGATGCTAAGAGCCGCAAGTGCCGTACAATCCGACCCGTCCGATCTCGCCAAATACGAGACATTGACACAGAAGCTGGACGTTGACAATTTCATCACTTATCTGCTGACCAACTGGTTCTGCGGGAACCACGATTGGCCTCACAAGAACTGGTACGCAACCCATCGCAATCATCCCGACGGAAGATGGCGATTCCATTCATGGGACGCCGAGCACGCAGTCGAAGGCGGCAACGATGTCGGCGAAAGCCCGTCCGACATTCACAATAAGCTTGATGGAAGCGCCGAGTACCGAATGAGATTTGCCGATCATGTGCACCGGCATTTCTTCAATGACGGCCCGCTCTCTTACCCGGCTTCGGCTCAAATTTTTCAAGCCCGAATGAACCAGCTCGACCGGGCTATCGTCGGCGAGTCCGCCAGGTGGGGCGACAACCGAAGATCCACGCCGTACACGCGCGAAGACTGGCTAAAAACCGCCAACGGCAAGCTGAACAGCTTTTTCCCGGGCCGCTCAAACACCGTCCTTAACTACCTGAAAAACGCAAACCTCTACCCGCGGATAAGCGCGCCGGTCTTTGGTATCAACGGCGTCAATCAGCATGGCGGTCACGTCGAGAGCAACGACAGGCTGACGATGAGTGCATCCGGCACGGTGTGGTACTCGCTCAGCGGCGCCGATCCCCGGATAGCCGGCGGTTCCGTCAACCGCTCCGCGGCGAGCGTATACAACTGGCCTGTTACCCTGACAAAAAGCACCCACGTAAAGGCGCGCGTTTTAAGCGGCGGCACATGGAGTGCCTTGAGCGAGGCCGTCTTTGCCGTCGGGCCCGTCGCCCGGAACCTGCGCATTACGGAGATTATGTACAATCCCGGCAGTCTCGAGGGCGTCTTAAGTGTCGAGGGCGTCTCGCCCTCGAATCTCGGGCAGGATGCCCGCGACACCACCGAGTACATCGAACTGAAAAATATCGGTACAGAAAGCATAAATCTCAATTACGTCAGCTTTACCAACGGAATCGAATTTACCTTCGGCGACGTGGATCTTGCACCCGGCCAGTACATTCTGGTTGTCGAGGATATAGATGCTTTCACAGACAAGTACGGCCCGGATCTTAATATCTCCGGCGAGTACTTCGGCAGCCTGAACAACGGCGGCGAACGCATCGAGCTGCTCGACGCCGCAGGCTCGATCATCCATAACTTCAAGTACGGCGACAACTGGTTTAACATCACCGACGGTATGGGCTTTTCGCTCGTGGTGATAGACCCGCTAAACACCAATCCGGACGCCTTCTCCGACAAAAGCACCTGGCGTCCGAGCACCGCACCGGGCGGCTCACCCGGCGCAGAATACGCAGATCAGCCTCCGGAGATCGGCGGCGTTGTAATAAACGAAATTCTCGCCCATTCACACGCCCAGGCCCCGGACTGGATAGAGCTTCACAACACCAACGGCCACGCCGTCAATATCGGCGGATGGTTCCTCAGCGATGACGGCGACGACCTCAAGAAATACGAAATCCCCGATACCACGATTATGGAACCTCACGGCTACATCGTTTTCTACGAAGACCTTCATTTCGGCAATCCGGCCGCACCCGGCGCCTACAGTCCGTTCGGGCTCAGCGAGAACGGCGAGACTTTATATCTGCACTCCGGTTCCGACGGCGAACTGACCGGCTACAGCGATACCGAAAAGTTCGGGGCCTCCGCCACAGGCGTGGCCTTCGGCAGATACCAAAAGAGCATCGGCTCGTACAATTTCGTGGCGACCAGTGAAAACACGCCGGGCGGCGAAAACGCATACCCGAAAGTCGGACCTCTCGTCATCAACGAAATTATGTACAATCCACCAGTAAATGGAGAGGCCGAATACATCGAGCTGCTTAACGTCAGCGACTCACCAGTCGTATTGTACGACTCGGTTACCGCCGAGCCATGGCGCTTCACCGACGATCCCGACAACCCGGGGATAGAATTCTTCTTCCCCACGGATCCGCCGGTGACGTTGGCCGCCGGGGAGTACATATTATTGGTCGGTGACTGGGCGGCCTTTGACACAATGTTTAATGTCCCGGAAGGCGTGCAGGTTTTCGAGTGGCTCGAGGGAAGACTCGATAACGGCGGCGAGAAAATCCAGCTCAGCATGCCCGGCGACGTCGATACCGATCCGAGCCGGCGGAACTGGATCCGAGTCGATCGAGTCAATTACAGCGACGGCTCGCACCCGGACGACACCCCGGGCGATACCGACCCATGGCCCGCCGAACCGGACGGCGTCGGCTACTCACTGAGCCGGATTAACCCGGCCGATTACGGAAACGACCCAGACAACTGGCTGGCCGCAATACCATCCCCCGGCAGAGAAAATCCGTAGCAATACATAAAAGAATAAAATTTCGTGATATCGATAAGATACACGGCCCATATCGTCTGCTTCCTGTGAGAAGTCACAAAAGCACCTTCTATTTCGAGTAAATAGTGTGAACTAAAGGGCTTGAAATTTAACCGGGTTTGGTTATAATCCAGGCGCAGTGTGGGAGTCGATTTAACAAGGAAACATTCACTTACAATCAGTAAAGGAAATAATATGGATAAACAAATCAGCATAATGCCTTGTTTGGATATGCAGAACGGGCGGGTAGTCAAGGGTGTTCATTTCGTCGATATTCGCGACGCCGGCGACCCGGTCGAATGTGCGAGGGCCTATTGTAAGGCCGGAGCCGATGAGCTTGCCCTGCTGGATATAACAGCAACCGTTGAAAATCGCCCGACCATGCTTGAAGTGGTTAAAAACGTCGCCGAAGCCGCGACCGTTCCTTTTACCGTTGGCGGGGGCATCCGCGACGTCGGCTCGGCGGCAGAAGTGCTCGGCGCCGGTGCCGATAAGATATCCGTGAGCAGCGCCGCTTTTCGAAAGCCAGAGGTAATCACCGAGATGGTTGCCGAGTTCGGCGCCGATAAAGTAACCGTTGCAATAGATGTAGATCGGAACGAATCATTGCCGTCCGGCTACGAAGTCTATATCGACGGCGGCAGGACCGCCACCGGCGCCGACGCCATCGAGTGGGCCAAAAAAGTCGACGGCTACGGCGTGCCCGTAATCCTGCCTACCAGCAAGGCGGGAGACGGAGCTAAAACGGGATACGACCTTCCGGTCATCAAGGCGATGGCTGAAGCCTGCTCGGCCACGATTGTAGCTTCGGGAGGAGCGGGCAAGATGGAGCATTTCTACGATGCCGTCGAGGCCGGAGCGACCGTTCTTCTTGCCGCCTCGGTGTTCCATTTCCATATTATCGATATACCCGAGCTGAAAGACTACTTACGCAGCCGGGGCTTAATCGTTCGGCGTTAGGCGTTAATCGTTCCGCGTTCTGCACGCATCACGCGGTACTCAGAACGCCGAACGAAAAAAACACCTTTCTTTTCGTCCGATTTTGTGGTAAAATGGCAAATTCTTGTAAAGTTGTGTGTAGATAGGGTCATAGGTAGATTCGGCGCACGGCATATTTTTTTAATCAGAAAAGGAGATAATAGTGAAAACGAGAAGTTACATTGCGATGTTGACGTTGAGTTGTTTGATTGTAATATCGGCTTATGCAGCCCGGGAAGGCGCAGAAGAAGAGGTAACGGCTGTAGCGTCGGCCGAGAAAGCAGCAGCCGAGAAAGCGGTTTCCCTCGAAACGGAACTTCAAAAGGTCAGCTATATCATCGGGACCCAAATTGCCGGGACTTTCAAGACGCAGGATATCGAGGTCAATCTCGATTCGCTGATGATGGGACTGAAAGATGCTCTTCAAGGCAAGCAATTGGCGCTTAGCCAGGAAGAAATGAAGCAGGTTTATGGACGATTCCAGCAGCAGATGAGAGCAAAACAGGCCGCCAAGCAGAAAAAGGAGGCCGCTGCAAACCTGGCCGCAGGGACGGCATTTCTCGAGGCGAACAAAGCGAAGGAAGGCGTTAAGGTCCTGCCGAGCGGCCTGCAATATAAAGTCATCACCGAAGGTACGGGAAATACTCCCACCGCGAAAGATAAAGTCAAGACCCACTACCGCGGCACTTTAATTGACGGCACGAAATTCGACAGTTCTTACGATCGGAACAGACCCGCCGAGTTCCCCGTCACAGGCGTAATTAAAGGCTGGACGGAAGCCCTGCAGCTTATGAAAGTAGGCGGCAAGTGGGAGCTCTATATACCCGCCAATCTCGCTTACGGACAGCGCGGACGGCCCGGCATACCGCCCAATTCCACACTCATCTTCGAGATCGAGCTGCTCGAAGTACTTAAGCCGGCAGATCCGTCAAAGGCGGCCCAGCCGACTATAGAGGTTAAATAAAAATCTTTGACCGCAGAGACCGCCGGGATCGCAGAGATTAATTTAAAACTTTCCGCGCCCCGCCGTTCTCTGCGGTATTTTTTTATCTCACGCTGAAAGATCCGGCACAATGTACGGCTCGCGGTAAAATCCGCGGGCCAGGCGATTGGCCGGTTCGCTGCCCTTGAAACGCTCATTTTGTCGGTCGATTCTGAGCCACGGCCCGAGTGTAACGGTCCCGGCGTCAACGTCTATTTCGTGCGCAGCAAGGTGCTCCAGCAGCCTCTCGAACATCTCACCGAACAGCGGTACGTCCCTGACCTGGCTGCTCATCTCTCTCTTTGTGGCCTTTCTGCCGAGCCGGTACGAAATGTTGCCGGTATGGCAGACGGCGGTCGAGATGTGGCCTTCGAGCACTTCGGCGTTAAGATCCTCACGCCGACCGCTGCGAACCGCCTTGATGAAGTTGACGAAGTGGTCGCCGCCGCCGCTGAACGACTTGATCTGTTTTCCTTCGATATCCTGCGCGATGCCGCGATAGAGGCTAACCGAGCCGCCCTCGCAATTAACGATTACGCCTACCCGCTCGCCGCGGAATGTGGGCATTTCCGTCGAATCCTTCGCCGTGAACAAATTGTGCACTTCATAGAGTATCGGGGCGGTCGGAAAGTCGTAATAGATGATCTGCGTGTTGGGTACATCGCAGGCGTCGTTGAATACGAACCGGCCGCCAATGCTCATCACGCGGGCCGGCAGCATCTTCTCGCCCAGGCACCAGCGGGCTACGTCCACCTCGTGCACGCCCTGATTGCAAGACTCGCCGTCGCCGGTGTTGAAATCGAAGCTGCAATCGTACTGGAGCCGGTCGCGATAGATCGGCACTTTTTTCGCCGGTCCGCACCAGAGATCGTAGTCGAGAGTATCGGGAATCGGCAGCGGCGTGTCGCGCTTGCCGCACGACACACGCGGCTTGTTGGCAAAGGCGGTGATATATTTGATTTTGCCGAGATTGCCTTCGCGGACCCATTTAATGGCCTGGATGATTAAATCCTCCGAGCGATGCTGCGTGCCGCACTGGACAATACGGTCGTACTTTCGGGCGGCGTTTACCATCTGCCGGCCTTCCCAGATGTAATGAGAAAGCGGCTTTTCCACGTAGACGTGCTTGCCCGCCTGGCACGCCCAGATTGTGCTGAGTCCGTGCCAGTAGTTCTGTGTCGCGTTACCGATTACATCGATATCCTTACGGTCCAACATGTGACGCATATCGACGTATTTCTCGGCGCCATGGCCGAACCTCGACTCGATTGTCTTGGCTGCCTTGCCCATACGCTCGCGGTCCGGATCGCTTACGGCCGCGACAGAAACGTCCTTCTGGTTCTCGAAAGACGGTATATGTGCCCCGACGCCGCGACCGCCGAGACCGACCACGCCAACGCGGATGCGCTCATTCGCTCCTCGTACCCGCGAAAACGGCAATGCCGCTCCGGCGACAAACGCAGCCTTCATAAAATCACGACGTGTTACACTTTTCATAATCTATCTCCCTTCCAGTGAATTTAGGAGCGTGTGATTGACGGCGTGGAGTTTTTCAGTTAGCTCGGACAGCTCGTCCGCGGTCTCAGCCGATTCGATAGACTCCAGAATCCCGCTCAGCTCGACAGCTCCGTTGATTTTATCAAGCGCATTATTTTGCATTGTCACTAATACGTGTTTTACCCTTGCAGCCAGCCGTCGGCGGAAGAACTCGACCTGCCCCGACTTTAAAGCGCCTGCTTTGAAGGCCGGCTCGAACTCGTGAAAAGCAGTACATGCCTTCTGAATGTACAGCAGGACCATCCCTTTGGCCGGATTGCCTTCCGAGAGAATTCTTGCCCATTGAAATTCCTCCTCGCGCCAGTGTTCGTCCTCTATGGTTGTCTTGTATTCAACTTTGTCTTCCGAACTCATCTTTACTCCCGATTTACATCTCAAATTCTACGATCACAACAGTCGACGACATGATTGAAATAATACACGCCTAACTTCAATTTTGCAAAAGTTCATTTAATAACTCAAATTGTCATTCCTTCGTTTTACTCAGGGCGGGCTCTTCGCTGAGCTCAGGATGACACGGGGCAAGAATTTCCTTTTCGCGAAACCTGTCCTCGAATGCAGCGAGGGGCTCAGGGTTTGCCCTTGGGCATACGAAGAGATGGCGAAAATCGGTTAGTTCGAGTAAATAAATAAAGCTGTGTTGTCAATCTTAGGCAAAGGGATTATAATTCCGTGTCGCGGGCATCTTGCCCGCGATCCGAGGGCG
>Ga0207752_1000196_pt1 | contig 28272 bp, 24 predicted proteins | sample Pon2CUnioCityCA_6_FD_187272 | JGI IMG/M metagenome (GOLD analysis project Ga0207752, IMG submission 187272) | Marine sediment microbial community from Union City, CA, USA - Pond 2C Sediment 2 (SPAdes) | ecosystem: Environmental > Aquatic > Marine > Intertidal zone > Salt pond sediment ... | reverse complement strand
CAAATGTATGAACGACAGACCTGATGAAAAAGGGATTAAGACCGATCACCTGCGGCGAACCAGCCGCGCTTTTCCGTATGAACGACAGACCTGATGAAAAAGGGATTAAGACCCATCCGGGTAAGTAACCCAGACAAAAAGGGCATGTATGAACGACAGACCTGATGAAAAAGGGATTAAGACTTGCGTCCGCCAAGATGTCCCCGTTAGTCCACAGGTATGAACGACAGACCTGATGAAAAAGGGATTAAGACGCGCCCTGGCCGCTTTTTTGACGACGAAAACAGAGTATGAACGACAGACCTGATGAAAAAGGGATTAAGACTGCGCTTGCTCGGTGAATGCGTCGCGCAAAACTGGTATGAACGACAGACCTGATGAAAAAGGGATTAAGACACACCGAGACCGACGATAGTCATCACGACAGGGAGGTATGAACGACAGACCTGATTGTCAAGTCCCGCGAGATTGCACGGCCGCCTATGGACCAGCTCCGCCTGCCACGATGCCGGATTTTAAGGAACCTCGTCGTAGCAGCTGTCCTTTCCGCTCATCCGTCATCAGCGCGAGCGGAAACTGACTGACGGACTGCAGCATCACGGCGTACTTCACCTGTCGCCCTTCACGAAGTCCGCCGCAGCTTTTCCCGGGATCGCGGCTCTTCGCTGCCCAGATCTTGGAACGCCAGCTGTACAACTGTGAATCACGCAGCTCAAGCGGCTCAGCCGCCGACTTCACTCCAAGCTGTTCCGCCAGTCTCAGCACCCTGTCTTTGTACCCCTGGGAGTGCCTGCTGCGGGTGGTCTTGGTCTTCGTTCGCTTGGTGAGGTGTCCGTCGGTCGTTGGCAGGATCAGGGCTTTGCGCATTCACCGGTCAAGTTCGTGGGGTGCGATCCGATAAACCGGGCAGGGCGTGACAGCGCGCCTGAATGATGGTGCCAGATGCCGCCGTACAACCACGGAAAGCAACAGTAGCAGTGACTAGTTCAGCGATCTCAACAGACCGCAGCAATGTGCCGTTTCGCTATGCCGCACTGCTGATTAGTGGCTTGGCACTGGCCTGCGCACTGATCCCCGGCCTTGAGGCCTGGGCGCTCTATCCGTGGCTGCTGGCCAGCGCGCTGTGGTTTGTCGCCAGCCGCCCGCCGCGCATCGACAACAGCGAGCGCGACGCCGCGCTGGAGGGCAACGGTCACCTGCTCGACGCAGTCGATGCGCTCAGCGCACAGACCTGCAGTGGTCTGGCCGATGGCTGCGATGCCATCGACCAGGCCAAGCGCCTGGTGAACGAGGCGGTGGTCAACATCGGCGAAAGCTTCACCAGCCTCAATCGCAACACCGATGAGCAGCATCGCATGCTGATCGCAGTGCTCAACAACATCGGCAGCGCCGCCAACGGCGATGGTGGCGGCGATGGTGACGGCGATGGCGAAGACGGCAGGCTGGGCTTTAGCGCCTTCGCCGACGAGACCAACCGCATCCTGCAGTACTTCGTCGATCTGATGGTCAAGACCAGCCAGGATTCGATGCGCATGGTGCACATGATCGACGACATCTCCAAGCGCATTGCGCGCGCCGTGCAGCTGCTCGATGACGTCAACAACATCTCCGAGCAGACCAATCTGTTGGCACTCAACGCAGCCATCGAGGCGGCCCGCGCCGGTGAGCACGGCCGCGGTTTTGCAGTGGTCGCCAATGAGGTGCGCGAGCTGTCGCGCAAATCCAACGAGTTTGCCAACGAGATCCGCCAGGTCATCACCACCGCCAACGACAACATCCACGGCGCCAAGGAAATAATGAGCCATATCGCCTCGCGCGATATGAACACCGCGATCGAATCCAAGGGCGAGGTGGAGCGCATGCTCGTTGAAATCGAGCATTTCAATACCAGCGTTGCCGAGAGCCTGGAGCAGCTCTCCATCATCTCCGCGCGCATCGGCGATGACGTCGCCACCTCGGTGCGCACCCTGCAATTTGAGGACATGGCCAACCAGATCCTCGAACACAGCAGTCGCGAGCTACAGCGTTACGCGGACGTGCACGCCGAACTGCAGCAAAAGCTTGCCAGACTAGGCGCGGCGGCGGATGGCGGCGCAGCTTTCGACGCGCACGCCTGGCAGCAATTGAGCGAAGACCTGCGGCAGCACATCGATGAACTGGTCGGCACCGCCGGCCAGGGCGGCAACAGCCCGGTCAGTCAGCAATCCCTTCACGAAGGCGATGTCGATCTCTTCTGAGCGAGCATCGGCACGCCCCCGAACCCCACCATCACGGAGCCCGTCATGAGCGTGACTTCCTCTCTGTCTTCCGATGGCCGCCAGTTCACCGTTGCGGTGAGCGGTCGATTCGATTTTCGCGTCTACGAGAGCTTCCGCTCGGCCTATTCCGGCGTCAGCCCGGCCGGCGTCAATTTCCACATCGATCTGTCCAGGGCCGACTACATGGACAGCTCGGCGCTGGGCATGCTGCTGCTACTCAAGGAATACGTTGGCGGCGGCTCACAGATCGAAATCGTCAATGCGCGTCCGGACGTGAAAAACGTGCTTAAGATCGCCAATTTCGACAAGCTCTTCCAGATTCACTGAGCGGCTGGCCGGCACAGTCATGCCACGTCAATTGCAGTGTCTGGTGGCCGGCGACGACCGCGGCAGCGCCTCGACCTTCGCCGACTGGCTCGGTGCCGAGGGGCACCGCGTCAGCCGCGCCGGTGGCGCCGACAGCGCGGTCATTCAGGTCGCGCGCCGCGCTTTCGACCTGCTGGTGCTGGATGCCGGTTTCGGCGGCGAGGCGCTGAGCCAACTGCTGCCAGTACTGCGCGGCGCCACCGCCAACCGCGCCGTGCTGATCTACCTGCTCAATTCCGGCAGCCGGCCGCTGGCCACCGATGAACTGAGCTGCGACGGCGTGCTGCACCTGGCTGGTGGGCCTTCGGCACTGCGCGCCCAGCTATCCCGCGCCGGTCGATTGCAGGCCCTGCTCGCCAGCCTGTGCGCCGGCGATGACCGCGGCTTCATCGCCGCGCTGCGGGCCGATCCGGACTTCGACCTGCGCGGCGAGCTGTTCGGCCTGCTCACCCGCTCCAGCCAGCAGCGGCTGGCGGAAATCAAGCGCGACGCGCTGCCCGGCGAGCAGCTCGCCGGTCCCTTCTGCCTGCAGCGGCCGCTGGCCGATGGCCGCGTGCGGCTGCTGCTCGCCGACCACCGCGGCAGCAGAGAGCCGGAACTGGTGGCCAGCCTGCTGGCCCACGGCTTTCTCTCCAGCGGCACCCGCTACGGGCTGGCCGATCTGGCCGACCGTTTGCACGCGCGCCTGCAGTCCCAGTTCGGCGGCGCCGCCCAGGTGCGCGCGAGCATGCTGGAGATCGCCGCCAGCGGGCGTTGCGCACAGGTCTACAGCGCCGCGATGGGGCCAATCCTGCACCTCGCCGGCCGGCCGTCCGGCGCGCCGATGGATGCCGCGGCGCGGCGCGTGGCGGAAAGCTGTGCCGAACTGTCTTCGCGCAACGCACCGCTGGGTGGCGGCGGGGTCGGCTGGCGCGAAACCCGCGTGCAATGCATCACTCTGGCGCCCGGCGATCGCCTGCTGTTGGTGGACGGCCTGGCGCTGGGCGGCGACTACGGCCTGCCGGGGCTGCACCGGCGGGTGGCGCGCAACCGCTTTCGCGGCGCGCTGCTCGATGAGCTGCTCACCGAGCTGCACGGCCGGATGCCGGATCTCTGCGGGCATGTCGCCGTGGAGTGGCGCAGCCCGCTGCCGCCGGGAACCGCCGCTGCTGTCAGCGCTGCGCGACCGTCGCCTGAGGCCCGTCGCGTGGCGCCGCTGGCCAGCGCCCCGCCGCAGCTCGGCGAGATCTGCGCACAGCCACTGATCGGCGTTGAGTGGTCGCCGCAGCCGCTGCAGTATCGCCTCACCGTCAGCAGCCAGGCGCTGCGCGTTTTTGATCCGTTGCCGGGGCTGCTCGATGCGGTCGCCGAAGCGGCCGACCTCGGCGGACACCTGTCACGCTTTCGCAGCATGGCGCTGGAGTTGCTGGAAAACGCGCTGGAGCACGGCTTGTGCCGGGTGCAGGAGAAGCGTGGCGTGGCGTCGCTGGTCGCGGACTACGATCTGGCCGAGTCGCCGGGAGAGCAGCCCTGCGACGGCGGGGAGGATGGCGAATCCGGCGGTGGCGAGCTGCGCATCGGCCTGGATTATCTGGGTGTGCTGCGCGGCCGACACCGCCTGCGGCTCAGCGTGGAGGACGGCGGCGCCGGTTTCGAGCATCAGGCCTGGCTGGCGGGCGAGCGCTGTGGCAATGGCCTGCGCGGGCGCGGTATCGCCATCGCCCGCAGCCTGAGCGACCGGCTCGACTATCGCGGCTGCGGCAATCGCGTCGAGGCCAGTTTCAGTTGGCCTGCGGATTTCGATGTGCCAGCGGTGCTTCCCGAGGCGTCACGATCAGCAGGCCATCGTCCTCACCGATGATCACCACGCGCGTGCCGCGCGGCATATCCGGCCCTTCGATGTGCCACGGGATGTCGTCGATGCGCAGCTTGGCGCGGCCGTCGACGATGTCCTGGGTGAGGGTGACGCAGCGGCCGATGTGCTGTTCGGCGCGCCGATTGAGGTGTGGTTCGTCGGTGGCGATCGGGCGGTGATTCAGCAGCAGGCGCCAGAGGAACATCGACAGCAGCGAGAGGCCGGCGAAGATGATCAGCTGAAACTCCCAGGGCAGCGCCGGGTACAGCACCACTATCAGGCCGACCAGCATCGCCGAGATCGCCATCCACATGATCAGCGTGGTGGCGGTGAATATCTCCGCGATGATCAGCAGCAGCGCCAGTACCAGCCAGGCCCAATGGACGTTGCTGCTGTTGAGTAGTTCGATCATGACTCGCGCCCCTGATCGTCATCGCCACCGGGTTGGGCTGCGGGCGGCTGCGGCGCGTTGCGGCCTGCCTGCCTGGCGGCGGCCTGGTTGGCTGTCTGGGCTGCAGCCTGGGCCGCGGCCGCAGCGGCGGCAGCCGCGGCCTGGTTCGATCCACCGCTATTGGGGTTCGCCTTGCGCGCTTCGAAGGCATCGCTGGCCAGCTCGGCGATGCCGCCGATGGCGCCGACCATGCTCGCCGCCTCCAGCGGCATGAACACCAGCTTCTGATTCTCCGCCGAGGCGATCGCCTGCAGCGATTCCACGTACTTCAGGGCGACGAAGTAGTTCAGCGCCTGCACGCTGCCCTGATTGACCGCCTGCGAGACCATGTGCGTGGCGCGCGCTTCGGCCTGGGCCTCGCGCTCACGGGCCTCGGCTTCGAGGATCGCCGACTGCTTCTCGCCTTCGGCTTGGAGGATCGCCGACTGCATCTGGCCCTCGGCGCGCAGGATCGCTGCGGCCTTGTCGCCCTCGGCCTCCAGCACCGCCGCACGCTTGTTGCGGTCGGCCTTCATCTGCTGCGCCATGGCATCGACGATCTCGCGCGGCGGGGACAGATCCATGATCTCGATGCGGGTCACTTTCAGCCCCCAGGGCGAGGTGGCCTCGTCGACCACGCCGACGATGCGCTCGTTGATCACATCGCGATTGGAAAGCACTTCGTCGAGCTTCATGCCGCCCATCACCGAGCGCATATTGGTCATCGTCAGGTTGATGATCGCCGCGTCGACATTGTCGATCTCGTAGGCCGCCTTGGCGGCGTTGAGGATCTGGTAGTAGACCACCCCGTCCACCGTGACCATCACGTTGTCCTCGGTGATCACCTCCTGCGAGGGCACGTCTTTAACCTGCTCCATCATGTTCATTTTGCGCCGCACGTGGTCGATCAGCGGGATCACCACGTGCAGCCCCGGCGACAGCGTGCGGGTGTAGCGGCCGAAGCGCTCCACCGTGTGCTCCTGCCCCTGGGGTACGGTTTTCACCCCGGCGAAGATGAAGACGATCACCAGCACCACGAGGGCGATGGAGAATATGGCGAAACCGGAGATCAGTCCCATGGGCGATTCCTCGGCCTGTTCGGCGGCCGTGCAGGGGGCCAGATTGGCCGGGTCGATGATGGCGCGGGTGCACCGTGGGCCACGAACGCCTGTGGTGCTATCGCGGCTGGCGCTATTCTAAACAGCGCGGCGGCGATTTCCATTGCGCCACCAGTTTACCGCGCCGGCGCCGGCTGGCAGCGGCCGGATGACAGCGACAGCGAAAGGGGGTAGCGAGCATGCGACAGCAGGCATTCGAAGTGAATACGAGCGGGCGCGGCAGCCGCGAGATCAGCGCCGATATCGACCGTGCCATCGCCGCCAGCGGCCTGCGCGACGGCCTCTGCCACATCTTTGTGCAGCACACCAGTGCCTCGCTGATGCTCTGCGAAAACGCCGATCCCGACGTGCGTCGCGACCTGGAAACCTTCATGGCGCGGCTGGTGCCGGATGGCGATCCCGACTTCGTGCACAGCGCCGAGGGGCCGGACGACATGCCCGCCCACGTACGCAGCGTGCTCACCCACAACAGCCTGACCATCCCGGTCAGCGACGGCCGGCTGGCGCTGGGCACCTGGCAGGGAGTGTATCTCTGGGAGCACCGCAGCCGCCCGCACCGCCGTCGCCTGCTGCTCACCCTGCAGGGTTGAGCGCGCTCGCCCTCGGCCCCTGCTGGCGCTGGATCAGTACGCCGACGACTGCCGGCCGAGATCGCGCTGGCGCCGGTCTTCGCGACCGGCGCGGCGCTGCTCGCGCAGTTTGGTCAGCGCTTCGGGAGCGACGTAGGCCAGGCGGCTGCAAAAGCAGTCGAAATCGCGTTGCAGGCGAATCTCGATGCCATCCACCCGCCACAGGTGCAGCGCGTCGCTGATGAAGGTGCCGGGTTTGATTTGCGGCTCGCCGTACTTGGCCACCAGCTTGTCGCGCATCCACGCGCTGTGGTCCGGGCGCAGCTCGTATTCGAGAAAGGCGAAGCGGCCACTGTCCGGGGCGAAGCCCAGATACAGGCTGCGGCTGCCATCGAGCAGTTGCGCGCTGCCGTAGCGGTCGAAGAGCTGCGCGCCGCCCTGGCGTTCGAGCACCGCACCGGCGCGCAGTACGGCGCCGCGCAATTGCTGGCGTTCGGCCGTGGCCAGATCGATGCCGAACAGCTCCAGCGCCGTCGCGACCGGCGCATAGAGGCCGGCGTGCAGGCAGGTGAGCAGTGTGGCGATGGCGAGCTGGCGCGACATGCCCCCTGTGTCGGCGCCGCGCTGCGACGCTTGACACCGCGCTGCGATTGACCGCATCGCCGCCCTGGGCAAATATGCCGCCCGGCATTTGATCGCCGATCTGCCAGCCACTCGATCCGCCAGCGCGGCATCGCCACCAAGCCGAGAAACCCATGAGCATCGACCCGGCCAGCCTGCGCGCCATCTCCTTTGATCTCGACGATACCCTCTGGGAGACGCCGCCGGTGATCGCCCGCGCCGAGCGCGCCATGTACGCCTGGCTGGACGAGCACCATCCGCGCATCACCGCGCGCTACAGCGAACGCGAGCTGGTCGAACTGCGTCAGCGCATCGCCCGCGAAGAGCCGCGGCTGGGGCGCGATCTGGGCGTACTGCGCAAGGTCACCCTGCGCCGCGCGGCGCGCGCCTGCGGCTGCCCGGAATCCCTCGCCGAGCCGGCCTTCGCCGCCTTCTACGCCTGGCGCAACAGGGTCACCCTGTTCGAACACGCGCTGCCGACGCTGGAGAAGCTGGCGCGCCGCTACCCGCTGGTGGCGGTGACCAATGGCAATTCGGATCTGGCCGCGATCGGCATCGGCCAGCACTTTCGCCTGTGCCTGTCGCCGAGTCTCGCGCGCCGGCCGAAACCGCACCCGGATCTGTTCGACGATCTGTGCGCGGCGCTGGCGCTGCGCGCCGAACAGCTGCTGCACGTGGGCGACAACCCGCGCACCGACGTCGGCGGCGCGCGTGCCGCCGGCGCGCGCACAGCCTGGTTCAACCCGGCCGGCGCCCGGTGGCCGGCCGAACTGCGTCGCGCCGAAGTGGAGATCACCTGTCTGAGCGAGCTGCCGCGGCTGCTCGACGCGGAGTAGGGGCTGGCGGCCTGGCGGATCAGACCACGTCGATGACCACCTTGCCGGTGGCCGCGCCGGATTCCAGATGGCGGTGCGCCTCGGCTGCCTCGGCGAGGCTGAAGCGGCGTTTGTCGAGTAGCGGCGTCACCTCGCCGGCATCCACCATGTGCGCCAGATCTTTCATGATCCAGCCGTGGCGCTCGCGGTTGATGCCGTGCAGCAGCGGGATGAGCATGAATACCACGTGCAGCGACAGGCCGTTGCGATGCATCGGCGACAGGTCGTGCGGTTCGAGGGTGGAGATCGACACCACCGTGCCGTTGATCCGCGCCGCGGCGAAGGCCTCGTCGAGATGCGCGCCGCCGACGGTGTCGAAGACCAGATCGAAGCCCTTGCCGCCGGAGGCCTTGCGCAGCTGCTCGGCGGCGTCCGGGGCGCGGCGGTCGATGACCAGATCGGCGCCGAGGCGCTCGGCGATCTCCGCTTTCTCCGGGCTGGATGCGGTGCTCACCACGCGCGCGCCGCGCGCTTTGGCCAACTGCACGGCGATGTGGCCGACGCCGCCGCTGCCGCCGTAGATCAGCGTGCGCTGGCCGGCGGCGACGGCGGCGCGCTCGTACAGCGCCTCCCAGGCGGTGATCGACACCAGCGGCAGTGCCGCCGCCTCGCGCATCGACAGGCGCTGCGGTTTCTTTGCCAGCAGGCGCGCGTCGGCGACCATCAGCTCGGCCAGCGCGCCGCCGCTGGTGCCGCGCACGCCACCGGCACAGCCGAAGACCTCATCGCCGGGCTGCAGCTTGACCACGCCGGGGCCAACCTCGAGCACGCGCCCGGCGACGTCGCCGTGCAGCACCGCTGGCAGATCGTTGCAGATCGCCGCGCGGCCGCCGGCGCGGATCTTGTAATCGATCGGGTTGACGCTGCTGGCGTGTACCTCCAGCAGCACTTCGCCGCGCCCCGGCTGGGGCTGCGGCAAGTCTGTCAGTTCGAAAACCTCCGGGCCGCCGAAATCGCGGATGATCTGAGCCTGCATACCGTCCACCTGTGTCGTCTTTGTGGGCGCCACGAGTGGTGGCGCCGGGTTTTCGTCGCATTGTGCGCAATTCTGCGGCGCGGCGAAAGTGCCTGCGACGGCACTTCAGCCGGCGGCGGCGTCGCCGGGATCGGCGGCATGCTGCGGCGTGTCGCCGTCGCTGCCGCAGGCCGCCAGCAGCTCCTCCAGCTCGCTGCAGATCAGCGCCAGATCCGCCGGCCGCGACAGGCGGTGCTCGCCGTCTTTGATCAGGCGCAGCTGCACATCGTCGCTATCAAGGCACTCTAGCAGCCGCTGCGAGGTCTGCCAGGACACGTCGGCATCGCGCATGCCGTGGATCAGGCGCACCGGCAGCGCGCAGGGGATCGCTGCGCGCAGTTGCAGGTGCTGGCGCGCTTCGTCGAGCAGGTGTGCGGTGATCGGGTAGGGCTGGCCGCCGTCGTAGTCGTTGCGGCGCAGCCAGCGGCCGCTGCGGGCGAGTTCATCGCGCGCTGCCGCATCCATGCCGGCGCGCAGGCCATCCTCGGTGAAATCCGGCGCCGCGGCGATGCCCAGCAGGCCGGCGACCCGCTGCGGGCGGCGACGCATCAGCAGCAGCGCGATCCACGCCCCCATGCTGGAGCCGGCCAGCAGTTGCGGGCCTTCGCTGGCGTCCAGCACCGCCAGTGCATCCTCGGCCCAGTCGCCGATGCAGCCCTGCTCGAAATCGCCCTCGGAGAGGCCGTGGCCGGAGTAGTCGAAGCGCGTGAAACGGCGCCCGTGCGCCGCGCAGTGGGCGGCCAGCGCCTGCGCCTTGCCGCCGCTCATGTCGGATTTGAAGCCGCCGCAAAAGATTATCCCCGGGCCGCGGTCGAGTGGGTCACCCGGTTGTTGGCGATAGGCGATGCGGCGGCCGCTGGGCGCGCTCAGCCACGCCAATGGTGGCGGCTGCGACGACGCCGGCTGGCCCGCCTCGCTCACTGCCGCGCCAATTGTTGCAGGCGGCGCAGCGAATTATCGCTGCGGTCGTCGGCGCGGCTCAGCTCGTCGAGGCTGCGGCGCACGTAGGCGATGTGCTCGCGGGCGCGCGCTTGTGCGGATTCGGCGTCGCCATCGAGCACCGCCTGCATGATCGCGGCGTGTTGATCGGGGATCGCCTGGCGATCCGCGGGGCTGCGGTAGAGCTGGCGGAAGGAGATTCTGACGCTGCGGTGCAGCAGGTCGAACAGGCTGCGCATCACGTGCAGCAGTACGACGTTGTGCGAGGCTTCGGCGATCGACAGGTGGAAATCGACGTCGGCGCGCGCCTCGACTTCGTGATTCTCCTGCGCGTGCGCTTCGATCAGGCGCTGGTAGCGGTGCTGGATGATCTTGCGATCGGTGTCGTTGGCGCGCTGCGCGGCCTGATAGCTGGCGATGCCCTCCAGGGCATCGCGGAATTCGAGCAGGTCGTAGAGGGTCTCGGGGCGCTGGCCGAGCAGCTCCAGCAGCGGGTCGGTGAAGGATTCACCGAACTGGTTGGATACCGTGGTACCGCCGCCGCGATGGGTCTCCAGCAGCTTGCGTGCGACCAGTTTCTGGATTGCCTCGCGCACCGACGGGCGCGATACCGCGAACTGGCTGGCCAGCTCGCGCTCCGACGGCAAGCGATCGCCCGGACGCAGTGCGCCGGCGGCGATCTGCGCCTCGATCTGGCGGGCCACCGTGTCGGAGACTTTCTCCGGGACGATTTTTTCAAAAGCCATGCACTCAAGGGGCCGCTGGTCGGCCCGGTCCGGTGGTCATACCTGCTGTGATTATGCGTCGCTGCCGGCGGTCGAACAAGTGCGCGGCGTTGATCTCAGGTGCCGGAAAATGCCGTTTTTCAGGTCGATGCGGCGGCGAGTCGGGTTTGACTTGCCCGGTATCGGCTGGTAAAACGCCTGGTCAGACCAGTGACCCAAGAACAAAAACAGTTGCCGGCCTACCACACCCACAGCGCTTTCGGTACAAGCGCAGGCGCTGTGTACCCCCTGATATTGGAGGAAATTCCATAATGAAATTGCGTCATACCCTCATGGCTGCAGCGATGGCCACCGCGGTCAGCCTGACTGCAACCGCCCAGGCTGCGGACAAGCCCGTCCTGCTCAAGGTGCCGATCGCCTTCGCTACCAAGCTGCCGGGTCTGGGCAGTACCATCAAATGGGTCGGTGACAATATCAATACCCTGTCCAATGGTCAGGTGAAGATGAAGGTCTACGAGCCGGGCAAGCTGGTCGCGGCGTTCGAGATTCTCGATGCCGTCTCCTCGGGCAAGGTCAACGCCGGCTACACCACCGCCGGTTACTGGGCCGGCAAGATTCCGGCTTCGCCGCTGTTCTCCGCAGTGCCCTTCGGCCCGGAAGCCGGTGAATATCTGGCCTGGCTGTACCACGGCAACGGCGGCAAGCTCTATCAGGAGATGTACGACCAGGCCGGCTACAACGTGCACGTCGAAGTCTGTGGCGTGATCGCTCCGGAGACCTCCGGCTGGTTCACCAAGGAAATCAATAGCCCCGAAGATCTGAATGGCCTGAAGATGCGCTTCTTCGGTCTCGGCGGCCAGGTGATGCAGAAACTGGGTGTATCCACCAGCCTGCTGCCCGGCGGCGAGATCTTCCCGGCGCTGGAAAAGAAAGCCATCGATGCCACCGAGTTCTCGATGCCCGCCATCGACAAGCTGCTCGGCTTCCACAAGATCGCCAAGTTCAACTACTTCCCCGGCTGGCACCAGCAGGCGACCGTGTTCGAGCTGCTGATCAACGGCGATACCTGGGAGGGTATGAACGAGCACCAGCAGGCCGTGGTGAGCATGATCTGCAAGGCCGGCACCGCCGACTCCTTCGCCTACACCGAGGCGATACAGGCTGCGGCGATGACCGAGAACGTCGAGAAGAACGGCGTCACCAACAAGCTCTGGTCCGACGAGATGCTCGCGCTGTACGAGAAGACCTGGAACGAGGTTGCCGCCGAACAGGCCGCCGCCGACCCCTTCTTCAAGAAGGTCTGGGACGATCTGACGGCCTTCCGCGCCGAGTACGACATCTGGCAGGCCAACGCCTTCCTGCCGCGCTGAGCGGCTGAAGCCGGCGACTGAGCTTCAATCGCCGGGCGTTGGTTGAGGGCAGGGGCGCGGGATCACCGCGCCCCTGCTGCTGGCCGGCTCTTGCACCCGTCGCTCGGCGGCGAGTGCGGCAGATGCGCCCTGAGATGGCGCATCCGTGATTCCGGAGGTATTCCGTGGAAACACTTGCCAAGCGATCGCAACCCCGCGTGCCCCTCTGCGACGCTATCGATAGCCTGATTCTGCGCATCGGTCAGGTCGTCATGTGGGTCAATCTGCTGCTGGTGGCGATCATCATCCTGCAGGTCACACTGCGCTACGGCTTCGGCTCGGGTCACCCGATGATCGAGGAATTGCAGTGGCACCTCTACGCCGTCGGCGTGATGTTCGGCCTGTCCTACGCACAGACTACGGACTCCCACGTGCGCGTCGACGTGCTCGCCATGAGGCTCTCGGAGAACGCCGTCCGGCGCTGGGAGATCTTCGGCATTCTGGTTTTTCTGCTGCCCTTTCTGTGGGTGGTCTTCTATCACAGCCTGGATTTCGTCGCCGATTCCTGGCGCACCAATGAGCGCTCGGATGCCCCGCTGGGGCTGCCCTGGCGCTGGGCGATCAAAGCGGTGATTCCGGTCAGCTTTGCGCTGCTCGCCGCCGCCGCCGTGTCGCGCCTGATCCGCGACGTCGTCGCACTGAGCAGAGGGGCCAGGTGATGGAACTCAATGAAATTCTCGTCATCGCGATGTTCGTTACCTTCGCGGTGTTTCTCTTCACCGGCTTCCCGGTGGCCTGGGTGCTCGGTGGCGTCGGCGTGCTGTTCGCCGGCATCGGCTATTTCACCGACATGTATTTCGACACCTTCACCGGGCTGGATTTCCTGACCCTGGGGCTGGTGGTCAACCGCATCTACAAGATCATGGACAACTGGGTGCTGGTGGCCCTGCCCATGTTCATATTTATGGGGTTGATGCTCGATCGCGCCGGCATCGCCGAGCGGCTGATGCATTCGATGCAGGAACTGTTCGGCGCGGTGCGCGGCGGGCTGGCGGTCACCGTCACCCTGATCGGCATCATCCTCGCTGCCTCGACCGGCATCATCGGCGCTTCGGTGGTGCTGCTCGGGGTGCTGTCGCTGCCGGCGATGGTCAAGCAGGGCTACTCGAAGAGCCTGGCCTGCGGCACGGTCTGCGGGGCCGGCTGTCTGGGCATCCTGATCCCGCCATCGATCATGCTGGTGATCATGGCCGACCAGCTCGCCCTCTCCGTCGGCGATCTGTTCATGGGCGCGGTCTTCCCCGGCATGATCCTCGGCGGGTTGTACGTCGCCTACATCCTCGGCTTCGCCTACTTCAGCCCCGGATCCGCGCCCTTGGCCGAGGGTCGCCGACCCATCAGCAGCAAAGTCATCATCGAGGTGCTGAAGTCGATCCTGCCGCCGGCGTCGCTGATCCTGGTCGTGCTCGGCTCGATCTTCGCCGGCATCACCACCCCGACCGAGGCCTCCGGCGTCGGCGCGCTGGGCGCGACCCTGCTGGCGGCGCTCAACGGCAAGCTCAACCTGACCGTGATCAAAGAGGTGCTCAAGGGCACCTACAACACCACTGCGTACATCTTTGCGATCTTCCTCGGCGCCACCTGCTTCGCCCTGGTGCTGCGCGAGCTGGGCGGCGATGAGCTGATCGAATCGGCGCTGACCAGCCTGCCCTTCGGCCAGTACGGCATTCTGTTCGTGATTCTCGCCGTGGTATTCCTGCTGGGCTTTCTGCTCGATTGGATCGAAATCACCCTGATCATGCTGCCGCTGCTGGCACCGGTGGTCGCGGCACTGGGCTTTGACGTCGAAGGCTACGGCGTGATCGACGAGCCGGCGCTGATATGGTTCGTGATGCTGGTGGCGGTGGCCTTGCAGACCTCCTTCCTGACACCGCCAGTGGGCTTTGCGCTGTTCTACCTCAAGGGCGTGGTGCCGGCCGGGGTGTCACTGATGGACATCTACAAGGGTGTGATTCCGTTTATCATCCTGCAATTGATCGGGCTGGGGATCGTGATCGCCAATCCCGAACTGGTCACCTGGCTGCCATCCGTGGCTTACAAGTAAAGCGCTTCAGGAGAACGAGATCATGCTGCCGGAAATCAAGACGATCGTTTACGCCTCCGACCTCGGCGAGCAGATGCGCCCGGTGTTCCGCCACGCGGTCGGTCTGGCCAAACAGTACGGCGCCAGACTGGTGATGCTGCATGTGCTGGAACCGATCAGCCAGCAGAGCCGGATGGCCATCCAGGCCTATCTGCCGGAGAGCCAGGCCCGCGAGCTGGAGGAGCAGGGGCGGACCGAGGTGCACAACACCATGCGCAAGCGCCTGCTGGCCTTCTGCGCCGAGGAACTGGGCGAGGATGGCGGCGATCTGCTGGTCGATGTCGATGTGGTTTCCGGCCGCGCGGCCGAGACCATCGTCGACGAGGCCGACAGGCTGGACGCCGACCTGATCGTCATGGGCACCCACACCGACAAGAGCTTCGGCGCCCACCTGCTCGGCTCGGAGGCGCGCAAGGTGACGCAGATGTCGCGCCGCCCGGTGCTGATAGTGCCGGTTTACGACAAGCGCTGAGACGCGCAGCAGGAGCACGAGGCATGCCCGATACCCCGTCAGAAACTGATCCGAAGGCCGCGGCCGGCGGCGACGATTCCCCCGCCGCGACCGGCGCCGGCCCGCGGGTCGGGTTGTTCGTCACCTGCCTGGTCGATCTGTACCGGCCCAACGTCGGTTTCGCCGCCGTCAAGCTGCTGGAGGATGCCGGCTGCAGCGTCGAAGTGCCGCGCGCGCAGACCTGCTGCGGCCAGCCGGCCTTCAACAACGGCGACAACGCCGACGCCCGCGCCCTCGCCGAACAGACCATCGCCGCGCTGGAAGGCTACGATTACGTGGTCGCGCCATCCGGTTCCTGCGCCGGCATGCTGCGCCACTACGCCGGGCTGTTCGCCGAGGACCCCGAATGGGCGCCGCGCGCCACCGGCTTCGCCGCCAAAAGCCACGAGCTGACCAGCTTTCTGGTCGATGTGCTCGGCGTCGAGCGGGTCGAAGCCGGCTACCACGGCACCGTGACCTATCACGACAGCTGCTCCGGCCTGCGCGAGCTGGGCGTCAAAACGCAGCCGCGCAAGCTGCTCGACAGCGTCGCCGATCTGCAGCTGGCGGAGATGAGCGAAACCGAGGTCTGCTGCGGGTTCGGCGGCACTTTCTGCGTCAAATACCCGGAGATCTCCGAGCGCATGGTCAGCGACAAATGCGCCAGCGCCCAGCGCAGCGGGGCGGACACACTGCTCGCCGGCGATCTGGGTTGCCTGCTGAACATCACCGGGCGACTGCGCCGCGAAGGCAGCGAGATGCGCGTCTACCACACCGCCGAAGTGCTCGCCGGGATGAGCGATCTGCCGGGCCTGGGCCACGGCAGCGAATCGGCTGCCGCGGTCGCCGCGGCGCAGCCCGAGGCCGCCGCCGACGTCGCCAATGACACCGCCGGCCTGGGCGGCGAACGCAAAGAGGAGCGCTGAGGTGCAGCCGCAGAGCCACAATTTTGCTGACAACGCGCGCCGCGCACTGGGCGATCACAAGCTGCGCCAGGCGATGGGGCGCGCCAAGGATGGCTTCATCGGCAAGCGCGCCGCAGCGATCGCCATCGTCCCCGAGTGGCAGCGCATCCGCGCCGAGGCCAAAGAGCTGCGCAGCCACGCCCAGGACAACCTCGATTACTACCTCGAAGAGTATGAGGCGCAGGTGCAGGCCAACGGCGGACAGGTGCACTGGGCGGCCAGTGCCGGCGACGCCTGCCAGGCCATCGTCGATATCTGCCAGCGCGTCGGCGCGCGCACGGTGACCAAAGGCAAGTCGATGGTCGGTGAGGAGGTTGGCCTCAATCAGGCACTGGAGGCGGCCGGCTTCGAAACCATCGAAACCGATCTCGGCGAGTACATCATCCAGCTCGCCGGCGAGCCGCCCAGCCACATCATCGCTCCCGCCGTGCACAAGACCCGCGATGAGGTCGCCGACCTGTTCCAGCAGAACCACCGCCAGTACGGTCTCACCGAGCGCCTCAACGATCGCCCGGCGCTGGTCGACGAGGCGCGCCGCGTATTGCGCGACAAGTTTCTCGCCGCCGACGTGGGCATTACCGGCGCCAATTTCCTGATCGCCGAGAGCGGTCAGCACGTGCTGATCACCAACGAGGGCAACGGCGATCTGACCTCCTGTCTGCCCAGGGTGCACATCGTCATCACCGGCATCGAAAAGGTGATGCCGACGCTGGAGGACACCACCAGCCTGATCCGCTTGCTGGACGCCAGCGCCACCGGCCAGCAGATTTCCAACTACACCAGCCTCTACAGCGGGCCGAAGCGCGCCGGCGATCTGGACGGCCCGGACGAATTCCACGTGGTGCTGGTGGACAATGGCCGCAGCCGCATGCTCGGCGGCGCCTTCCGCGAAATGCTGCGCTGCATCCGCTGCGGCGCCTGCCTCAATCACTGTCCGGTGTACGGCAACATCGGCGGCCACGCCTACGGCTGGGTCTACCCGGGGCCGATGGGCTCGGTGATCACGCCGATCATGGTCGGTCTGGAAGAGGCCGCCAGTCTGCCCAATGCCTGCACGCTCAACGGCCGCTGCGGCGAGGTCTGCCCGATGAGCATCCCGCTGCCGGATCTGCTGCGCAAACACCGCGAAACCGCCTTCCGCGAGGGGCTGGCCAGCGCCGGCACCCGCTGGGGGCTGGCCGGCTGGGCCTTCCTCGCCCGCCGCCCGCGGCTGTATCAGCTGGCGCTGCGCCTGCCGATGAAGCTGATGGGCCTGCTCGGTCGGCGGCGCGGCCGCTTCCGCAAGCTGCCGCTGGCCGCTGCCTGGACTGCCGGGCGCGACATGCCGGCGCCGCAGGGCGACACCTTCATGGCGCAGTGGGCCAAACGCCGCGGGGGTGGCGCATGAGCGCGCGCGACACGGTGCTCGGCAACATTCGCGCCGCTCTGGGCCGCGACGGCCCGCTGGCCGACGAGCAGCGCCAGCAACTGCGCCAGCGCGTCGCCGAGCATCGGCGCTCGACGCAGCCGCAGGTTGGCGATGATCTGATCGCCGCGCTGAAGGCCGGCATGCAGCGGGTGCAGATGAGCTGCGAAGAGATCGACGGCATCGCCGCCGCCCCCGCCGCGGTGCTCGCTTTCGTCGAGCGCCACGGCCTGCCAGCGGTGGCGGCGATCGCCCCGGCGCTGGCCGAACTCGACTGGCCGGCGGCGCTGGCGGTGCACAGCGGTGCCGCCGGGCGCGATCACCAGCTCGGCGTCACCGCCTGCCTGTGCGCGGTCGCGGAGACCGGCAGCATCGTCCTGCCCTCCGCCGCCAGCAGCCCGACCACGCTCAACTTCCTGCCCGAGAACCACGTCGTGGTACTGCGCCGCAGCCAGGTGGTACGGCATTTGGAGGATGTCTGGCCGCTGCTGCGCGGGCTCGGTGCAGTGCCGCGCGCGGTGAGCATCAATACCGGCCCCTCGCGCACCGCGGATATCGAACAGACCATCGAAATCGGCGCCCACGGTCCGCGCCGGATGCACGTTCTGCTGGCCCGGGAATGAGCGCCGCGAAGGCGTTCTGAAGCGCCTCCGGCGGTGCTTGACAGCGTTCGCGTAAGCCGTAGAATGCCCCGCTTCACACAGTGCGCCCGTAGCTCAGCTGGATAGAGTACCTGGCTACGAACCAGGCGGTCGGAGGTTCGAATCCTTCCGGGCGCGCCATCAAATCAAAAGGCCTGGCGAAGTTTTTCGCCAGGCCTTTTTTTGTGCCCGTGCGCCGGGCGCTGGCCCCGCTAACGGACAATCGGCGAGCCAGTCGGCGCGTCGCGTGCCGGGTCTCAAAAGCCAGGGGCTGAGCGCGCTGCGGGAGCGATGGCCGGCGTTTGGCCGTATCGGCTGCGCGGCCTCGCTCTGCGCACGGGTGGTGAATCGCTAGATGGCGTCAGCGGCTGGCTCTGGATCGGTCTGCGGCATCGCCGGCTCAGAATTTCATGTCGTCAAAAAACTGCTTCACGCCATCCATCCAGCTGCGTTCCTGCGGGCTGTGCTTGCCGCCCTTTTCGCCGAGGGTGGTGGCGAATTCCTCCAGCAGCCGCTTCTGATCCGCGGTCAGATTTACCGGGGTCTCCACCCGAATCCGGCACAGTAGATCGCCCTGTGCGCCACCGCGCACCGGTTTGACACCCTTGCCGCGCAGGCGGAAGAGCTTTTCTGTCTGCGTGCCCGCGGGGATCTTCAGCTTGACCTTGCCGCCGAGGGTGGGCACTTCCAGCTCGCCACCCAGCGATGCGGTGGTGAAGCCGATCGGCACGGTGCACAGCAGGTCGGCGCCGTCGCGCTGGAAGATCGGGTGTGGCTTGACCATCACTTGCACGTAGAGATCGCCGGCCGGGCCGCCGCGCTCGCCGGCTTCGCCCTCGCCGGAAAGGCGGATGCGGTCGCCGGTATCGACGCCGGCGGGGATCTTCACCGAGAGGGTTTTCTGCTCCTGCACCCGGCCCTGGCCGTGGCACTTGCTGCAGGGGTCCTTGATCACCTGGCCGCTGCCGCGGCAGGTGGGGCAGGTCTGCTGCACGGAGAAAAATCCCTGCTGCATGCGCACCTGGCCGACGCCGTTGCAAGTGCCGCAGTTGCTGGCGCTGCTGCCCGGTTTGGAGCCGCTGCCGTCACAGGCGTCACAGGACACCTGGCTGGGTACGCGGATCTTCACCGTGGTGCCGGCGACGGCCTCTTCGAGGCCGATCTCCAGGTTGTATTGCAGGTCGGCGCCGCGATAGGCGCGCTGACCACCACCGCGGCCGCCGCGGCCGCTGCCGAAGATATCGCCGAAGACGTCGCCGAAGATGTCCGAGAAGTCGGCACCGCCACCACCACCGAAGCCGCCACCGCCAAAACCGCCGCCTGCGGCATCCACGCCGGCGTGGCCAAACTGGTCGTAGGCGGATCGCTTTTGCGCATCGCCGAGGACTTCGAAGGCTTCTTTGGCCTCCTTGAATTTTTCCTCGGCGACCTCATCGCCCGGATTGCGATCGGGGTGGTATTTCATCGCCAGCCGGCGGTAGGCCTTTTTCAGGTCCGCCTCGCCGGCGTCCCTGGCCACGCCGAGCACTTCGTAGTAGTCGCGTTTCGACATCTGCTGCATTCCGCGTTGGCCGCGATGGGCGGCCGGTAACACAAAAAGGGGCTGACCCGCGGATCAGCCCCAGCCTTCCTGTGGGCGGCGAATCGCTGGGCGGCGATTCGCTGGTCGGGGCGGCGTTACTTTTTGTCGTCCTTGACTTCTTCGAACTCTGCGTCGACCGCTTCGTCACTGCCGCCGGCCTTGCCGTCGCTGGCGGGCTGTTTGCCTCCGGCGGCCTGTTCGCTGCCTGCCTGGCCGCCTGCCTGGGCGCCGCCGGTGGACTGGCTGTAGACGCGTTCGGCGAGTTTCGCGGAGACTTCGGTGAGCGCCTGGTAGGCGGTGTCGATGGCGGTTTTGTCATCGCCGCCGATGGCTTCGCGCAGTGCCGAGATCTTGGCTTCGATGTCGGCCTTTTCCTGTTCGTTGACCTTGTCGTCCAGCTCCTTGACCGATTTCTCGGTGGCGTGGATCAGGTTGTCGGCCTGGTTGCGTGCATCGACCAGCTCCTTGAGCTTGCGGTCTTCGTCGGCGTGGGCCTCGGCGTCGCGCACCATCTGGTCAATCTCGCTATCGGACAGACCCGACGAAGCCTTGATGATGATCGACTGCTCTTTGCCGGTGGCTTTGTCTTTGGCGGAGACGTTGAGGATGCCGTTGGCGTCGATGTCGAAGGTCACCTCGATCTGCGGCATGCCGCGCGGCGCCGGCGGGATGTCGGAGAGATCGAAGCGGCCCAGCGATTTGTTGGCGCTGGCGACTTCGCGCTCGCCCTGCAATACGTGCACGGTGACCGCGGTCTGGTTGTCCTCGGCGGTGGAGAACACCTGCGTGGCCTTGGTCGGGATGGTGGTGTTCTTTTCGATGAGTTTGGTCATCACGCCACCCAGGGTTTCGATGCCCAGGCTCAGCGGGGTCACGTCGAGCAGCAGCACGTCCTTCACGCCACCGCCGAGCACGCCGCCCTGGATCGCCGCGCCGACGGCTACGGCTTCGTCCGGGTTGACGTCTTTGCGCGGCTCGCGGCCGAAGAAGTCCTTGACCGTCTCCTGCACTTTGGGCATGCGGATCTGGCCGCCGACGAGGATGATGTCGTCGATATCCGAAGCCTTCAGGCCGGCATCCTTCAGAGCGATGCGGCAGGGTTCGATGGTGCGCTGGATCAGCTCTTCCACCAGCGATTCCAGCTTGGCACGGGTCATCTTCACGTTGAGATGCTTCGGTCCGCTGGCATCGGCGGTGATGTAGGGCAGGTTGATTTCGGTCTGCTGCGCGGAGGACAGCTCGATCTTGGCCTTCTCCGCGGCTTCTTTCAGGCGCTGCAGGGCGAGCGGGTCATTGTGCAGATCGATGCCGCTGTCCCGCTTGAATTCGGCGGACAGGTATTCGATCACGCGCATGTCGAAATCCTCGCCGCCGAGGAAGGTGTCGCCGTTGGTGGAGAGCACCTCGAACTGGTGTTCGCCGTCGATTTCGGCGATTTCGATGATCGAGATATCAAAGGTGCCGCCGCCGAGGTCGTAGACTGCGACTTTCTTGTCGCCGCGCTGCTTGTCCATGCCGTAGGCGAGCGCTGCGGCGGTCGGCTCGTTGATGATGCGCTTGACTTCGAGGCCGGCGATGCGCCCGGCATCCTTGGTGGCCTGGCGCTGCGAGTCGTTGAAGTAGGCCGGCACGGTGATCACCGCCTCGGTGACCGTTTCGCCCAGGTATTCCTCGGCGGTCTGCTTCATTTTCATCAGCACGCGCGCGGAGATTTCCGGCGGCGCCAGCTTCTTGTCGCCCGCCTGAACCCAGGCGTCGCCGTTCTCGGCGCGGATGATGCCGTAGGGCACCAGCTTGATGTCCTTTTGTACGGCGTCTTCCTCAAAGCGGCGGCCGATCAGTCGCTTGACCGCGAACAGGGTGTTGGTGGGGTTGGTCACCGCCTGGCGCTTGGCCGGCTGGCCGACCAGTACTTCGCCGTCGTCGGCAAAGGCGACGATCGACGGGGTGGTGCGGTCACCCTCTGCGTTTTCGATTACGCGGGGCTTGTCGCCGTCCATCACGGCCACGCACGAATTGGTGGTGCCGAGGTCGATGCCGATGATTTTTCCCATTGTCAGTGTTCTCCAAGGAATTCGCGGTTTGAGTTTGCTTGCGCCTTTCGCTGCGGCCTATGTATGGGCGCTATGCGCAATATCAATAGTCATTTCAGGGTTAATCGGGCGGGTGTGATCAGGCACACCGGCGCTTTGTACTCAGCAGCCTTACTTGGCGACTACCACCATCGCCGGGCGGATCAGTCGCTCGTTGAGCGTGTAACCCTTTTGGATCACCGCGGTGACGATACCGCTGGCGACGCCTTCGGCGGGCTGCATGGAAATCGCCTGGTGGTAGTCGGGGTTGAACTTCTCCCCGGCCGGATCGACAGCGACGATTTTGAACTTCTCCATCACCTGGGTGAGCGATTTCAGGGTCAGCTCGGTGCCCTCGATGATCAGTTCCACGCTGGCGCCTTCGGCGCGCGATGCCTCCAGCCCGCGCTCGAGGTTGTCGCGCACGCTCAGCAGCTCGCTGGCGATTTTCTCCAGAGCGAACTTGTGCGCCTTTTCCAGTTCGCGCTGGTGCTTGCGGCGTTCGTTTTCCAGCTCTGCCTGAGCGCGCAGATAGTGGTCGCGAAAGCCGTCGGCCTCCAGCCGTGCGGCGGCCAGTTCCTCGGCCAGTTCCGCGGCCAGGCTCTGGCTCTGTTCATCGGCGCTGATGGTTTCATCCGGTAGCCCGGCGCCATCGATGCCCGCGTCGGCGCTGGCGCCATTGACTGCGTCAGCGGCGGACGCGCCATCGCTGTCATCGAGTAGTTCACCCCTGTTGAGCACCTGGGTATCTTCGACCTCCGTGCCGTCGTCATCGACTCTGGTGTCGTCAGCTATCTCCCGGGAGAGATCCAGATCCAGCTCCTGCGCTGTATCCGGCTCGGAATTCTGCTTATCGGCCTGCGCATCACCGCCGCTGGACGCCTTCTTTTCGCTCATCAACACACTCCATATAAGACGGATTACCCGGTGCGCCGCGCATGGCACGCGCGCTTGACGCTATCAATGGGGCTGCAGCGGGAGAATTCAAGGCCGGCGACGCAGCGCACCGACGTCGCGCGGACTCATTCGCGCGGCTTGCCGGCGTTGAGCGCCGCGCCGAGCAGGCGCGAGGTCAGATCGACCACCGGGATAACCCGCTCGTAGGCCATGCGCTTGGGGCCGATGACGCCGAGCACGCCGATCACCTCGCCCTCCTCGGAGCGGTAGGGCGCGGTGACCACGCTGCACTCGTCGAATACGTCGTGGCCGGATTCCTGGCCGATGAAAATCTGCACGCCATCCGCGTTCAGGCAGCGCTCCAGCAGGTGATAGACATCGCGCTTCTGGTTGAAAGCCTCGAACAGCTGGCGCAGTCGGTCGACGTCGGACAGCTCGCTGAAGCTCATCAGATTGGTTTCGCCGGCGACCACGAAGGCATCTTCGTCGCCATCCTCGTCGCGCTCGAACACCTTTCCGGCGACGTCGATCATCGCCTGCATCTGCGTGTCCATGTCGTTGCGCGCCCGCTCCAGCTCGCCGCGCACCGCATCGCGGATGTCGCCCAGATCGCTGCCGCCAAAGGTCTGGTTGATGTAGTTGGCGGCGCGCTGCAGCTCATCCTGGCTGTATTCGCGATCGACCCGCAGCACGCGGTTCTGCACCTCGTGCTCATTGGTCACCAGAATCACCAGCACGCGGTTGTCGGACAGCGGCAGGAATTCGATCTGGCGCAGGCGGGTCGACTCGCGCCGCGGCACCGTCACCAGACCGGCCATGCGGGTGATCTGCGACAGATAGCTGGAGGCGCTGCGGATCAGCGCGTCCTCGGGCCGATCCGGCGCCAGCTGGTGGCGCAGGCTGGCCACCTCGGTGGAATCCAGCGGCTTCACCTCCAGCATCGAATCGACGAACAGGCGGTAGGCCTGCGCGGTGGGGATGCGCCCGGCGGAGGTGTGCGGCGAGGCCAGCAGGCCCATCTCTTCGAGATCGCACATCACGTTGCGGATGGTCGCCGGGCTGACGCCCACGCCGGGCAGCCGCGACAGGGTGCGCGAGCCGACCGGCTGGCCGTCGCGGATGTACTGCTCGACCAGCGCGCGCAGAATCTGCTGGGCGCGCTCATTCAGCGGGTACTGGATCTGTCCGGGGTGCTGCATAGGGGAGATTCTAGCCGCAAGGCGCGCTTTTGGCACTCCCCCCCTGCAAGTGCCAAAGCGCCGCTGGCGTGTAATGTGATGCGCTCGGCTGCGCGGCTGTGCCAACGCGGCGCACAGATCGCGGATGGGCGCCCGCGCGGCGCGCTGCTAGACTGTGCGGCCTTTCTCAAAACGCCCGGAACCGGCCCATGTCGCGCCACCCCACTACTGTCGTAACCATTGGCGGGATCGCCATCGGCGACCAGCACCCGGTCGCCGTGCAATCGATGACCAACACCGATACCGCCGATGCGCTGCGCACCGCGATTCAGGTCGCCGAGCTGGCGCGCGCCGGTTCGGAGATGGTGCGCATCACGGTCAACAGCGCCGAGGCCGCGGCGGCGGTGCCCGAGATCCGCGAGCGGCTGGCAAAGATGGGCGTCGAAGTGCCGCTGATCGGGGACTTCCACTACAACGGCCACAAGTTGCTGACGCAGCATCCGGCCTGCGCCGAGGCGCTGGCCAAGTACCGCATCAACCCCGGCAACGTCGGCCGCGGCAGTCGCCGCGACAGCCAGTTCGCAACCATGATCGAGATCGCCTGCAAGCACGACAAAACGGTGCGCATCGGCGCCAACTGGGGCAGCCTCGACCAGGAATTGCTGGCCCGCCTGCTCGACGACAACAACCGCCTCGCCGAGCCGCAGCCGCTGCAGAGCATCAACCGTCGCGCGGTGATCGAATCGGCGCTGGGCAGCGCCGCGCGGGCCGAACAGCTGGGCCTGCCCGCCGAGCGCATCGTCATCTCCTGCAAGATGAGCGGCGTGCAGGATCTGATCGCCGTCTACCGCGAGCTGGCCGCGCGCAGCCACTATGCGCTGCATCTGGGGCTCACCGAGGCCGGCATGGGCGCCAAGGGCATCGTCGCCAGCACGGCGGCGCTGGCGGTGCTGCTCAACGAAGGCATCGGCGACACCATCCGCATCTCGCTGACCCCGGAACCGGGCGCCTCGCGGACCCAGGAGGTGATCGTCGCCCAGGAGATACTGCAAAGCCTCGGCCTGCGCGCCTTCACCCCGCAGGTGGTCGCCTGCCCCGGCTGCGGGCGCACCTCCAGCAGCTTCTTTCAGGAGCTGGCGCAGGATATCCAGCGCCACCTGCGCGAGCGCATGCCCGAGTGGCAGCGCAGCCACCCCGGGGTCGCCGAAATGACCGTCGCGGTGATGGGCTGCGTGGTCAACGGCCCCGGCGAGAGCAAGCACGCCGACATCGGCATCAGCCTGCCGGGCACCGGCGAGGTGCCGGTGGCGCCGGTCTACGTCGACGGCGAAAAGACCGTCACGCTGAAGGGCGACGGCATCGCCGCCGAGTTCACCGGCATCATCGAGGACTATGTGCAGCGCCGCTACGGCGGCAGCGCGACGCGGTGAAAATTCGCCGTCGGACCGCTGCGCCTCCGGTGTCGCCGCGGCAGGCCCGCCGCCCCGGATGAGCGCCGAAATCCCGCCCTGGCTGCGCCCACCGCAAGCCTGGCGCGGCGAGCGCCGCGCGGCGATCATCGGCGCCGGTTTCGCCGGCACCGCGGCGGCGCTGGCGCTGGCGCGGCGCGGCTTTGCGGTGACGCTGGTCGAGCGCCACGCAGCGCCCGCCGGCGAGGCCTCCGGCAACCCGCTGGCGGTGGCCATGCACACTCCGGCGCGGCAGCCGAATCCGCGCGCGGCCTTCCACGCCGCCGCCTTCGAACACTTTCTCGATCACATCGCCAGGCTCGACGCGGACGGCCAGCCGGCCGGCTATCGCCAGTGCGGCGTGCTCAGCCTGCGCGACAGCGACGCCGATTGGCCGCAGACGCCGCTGCAGCTCAGCGTCGATCGCGCCGCCGCCGAAGCGCTCGCCGGCCAGCCACTGCCGGCTCACATCCGGCGCGCCCTGTGGTTGCCGCGCGCCGGCTGCCAGCCGGCGCCGGCGCTGTGTGCGGCGCAGCTGGCCGCCTCGGGCGCCGGGTTGATCGCCGGTCGCGAAGTGGCCCGATTGCAGCGCGCCGCAGATGGCCGCGGCGACCACTGGCTGCTGCGCGACGCCGCCGGCGCGACCATCTGCCGCGCGCCGCTGGTGGTGATCGCCGCCGGCCGCGACGCCGCCCGCCTGGCCCCCGGCCTGCCGCTGCAGCCGCTGCGCGGACAGATCGGCCAGTTTCCGGCAGCCGCCATCGACGCCGCGCCGCGCTGCGCCATCTGCGCCGCAGGCTACGTGGCGCCGGACGCCGACGGCGGCATCGTGTTCGGCGCCAGCTACCACCCGGGGGTGGCTGACGATGCGCTGTGGTTATCCGACCGGGCCGCCAATCTGGCGCGGCTGCGCAGCCTGCTGCCGGCGCTGCGCTGTGATCCGGCGGCGATTCGCGAGCGCGCCGCGGTGCGCATCGGCACCCCGGATCGGCTGCCACTGGCCGGCGGCCTGCCGGATTGGGCGCAGTGTCTGCGCGACTACGGCGATCTGCACCGCGGCCCGAGACACCGCGATTTTGCGCCGCTGCGCTACCGGCCGGGGCTGTATCTGGCCTGCGGTCTCGGCTCGCGCGGCGCGACCACCGCGGCGCTGGTCGCCGAGGTGTTGGCGGATCAGATCGAGGGTCGCGACAATCGCTGGGCGCGGCTGCTGCACCCGGCGCGGGCGCTGATCGGGCAGCTCAGGCGCAAGCCGGAGCATCGCCGCGGGGCGGTGCTGGCGATGGCCGAGGCGGCGGCGCTGGAGATGGCCCGCGAAAGGGGGCTGAATCGAGAGGGTGGATGGTGATGAAATTTCTCCGCGGGGATATCCGCCAGGCCTGCGGCCAGCGCAGCTACACGCGCGGTCTGGACTACTTCGAGCGCGCGCAGGTACTGAGCCTGCAGGCGAGCCCGCCCGGCGAAAACGAGCTGTTCATCGACGCCGAGACGCGCGGCAGCGGCCGGAGCCGCTATCAGCAGCAGATCGACATCCGTCGCGACGACGACGGCATCACTATCGACGGCGCCTGCAGCTGCCCGATGCGGCACAACTGCAAGCACGTGGCAGCGGTCTGCCTCACCTATCTGAGCGATCCCGCGCAGCAGGGCAGCGATGACCGGATTCAGCCGCAGGGCATCGAGCAGAGCAATCCCGATATCCGGGACAGCATCGCGAGACTGCGCGCAGAGATCGCCAGCCTGGAGGCGGCGGAGATGGCGCTCACCAGCCACAGTGCGGACGCGCTCGCAAGGCCCGGCGACGACCTCAGCCACCGCGTCAGCCGCTGGTTGCAGAGGCTGGCGGAAAAATCGCCCGTGGTCGAATCGACGCTCGGTGTCGGGTCGGCGATGTCCGGCGGTGGCGACTACCTGATCTACCTGCTCCACCCGCCGCTGCCGGACAGCACGGCGTCAAGCGGCCGCGTGCAGGTGGAGATCCGCGCCAGCCACCCGCGCAAAAACGGTGCCGGCATGGTGCGCGGCAAAACGGTGCAGCTGGACCGGTTCGACTCGCACTACGCCCGGCCGAGCTGGCACACGACCGAGCTGGACAAAGACATCGCCGCCTTCCTGCGCGGCTTGATAGACAACTGGGGCTGGTCGAGCCGGGTGTCGCTGAGCGGTCGCGCCGGCGGCATGGCGCTGATGCTGATGTTGCAGAGCGGCCGCTGCTACTGGCGCAGCGGCGACTCGCCTCCGCTGCAATACGGCGATCAGCGCGAGCTGCAACTGGGCTGGCGCAGCGATGCGCACGGCGGCCTGCGGCTGCAGCTCGAACTCGGCGCCGACACCGAATTGATCGCCACCGAGCCGCCGATCTACGTCGACACCGCCAGCGCCGAAGCCGGCCCGCTGCGCGCCGACGATTGGAGTGCCGAGCAGTTGTCGCTGCTGCAAGCCGCGCCACCGCTGCCCGCCGGGCAGGCTGAGAAACTCGCCGATCTGCTGCTGCAGCGCTATCCGCAACTGCCGCTGCCAGCGCCGGCGGTGGTGGCCGTCCGCGACAACCCCGGCGAGGCGATGCGGCCCTGCCTGACCCTCGACAGCCTGGCGCTGGATGACGGCCGACCGCTGCACTGCCTGTGCCTCGATTTCGACTACGCCGGCGACCGCGTGCCGGCGCTGCCCGACAGCGCGCAGACCCTGCTTCGCGACGGCGACGGCTGGGTGCGCGTGCGGCGCGATATCGACGCTGAACGCGAGGCGCTGATGACGCTGTTCGAGCTGGGTTTCGCGGCGCTGCCGCCGCTTGACGATGAGCCCGCTTCGCTGCTGCTGGCACCCGCCATCGATGGCGGCGTCGGCGAGGATGCCGCACGCTGGGCGCACTTTCTGGAGCACGACGTGGCGGCGCTGCGCGCACGCGGCTGGCTGGTCGAGCACGGCGCCGGCTTCCGGCTCGATTTCGCCAGCGGCGATTGGGCGGTGCAGATCGACGACGGCGACGCCGGGCACGACTGGTTCGAACTGCGCTTCGATCTGCAGGTCGATGGCGAACGGCTGCCGTTGGCGCCGCTGCTCGCCCCGCTGCTGGAGGGCGGTGCCGAGTCGCTGCCCGAGACATTGACCCTGCAACTCGACGAGCACCGCTATCTGCGCCTGCCGGCGGCGCGCATCGCGCCCTTTCTCGACACCCTGCGCAGCCTCTTCGACCGCGCCCCGCCGGACGGCGACGGCCAAGCTGGCCGACGCGGAGTGGATTCCCATCCGTCCGGGGACCGACGGGGCGTTGGCCCTGGGCCTATGCCAGGTGTTGATCGAGGAGGAACTGTACGACGAGGACTTCGCTACCGAGTGGACGGTCGGGTTC
>Ga0207752_1000195_pt1 | contig 28291 bp, 21 predicted proteins | sample Pon2CUnioCityCA_6_FD_187272 | JGI IMG/M metagenome (GOLD analysis project Ga0207752, IMG submission 187272) | Marine sediment microbial community from Union City, CA, USA - Pond 2C Sediment 2 (SPAdes) | ecosystem: Environmental > Aquatic > Marine > Intertidal zone > Salt pond sediment ... | reverse complement strand
GGGGGAGGGAGAATACCGGCAACCCGCGCCGCTGGCGCCACCAGATCCCGGCGAGGAAGAGATAACGGCCAAGGCCAAGCGGCAGATACCAGAGCGGCAACTGCCCGTACCATACTGCGAGGAGGATTACGACGAGGACGCCGAGTCCATCGAATGCGATGTCCAGCCGCTCGCCAAGGATGGTGGCGTGATCGCTACGGCGTGCAAGATAGCCGTCCAGATAATCGGCGATTCCCGCGCCCGTATAAATGAAGGCCGGTGCCCACGCCAGCACCCCGGCCGGCCACGGGGAGAAGAGGAAACCGGCGAGCAGGGCGAGGGCGAAGCCCCGGAGCAGGGTGAGCCGGTTGCCCGGTCCCAGGTGAGGGAGCAGATGGTTCTCACCCGGCCGGTGGTTGGCAGCCAGGTTGCGCCACAGGATCTGCAATTCGTACGCGGCGACAAGTGCTGCCAGCGACAGCCAGCGACCCGTGAACGGCCACGCCCGTTGCAGGAAAAGAGCAATGAGCAGGAGGGCCAATGCCCATGTTAAGGCCAGCAGCCACCAGCGCCGCTGCAGGCGCTGCCGCGCCGCTACTTCAGCGGAGAACGCACTCATTCAGGGGTTGCTTCTTTCGTAGAGAATGGCGTTTCCCTTCTTTCCGACCGGGGTCAGAACTTCCAGTTTTCGCAGACAGTAGGCCATCTTCTGGGCCACGGGACGCCGGCGCTCCAGAGCACTGGCCAGGTCGGCTGTTGTGAAGGGGTGGGGCAAGGAGGTGGGGAGCAATGTCGCCAGGGCGGCCGGGGTCGTGAACAATTTCCGCTCCAGCACGTCCAGTAGATAGCGGTCGTGGGTTACCCAGCCTCGCCGGCGCCAGGCACGGGTGCCGTCGTAAAGCCGGTGTTCCTCTTCCTGAATCAACAGAATCTCCAGCGAGAAGTTAGGGTTGTGCAGCAGATGGGGAATGCGGACCAGCTCGTAGAAGACGTGTTCGACGGCTCCCCGCTTTGGTGATTTACGGCGGCTGAGCCGGGTCTTCTCGTCCTCGTCGAGCTTGACTATCCACTTCTCAAAGGCGATGGGGTAAACCAGACGCACCGGGTGATCGGGCAGAAGGCGGGCCAGCTTCTTCTTCATCGCCGTGAAGTTGCCGGTCTGGATCTCTACCAGCAACGTGTCGCGGACCAGGTCAATGATGTAGCCGTCGACTTCGACTTCAAATCGATCCCCGTCTTCGGCGTACCACTCTTTTAGGGCCGCGTGCAGGTGACCTTCATTAAATGTATTGATACCCATCTGATGGCGACAACTTCCCGTTAGAATATTTGTTCTTCGATCATCATACCTCTTCCGGCCACGTTGATCAAATGATATTGCTTTTGTGCAATTTTTCACAAATGATGATAGGTGTCACCTCTTGAGCGTGACTTTTGTCACTAAGGAATTAAGAATACCTATGGCAACCTATAAGTAGCAGTTATCTACCTGCCGCTCTGAAGATTGACTCGCTGTCAGCCCTTCAGGGAGAGCTTTCAGACCTGGTTTTCCAGAAGAAGGAAGCAGGGACGGACCATGTGGAGTCGACGTACCGGTTTCTGGTTGACAGGGGCAATTGGGGGGCGGAGGGAGTCTATTCACCTAGGATATTACGTATGCCTATTATCTGAGACAGCGCAAGCTCTCCACGCCTGCCTGCTCCCGGTTACCGGAGTTAGCTTTGCTGTCCGGGTGCCGGTCTCTTAGGTAAACGGCTGCCGTTATCGGTTTAACTTACTGTTGTTAAGGAGGTGCGTTATGGGTGTGACCGCGACCCGCGCGCGAGCGCCGACGTTCTTTGAAGAGGTCCTCGCCGAAACCCCAGGGGGTTCGGCCAATCTCGAAATGTGTATCCAGTGCGGAACCTGTGGCGGCTCTTGCCCCTCGGCGGCCGACATGGAACACACGCCCCGGCGCTTATTTGCCATGATTGAAGCCGGAGAACGGGAAAAGGTATTGCGGAGCAATACGCCCTGGTACTGTGTTTCCTGCTACTACTGCATGGTCCGTTGTCCCCAGGAAGTACATATTACCGATATCATGTACTCGCTGAAACGGATGGCGGTGAGGGAAGGCCATTACCGGGAATCGAGCGCGGCCAGTGTGCCGGGCTTTTCGGAGACGTTCATGGATATGGTGGAGAATTACGGGCGGAGTTTCGAATTGGGTCTGGCCACCCGTTACCATCTGCGCCACCATCCCCTGGGCGCGATGAAGATGGCGACCGGGATGGGTCTGGATCTTCTGCGGCGGGGGCGGATGGACTTGACCCCCCGTCGAATTAAGAGGATTGGCGAGCTCAAGGCGATCCTGGCGAAGGCGAAGGAGCTGGGAGGTGAAGAAGGATGAAGCAATATGGTTATTATCCCGGCTGTTCTCTGGAGCGAAATGCCAGCGCCTATGACAAATCGACCAGGGCCATTGCCCCGGCGTTGGGGTTGACATTCAACGAGATCGATGATTGGAATTGCTGCGGGGCGACTGAGTATATCTCCCTCGAGAAGCTGCCAGCGTACGCCCTGGTGGGGCGGAACCTGGCCCTCGCGGCGGAACAGGCCGACAACGGTCACCAGCTCGTGGCTCCCTGCAGCGCCTGTTTCCTAAATTTGCGAAAGGCGGATCGTTATCTGCGTGATTCACCGGTGATGGCCCGGCAGATTAACGAGGCATTGGCTGCCGGAGGCTTGCATTATGAGCCTGGAAGCATCAAGGTGCGCCACCTGCTGGAGATTATTGTCGACGATATCGGATACGAGGCGGTGGCCGAGCAGGTACAGGCGCCGCTGACCGGATTGCGGGTGGCCCCCTACTACGGTTGCCTCATCGTACGGCCTGCCTTTGACGGGCAATTTGACGATATGGAATACCCGACCACGCTGGACCGGCTGATGTCGACGTTGGGTGCACAGGTGGTGGATTATCCGGTGAAGGCTCATTGTTGCGGGGGTCACATGACCCAGATCAGCGAGCCGACGGCCCTGGAACTGATCCGGCGCCTGTTGAAGAGCGCGGCCGACTATGAAGCGGATGTGATCACCACCCTCTGCCCCATGTGCCAGCTAAATCTGGATGCCTACCAGGACGCGGTGAACGCGTACTTCGGCACCGACTACCAGATCCCCGTCCTTTACTTCACACAATTGATGGGTCTGGCGTTTGGCCTTTCGCCGGAGGAGGTGGGTATCGGGCAGGAGTTGGTGGATGCCCGGCCGGCCCTGGCCCACATTGGGGCTGTCGAAGAGGAGGCGCCGGCAGCGCGCCGGCGGCCGTCCAGGAAGAAAGAAGAGGGACTGCCGATGCCCGTGATGCCGGAGGAGAAAACACGATGAACCCGCATAAGTCAAATGGCGCAAAGAAGGAACGAATCGGCGTCTACGTCTGTCACTGCGGTTCGAACATCGCCGGCATCGTAGACGTGGAAGAAGTGAGTCGCTGGGCCGGCGAAGTGCTGGCCGATTGGGGGGTTGTTGTCTCCCGCGACTACAAGTTCATGTGCTCCAGCCTGGGGCAGGAGCTGATTGAAAAAGACATCCAGGAACTGGATCTGACGCGGGTGGTGGTTGGAGCGTGCTCCCCCCATCTGCACGAAGCTACCTTCCGCACGGCCTGTGCGAACGGCGGTCTGAACCCGTATCTGTGCGAGATGGTCTCGCTGCGGGAACAGGTTTCCTGGGTTCACACCGATAAGGAAGCGGCGACGGAGAAGGCGAAAGCGCTGCTCGCCGGTGGCGTGGCCCGGGTGGCATTCCACGAACCGCTGGACGCGATGAGCGTGCCTATTAACGAGGCCACACTGGTCGTCGGCGGCGGCATCGCCGGTATTCAGGCGGCCCTGGAAATCGCCGACAGCGGTTTCCCCGTATACCTGGTGGAGCGGGAACCATCCATCGGGGGCCATATGGCCCAGTTCGACAAGACGTTCCCCACGCTGGATTGCTCGGCCTGTATTCTAACGCCGAAGATGGTCTCGGTGGGGTCTCACCCCAACATTACCCTGCTGACCTGGAGCGAGGTGGAGAAGGTTGACGGTTATGTGGGTAATTTCACGGCCACCGTCCGCAAACGGGCCCGCTATATCAACATCGAGGATTGCACCGGCTGCGGCATCTGCGAGGAAAAATGCCCGAAGAAGGTCATCGACGACGTCTTCGAGGCCGGGCTCGGTTACCGCAAAGCAGTGTACCGGCCGTTCCCGCAGGCAGTGCCCAAATATCCCGTGATAGACACGGAGAATTGCACCTACTTCCAGAAAGGAAAGTGCAAGGCTTGCGAGATCCTGTGCCCGACCGGGGCGATCAATTTCGAGCAAGAAGATGAGCTGGTGGAATTGAAGGTAGGCAACATTATCCTGGCCACCGGCTATGACCTGTTTGATGCGCGCAGGATCACCCAATACGGATATGGGCGGCTGGCCAACGTGTTTACCAGCCTGGAGTTCGAGCGGCTGAGCAACGCGGCCGGTCCCACCGACGGGGAGATCGTCATGCGTGACGGTAAGAGTGTGCCCCAGGCAGTAGGCATCATTCACTGTGTCGGCAGCCGGGACAAGAATTACAACAATTACTGCTCCGTCATCTGCTGCATGCAGAGCCTGAAATTCGCCCACCTGGTGGAGGAACGGACCGGTGCGGAGGTGTACAACTTCTACATCGACATGCGCACGGCCTTCAAGGACTACGATGAATTCTACCAGCGGGTGTTGCACGAAGGCGTTCACTTCATCCGCGGCCGGGTAGCCGAAGTCACCGACGCTGCCCGCCTGCCGGGGGAGGAAGGAAAGCTGATCATCCAGGTGGAGGATACCTTCATGGGTGAGCAGCGGCGGATTCCGGTGGACATGGTGATCCTCTCTGCGGGCCTGGAGCCGCGCAGCGACTCGACGGAGGTGGCCCACAAGTTCGGCATCTCCTGCAGCCATAACGGCTGGTTCATCGAGAAACACCCCAAGCTGGATCCCGTGGCGACGATGACCGAAGGCATTTTTATCGCCGGGTGCGCCCAGGGACCGAAAGACATTCCGGCCAGCGTGGCTCAGGGAGCGGCGGCAGCCGCCCGGGTACTGGGCCGCATCCAGCAGAAGGAACTGGCCCTGGAGCCGGTACGCGCCAGCGTAATTGCCGAGAAATGCTCCGGCTGCCGGATCTGCAATGATCTCTGCCCCTTCAATGCCATCGGCTTTGACGAGGAACAGCAGATTTCGGAGATTAATCCCGCCCTCTGCCAGGGTTGCGGCACCTGTGTCGCCGCCTGTCCTTCCGGAGCAATTACCGGAACCCAGTTTAGCGACCGGCAGGTCAAAGCCCAGTTGGAAGGGTTGTTGGCTTTTGCCACAATGAGTAGTGAGCCGGTGGCGGCTTGAGTGATGGGGATCTGGGAACCGGGATCCGGGACCGGTCGCAACCATTCCCGCATCCCGAATCCCCAGTCCCTGATTTGGAGGAAACATGGCTGAACAAAACGGCTTCGAGCCCCTGATCATCGGCTTTACCTGTAACTGGTGCAGCTACCGCGCTGCGGACCTGGCGGGCACGTCACGGCAGAAATATCCGCCCAACGTACGGCTGGTCCGGCTGATGTGTTCCGGGCGTCTCGATCCTACCTTTGTCCTGAAGGCATTTGAGGGAGGCGCCGATGCGGTGATGGTTACCGGCTGCCATCCCGGCGAATGCCATTACCTGGAACAGAATATGAAGACGCTGCGCCGGTTTTCCCTGATGCGGCGTACCCTCGCCCAGTTTGGGATTGAGCCGGAGCGGCTAAAACTGGTCTGGGCCAGCGCGGCCGAGGGGGTGCGCCTGGCGCGGGAGATCGGCAACTTCGTCGAAGAAGTGCGCGCCCTGGGGCCCCTGGACTGGCCGTCTGTTATTCGCACGAACGGGGATGGGGCGCACAAGGCCCCGCCTATCATCGACGTCGCCCCCGCGGAAGCTGGGGAGGAGGTGCCCGCATGAGTGAAAATGGTAAAGAGCAAGGCGCACCGGTTACTGCCGGCAACGGGAAGCACAAGCTGGCCATGTATTGGGCCGCTTCCTGCGGCGGCTGTGAGATCTCGGTCCTGAATATTGGAAAGCACATCCTGGATGTGGATAGCGCTTTTGACATCGTCTTCCTGCCCTGTGTGGCGGACTTCAAGTACGATGACGTGCGCGGGTACGACGACGGCTACATTGACGTGTGCCTGTTTAACGGCGCCATCCGCAATTCGGAAAACGAGGAGATGGCCCACCTCTTGCGCCAGAAATCAAAGGTCCTCGTGGCCTTTGGCTCCTGTGCTTACGAGGGATGTATTCCGGCTCTGTCCAACCTGACCAGCAGAGAGGCAACCCTGCGGGCTGTGTATCTGGACAATCCTTCCACGGAAAATCCGGAAGGAGTATTGCCCCAGGAGTCGACGGCGATGCCAGAAGGCGAGCTGCACATTCCTGCGTTCTATGAGACCGTCCGCTCGCTGGACCAGGTGGTCGACGTCGATTACACGATTCCCGGCTGCCCGCCCGAACCGCATCAGATCTGGGCCGTGTTGGAAGTGGTGGTCGACGCGCTCAGCAACGGGACGGAACTACCGCCGGCCGGGTCGATCCTGGGCGCCGGTACGGTGGCCCTCTGTGAGGAGTGCACGCGAACCAAGGACGTGAAGAAGATAGAACGCTTCTACCGCCCCCATGAGCTAGCTCCCGATCCGGATATTTGTCTGATGGAGCAGGGGCTGCTCTGCATGGGGCCGGCAACACGCGCCGGTTGTGGCGCCCTCTGCCCCAGCGTGGGCATGGGTTGCCGCGGATGCTACGGCCCCCTGGACGGTGTTGAGGATCAGGGCATGCGCATGCTGGCGGCGATTGCCTCGGTGCTGGATGTGGGCGACGCGCACACCGAAGAGCACGAGCTGGAAAGGCAGATCAACGAGGTGATGGCTACGATTCCCGATCCGGCCGGGACTTTTTACCGGTTCAGTATGGCCCATTCCATCCTGCGCCGGGCGAAAGTGGAAGGTTAGAGATTAGAGATTAGGGATTCGTGAGGGGCGACCTGTCGCCAACCAATCTCCAATCTCTCATTCCGGAGGAACACTATGCAACGAATTAGCATTGATCCGATTACTCGCCTTGAAGGGCACGGTAAGATTGATATCTTCCTTAACGACGAGGGCGAGGTTGAGAACGCCTACTTCATCATTCCCGAATTGCGCGGTTTTGAGCAGTTCTGCGTGGGCCGGCCGGTGGAAGAGATGCCTCGCATTACCAACCGAATTTGCGGCGTGTGTCCTGAAGCACACCACATGGCAGCAACGAAGGCGCTGGATGACCTCTTCCAGATCGAGCCATCACCGGCCGTGAAGAAGCTACGCGAGATGTTCTACATGGCGTTTTACGTGACCGATCACACCACTCACTTCTACGCGCTGGGTGGCCCCGACTTCGTCTTGGGGCCGGATGCGCCACCCGCCGAGCGCAATATCCTGGGCGTGGTCCACAAGGTTGGCCTGGAGATCGGCTCTCAGGTGATCGAGTGCCGCCGGCGCAACCACCACGTGATTCAGGTTCTAGGCGGCCGCGGCGTCCATCCTGTTGCGGGTCTGCCGGGCGGCTGGAGCCAACCTCTGGGGGTAGAGGAACAGAAGGAGATTGAGGCGATCGCACGTGAAAACGTCGAATTCGGGTTGTTCAGCCTGGACCTGTTTGCGGATCTGGTACTGGGCAACGAGGCTTACACCGACCTCGTCCTCTCCGATATGTACACTCACCAGACCTACTACATGGGAATGGTGGACGACGAGAAACGAGCCAACTTCTACGACGGCAAGATCCGGGTGGTAGGGCCAGACGGCAAAGAGTTTGCCCTCTACCATCCCCGGGAATACCGGGATCACATCGCAGAACGCGTCGAGTCCTGGACCTACCTGAAATTCCCCTATCTGAAGAATGTGGGGTGGCAGGGATTCACCGATGGTCCGGACAGTGGCGTTTACTGCGCGACGCCTCTCTCTCGCCTTAACGCGGCGAATAGCATGGCAACCCCGCGTGCCCAGGAAGCGTACGAGAAGATGTACGAGACACTGGGCAGCCAACGCATCAACGGCAATTACCAGCCGGTGCACCATCGGCTGGTCACCCACTGGGCGCGTCTGATCGAGCTGCTCTACGCGGCCGAACGGATGCTGGAACTGGTAACAGACGAAGAGATTCTGGATCCGAACGTGCGCCCGGTGGTAAACAGCACGCCGCGCGAGGGGGTAGGAGCAGTTGAAGCTCCGCGCGGCACGCTGACGCACCATTACTGGACAGATGAAGACGGAATCCTGGAACGGGTGAACTTCGTCGTCGGTACTACCAACAACTACGCGCCCATTGCCATGTCGGTGAAGAAAGCGGCGCAATCGCTGATCGGCAAAGGAACGGAGATCAGCGAAGGATTATTGAACCGGGTAGAGATGGCGTTCCGCGCCTACGATCCCTGTTTTGGTTGCGCGACACACAGCCTCCCCGGCCAGATGCCGCTGGAAGTTGTTATCAGGGATAAAACGGGGGGAGAAATCCGGCGATTACGGCGCTTTGTGGAGTGAGATCATCCTCCACGAAGTTGGGGGGAGCGGTAGATAATTGCCGGTAGGGGGCTCTCCTGACCGTCCCTGAAGGAGGGCCCCCTCATATCGATCCCTGCTTCGGCAGGTTGCCCCGGTTCAGGGACAGGCGGGGGTACCGGCTCGGGCCTGCACCCGGTTGCCGTCCAGGATCCAGTTCAAGGGCGTCCCGCTGAAGGCAACGGTGAAAGCGGAGGGGTGCCAGCCGGGGGCAAAAGTGACAGGTTGGCCGCGGTCACCGGGCGAGGGCGTGAAGCGGTTGCGGCTGCTGACGGGAAGGGTCACAGCCCGTCCATTGTTGTTGTGATAACCGAAGTGGGCGATGTATCCGCCGCTCCCACCGGCGCTGACACATTCAAGAACGGGCAGGAGGGGCACGCGGGTGGCGGTGGGTGTGGGAGTTACAGTCGGCAGGAGCGTTCCGGTTGCGGTGGGAGAAGGGGTGACGGTGCTGGTCGCGGTGGTCGTTGGTGTGGGCGACGCGGTGCCGGTAGGCGTTGCCGTGGCCGACGGTGTGCCGGTTGGGACGGGGCTGGCGGTTGGAGTGGCCGTTGCCGGAGGAAGGGTATTCGCCGGGGTGGGGGTCGGATTGCTGGCGGGCTGCGGTGTGTTGGCCGGTGGCAGAGGCGTCGCCGTGGCCGCCGGCGATGGTGGGGGAAATGTTGGCGTAGGCGTGTGCGTCGCCGTACCCGTCAGGGTGGGTAAAGGCGTAGGGCTGGGCGTATCTGCAGCCGCTACCGGTTGTGGGGTGAAGGTAGCCGTGCTCCGGGTCGAGGTGGGCGAGGCAGCGACGGCCGGCACCGGCGTGGCCGTGGATGATGGCCGGGCAGTAGCCGTTGCCGCCGAGACGAGCCGGGCGACAGTGGTGGCAGCCGCCACCGGTGCGTCGGTGGGGACTACCAGCGCCTCGCCTTTGGATCCTGGGTCCGGTGGTTGCAGCCTCTGAGCATCCTGCGTTGCCTCCTGCAGGACCTGGGGGCGGAGTGGGCCGAAAACGGGCCTGTCCATTTGGTCGCCGCCGTAATCGGCCGTGGACTGGGCCAGCATGCTGGCGGAGACAACCGAGTTCTGATCCTGGCGGAGGGCCAGCGTGGTGGACGAGAAGACGCAAACTAAAGTGAGCAACAATAGCAGCAGGAAAAAGAGGATCCACTGCCAGTCGCGTTCGTCGTCTCGTTCCTCTGCGTTGAGCACCTTCACGCTCCGGCCGTGGTCAGCGGCAGTGAAAAGCCAAAGGTGCTCCCGGAGCCCCACTCGCTTTCCACCCACACATGCCCACCGTGGGCTTCGACCAGCGAACGGGTAATAAACAGGCCCAACCCCATGCCGGAGGCGGCGAAGCTCTCGTCATGTTCCACCCGGAAAAAGCGGTCGAAGAGGTATGGCCGGTCGGCGTGTCGAATGCCAAGTCCGTTGTCGCTAACTGCAACCCGGGCTTCTCCATCCTGCCGGAATAGGGTGAGATCCACCTGGCCACCCTCGGGCGTATAATCATGGGCGTTCTGCAGCAGGTTGTCCAGCGCCCAGCGGAGCCGGGTAGCATCGCCCTCTACCCGCAGATCTTCCTCGATCAGCTCCAGGGTCAGCGCTATCTCTTTCCCCGCCATCTTCTGTCGCCACGATTCCGCTACGGCCCCCAATAGTGGCGCCAGGGGCAGCGGTTCCCGCTGTAGCGTCAGGGTATTTGCCTGGATTTCGCTGATGTCGATTAACGTTTCTACATGGGCGATTAGCTGATCGGTATGCTTTTCAATAATGGAAGCAAACTGCTGTTGCTTTTCGCCGAGGGTCTCGGGGTCGCTACTGCGCAGGAGATTGGCGTACCCTTTGACGGCGGTCAAGGGTGTGCGCAGTTCGTGGGAGATGTTGGTAATGAAGCTATTCTGTAATTCTTCCACCTCTACCTCTCGCGTAATGTCCCGCATGACGATCACCCGGCCGATCAACTCCCCTAAGGGCGTTCTCACCGGGGAGGGAAGGGCGCTAAACACCCGCGGCCCAACCTGATATCGCTGCCCCTGGGAGGCCCGGCTGATTCGCTGCAGCCAGGGAAGGACGGCCCGGTGGCTCCCCGATAGACCGCTGCCATTCTCGCCGTTGAGGTCGTGAGCCACGTCGTTCAAAATCTGGGCTGCAGTTGGGTTCAGGCTGATGATCCTGCTCTTTTGGTCCAGAACGATAATGCCATCGGCGATGCTGTCGACAATCGCCTCCAGATTACTCGCCTGTTCCAGGAGCTGGCGGTTGCGGGTTACCAGCGACTCTGTCATCCGGTCGAAAGCGGTGGCCAGGGTACCAATCTCATCGCTCCGTTCGATCCCCGTTCGCTGCTGCAGGTCACCGGCGGTCACAGCGGTGGAGATGGTGACCAGCCGGTTCAGCGGCTTGATGATGCGCCGGGCAATAATATAGCCCAGCAGGAGGACGGCGACGGTAGCCAGCGAGAAGTAGAGGCTGAGCAGATTGCGGCTGGTGGCCCCGGCACGCACGATGAAATTGCTGGGCAGGGCCACACTATAGAAGCCAAGCGATTCGCCGCGCAGGCGCCAATCGCCATATGCCATCCGGTAAGACTGGTTCAGCGCTTCGACGTTACGAAAATGCACCTCATCGGCGGCGCTTTCCGCCAACCGCTGATAGACGGCGGGCGTCTCGTGCAGACCGGCCGGTGTGGCGGCAAGGGTAGAGGCCAGAGCCATTCCCCGGGTATTGTAGACGGTCACCCGGGCGACGGCGGTTTCGGTCAGTTTCCGGGCCATTTCTTCCAGATACATGCCGGTGAGGATGGCACCGACCTGTTCAGTTCCGGCAAAAAGGGGGCCGGCCGTGAAGACAATCGGCCCTCTGTCACTATCGCTGAGAAGAGCACGCCGGTTCCCGGCGGCGTCTACCTCGCCGGCAAGCAGTGCCTGAACCTCGGCCAATTGTGAGTAACGAATTGTGGCGAGAGCGGTGCGGCCAGATTCTGTTGCTTCCCAGGCGTAGACAAGGTTGCCGTCCAGATCGAGAATGGCGACGTTGTCGGCATCACTGTTGCCTATGAGCTGCGGTAAAAGGGCATCCAGCGTCTGGGGGTCATTCGCGCGGACCGCTTCTGCAACGCCAAGGGTGTTACTGGCGGCGCGGAGAACTGACAGACGGTTGCGCTCGTACTCTACCATGCTCTCCGCCACGACCCGCCCGGCGTCCAGTAGCTGGTTTTCGAACCGTTCCTGCAGCGAACTGGTCACCAGATTGGTGACGACGAACGCCCCTGCTGACGCTGTAACCAGCGTCAGCAGAAAGTAAGGAAGGATAATTTTTGTACCGATACTCTTCCTGACGGAAAAGAACAGGGCGCGAATGTCCACGATAATTAGCAACAGGTCACCAATAATGGCGACCTCCAACCCTTGCTACACTGGCAGTTGAAGGTGGGCACTGTTCCGCCGTTACACAGAATGCGGATCGCCTAGTGCTTCTGGCGCAGAGGAGCCGACAATTCTGACTCATTGTGATCGTAAGTGCCAAGCCGGCAGTAGTCAATGGTTCTCTGGTGGGAGTGCCTGGTTCAGCATTCAGAAAATTCGGCGCTGTGTTGGGGCAGGCAGCACGCATCCGCAGGTACTGATGTTTCAGAATTAGAACGTGATTAATTTCACAAACGAACGTGCCATCTGTCACTCCCTGGTCGGGTGGTTGTCGGCTATAGTCAAAGTACGGTTAGCTGTCGAGAAGCTGGCCAGAAGGGATACAACATGAAAAGATTCTTATCTCTCTCACTGATCCTGGCTCTGCTGCTGCCGGTCTCCCTGGTGACTGCCCAGGAAGATAAGGCGGTGGTGCGGGCCGTTCTCTTTTACTCACCCACCTGTCCTCACTGTCACCAGGTTATCGAAGAGGACTTGCCTCCGCTGGTGGAGCAGTATGGCGACCAACTATACATCTTGCTGATAGACACCAGTCAGGAGAGGGGTAGCCGGATTTACGGGTCGATGGTCAGCAGCTATGAAGTGCCCCGGGAGCGAATGGGAGTACCGGCACTGGTCGTAGCCGACGCATTACTTGTGGGTGGCCTGGAAATTCCTCAACGGTTTCCGGACATGATTGAAAACGGTTTGGCGGCGGGCGGGATTGCCTGGCCGGACATACCCGGCTTCGATCCGGCGGCGGCCGAAGCGCTATTCGACGAGCCGGCCGCTACGGAAGCGGCTGAGGAGGAAACCAGCCCGGAAACGGCAACCGACCCGGCGGTGGCTGACCCGGCCGAAAATGCCTCGGCGGCACCGGCAGATATTGCGGCTGACGCGGAAGCTGATGGTCCGACCATTGCCGATGGCACAAATTCCATGGAACCTGCTTCCGATCCGGTCGGTTTTGTGTTGGCTGCGTTGATTACCCTGCTGATGGTGGGTGCGCTCGGCTATGTGGCTAACCATCTGCGCGGTATCCACCTCAGGTTAAGGCGAATCCGCAGGGGCCCGGTCACCACTGGGCTGGTGCCGGCGCTCCTCCTGATCGGGCTGGGTGTCTCTCTCTATCTTGCATATGTGGAGATCACGCACGTCGAGGCAGTCTGTGGCCCGGTAGGGGAGTGTAACCTGGTCCAGTCCAGCTCTTATGCCCGCATAGCGGGGATTCCGGTGGCCGTGCTTGGGGTGTTTAACTACCTGTTAATTGGCGTTCTCTGGTGGGGCCAGCGCACGCTCCGCGGAGCGGATCTGCGCCTGGCCACGGCCACGTTGCTGGCGGTCACGGTTGCGGGCACTCTCTTCTCCATCTACCTGACGCTGCTGGAACTGTTTGTGATTGAGGCGATCTGCGCCTGGTGCCTTACCTCGTCCGTGGTAAGTACCTTATTGATGGTGGTTGTGACCGTGCAGATCCTGGAAGGCGTGCGTCTTCCGAAGAAAGAGATGGCCATGCTAGAGGGTGTGTGACACTTGTCACGGTGTGTGACACTTGTCACGGTGTGTGACATTTGTCACAAGGGGAGGTGCCATTTATCACTCCATAAGGGGCATGGGTTGGCCTAAGCTATAAGTAGCGGGTGTCTCTCGTGTCTACCGTTGGAGGTGGCGCTTGACAGTGGCAACTTTGCAGCCGGGGCAGGAGCCAGAGGCAACTCACAAGGAGAGAGTGCGGGCTGCCCGTTTGCATTGACGGCGAAATGACTTGTTTTCCCAGGTCGTTTCGCCTTTTTTATCGTTGATTGGGAGGAAAACAATGTTGAAACAGGAGACTGACGAAACGACCGGGCAGGTATCGGTCGAAGAGTTGCTGGAGAAGGCCAAGGAACCGGGGAGAAAGGCAAAGAAACTCCATCGTTTCTACCGGGGGAAGATCGAAACGGCACTGAAATGCCAGGTGGATAGCATTGACGATTTTGCCGTCTGGTATACGCCCGGCGTTGCCGAGCCCTGCCGGGCAATTGCCGAAAACCCGGACCTCGTTTACGAATTTACCAACAAGTGGAACACTGTTGCCGTCGTCAGCGACGGGACCCGGGTCCTGGGCTTAGGCGATATCGGGCCAAAAGCCGGGCTCCCAGTCATGGAAGGCAAGGCCCTACTCTACAAATACCTGGGCGGCGTCGACGCCGTGCCCCTGATGCTGGACACTAAAGATCCGGATGCGATCATCAAAGCAGTGATGCTGCTGCAGCCGGCATTTGGGGGTGTAAACCTGGAAGATATTTCCCAGCCGAAATGTTTCCGCATTCTGGACACCTTGCGGGAACAGGCAGACATTCCGGTGTGGCACGACGATCAGCAGGGAACGGCAACCGTCATCCTGGCGGCGTTGATGAACGCCCTGAAGGTTGTGGGAAAGCGTATTGAGGACGTAAGCATCGCCTTTATTGGTGCAGGTGCCTCCAATGTGGCCTGCAGCCGGCTCATTTTTGGGCGCGGCGCCAACCCGGAGAATGCGCGCGTTGTCGACAGCAAGGGTATCCTGGGAACGCATCGTCGCGATCTGGAGCTACGCAAGGCGGAATACGTCGACAAATGGCGGCTCTGCCAGAAGACTAATAAGGAAGGCCGTCAGGGTGGCATTGCGGAAGCGATGAAAGGGGCAGATGTGGTCATTGCTCTTTCAAGACCCGGACCCGGCACCATCCTGCCCGAATGGGTCGAAGCGATGAACCAGGACGCCATCATCTTTGCCGCCGCCAACCCCATTCCTGAAATCTGGCCCTGGGAAGCCAAGGCTGCCGGGGCGGTAGTAGTCGCCACCGGCCGTTCTGACTTCCCCAACCAGGTAAACAACTCGCTGGGTTTCCCCGGCATCTTCCGCGGCGCGCTGGATGTGCGGGCAAGTAACATTACCGACCCGATGTGCTTTGCCGCAGCCGATGCCCTGGCCGATTACGTCGGCGAAGACCTGACTGAGGACCATATTTTGCCGACCATGGAAGATTGGGAAGTTTACGCCCGCGAGGCGGCTGCCGTCGGCATGAAGGCCCAGGAAGAAGGGGTCGCCCGGCTGGAAGCAACTTACGACGAGTTATTCGAGCACGCCCGTGCCATGATCGGGCGCTCGCGCCGGCTGACCGAAATGATGATGGATGAGGGGTTCATCCCCGAGCCGCCGGTGGGCAATGGGCACAATGGCACAAAAAAGGAGGATAAGTGATGTATGACCTGATCGTGATTGGTGGTGGCCCGGCCGGCCTGACGGCTGCCATTTACGGAATACGCAAACATCTGGATGTCTTCCTGGTGAGCCAGGATCTGGGTGGAAAGACCAATTACTCGCTTGAATTACCGAACACAGAGACCCACCGCGTTATTAGCGGGGTCGAGATTGTGGAGAAATTCTGGCGCGAGCTGGATTACCTGAATTTTGCCCGGCGCCTGAGCAAAGTAACGAAGGTGGAAAAGAAGGAGGACGTCTTTGAAGTCACGCTGGACGACGGCGACGTTCTCGAAGGGCGGAGTGTGATTGTGGCTACCGGCTCGAGGGTCAAGCAACTGGGCGTCCCTGGAGAATTGGAGTTTATCGGCAAAGGGTTGAGCTACTCGGCCCTCAGCTACGCACCTCTTTTCGTCGAGAAGCGGGCAACCGTCATCGGCGATGGGGAACTGGCGCTACGGGCCGCCTGCGAGCTGGCCCAGGTAGCCGATATGGTCCACCTGGTGGCACCCACCCACGGTGAACTGGATTCGCCCATGGCTCGGAAACTGGCCGCCAACATGAAGGTCGTTATCTGGGACGAGCATAAGGTGAAAGGCTTCCGTGGCAACGGTTTTGTTAACCGCGTCCTCCTGGAAACGCCGGAGGGCAAGGAGAGTGAGGTGGAGACCGATGGGGTCTTCATCGAAATCGGCCTTATTCCCAACGTGGAACCGATCGCTGACCTGGTGGAGCTCGACGATCTCGGCCGGATTAAGGTCGACAGTCGCAACCGCACCGGCTGTGAGGGACTATTCGCAGCCGGGGATGTGACCAACGCCCACGCGGAACAAGTACTGATTGCCGTCGGCGAGGGTGCCAAGGCTGCACTGAGTGCTTACGAATACCTGCTCTCCAGCTAACACCTCCGTAGCTGGCGAAGGTTAACTCCCCGGATTCCGTTCAGGTTCCGGGGAGTTTTGGTGTCCACATCCTGGTGTACCACTTCTTTGGGCCGGCCGGAGCCTGGTCATCTGACCAGTTCACACTCCGCCCAACGGTCCAGTCAAAACTCCCGCCAGTTGCCTGATGCTGTGGCGGCTCTTCCAGTCTATAGTTAGCGCATCGATGTTGTAGGAAATGGAGGCAAGCAGTAGAGGTAAAGATGCGCATACTATTGGCAGACGATCGGGTAAAAGTACGCTCCGCGCTGCAATTGTTGCTGGAGCAGGAATCTGATGTTCAAGTGGTGGGCGAGGCCGGTGATGGCAGTGGCCTGCTCCTGCTGGCCGAAAAGGAAAAACCGGACGTTATCATGCTTGATTGGGAATTGCCCGGACGCCCGATAGCGGCGCTTCTAGCCGAAGTGGGCCATCTGCTGCCGGCCGTGGAGGTTGTTGCCATGAGCGTTCATCCGGAAGCGCGCCGCGCTGCTCATGATGCGGGCGTCGCCTCCTTTGTCAGCAAGAATGCCCCTTCGGAAGAAGTGCTGGCGGTACTGAACGCGCTCCGGACCGGTCGGCGTCCGCCAGAACTTGGGCTGGAACGCGGATACGCGGAGCCTGATTCCCATGTTTCCTGAACGGCCACCGTCCCGGTGGTCACGCCTGGGGCTAACTCTCTCCCTTTACCGGGATAAGGTAATTCGCTTTCGCCCGAACGCCCGCCTCTATCTCCTGTTCGCCGCCGTCAACGGCGCTGCTTTTGGTATTTTTCGCCTCCTCTTCAACTTCTACGTCCTCAGTCTCGGATATGACGAGGCATTGCTGGGGCGCCTCCTGACCACGACCAGCCTGGTAGCCCTGCTCAGCGCTTTGCCGGCCGGGTATGTAAGCGATCGTCTCGGGCGCAAGCCCGCTTTCCTGCTCTCTTCCGTTGCGGCGACCGGATCGGTGCTGGGGATCGTGCTCTGGCGGGATGCAACCGGCTTTTACGCCATGAACGTGGTTATGGGACTGGCTCAGAGCCTTTCCGGCGTCTCCTTCGGTCCATTCCTGATGGAGAACAGCGGCGAAGAGGAGCGAACCTATCTTTTCTCCTTCGCTTCTGGGACCGGAATGATTGCCACCTTTGCCGGTAACTGGCTGGGAGGGCAACTCCCGACGTGGTTAGGCCAGGAGATAGGGCCGACAGGCGCCAGTAGTAGCGCCTATGCTTTTTCTCTGCTGGTAGTGGCTGCCCTCCTGGCCCTGGCGATTGTGCCCCTGCTGCTGCTCCGGCGGCGGGAGTTTCGGGAACGGACAGGGAGGGAAGTTTCGCCCTTTGCTTACACGCGCCGCCATCCGGTTCTGCTGGGAAAGCTGGTCGGCCCGATGTTCATCACCTCCCTGGGGGCCGGGCTGCTGATGCCCTTTATGAACGTTTTCTTCCGACACGTGCACGGCAGTGCGGATAGCACCATCGGCACCCTCTTTGCTACCGGCTCGCTGGCAATGGCCATTGGACTGCTCCTTGCCCCACCTCTCGCCGATCGCTTCGGCAAAATCCAAATCGTGGTGCTGAGCCAGGCTTTCTCGGTTCCTTTCCTGGCGCTGCTGGGATTTGCCCCCTGGTTCTGGGTTAGCGCCTTCGCTTACCTCGTCCGGCTGGCGTTGATGAACATGGCGAATCCCGTCTACCAGGCTTTCGTCATGGAACATGTGGAGGAGGAATCACGGGCGACGGTGGCCAGCCTGGTCAGTATGAGCTGGAGTTTCGGCTGGGCCTTCAGCCCCACCGTCAGTGGCTGGCTCCAGGTAAGCTACGGCTTCAACCCGGTTTTTCTGGGGACTATCGGCAGTTATATCTTTGCGATTTATCTATATTGGCGCTTCTTCTGGTCCACACCGGAAAATAACCGCGTTGGCCAAAGCGCTTTGGAGAAGGTGTAAGAGATGAAGAAAAGACGTCGCAGATGGCTCATTGTTATCCCCATCGGGTTCCTGGCCCTTTGCCTATTGGCCGTGATGGCTATCGCGTTCAGCAACCGGTTTCTGCCGGAGCAGTCGACGGTGGTTGAACGGTTGAGCGCCGAGGAGAAAGCGCGGTTGGCAGAAGCGTTTCACCTGCGCCGGTCCCTGGGCGATGACGTTTGGCCCGGTTGGGGAGAGGCCGAGATCCCGCTGGTCGTTTTTAACGAAGCGTACGTCTTTCTGGTAGGTTATCAGGGCGAGCCCCCGGCGGGCTGGCGGAAAGTACCTCAAGGGACGTTGACCGGCGATGCCTGGGAGCCGGTGCCCGGCGACACGTTCCAGGGCGAATCATATTACCGCCAGCCTCTCCCGGCGAGCGGGGAGACGCCCCAGGCGTTTACCGTCCGCGTCGGCGCCACCTGGGCAGCGAGTTTGCAGACGAAGGAGTGGATGGAGATTGCCCTTGCCGACCAGTTCCGGGAGGATCTGCCGGGATTTCTCCGCCCTATCTTTCCCTACCGGGTTGTCGTCAGACTCTTTCTGGGTGGTACTGACAAGTACGTGACAGCCCTCCTGCACGAGTCGTTCCACGCCTATCAGGGCCAGGTGGCGGGCGAACGGCTAGCCGCAACGGAAGGCGCCCTAGGCCGCCACGAGGCTGCGTACCCCTGGCAGGATGAGGTGCTGGAAGAGATGTGGCAAACCGAACTGGATCTGCTCCGCGATGCGCTTCAGGCAGACAACGAAGCGCAACAGTCCCGGCTGGTGCAACAATTCCTGGACCAGCGGGAAGAACGCCGGGAAGTGGCGAAATTGAGCGCTCAACTGGTGGGCTACGAACAGGAGCGGGAATGGGAAGAAGGGTTGGCCAAATACGTCGAAATGGAAAGCTGGCGCCAGGGTGCGGAAACCGCGGGCTATCAGTCCGATCCGGCGGCAGAGACCCTGGACGATTTCGAAGGGTATGAGACCTTTCGCAGGGCCTGGAACCGGGAAGTAGACCAGATCGCGCGCATGGCCGGCGATGAGGGGGACGGCCGCTTTTACTACAGCGGCATGGCCCAGGCGAACTTGCTGGACAGTCTCCGCCCGGGCTGGAAAGAGTTCGCGCTTACCACAGATCTTTCCCTGGAAGAGCTGCTTGCCGGAAAGGAGCCCGCCGCGACCGCGAGCGCCGCAGAACCGGCCACCACCCCCGGCGCGACGGCAGAGCAGGTTGTGGAGGTTTACTTCGGGAACAGCCGTCTCAACCCCGAAGCCGATTGCTCGGCCGTATTCGCCGTGACTCGCACGGTGCCCGCGGATGTCCACCCGACCGCTGCCGCCCTCGACGCTCTCTTCTCGGGCCCGACCGCAAGCGAAGAATCCGGCGACTACCACTCCTGGTTCTCCGAGGAGACCGCAAATGCCCTTCTGGGCCTTAATACCGCTTCGGATGGCACCGCCTACGTCAACCTGGCCGATCTCCGCCGCGTCATCCCCAACGCCAGCACGAGCTGCGGCAGCCAGCAATTCTTCGCCGAGGTGGAGACCACCCTCCGAGCAGCAGATCCGGACATCGGCCGTGTCATCTACGCCATCGAAGGCGATCCCCGCCCCTTCTACGAGTGGATGCAAATCGGCTGCACCCCGGAAAACGACAACTGCGACCCCGCGCCATTCCGCAACTGATGCCCGACCGGCCACTATTGCGAGAAGCGCTCCTCAAAACGGTAGAGTAGCAATCGCTATCCTGGTCACCCGACCAGGATTGAGACTCACCATCTGCCCAGTGATAGATCTGCCCAGATGCAGGGCGCCAGAAGGCCCCATTCCAGTAAGATCAAATATGAAACCTGCCCGGCCGGGCCTCCTCATAACGAGCGCGGCCCCCCCATAGACGCCAACAATGCATGGCCGGGCAGGTTCTCGGGATATAGTTTTGGCCAGTGTCAGGGCAACAGCTACATGCTGCCGGCCTTGTCAGCATAGGAGTCACTCATGGATTACAGTAAAATCATCAATCGGGCTGCCAGCATCGTTTGGAATCACAAGTTTCTGATGATTCTTGGTTTCCTGGCCGCCCTCGGTGGCGGGAACAACTTTAACTTCAACTTCGACGGCAATAATAACGGTGGCCAGGGCTTCGACCCGGGACAGATCCCGGGTAGCGGCGACTTCCCCTTCGACAGGACCTTCCCCGGCTTTGAGATGGAGCCCCGAATTACAGCCCTGGCATTAGTCGTCGTCTGTCTGGGTCTACTGGTGGGTCTGCTCCTGTTCGTCGTTTCCAACGTCGCACGGGGCGGGCTGATTTCCGCTGTGGACACAATTGAAGACGGCGGTCACTCCAGTTTCATGCAGGCCTGGCGCGCCGGCTGGGACCGGCTGTGGACCTTGCTAGGTATCGGCATCCTCCCGGCCATTCCCTTCTTTGTTTTCTTGCTCATGGGCCTGGCGGGCTTTATGGGCATGATGAGTTTCCGGGCCGTGAACGCACCGGCCGCACCGCTGGGTTTACCCCTGGCGGGGGTCTTCGGGGCGTTGACGTGCCTGTTGATACCCATCGCCCTGATCCTGGGCCTGTTGCGAACCTTCGCCAACCGGGCCGCAATGCTGGAAGGGCACGGTGCCTGGAACGCCTACAGCCGTGGCTTCTCGGTGCTATTGGAGAATCTCGGCGAGGCATTCGTTCTCTTCTTGCTTCAGGTGGCGATCACCATTGGTCTGGCCATTCTCTTCTTCCTGCCGGGTGTTATCGCCGCCCTTTGTTGCTTCCTGTGGCCCTTCATCATCCTGTTCCAGGGCGCAGTCGCCGCCTTCTTCTCTAGCCTCTGGACCCTGGCATGGCGCCGGTGGACGGATGAGGGTAAAGTAGTAGACAAGGTGAAGACGGTGAGTTGAGGAATGAGAATAGGTCTCCGCAAACTGGCCCTCGTGTTCGGGGGAGTCGTGCTCTTAGTTCTACTGGTGGTGGGTGCTTACCTCCACCGGATGAGTAATCTGCCGCTTCCCCGGCACAACGGCGATTACGCGGTGCCCGGCCTGCGCGCCCAGGTGGAGGTCTTGCGTGATGAGTGGGGTGTCCCCCACATCTATGCGGACAACCCCTACGATCTGTTCTTCGCCCAGGGTTTTGTCCAGGCCCAGGACCGCTGGTGGCAGATGGAGTTCTCGCGCTATTTGAGCCAGGGGCGGCTCGGCGAGTTGGTAGGAACCAGCACCCTGGCCTCGGACGTGCAGATCCGGGCGTGGGGCTTGCGGCGCGTCGCGGAGGAAGAGTGGGCGACCTATGATCTGGATGCGAGCAACAATCTCCACGCATTCGCCGACGGAGTGAACGCTTACGTCAACGGCCGGGACCGTGCAGGGCTGGCCTTTGAATACAATGCGTTGCGCCTGGCAGGAATGGATATTGCTGTGAGGCAATGGTCGCCGGTAGATACTCTGGTCTATGCCAAGTTCATCAGCTACGGGCTAAGCGCTAACGCAGATTTGGAAGCGATTTACACGGACCTACTGGCGGCGCTGGGACCGGAAATGGCGGCTGACTTCTTGCCGGATTTTCCTTACGACGACAAACCGACCATTCTGTACCCCGGGGATATTCCGCTGTCGGACGAACACGTCCAGCGCACACCGGCGGACGGGCCTACTCTGGAGATAGCGGCGAATGGGGAAGCGGCAACGCCAGGATACCAGGATCCTGGGATTGGGAGTAACAATTGGGTGGTCCATGGTCGCCTGACGCGCAGTGGCAAACCACTACTGGCCAATGACCCGCACCTGCCAATTGGCCTGCCCTCAATCTGGTATGAGATCGGCCTCCACTGCAGCGAAGTGACCGACGCGTGCCCCTATAACGTGACTGGATTTACCTTTTCTCCCTTTCCCGGCGTAGTGGTCGGTCATAATGAGAGCATTGCCTGGGGAGTGACGGTGGCCGGGCCGGACGTGCAGGATCTATACCGGATCCGTGTCAACCCCGACGATCCCTTCCAGTATGAGTGGAATGGAGAATGGCGGGATATGCTCGTCTACGAGGAGACGTTTTCCTTTGCGGATGGTACGGCAGCGCGGACAGTTCCCATGCGGGTCACGCATCTGGGGCCGATCGTCAACGACTATGCGGTGGACGCAGATACCGGCGAGATCGGCCCACTGAACCAGGAGAACCCACAGGCGTTGCGCTGGACCGCACTGGAACCGGAGCCGTTTTTTAAGGCGATCTTCGCCCTGGATAGGGCTACAAACTGGCATGAATTTCGGGAGGCACTGCGCTTCTGGACTTTTGGCGCGATGAATTTTGTCTATGCCGATATTTTGAGCAATATCGGCTACCAGATGCCCGGCCGGATCCCGATCCGCGCTGAAGGGCACACCGGGATGACCATCGTTCCCGGCTGGACCGACGCTTACGAGTGGCAGGGTTACATTCCCTATGACCGGTTACCGCGCCTCTTTGACCCGCCTGCGGGATATATCATCACAGCCAACCAAAAGGTGGTACCGCCCGCTTATTGGAATTACCTGGCCAGCGAATTGGGAGCCGGTGCCGACTACGATTTTCAGGAGATCTGGCCGGTCTACGGTTACCGGGCCGAGCGCATCCGGGAATTGCTACAGCAGGGGCGACCCCACACTGTGCTTAGCTTTGAGAAAATGCAGGCAGACAACCTGTTGATTAACGGCCGGGAAATGCTACCTTACCTGGAAGGGCTAGCGCTGGAAGATCCGGCCGTGGCCGGCATCCGGGATTGGCTGCTGCGCTGGGACCACCGGTTTGACGTGGAGAGCGGGCAGGGCGCGTTTTACGCCATATTCTGGCGCCATCTGCTGGAGAACCTCTATAATGACAATCTGGGAGAGCTGCCGCCGGCCAGGGCGTTGCACATGTGGCCGACCACCCGGTTGCTGGCCGATCCTGAGAATGCGTGGTGGGATGACGCGCGCACGCCAGACGTGGTGGAGACCCGTGATGACATACTGGCGCGCACACTGGTGGACGCCTATCGCGCTGCGCTGGCGGAGCTGGGTGAGGACCGCGCGCTGTGGCGTTGGGGCGACCTGCACACGGCGACATTTAGGAGTTTACCGCTCGGCGAATCGGGGATTTCCCTGCTGGAGGGTGTGGTGAATCGCGGTCCCTATGCCGTTGCCGGTGGGGCCAACGTGGTCAACGCTACCGCCTGGTCTGAAGAGCCCGGCGACTATTTTGGCGTGAGCGGCATGCCCTCGATGCGAATGGTCATTGACCTGGCAGAGTTTGGCGGGAGCACAGCCATGAACAGCACCGGGCAGAGCGGTCATATCGCCAGTGAGCATTACGACGACATGATTGAGCCCTGGCAGGCGAATCAATACCATCCCATGCTCTGGAGCCGGGCGCAGGTCGAGCGCCAGGCGGTATCGCAACTGTTGTTGAACCCTCCCTTTGCCGAGGGCACGGAGTGCTGCCAGCGGTAGCCTGGTCACCTGGGCAGGTCGGGGACTGGTCACCGCGGCAGGCATGAGACTGGTCACCCGGCTGATGGCGAGAACGGCACTCTGGGATAAGCTACGTGTGTTGGAGCGAATTCCGTTCCCCCAAGAAAGTGCCTGACTGCTGCGGTCATCGATGCAAACAATATCCCTCACCGCAACGGCAAGCACTTTTCTTGTTGCAGAGCAGAGCGTAGCGATGAGTAAGCTGAACAAAAGACCACGGAGTGAGAGTGATGCACAAACGACTGGGAATGGCTTTACTAATGAGCCTTTTATTCATGGGTTTCGTGGCTTCCTGCAAGGAAGAGGAGGCCCCAGCGGTGCGAGCGCGGCAGGTGACGTTCATTGCCGGTTTGACGGTGAGCGAAGACCAGGAAGTGATCATCGACCTGGGTATTGACAATGGCAGCCAGCCCCTGCCGGCCGACGAAACCTTCAACGGTCGCTGGGAGGTCACCAACGCAGAAGGTGAGCCGCGGGCGGCTGCGGACGTCCATGAACTCGACAGCGTGCCGGGCGGAGCGGAGCAGGTTATTTTCACCTGGAGCGGCAGACTGGAACCGGGCACCCACGAGTTGGTGTGGGGTGCTCCCGGTTACGGTGGCACGATTGTTGAATTTGAGGTAATTGAAGAAGAGGAGGGGCGGCTAAGGCTGGGGGAGCAAGCGATCTTCCATAGCACGGCATACCCTCCGAAGCGTTAGCTTCGCCTGTACCGTTTCTGTGAAAAGTGGGGCGGAATGGCACTGGCAGACATTTGCGGGTGACATTCCGCCGGCTTTTGATTGCACTCTTCCACTAGAATCGTGGCCGGGATTGTGGCATACTGGAGAGGAATCTGTGCACTGGGTGTCATCGCTGGCATTCCTGGTGGCTGAACCTTTAGGAGAAGGTAGAAAGGATCAGAGAATGGCTTCCGCAATCGTCGAGCAAGACGTTGTTATCGAGGAGACACCGGCCCGGCCGGACATAGAAGTTGGGGCGCCAGGTTTTGCCGTGCCCAAGGCGGTGGCCCCCCGGCCGGCACATCCTGATTCACGTTTAAAGGATTTTGCCCTTTACTTCAATCAGGAACTAAGTTGGCTGGATTTCAACTGGCGCGTCCTTCATCTGGCACTGGACGACCGCGTGCCGCTGTTGGAGCGGGTTCGCTTTGTGGCCATTACGGCCAGCAACCTGGACGAATTCATGCAGAAGCGCGTCGGCGGTCTCCGGCGGCAGGAAGCGGCCAGTGTACGGGCACTCTCTCCTGACGGGCGGACCCCTTCTGAACAATTGGCGCTAATCCATGACGCGGTGCGGGTGATGCACGAGATGATGACGGAGACCTGGGAAAAGGTATTGAAGGAGCGTCTCCGGGAGGAAACGGCTGTTGAGATCTGTGACTACGCAGATCTGAATCCAGAACAGCGTGCCGGGCTCCACGACTACTTCATCCGTGAGATCTACCCCATTCTGACGCCGCTGACGGTCGATCCCGGCCATCCCTTCCCGTTCATCTCAAACCTGAGTCTCTCACTGGCAATTTTGCTCCGGCACCCGCTGCAAGAAACGGAACATTTCGCCCGTCTGAAGATGCCCCCGGGTCGCTGGATTCCGCTGCACGAAGTGTTGGCGGCCGATGCGCTGGAAAATGTGCGTCGCTATTTGCCAGTGGAGCAACTGGTCGCCCATCACGTCGAGGAACTGTTCCCCGGTATGGAAATCCTCAACGTTCATCCCTTCCGCGTTACCCGTAATGCCGACCTCCGCCGCGATGAGGAGGAGGCGGAGGATCTCATCGCCATGATTGCGGAAGAGCTACGCGAGCGGCGGTTTGCCCCCGTGGTCCGGCTGGAAGTGGCGCGGGCGATGCCAGATGAAGAGGTCAGCCTGCTTACCAGGGAGCTTGGCCTGGGTTCAGAAGACGTGCACCGCGTGGACGGCCTGCTTGATCTCACCGCCTGTTTTCCCATTGCCGACCTGCCGTATCCTAACCTGCGTTTCAGACCATGGGAACCGGTGATTCCATCACGCCTACAACACGAGGGTGAGACGAAAGATACGCGGGATATTTTCGCGATCATCCGCCAGGGAGATTTGCTGGTACACCATCCTTACGAGTCATTTACGGGAAGCGTGCAGCGGTTCGTCGAGGAGGCGGCGCTGGATCCGCGGGTGCTGGCGATCAAGCAAACTCTTTACCGGACTTCCGACGAGTCGCCAATTGTCAAAGCTTTGATCCAGGCAGCGGAACGGGGAAAACAGGTGGCTGTGCTGGTAGAGGTGAAGGCGCGTTTTGACGAGGCAAACAACATTGAGTGGGGACAAAAGTTGGAAAACTCGGGCGTTCACGTTACCTATGGGCTCGTGGGACTCAAGACCCATACGAAGGCGACCCTGATTGTGCGGCGGGAGCGCGACGGCCTGCGTACCTACTGCCATGTGGGCACAGGGAATTATAATCCAAAGACTGCCCTGCTGTACACCGACCTGGGTTGGTTGACCGGCGATCCGGCCGTGGGCCGCGACGTGGTTAACCTTTTCCACTACCTGACCGGCTATGCGCCGGGACAAAGATACGAGAAAGTGCTCGTGGCGCCGCGCTATATGCGCCACACGTTCATGCGTCTGATCAAACAGGAGATGGCTAACCAGGAGATGTATGGTAACGGCCGAATCATCGCCAAAATGAATGCCCTGGACGACGTCAAGATAATTCGCTGGCTGTACAAGGCCTCGCGCGCGGGTGTTCAGATAGACCTGATTATCCGCGGCCATAGCCGTCTGCGTCCCGGATTGCCGGGTTTCAGTGAAAATATTCGGGTGATCAGTATCCTGGGCCGCTTTCTGGAGCACGATCGTATCTTCTACTTCGAAAACAACGGCGAACCGCAGACTTTTATCGGCAGTGCGGACTGGCGTGGGCGTAATCTGAACAGCCGGGTGGAGCTGATCACGCCCATCGAGGATTCGGCGCTACAGGGGCGGCTGGTGGAGATTCTGGAAGCTGCTGTAGGCGACAATTACCGGGCCTGGGATCTTCACGCGGACGGCCAATATGTATTGCGCCGGCCGCTGGAAGGGGACTCTACACGCAATTTCCACCGGCGTTTGATGAAGAAGGCGGTGAAGCGCGCCAAGGAGTAGCATCAATTCTCAAATGTTTGGAGTAGAAATGACACCTCTAAGCGGTGCCGTCCTGCTGGGAGCGGCGCTGATTTTTGGCCTGCGGGTTATCGGAATCACCCTGAGCACGGTCCGCGTGCTAATGATGATGCGCGGGCAAAAGCTGGCCTCGGCCGCCCTTGGCTTCTTCGAAGTCCTCGTCTACGTCATTGCCATCGGCCAGGTAGTCAGCAATCTGTCAAATATCTGGAATATCCTCGGTTACTGTTTCGGCTTCAGTGCCGGGACAGTTTTCGGGATGTGGCTGGACGACCACCTGGCCGGCGGATACGCAAACGTGCGCATCATTTCTCGCTATCAGGCGCAGGGAATCGTGGAGGCGATCCGTGAGGCCGGCTACGGGGCCACCCTGGATTGGGCTACCGGTCGCAGTGGCAGCGTGGGTATGGTGATGGCGACGGTTCGTCGCAAAGAAGTGAATGAGGTGTGCGATCTGGCCGACCGTGTTGATGCTGCCGCCTTTATTACCGTGGACGAAGCGCGCACTGTACGCCGAGGCTTCATGCACCTGACGCAACGGGAGAAGTAGGAATAGATCCAGAGAGGGAAATTACATAGATGGCATCTAAGGTGGTGGTAACGAGCCCTTTTCAGGCTGCCGTGGCCGAATATGAGGCGGCACGAAAACGGGCAGCGCTGCAAGAGGTAGTGGCTCGTTTCACGGGACGGCCGGTTTCGCTGCGCTCCTTTGACGAAGTGGCGGATCAGCTAAAAGTGGTCTCCCGTACCGATCTTGGTTACCGAACGATTCCTACCGTCGCAATCGTGGGGAGTGTGGGACGGTACAATGATTTCACCCGCGAGTTCCTGCCGCGAATGGCGGATGGTGCCAGCCGTTGGGCACGAGTAAAGTTGGCGGCAGCCCATGTCCAAGATCTGCCCCCGATCGAGGTTTACCAGGTAGGCGACGCTTACTTCGTGATTGACGGCAACCACCGGGTCTCGATTGCCCGGCAAGAGGGAGTTGATTACCTGGAGGCATACGTTACGGAAGTCCGCACCCGCGTTCCCTTTTCCCCGGAAGATTCTGCGGACGCGCTTATTGCGAAGACCGAGTACGCCGAATTTCTGGCGTACACGGGCCTCGACCGGTTGCGGCCGGGGGCCGACCTCCTGGTATCTTTGCCCGGCCAATATCGCCGGTTGGAGAATTTGATCGAAGTACACCGCTACTTCATCGAGGAAGAGACAGGGAGGGAACTGGACTGGGCCGAGGCCGTGACCGATTGGTATGATAAGGCTTATCTGCCAGTGGTCGAGGCGATCCGGGAGCAGGAGATTCTACGCCGCTTTCCCGGCCGTACCGAAACTGATCTGTACGTGTGGCTGGCGGTGCATCGGGCTGCGCTGGAACATTGTCTGGACTGGGAGATGGGGGCGGAAACTGCTGTTGCCAGGCTGTCCCACAGACCAGACCTCCTGCCGGAGACGCCACGACGCCGCGCATCCACGTGGTTCCGGGCAATCCTGGGACACATTGCGAGGAGGCGGCGGCAAGACTCCGATCTCTCCTGGGTGGAGGGCAGAATGCTGGACCGTTATAGCGGCCGGCTCTTCGGCGATTTGTTATTACCGCTG
>Ga0207752_1000193_pt1 | contig 28328 bp, 20 predicted proteins | sample Pon2CUnioCityCA_6_FD_187272 | JGI IMG/M metagenome (GOLD analysis project Ga0207752, IMG submission 187272) | Marine sediment microbial community from Union City, CA, USA - Pond 2C Sediment 2 (SPAdes) | ecosystem: Environmental > Aquatic > Marine > Intertidal zone > Salt pond sediment ... | reverse complement strand
GGCAGGACCGCCTGCGGTTGAGTTCTCGCATTGTCAGGCAGACTCGCTACACCATTTGCATAGACGAGATCTTCGATCACAATGGGTACGGACTCATCTATGATCGCAGCTACGCGCGGACCTGTGACGGTGCTGCACAGCAAGCACGCCGCCCGGCAAATTTCTCAGAAAAACCTCGATTTACCGTCACGCTCCCCGAGCTCATCAGACTTATAAATGAATGCGCATGGGTTCTTGCGAATACGACGTTGCGGAACTGGTCAAGAGGGCACAGCTCGGCGACCGGGAAAGTCTCGATCGCCTGGCTGACGCGGCGAGGGTCCGTCTGCATGAATACGTATTCCGCCTGACGCTGATCGAAGATGTAACTCAGGATATTGTACAGGAGACGATTTTGGAGATGCTGAGGCTTTTTGGCAAGTTGCGCCAGGCCGATCGCTTCTGGGCATGGCTCTACGGCATCGCCTTCAACAAGGTGCGAAACCACTTCAGCAAGCAATGGCGGCACAAGACACGGTCCCTCTCCGAGAATGAGTATGAGCCTGCCGGCGGGCCCGGGGGCGACGTCCTGGCGGCAGTCGTCACGGAGGAATTGAAGCAGATCGTCCTGCGGTCCATCCAAGCGTTGGAGCCCCGACACCGGGCCGTGCTCACGATGCGGTGCTACGACCGCATGTCGTATGCCCAGATCGGCCGGCTTATGAAGTGTTCGGAAATCGGAACGAGGGCTCTGTTCTACCGTGCCAAGAAGGCGTTGGCGCGAGAGCTGTCCCGCCACGGTTTTACGAAAGGCTCGCTGGTGCTGGCCCTGATCGTATTCGGCAAGATGACAGCCACGAGCGAGGCGGCAGCGGCGGAAGTCTCCGTCACAGCGGCCACTCTGTCGGTCGGCCCGCTGGCTAGCTTGATCGCCACAGCGACCGGCAAGGTCGGGATCGTCACCCTGGTAACCGCCGGCGTAGTAGCGGCCGGTTCGGCGGCCGTGACCGGCGAGAGGGCAGCCTCTCTGCTGGGGCTGCGTCCTGATCACCCTGCGGGTCGGCCGACCACGTCCTGGCGGACACAGTCGCCGAAGGCGGAACAGGAATGCTGGCACTATTATCCGGGCGGCCCGGACGAGGCCGTCATGACGCGCCTTGTGACGTTCGACTCGTCCGGCAGCAGGCCGGTCTCGCTGATCCTGCAGAATCAGTACGCCAACTACCATTATGACTCCCGCAGCAACACCGTAACCGTCAGAAACCACCGCATGTGGGAAGAGGACCTGCGGACAAGACAACTGCCCACCGATCCACCGGCTCTGAGCGACTTTCTTTCGCAAGTCGAAGGTCATCAATGCACGATGGACCACGTGACGGGCGAGAAGAGAGGGCTGCTCGTGATCTGCCGACGTACGCCGGATGGCGAGAGCAAGATCCGACAGGTGGACCAGCAGCTCACCGTTCTCGAAGAAGAGTATTTCCAGTTCGCTTGGCCCGAGAGCGCGCGGATCGTCGATGAGCGAGACCCGATGCATCGTCGCGGGCGGGCCTACTTCCGGATCCACGGCCGGATCAACGGCATCCCGGTGTCGGGCGTCGGCCGTCTGCCCCTCGTGTACGCGGCGAGCCGCCTGCATTCGCCGTGGCTGGACCTGCGCATCGGGCGAAGACGACGGGTGGTGGATACGAAAGACGGGGCCGTTATCTACGACCGGAACGGCCGTATCGCCGGGCGATACACCGGCGGCAGCTTCTTCAAGGGCCTGGCCCGCCCGTGGATGGGGCTGCATTCCATCGATACGATCCGGCGGGACGCCGCGGCACAGAAGCTGCGGTTCCAGACTCGGCACGATGGCGGCGACTGTGCGGACGTCCTGGTGAAGGCCGACACGGTGACGCTGAACTACACGATCAACATGGAACAGGACGTCGTCGAGCGAATCACGTTCGTTTCGGACGATCCAAAGGCATCCGATTCCATCACGGGACAGCTCGAGTTCACGTACCTTCAGGATGCCGAAGGCGCAGCTCCCGAATTCGCCGAGCCGCGAGCGATCACAACCGGGCCCGGGAAGGCAAGCCCGTATGGTATGTTATGGCTGACGCAATTGCTTCAGCCCCAGGACGACTGAAGAACGCACGAGTCCTTCGAGCAGACAAGGAAAGGAGCGGAGGTTATGATAGCAGAAACACACCGGTGGGCGGGGACAACTCTCGCGCTGCTGATCGCGCTGGCCGGCACACCCTCTCCGGCGGCCACTCAGGTCGTGTACTGTGATGCGCGGGCTCAAGGCGCTAACGACGGCTCAAGCTGGGTGAATGCCCACAACGACCTTCAGAGTGCACTCAGCAGGGTGAGCACGGGAGCCGAGGTTCGGATCGCCCAAGGCGTATACACCCCTGACGTACAGGCTGGGCCTACCCGGCCGACACGCCCCTCCCAGCCTTATTGGGGACCCGGAGAGACGCCCGCGTCAGGCGACCGAGAGGCCAGCTTCAGGATCCCTCCCGGTGCCGTGGTCAAGGGCGGGTATGCAGGCTGCATGGCGGCAGAGCCAAACGAAAGAAACATCAGCCGGTACGAGACAATCCTCAGCGGAGACCTGAAGGGCAATGACGTCGAATTGCAGGACTTTGAATGGCAAAGCCTGTTCGAATACGTCACACACCCGAGCCTGGAGGACAACAGCCTCACCGTCCTCCTGATCGATGACAACCAGTACATCAGCACCGTCTTGGACGGCGTAACCATTACCGGTGGATTCGCGGACGGAGGCGCGCAGGGACAGCTAAACACGGGGGCCATCCCCTCTCCCACGCCATCCACCGACGGCGCCGGAGTATTCATCACCGGGGCCGATCCTGTCTTCATCCGCTGCACGTTCCGTCGCAACGTCACTCGGTCCGCCCTGCAAGGCGCCGCCGGGGGCGCCGGGGTCACATGCATCGGCAACTCCAGGGCGACGTTCCGCGAGTGCTCGTTCAAAGAGAATATCGTTTTCGGCCAGAGCGCGGGCGCCTATGGTGCAGCGGTCCTCACGCAGGCCAGCGAGCCGAACTTCGTGGACTGCAGGTTCGAGAGCAACGTCGTGGCCGGTCTCAACGCTTCGTGCGGGGGCGGGGCTTTGGCCAACTTCTTCGGCCGCCCCACGCTTACCCGCTGCTATTTCGGCGGCGACGCAGCTCTCGAGTCACGAGGCGGAGCAGTGCTAACCGCCGGCCAGGGCCTGGCCTCCTTCGACGACTGCGCGTTCGAGGGCAATCTCGCCGATTTCGGCGGCGCCGTCTGCAGCGAAGACAGTGGCAGTGCGGCGTTCGAAGACTGTATCTTCCTCCGCAACGAGGCGGTCAATACGGGCCACGGCGGCGCCGCTTTCCTGAACGACGGCTCGTTGACCGCGGACCGCTGCTATTTCGTGGGCAACGTCGCCGCGGCACAGGGCGGCGCCATAAGCGGAAACGACGCAGCGAATCTCTACTCCTGCCTTCTCAGTGGCAACTCGGCCCCCAAAGGCGGTGCATGCTTCGCCGAACAAGGAGCAAGCCTGCGGCTCGCCAATTGCACGGTCTCCGCCAATCAAGCATCGCTGCAAGGCGGCGGCCTGTTCAGCATGGGCGGCCTGGGCGGCATCCGCAATTGCATCTTCTGGGGCGACCTTCCCGACGAAATATACCTGATGGAGACGGGGGCAACGATCAACTTCAGCAACATCCAGGGGCCCAGCACGCCCCTGGGCGGCACGGGCAACATCAGCGCCGACCCTCTCTTTCAGGACCCTGCCGGTCCGGATGGCGTCGTCGGCACAATGGATGACGATTATGGTCTCGCTTTGGGCTCGCCCTGCATCGATGCGGGAAGCGATACTGACCTGTCGGCGATGTCGATGACCGACCTGGACGGAGAGCCCCGGATCAGCGGCGCTCATGCGGATATGGGCGCTTACGAGTTCCACGGCCCGCTTCAGTACTATGTTGACGCCGCTTTCGGCGACGATTCCAATAGCGGCGGCAGTCCCCAGAGGGCATTCGCCACCATCCAGAGGGGAGTCAACGCGGCCCAGTCGGGCTACAGCGTCCTCGTCTTTCCCGGGCTGTATCGCGAGGCGATCCGCTTCAAGGGCAAGGCCATCACTTTGACCGGCACGGCCGGGGCGCCGATCCTCGAGGCCCCCGGCGATTACGCCGTGTCGTTCTATACCGCAGAAGGACCGGCGAGCATCCTGAAGAACTTCGTGATCGCGAACAGCGACGTCGGCATCTTCCTCGCCAGCAGCTCACCGACCATCCACAACGTGACCGTGGCCGGCAATGAGTTCGGTATCTCCGCCTACGCGGGGGCCAGGCCGGATATCAAGAATTGCATCCTGTGGGGAAACCGCGCCGGCGATCTGTTCGGATGCCGGGCCCGCTACAGTTGCGTCGAGCGGGGCAGCGATGGTCCCGCCAACACCACCGACGATCCGTTGTTTGCCGACGCGGAAAACGGCGACTATCACCTGCTCTCGCGCAAGGGCCGGTACGTGCCCGCGTACGGGCTGTGGTCGTTCGACGACAGGACCAGTCCGTGCGTGGACGCCGGCAGCCCGGCTACGGACTTCTCCGGCGAGCGGATGCCGAACGGAGCGTGTGTCAACATGGGAGCGTTCGGCGGCACGCGCGAGGCCAGCATGAGCGACTGGCCGCTCGTGGGCGACGTCAATCACGACAGGATCGTGGACTTTCGCGACATGGCCGTCGTCGAAGGCCAATGGCTCATGAAGCTCCCCTCGGAAGAGTTGCCTTTGGATCCGCCGCTCATTTGCGACGAACCGCCCCTGCCTAACCCGGCGCAGTGGGCCCCGGACGGACTGCCTCGCGAGTTCCTTCTCGGCACTGGTCGACTGGATTGGGGCGCTGAGATGAAGGCCGCACAGGCGACGAGCCCCTGCGGACCGGTCGAGTACTACTTCGAGTGCCAGGACCATCTTCAGTTCGACAGTGGCTGGCAGACCGACCGCACGTACACGGTCCTCGTGGAAAGACGGAATCAGGCCCTGCAGTTCCGGGTCAGCGCACGGGACCAGTACGGCAACACGACGGAATGGTCTTCCTGGGCCCCGGCGATCCCAAGATCGAGCGAATAGGTGCACCAAGACCGTGCGCCTGCGCAGGGGGTCGTATTCGGCGACGAGGTCGGACACGATCCTCCTGGAGACGGGCGAGTCCACAGCGCGGGGGATGCGGTCTCGCCCGAATTGCACGCTTGGCTCTTGACGCTCGGCCGGCGCAGGAGTACGATATGGGAAGTGCGATAGGAGAAGTGACGGGTGTGAATCAGGGTGCCGGCGGTGATGTATGCGATAGGCATCAATGCGCGAGGTTGGAGGTTCTTCCGCAAAGGGCGATTGCAGAGCGGATTGACCCTGATTGAGCTTCTTGTGGTCATCGGCATCATATCGACCCTCACAGCGATTCTCCTGCCGGCCGTAGGGAAGATTCGCCATCAGGCGCGGAGGATCGTGGGAATCAGCAATCTGCGGGAGATCGCCGCGGGAGTCAATTCCTTCGCAGACGATAACGATGAACGCTATCCGCCCTCGGTGGCGACCATTGGACTCGATGACAGTTGGCACTGGGCGGAGCCGACCACGCTGACGGCCTTCAAAAAACGCGTCCCCACCATGCGTCGGTCGGTCAGCGCTTATCTGCACGACTACATCGCGGATGCCGATGTCATGTTCTGCCCGAACGCCCCGCCGCCGCACAAGGACCTGCAGCAGATCTGGGACGCCGGCGACGACTGGGACTGCTCGGCGATCACACCCGTGCCGGATGCCATGATGGGCGTCTACTGCCTCTACTGGAACTATATCGGCTATCTCGGACAGGAAGAGGGGCTTTTCCGGGGCCCGAGCGGGCCGGCCCGTGCCTATCGGCAAGGCAGCATCCTGGTCACCGAGTACCTCGGCTATGGACACTGGCGAAGCCCGAAGGCCTTCGGAAGCTGCGAGCGATTCAGCCGGGCCGAGGTAACCGAAGGAACGCAGATCTCCTCCAATTACTGGTCCCGCCCGGGCAATGGAACCATCGACGTGCTGAGCTCGTTGAATGTCAAGCTCCATGCCGGCTATATTGATGGGCACGTTGAGTCCTATGCTCCGGGCGAAACGAGGCCCATGCGCGTCATCCTCGATCGCGACACCTGCGAGCCATACGCGGACGATTTCGACGCCTCGCCAGGCATCTTCTACCTGCCTCACACGGGCGTGCATTAGACACGGCACTCCACGCCTACAATCGTCTGCCGCTTGAAAGACAGATTCCTGGTGGATATAGTCGCGGGCACGGCACTTGGGTTGGGTGCTCGAAAGGATTGCAGTCGTTTTCAAGGATTCGCTGTTGAATCAGGCACATGTGACACAGATCGCGACGGAGTTGTCGCTGAAGCCCCGGCAGGTGCAGGCGACGGCCGAGCTGCTCGAGGGCGGGGCCACCATTCCGTTCATCGCACGATACCGCAAGGAGATCACCGGCAGTCTGGATGAGGTCGCCCTCACGGACATTCGCACCCGGCTCGGCCAGCTTGAGGAGCTCGACGCCCGGCGGGAAGCCATTCTCAGCTCCCTTGAGGAGCGCGGATTACTGACGGATGAGTTGAAGGAACAAGTCCTGCAGGCCCCGACGATGACGGCGCTGGAGGACATCTATCTGCCCTACCGGCCGAAGCGGCGCACGCGGGCTACGATGGCTCGTGAGAAGGGGCTGGAGCCGCTGGCGAAGCTGATCTTCGCCCAGGAGCCGGGCGTCGATCCGGCGGCCGAAGCCGCGACGTTCGTCGACGAGGACAAGGGGGTCGAATCCGTCGAGGCGGCTTTGGCCGGGGCCAGCGACATTATGGCCGAGTGGATCAGTGAAGACCAGACCGCGCGGACCCGCATTCGCGAACTGTTCCAGAAGGAAGGCTCGTTCCAGACCAAGGTCATCTCGGGCAAGGAAACCGAAGGGTGCAAATTCGAGGACTACTTCGATTGGCAAGAACCGGTGGCCAAGGCCCCGTCGCACAGAATCCTGGCCATGCGTAGGGGTGCACGCGAGGGCTTCCTGCGGCTGCACATGGCCGTGCCGGAAGAGCAGGCGACGAGAATCCTGGAGGCACTGTTCGTGAAGGGGCAATCGCCCTGCTCAACGCTCGTTCGTGAGGCCGTGCTCGACGGGTACAAGCGGCTCCTGGCGCCGTCGATGGAGACGGAAATCCTACTGGAGACGAAGCAACGGGCCGACGAAGAGGCGATCCGCGTGTTCGCAGAGAACCTGCGCGAGCTGCTGCTGGCCCCACCGCTGGGCCGCCGGAACATGCTCGCCATCGATCCGGGATTCCGCACGGGATGCAAGGTCGTATGCCTCGACCGGCAGGGACAGCTAAAGCATTCGGACGTTGTCTTTCCGCACCAGAGCGAGAGATTAGCCGCGGCCGACGCGACCAAGATCGCCGCTCTGTGCGAACGGTTCGAGATCGACGCCATCGCCATCGGCAACGGCACGGCCGGCCGGGAGACCGAGGCCTTCATCAGGAACATCAAGCTGCCGGGCAATGTCACCATCGTCATGGTCAACGAGAGCGGCGCTTCGGTCTATTCGGCGTCAGAGGTCGCCAGGGACGAGTTCCCCGATGAGGACGTCACGGTTCGCGGCGCGGTCTCCATCGGACGGCGGCTCATGGACCCGCTGGCGGAACTCGTGAAGATCGACCCGAAAGCCATCGGCGTCGGCCAGTACCAGCACGACGTGGATCAGTCGATGCTCAAGCAAAGCCTCGACGACGTCGTCATCAGTTGCGTCAACAATGTCGGCGTCGAGGTCAATACCGCCAGCAAGCAGCTCCTCCAGTACGTCTCCGGCCTCGGGCCGCAATTGGCACAGAACATCATCAACACCCGGAACGAGCACGGGCCGTTCCAATCCCGCAAGGAGCTGAAGAAAGTCCCTCGCCTGGGGGCCAAAGCTTTCGAGCAGGCGGCGGGCTTCTTGCGGATCCGCGACGCCGACCACCCGCTCGACGCCAGCGCCGTGCATCCGGAGAGCTATCACGTCGTGGACGCCATGGCGGCCCAGGCCGGCTGCTCCGTCGTGAACCTGATGAAGGATGCGACGCTGCGAGCAAAGGTTCGCCTGCAGGATTACGTAACGGACACGATCGGCCTGCCCACACTCACCGATATCATGCAGGAGCTGGCAAAGCCCGGGCGCGACCCGCGGCGGCAATTCGAGGTCTTCAGCTTCGCCGAAGGCGTCAAAGAAATGCAGGACATCGAAGTCGGGATGCGACTGCCCGGCATCGTCACGAACGTCACGGCGTTCGGCGCGTTCGTCGATATCGGCGTGCACCAGGACGGCCTCGTACACATCAGCCAGTTGGCCAATCGCTACGTCAAAGACCCGGCCGAAGTCGTCAAGGTGCATCAGAAGGTGATGGTCACGGTTCAGGCCGTGGACCTCACCAAGAAGAGAATCAGCCTCTCGATGAAAGAGGGCTCCAAAACTCCAGCCGCGTCCAAACCCGGCCCCAGCGTCAAGCCAAAATGGAATCCTCGCCGGTAAGAGAAAACCCGAAAGACCTCACCACCACATGCAAGGGTTGGCATACATCTGATAGAACCAGCGGTGCTCCATCTCGTCGAAGCTGCGCCACTTGACGTGGCCGTCGACAAACAGGATGTTGCCGCCCATGGGCTTCGTTCCCTTCCTCAAGTGATTCGACCTGTCATAGACCCCCCAGCGGTCCATGCACCCGCCGGTGGCCCCGGCGAAATCCGCCGTGTCGCGGTCCGGCCCATTGCTGGCGGTCACATCGGCGATCAACTCCACCAGGGCCGGCGCGGCCTTCGTCGCCACTACTGATTTGACCCACTCCTTGGGCGGCGGCACAGGACTCATCGGCGGATTTGCTCGCCCTCTGCCATCCGAGCCGCGGAAATCAATGAACCAATAGTATCCCATAATGCGGTGCATATCTTTTCGTCTTGCGGTATCCTGGGGCTCGGGCGTGGCGTAGTTCTCCGGCGTCCCCGCCGGCAAGTTCTCGCCGTACCGCCAGAAAATAATGTTGTCCCGTTTGCGCCAGGAGGGACAATAGAAGATATGGCGGTCGAAGCCCCCGGCCCGCAGAATGATGTCCGTCGTCCAATACGAAACATCGAACAGCCACCGGTCCACCTCGTTCGCAGGCAGCCGGCCGTTGTAGTCATTGGCGTAGAGAAACAACCCCAGCCCCGTGTTCTTCTCGTTTTGGGCACAGACCGCGCGCCTCCCCTGCTCGCGAGCGGCGCTCAACGCGGGCATGAGAATCCCCATGAGTAAGGCGATCACCGCGATCACCACCAGCAATTCTATCAGCGTAAATCCTCTATTATGCCTCATGGCAATTTCCTTTTCCGCCTTGAAATGGACAATGGCTGCGCCCCCGCGCAGAGCCGATCTATGCAAGCGATGATAGCACACCAGACTTGGAGAGTCAAGACCACAGGCGATGACCGCCAGCAACTTAATCAGCGTGAACCCTCTCCGCCCTCCACCGCCCTTGACCGCTTATCGAGGAGTAATACCCCATGCCTTCCTCTCACCCGAAATGGCTAAAAGATCGGGGCCGGCTTGCTGCCCGGCCAACTCAACTGCCATGTATTGCCCTTGGGAGAGTTCTCGTCGGGCGGGTAGGGAGAAACCTGCTCGACGTGACTGTCCACGAACACCGCAAAGCTGACGCCTTCGTCTCTCTCGGTGGAGCGAGTCCTGTGGAAGGTTGCGAAGCAGTCCGTGGTGCCATTGGGCAGGGCCCGAAGGTTGTTGTCATTGATGCCCGCGTTGCTGAAACCCTGGATCGTCCATGAATTCTCCTCGCCAAAGTAGAACGTCTCCGCGGGATGCTTGACCTGGACTTCCAGCTTGAGTTTCGAGATGGACGTTCGGTACTGCGCCGGGATCATACCAAACCCATCGCCATTGAGGTAAGAGTTCATCGTATAGCCGTATTGCGGTACGACCGGAATCGTGGCGCCCCGGCAGACGGAGCAGCTCATTTCCCTGGCCACATTGTTGAACTGCGGGCACAGATTGATTTCCTGCCCCTTGAGGTACGGCCACATACAGCCGGCCAGCTCGGGATGCTGGTCGAGATTCTTGGTCTCATCGTGCCATTGACAGGTCCTGTTCTCCGCGTAGAGCCAGGTGAACGAGTACGGGAATTCGCCGCTGTTGTCGTCGGAGTACATTCTCGCGGTCAGCCCGTAATTTCGCAGATTGTTCCTGCAGGCGATGAGCTGTGCCTGCGTCTTGGCCCTCTGCAGCGCCGGCATAAGAATGGCCATCAGCAGCGCGATAACCGCGATCACCACCAGCAGTTCAATCAGTGTGAATCCCCTTTTCGTGCCCATAACAGTGCTCCTGACAGTGCCCCAAAAGTTCTCGTGGCCGAATGGTATGCGGTCTCCGGGTTGTGCGTGCAGCAGGATCCCACCCGAACAGCCAGCATCAGGTAAGCACACACGATGCCCGGAACAGATCCGCAAAGACTGGCTTGCGAACCCACGTGCGACCACTTTCACCGGTCAGCCACTCCTACAGATTCCAACGTCTGATACCAGTTTACCATGCGCTCCGCCGAAATGCAACAATCTGTCGCTGCCTGATGCGTACCCGGCCTTCGCGGCCAGAGGCCTCGACTGCCGCTCGGGGTGACAGAAAAGACCTGTCCTGTCACGAAACGTAGTCAGACACGGCGGGCAGGGCGCAAGTCTCGCTTGACAGTTGCGCCTGAATCCGGTAGGATCGTGTTGTTTGGTGCTTTTCTAACGGCGGACCGCACCGATGTGAGAGGGAATTGCTCCATGATTGTCAGATTCCTGGCTTTGGCCATGGGGATTCTGCCGCTTTCGGCGGTGCTCTGTGCGGAGGTCCCTATCTGCTCCGCGGAGAGGGCGAAATACGTCCGCGATGAAGTGATCGTCAAGTTTCGCGATTCCGAGGGCCTGCCTCAGACACCTCCCGGATCGATCGCGATGCTGGAGGCCGGTCAGAACGCGCGGGGAGCGGACCGATGGGCGAAATATCAGGGGAAGTTCAGGGTCCGGCGAGCCCACCGACTGCGCCGCCGTACCATGCCTGCGGATCGCCTTGGGAAGCGGCTTCTCCGTGCAAGACCGCTTCCCGCCGGACGGCCCTCCCCTCAGACCCGCCGAGAGAGACCGGCCCGCAATCTTGACGAGGTCTACAGAATTCAGGTCGAGCTTCAGGCGGGCCAATCGCTGGACGATGTCCTAGCCCTGCTGCGGGAGGACCCAGAGGTTGAATATGCCGAGCGCAATGCCATCGTGACGGCGGACCTGGTCCCGAACGACCCCTACTACCCCGCTCAATGGTCCTTGCACAACACCGGCCAGCCGTTCCCGCGCAAGGCAGGAGACGAAGGGGCCGGCACCGCCGGCGCGGATATCGAGGTCGAGCCGGCCTGGGACCTGCTCGTCGGCGATCCCGAGGTCGTTGTTGCCATCGTCGATACCGGCGTGGATTACCTTCACCGCGACCTCGAAAGCCGCCTGTGGGTCAACACGGCTGAACGGAACGGAGATCCCAATACGGATGACGATCAGAACGGTTACGTCGACGACGCCTACGGGTATGACTTCCGCCACGATCGCAGCGACCCCATGGATCGCAACGGCCATGGGACCCACTGTGCCGGGATCATCGCGGCGGCCATGAACAACGGCCTCGACACGGCCGGAATCTGCCCGAGCGGCCGGATCATAGCCGTAGGAATCCTGGACGAAGGAGGCAGCGGCGGGTCCTTTGCGGCGGCCGAGGGCATCTGCTATGCCGTGGACAACGGGGCCCGCATCCTCTCGTGCAGTTGGGGCTCCAGCATCTATTCAGAAACGCTCCGTCTGGCGGTCGAGTACGCTCACGAGCACGGCGTTCTCGTGATCGCCAGCGCCGGCAATCGCGATTCCGACAAGGCCGGATATCCCGCCGGGCACGACCACGTTATCTCCGTGGCCGCCACCGACGCCAACGACTACCGGGCCTCCTTTTCCTCCTATGGCGAGTGGGTGGACCTGGCGGCACCTGGTGTGAACATCCTGTCGCTGCGGGCGGCCGGCACGGACACATACATCGATTTCAACGACTATGAGCCGGGTGATCGGTTCGTCCCCTATGGCGACCCCAACGCCACCTTGTACATCGCCTCCGGCACATCATCGGCCTGTCCCGCCGCCGCGGCGGTGGCCGCGATGGTCATGTCTCACTGGCCGCACGCCCCGCGGGAGCAGGTCGTGGACCGGCTCCTGTTCAGCGCGGACGATCTGTCGCCCCTGAACCCCGATTATCCCGGCCTATTGGGCAGCGGCCGGGTCAATGCCTTCCGGGCCGTCAGCCCGTTCTTCCGGGCAGTCCTAACGCTCGACCGGGACCTCTATAGCGACCACGACGCCCTGCACATCCGCCTGATCGACTTTGATCTGATGGATCGGCAGAGCCAGGACGTGCTCGTATCCACGGACCAGGGAGACGATGAGATCATCCCACTGCAACGGGACGAGAACAAGACATGGCTCTTTGAAGGGACGCTGCCAACCGCCGCGAGTGAGGCCCTCTCCGGAGACGGCACACTGAAGGTCGCGGACGCCGATACCATCACCGTGACTTATGCCGACCCACACGACGAGTACGGCCGGCCCGCCCCGATTGTGGCCACCGCCCAGGTCGATGCGATGCCCCCGCAGGTCGTGGCCGTGCGGATCGAGTCCGCCGGCGCCTCACCGAGGATTGAGATCGAGACCGACGAGCCCACGACGGCGCGTATTCTGGCCGGCCCCAACGGCGGCGCGTATACCAGCAAGGCTCGCGACTTGACACTGGACGCGCGGCACAGCATGGTCCTGGCCGACGTCTCGACCGATACCGAGTACGCGTTCGTCATCGAACTGACCGACCGGGCGGGCAATACAACGACGGACGACAACGGCGGCCCGGGCTATGCCCTCACGACCACCCCGGGCGCCGACGTCTTCGTCCCCGGCCAATACCGCACGATCCAGGAGGCGGTGGACAACGGCTGGCCCGGGTACACGGTCTGGGTAGCGGACGGCACGTATACAGGCGACGGCAACCGGGACATTGATTTCCGGGGCAAGGCGATCACGATCTGCAGCGAGAACGGCCCCGAGACCTGTACCATCGACTGCCAGGGCAGCGAGGCCGAGCCCCACCGGGCTTTTCTCTTCCAGACACACGAAGGGCCTTCGTCCATCCTGTCCGGATTCACGATCGTGAACGGATACGCCCTCGAAGCGTTCGATGACTACTCGCTGGCCGGCAGCGCAATCCTGTGTCTCTACACCGGACCCTGCATACAGAACTGTGTGGTCAAGAACAACCAATCGGAGTACTGGGGGGCGGCCCTGGCGTGCGTATACAGCCGTCCCGTTGTCACCGATTGCGCCTTTACGGGCAACGACGGCGGCGCCATATCGAACGAGCGGTCCGAGCTTGTTCTGCGCGACTGCTCGTTTACGAAGAACTCGATCTACGAGGATGGGACACTATTCAATCACAGTGGCACGGTCACGCTGACGAACTGTCTGTTTGTTGGTAATTGTGATGGGCCTGCCTTCAGTAACAACGGCAGTGCCTTCCTGTCCGATTGCACATTCCTCCGAAATGGCCTTTCCGAGGCGGGCGAGGCCAACTGGAGTGCGGTGCGAAATGATAGGCAAATAACCCTATCCGGCTGCCTGCTCAAAGACAACCATGGTTCGGCTCTCGAGAGCGGCTCGCGGGGTGAAGTCCACGTGAGCGAGTGTATGCTGGCGCAGAACGATGGCGGCGCCATTGTCAATCGTTCTTCCGAGATCCACCTGAGCCGGTGTCTACTCGTGCAGAACGGAGCCACGGCCATCCACACGCGCAGCGGCCTGATTCGATTGAGTCACTGCATCATCAGCGGCAACCACGGTGAATACGGGGCGGTCTACTCCTGGCAGGGAACCACTGTGGAGCTCGAGAACACTACGGTCTTCGGCAACCGCAGCGAGACGGGAAATCCCGCCATCTATCTTGCCTGGCTGGAGACGCTCAGACTCACCAACAGCATCGTCTGGAACGATGGCTTCGCTGAGATTGACTGTGACTGGCGGCTGGATCCCAATCAAATCCAGGCGAGTTACTGCGACATTCAGGGCGGCAGGCCGGGCCAGGGCAACATCGACCAGGACCCGATGTTTGTGAACGCCGGCGCGCCGGACGCCAACGACTGGGACCTACACCTACAAGCCGGCTCGCCTTGCATCGATGCGGGTACGTCCCAGAGGGTCTGGCGCGATCCGGGCAGAATCGGCCCGCCGGTCGATGGTGACGCCGACGGCCTGGCGCTCGCCGACATGGGGGCATACGAGTTCCGTCCGCCGCAGGGGCGGCCCGTGATCGGCGTCAAACCCTCGAGCATCGCTTTCGCCACCTGGCCCGGCGGAGGTAATCCAACTCCACAGAACCTGCAGATCTCCAACGACGGCGCGGGCAGGCTGGACTGGCGGGTGACCGTGGACCCACCGTGCGCGTGGCTGCATATCGAACCGGCGCAGGGCCGGGCCGGAGCGGAACCAAACTCGGCGGTCCTGCGCGCCGACGCCCTGGACGTGCCCGTGGGTGACTATCGATGCGACGTGGTCGTCTCTGCCGATCAAGCCTTGAACGATCCAACCATCATTGGAGTGACCCTGCACATCGCAGAACCGCTACAGGTCCCATCCCAGTACCCTACGATCCAGGCCGCGATAGACGCCGCCCGGCCCGGCCAGGCTGTCGCTGTGGCGCCCGGAACCTATTGTGAGAACATCCACTTCCATGGAACGGACCTCGTGCTCTCGTCTCTCGATCCGCAAGACGCGGACACCGTCGCGGCGACCGTGATCGACGGCAACGACGCCGGGCCGGTCATTACACTCGCCGGGACCGAGACGCCGGCCTGCCGATTGCAGGGATTGACCATCACCGGGGGCAGCAACGCCGAGGGCCACGGCGGTGGAATCTGCGGCAACGGCGCCCGTGTAACGATCAGCCATTGCACGCTGATCGACAACCGCGTCGAAGGCGACGATAGCGACGGGGGAGGTCTGGCGGACTGCGACGGCCTCATTGAAGACTGCCTCATTCAGGGAAATCTCGCGTCCGGGGAAAACGGCGAAGGCGCCGGCCTGGCCCATTGCGACGGCACCATCCGCGACTGCATCATCGCCGATAACCAGGCCGATGGAGATGATGCCTGCGGGGGCGGTCTGGCCCAGTGCGACGGCCTCATCATCAACTGCATGATTGCCGGCAACGCCGCGGTTGAGAACGGGGGGGGACTTTACTCGTGCAGTGGAATCGTCAGCGGATGCATTATATCGGGCAACCGTTCCGAATGGGATAATGGCGGAGGCTTGGCTGCCGTCTCCGGTCCCATCGTGAATTGCCTGGTTGTGGGCAATCGCGCCGCCCAATACGGCGGTGGCCTGGACCGCTGCAGCGGCCCGATCAACCACTGCACGATTGCCGACAACCAGGCCCTATGGTCGGGAGGCGGGGTCGCCCGCTGCTACGGCCCCATCACAAACTGCATTATTGCGAACAATCAGGCGGGCATGAACGGCCAGCAACACTCCTCAAGCGGCGACCTGAGCCACAGTTGCTTTGCCGGAGCATCCGGTCGCGGCAACCTCGACGCCGACCCCGGCTTCGTCCGCCCCGGCTCCTGGGACCCCAACGGCACGCTCTGGGATTGGAACGACGACGTGTGGACCGAGGGCGACTATCATTTGGCCGGCGATTCCGCCTGCATCGACGCCGGCACGAACCATCCGCCGACCGGTCCGCTGGCTGCCACGGACCTGGACGGCGTACCGAGGCCGCTGGACGGCAATCTGGATACGAGACGCCTCGTCGACATGGGCTGCTGTGAATTCAGTCCGGCCGGGCCCGGCGCGCCCCTGATTCAGGTTAACGCCCGGCGATTCGACTTCACCGCCGACTCAGACCAGGACAAGCCAGCGCCCGAGAGACTGTCCGTTCGCAACTGGGGCGTGGGAACCCTTGCCTGGCAGGTCGCCGAGAATTGTCCCTGGCTCCATGTCAAGCCTTCCCATGGACAGAGCGGCGACGCACACGAAGAGATTATCCTGACCGCAGAGCCCGCCGGGCTCACGCCCGGCGTCTACACCTGCGAACTGGAGATCCGGTCGGACGACGCTGTCAACAACCCCTGCGTCATCGAGGTCTCACTGACGGTCGAAGGTCCCCGGTTCGGACTTTGTCCCAATCGCCTGGACCTGGTGAGCCGCCAGGGCCGGGACAATCGCCTGGAAGAGATCCTGTCCCTTCGCAATCACGGCAGCGGCCGCGTGCGTTGGCAAATCGAAAATACTTGCCCCTGGCTCGCATTGAGTCAGTCCAGCGGCACACTTGAGGCTCAACAAGCCCAGAGAATCTATGTGGACGCGGATGTCTCCGGGTTTGCCCCCGGCCAATACACCGCGGCCCTGGTCGTGTCCGACGACACCCATCCAGATCACCCCCGGCGGATCCCCGTGGAACTGGACGTCATTGCAGAGCCGTAACCGAAACCGGGCGTCCCTCCCCTTCAAACCCGCCGGCAAAGAAACAAATCGCAAGCAGACGTTTGCTCTTTGCGAACGAAAGATATCCGGGTTGAGTCCACGAGCGAGTGACCGTCCAGCACTTCCTCACTACGCCTGAAGGGACTCGAACCCCTAACCTTCGGTTCCGTAGACCGACGCTCTATCCAATTGAGCTACAGGCGCAACGTCGCTCCAAGTGTAATCCCGGGCACTCTCGGCGTCAACTCTCAATCGCCCCGGACGCGGAAAAGGTGGCCCAACCCTGGCAGGACCCTGGATCCGGGGCCGCTTCCAGAGCGGAAGAACGGCCTCAAAATCGGAGCATTCCCTCGTCGTTCCGTCCATCTGTCCCGCCGGAAGATAAGTTTTTCTCTTGACGTAAGTGCCGATGAAATAAAGGGTTTACGGTCGGTCCGAAAAAAACCGCCGCGATTGCGAGAAATCGCGTTACGTTTGCCCGCCATAGCGGCACTTAAGGGTGAAAACATTGACAAACTCATAAGAAAAGGTGGTGGTAACGATGGTCCCTGGCACGAAACATATGACAACCTTTCCGGCAGATGGCTCGACGGACGCTGCCGTCCCCGCTTCGACACGAAGCTGCAGCCGTCCGGGCTGGGCCGGAAACGGGAGGTCACGGACCGCCCCCAGGGCCTTGATTGCGTCAAACCAAATGCACATAGCCTCCTACTTAACCCGTACAATGCCCAGGTCAGGTGCAAAACCGCAACCCACACCAACACCGCTATCATTTCCTTGATGATAGCAGCTCTCTATCACCTGCCTCCACCAAGTACCGAGCCCCGCTCGCCCGAGCGGGGTTTGGTATTTTTATAGGGAATCAACGGGCCCCCCGCCCGGCCGACCGCGTTCGGCCGGACGACACCTAACACTGACGGGTGTCGGCTCAGACGCACACCTTTGTTCTTGAACTCCCGACCATCGACGGTAGAATCCCATGCTGACGGAACGGTGAACGCTTTTAAGGACAACAATGATGAGACAGTTCACAATCCTGGCGATCCTGGGCGCCGTCGTGATTCTTGCCGGCTGTTCGAGCGTCTACTACGGGACCATGGAGAAATTCGGCTACCACAAGCGGGACATCCTCGTGGACCGCGTCCAGGACGCCCGTGACGCCCAAGAGGAGGCGAAAGAGCAGTTCGAGTCCGTACTCGAACGATTCACCGCCGTGGTGGGCTTCGAAGGTGGCGAGCTGGAGGAAACCTATGACCGCCTGAAGGCCGATCTATCGAGGAGCGAAAACAAGGCCCGCGCGGTCCACGCGAGAATCAAGGACGTGGAAGACGTGGCCCAGGCCCTCTTTCGCGAGTGGGAATCCGAACTCGACGACTACACGAACGAGAAGCTCAAGCGAATCAGCAAGCGTAAGCTGGAACAGACGCAGGAGCGCTACGCGCAGCTCATCGCTGCAATGCATCGGGTCGAAGGCAAGATCGAGCCGGTCCTGGTTTCCTTTCGCGATCAGGTGCTGTTCCTGAAGCATAATCTGAACGCCCAGGCCGTGGCTTCTCTTGAAAATGAACTGGCTTCCGTACGCACCGACGTGACCGCCCTGGTCAAGGCGATGGAGACCTCCATCGCGGAGGCCAATGACTTCATCGAGACGATGAACCAGGAATAAACCACGGCCTCCGGTCGTTCCAGCGCGCCTCGGCTACTCGCCGTCGAGACCGTCACGGGCTCATCCTCCACCAGTTTTTCCTGTGCACTGTGCAACGTTTCCAGCGTTGCGGCGTTATGATAGGAGAAGACTGGCTCCGGAGCAGTGAATGGCGAATGACGCGATAGAGTGCGGCCTGGGCTCTCGAACCGAGATCCGCGATTCGGACGAGATACTGGTTTGTGCGGCCCAAACCGACACGGAAGCCGCCGGCAGACTCTACGACAAGTACTACCGCGAGATCCTCGGCTACATTTACCATTGCACCCTGGACCGCGCGGCCACAGAGGATCTGACGTCGAACGTCTTTCTCGCTGCCTTCCGGCACCTTGAGCGGTTCCGGTGGAGACAGATCCCCTTCCGGGCCTGGCTTTATCGCATCGCCACGAACGAAGTGCGGACGTACTACCGCAGGCGGAAACGCACCAAGACACCCCGTCTGCAGCCCGGGCATGGCGACCTTGCAGATGCGGCGCGGCCCGCTGATGAACGCTCGGCGGCCCAAGAGGACTATCACCTGCTCCATGAGGCGCTGCTCCAATTACGATTGAAGTATCGAACGGTGATCATCCTGCGATACTTCGAGGACAAGACGATTGCGGAGATCTCCAAGATTACCGGCAGAAAAGAAGGGACGATCCGGTGTCAACTGCACCGCGGCCTGGCCCAGTTGCAGGACCACCTCGCGAGCTGGGGTGTATTGCCGGAATAGTCGGAAGGAGAACCATGAATAGAAATGTGGAACGAATCGAGCGGTATCTCAAGGCTGTCGATGTGCCGGAACATGACTCGGATCAGCATCGACAGCGGTTGCGCCGCCGGATTCTCACGAAACTCGAAAGGAAACAGACTATGTCTCTCAAAGGCAAACCGTGGAAAGCGACCCTGGCGGTTGCCGCCCTGATAGGCGGCGGGGCGATCGCCGCGGCGGTGGGCGTGAAGGTTTACCGGTACCACTTCGAAGGAAGAGGGGCCGACGGCGCCTACCACTTCAGCGGACAGCGGGAGACGCTCTACGAATCACCCAAGAGCGGTCTTTCGATGGTCCAGAAATCCGGAGTCAGCATCACTTCGGATGATCCGAACTTTGATGTGGAGCAGACCAGAAAGGATCTCGAAGAGATAGCCGTCTTGCGCCAACAGGACGTCAGAGAGCTGGTGGGCGTGGTCGAAACCGAGGTGAACGGTCACTTCCACCGAACGTGCCGGTTCAAGTACACTCTCTCCGACGGCCGGACGATGACCATGGGCGAAGGTGAACCCGACAGCCTGGCACGAAGGACGCCGGAGCAAATCGAGAAAGATCACGAAGAGATCGCACAACTGCGCGAGCAAGGTAAGAGAGAACTTGTGAGGGTCACGGACACACAAATCGAAGGGGACCTTTACAGAACCTGCTCGTACGAATACGTGCTCGCCGACGGGCGCACGATGAGCGTGGGCGAGAGCGACCCCGAGCTGCCGCCGCCCGCCTATCCGCTGGGCACGGACAAGATCGAGGAGATCTGGCGTCTGCGCCGGCTCAAGCAGGGAGATTACCTGGGATACAGCAACCGAGACGTGCAAGGCCGGACGTTCACCTTTGAGACGTACGTCCTGACCCTCGCCGACGGGACCGTAGTGACCCACGCCGTCGGCGAGCCCAAGGGCTTCAAGGCCCGCTTGACCGAAGCCGATTGGGAGGAGTTTCGCAGCCTTCGGGATGCGGAAGAGGGCGAGGATCTCGGCACGGAGGAGAAGGAAGTGCTGGGCCGCATGTTCTCCTTCAAGCGACAGCGATACATCCTCAGCGACGGCACCGAATTCATCTGGTCCACCGGCAAGCCCATCCAGGACTGACCCAGGTCGTCGCACCCCTACCAGGGTGGACCCCACGGACCCGACTCTCGAAAGGCGCAAAGACACTCCCAACACGGTCGCGGTCCACCGAAAGAAAACTCCATCTTTCTTGTATGGAAACGGCCGGCGTATTCGTGATAATGGTAAAGAACGATCGTTCCGAGAGATCACGAAACGGCCGATGATCGAAGACGAACTACTGAAGCTGCGGTTCAAGCTCGGCAGCGAAGATGCCCTTCGCCGCATTTACGAGAAGTACCTGAACTACATGCTCGGCGTGGCGATGGCCTTTCTCAACGACGCGTGTGCATCCGAGGACATGGTGCACGATGTCTTCGTTTCGCTGGCCCAGTCTCCGGCCAGATTCCGGCTTCGTGGCAACCTGAAGCATTATCTGGCGACGTGCGTGGCCAACCGGGCCCGCGACAGGCTCCGCGCCGACAAGCGTCATGCGAGCCGATTGCTGGATGGCGAGGCGCCGCCGGCAGAGGCTGGATCACCCGAGGACAGCCTCATCTGTGCCGAGCAGGCGTACCGGATATACGAGGCACTGTCCCAGGTCCCGTCCGAGCAACGTGAGGTGATCGCACTTCGCGTCAAGGCAGGAATGAGGTTCAACGAAATTGCCAAGGTGCAGGGCGCTTCGTTGGCCGCGGTGCAGGCCCGGTATCGACGCGGCATTGACAGGCTGCGGTCAATCCTGAATGGGAGACTCTGAAGATGCGACCGGCAGATGACATAGAGGATTTGGTCCAGAAAGCAGACTGCCAAGCGTCCGAGGCGATGCGTCGCCGTCTGTGGCGGAACGTGGCCGAGACACTACGCTCGTCACCAGAGGCCGCACAGAAGCGCGGCAACGCCCACGTGTGGAGGATTCTCGTGAACAGGAAGATCGCAAAGTTCGCCATCGCAGGATTAGTCGTCGTGGCCGCTCTGGCGGTGGGCGTCGAGAGAATGACGCGCAGCAAACCGAACAAGACACAGGCGTTCAGCGCCCAGATACACGCGAACATGGCGCTCGACCTGGATCCGGAGGCCGCCCTGCCGCTAAGGGATGCCCAACCCGGAGATTTCGACGTGACCTGGAGCAGCGAAGACGGCGGCTCGCTCCAGATCCTGCCCGGCTCGTCGTTGCGCATCCTGGCCTGTCCGTACATCGATCCTCAATGGGATGCCGCCGTTTCGTGGAGCTACTCCACTCTGGCCGCGCTCAAGGCGAGCACGGCCACCCGCGTCGTGCCGACCAAGAGTGAGCCGTTCGTTGCCGTGCTGACCAGCGCAGGCAACCTGGCTGTGATCAAAGTTGGCGGCCGGAAGGAGACGCATGCCTGGCTGTCATGGCGCGTCGAAAATGCTGTCAGTCCCGGGTACGGCCCGATTCAGACTTTGACGCTACGATTCGTCGATCCGCAGGGCGCCGCAGCGGAGGACGGCGCGATCGATCTCGACACGGGCCGGGTCGTGAGCATTCCCGCCGACGTGCTGACTATGCCAGCCGCCGAGATGCTCGACTGGCTGGAGCAAAACGGCATCGATGCGATCGCCAAGAAGACGGACGAAGGCCATGGCTTGGTCGGCGTCGGCCTGGTCTTCTGGACATGGTCGCCGGGCAACTGGGCCGACACCGGCGCCGTGGACCTGTGTGAAGAGATGGCCTCCTCCTCGTTTCAACCGCGAAGGCCCCTATTGTACCGGGAAGGTCAGTACCAGCCCGTCTTTCCTTTCAAGACCCGCGAAGGCGGGATCGGCATGCTGCAGATGCTGGCGGTCGACGCGGCCAAGCAGACCGTGGAGTTTCGCTATCGAATGGTCGAGGAAGAGCCCATGAGCCCCAACGAATCTACAGGTGAGGAAGACCCGGAATCGCAAAGACTTGCCGTGTCCGTTGAGAGGCTGATGCGCTTCGGCCTGATGGCATGGAAATACACGGAAGAGCACGACTGGCGCTATCCCGACACCATCGAGGAGTTGGAAGAGTATGCGGCGCCATCCGGACAAAACTTCCAGTGGATTCTCGATAACGTCGCATACGTCGGGGCCGGCAGAACGGCAGAGGACCCGGAGTCGACTCTCATCGCCTACGACAAGACCCTGCTCGCCACCGGCAAGGGCACGTATGCGGTATTCCGCGACGGCCACGCCGAGTTCTGGACGCCGGCGCAGGCGCAGGAATACGGCATAACACCCACCCCTTGAGACTCCAAGACGACACCCTCACAGCGCGCAGTAACCGCACAACAGGCCGGCACTGGAGTTGAACCTCCTATTCCTCGCCCGGCGCGACGCCGCAACACCACCTTCTGGAAACTCAGAAAAACCGCACATTTCTTGTGCCCGCCCCACAGCTCAGCCGTGATAATGGTGAACAACGATCGTTGTGACAGGAATGATGGCGTGTGCGGATGATCGAGGACGAGCTGCTCAAACTCCGATTCAAGGCCGGCAGCAGAGACGCGCTGCAGCGCATCTACGAGAAGTACCGCGACACTCTGCTGACGCTGGCGATGGCGTTATTGAACGACGCCGCCACCGCCGAGGACGTCGTGCACGACGTGTTCGTCTCATTCGCCCAGTCGGCCATCCGGTTCCGCCTGCACGGCAGCCTGCGGGCCTACCTGGCCACCTGCGTGGTCAACCGCGTTCGCGACCGCATGCGGGCCCGCAAGCATCAGGGCACAAGGCTGGATGCGGAGATGCCCCTGGAGTCGAATCTGGCTCCGCCGGACAGACGCATCCTATCCGACGAGCCGTCGAGACTGGTCGCCCGGGCCCTAGCCCGGCTGCCGGACGAGCAGCGCGAGGTCATCGCCCTGCACCTGAACGGCCAACTGAGGCTCCGGGAAATCGCGCGGCTTCAGCACGTCCCGCTCACCACCGTACGCGGCAGATATCGACATGGAATCGACAGACTGCGGTCCATCTTGAATGGGAGACTCTGACATGAAACCCGCAGAGAAGATAGAGCGCTTGGTCAAGCACATATCGTTCAAAGCCAGTCCCGAAATGGACGAGCGTCTCCGGGCCGGTATTGTCCGGGCAGGCAACCTGTGTCAGCCGATGGGTTTGGTCCCGGACCGCGAGAACATAAGGAGACGGATCATGAGAATTTCGATGGCAAAGATAGCCGCAGCGGCCCTGATAGGCACGGGAGTTGTGGCCGCCGCGGCGATAGGCGTAAAGTACAAGTACCATTTCCTCAAGGAAGATGAAAGAGGCCGCCAGTTCGTGGTCAGTGAGGATGGTCGAAGGGGGTGGGTATTCTCTGAGAAAACGGCGAGTACTCCGGACAAAGCGATAGAGAAGGCGCAAGAACTGGACCGCGTGCTCCAACAGGGCCAGAAGGAATGGGTGGGTGTTCGTGAGATTGAGGTGAACGGCCAACTGGACAGCCGGTGGCTCGCATACAGGTACACACGCGATGGCCAAACGACCACCCAGGGTGAGTATGACCCCAATGCCGGGCCGCGAACGTTGGTCGGGGAACGGCTGGACGAAGCACGGTCGCTCTGGTACAAGGTCTTGGAAGGTTCCGCAGGCGTATCGACGTCGGACGGGCACCAACGCTTCATTACGGCCGAAGGAGAGGAGATCCCCGCCTACGAACGGGTCGTGCAGGGACGTACTTTCTCGTTCGATAAGATCCAGTTCGTCCTCAGCGATGGAACCGAAGTCGCCTGGTCGATGGGCGTCCCCAAGAACGACTAAACCAAGCCACAAGAAGCCCTCCAAGCCGGGCTGCACCTGTTGCCCGGCTTTTCTTTTGCGCGGATTGTGTAAAATGGGGGCTCACAACCGTGATATGAGGCAAGAGCGTTCTGGGCCCGGGTCGGTGAGTTGATGATGATCGAAGATGAAGTGCTGAAGTGGCGATTCAAGCGGGGTAGCCGCGAGGCCTTAGCCCGCATCTACGAGAAGTACGTACACCTGCTGCTGAGTGTGGCCATGGGACTGCTGAACGACCCGCATGAAGCGGAGGATGTGGTGCAGGATGTGTTCGTCTCTTTCGCCCGAAACCCGGCGGGCTTTGGGCTGCGAGGCAGTCTCAAAGCGTATCTCGCCACGAGTGTCGTGAACCGCGTGCGAGACAGGGTACGCCGGGAGCGGAGCCGACAATGCCGGATGGATCGCCACGTGACGGCCGTCGCCGAGGCCGACGGCCCGGAGCAACCGCTCGTCTACAGCGAGCGATGCCGGCGACTGAGTTGGGCCTTGGCCGAACTGCCGTACGAGCAGCGTGAGGTCGTCGTACTGAAGGTCAAGCAAGAGATGACCCTCAGAGAGATCGCCCGACTCCAGGGCGTCTCGATCAGCACGGTTCACGGCCGGTACCGCTACGGCATGGAAAAACTCCGGGCCCTTTTGAATGGTGAGATCTGACCATGAAACCACAAGATAGATTCGAAGACATCGTGAAGGAAGATTTGGACGTCCGGGCCGGCCACGAAACGTATGACCGCATGTGGAACATCGTTCTCGACGCGCACGAACCATCACGGACAAACACGTCGGCGACAACACCGACAATCGCAAGGAGATTGATCATGAAGAATTCAGTGATAAGACTCGCCACCGCCGCGGCAATCATCGTCGCCGTCATGGTGGGAATGTATGTCCTGACCGGCTCGGCCGGTGGAACATCCATTACAATAGCCCAGGTCCGGCAGGCCATGCACGACATCGATTGGGTGCACATGACGAACAAAACGGGCAAGGAAGTCGCCTGGTGTTCTTTCGGCTCGAGAATCCAGGCCCTGGTCGATGGGGAAGGGAAGATCGTCTTTTTCGATTTCAACGCGGGCAAACGGCAGGTCTGGAATCCGAGCAGCGACGCCATCTACGAATCTCCGATCGAAGAGACCCGACAGTTCGCCGGCGGTATCAGCCGGATCACCGAGGGGGTCGACAGGATGTTCGATTCCCTCGAACAGGAGGGTTGGAACGTAACGAAGGAACTCGGGACCTACGAGGGCAAAAAGGTCGAGGTGTGGGCTGCCAGTGGACCGAAGAAAGACAAACCCGGTAACTCGTGCGCCGTGACGATGTACGTCGATGTGCAAACGAAGCTCCCGGTCGGCATCCTGGACGTGATGGAGGGCTCCAACGGCACTACCCAGGTCCGGGCCGAGGCCCGGTTCGAGTATCCGGCCACCGGCCCAGCCAATATCTATGAGGCGGGCGCCCCCAAGTCTGCACCGATCAAACCCGCACCATCAGAGTAACCTGCCGGAAAGAACGGGCAGCCCGAGAAACCATGCCGATAGTCGCGACAGGCGACCTCACGGACTTCACAAAGGTCGAGCTTTCAGCCCGGCCTTTTCTTTTGCGCACCGGGCCACGGGGCTTACAATAACGAGAATTCCGCTTCTCGTGATGCGAAAATCGAGGAGCTTGGTGTGCTATAGGTGAGGAAAGATCTTTCTGCGGTTCGATGCGTTCGACGATGGAAGACCGGCTCCTGATTTGGAAGTTCAAGGGCGGCAGGGCACTATGACCCAGTGCTTTGTCGCGGGTACCGTTAGCGGCAGTGGTCTGGTTGGCGGACTCGTGGGTGTCAACGATGGCGTTGTGAACCAATGCTATAGCGAAGGCGAAGCCATCGGCCTTGGTTATGTCGGTGGCCTTATAGGCTATAATCGATGGGGAATGATCTGTACAAGCTACAGCCAAGCCTCAGTCAACGGAGGATATCCGGTTGGCGGGCTAACCGGGAGCAATGGGAGCACCATTACGCAATGCTACAGTACTGGTAAGGTTAGTGGAGATGGAGATGGAGTTGGTGGTTTTGCAGGATACAACTACATCTCAGGGAATGACAGCATAAGTTCGAGCTTCCGGGATATTGAGACTTCAGGCCAAATGATCAGTACTGGTGACGCTATAGGCATGAACACGATCGAGATGCAGACGGCGACTACGTTCCTTGATGCCGGGTGGGACTTCGTAAACGAGACGACCAACGGCACGGAGGACATCTGGTGGATCCTCGAAGGTCAGGACTACCCGCGCCTGTGGTGGGAGTTGCCCGGCGAGGACGGGGCCGAACTTGACGCGAACTGATCCCGATCCCGCCGTATAAGCATCGTACCCAAAGGGCCGGCGCATCGTCGGCCCTTCTTCTGTAGCCAAGAGAATATCCTTCGTCGCCAGGCAGATTTTCCTTGTCGTTAGAGGAAACCGGACACCTCGTGCGTTAATATGGTGAAGACGTGTGTTTCTGACGTCCGGACGCAGATGACGATGCTCGAAGATCGATATCTTGTGTGGCAACTCAAGCGGGGCAGCGAGCGGGCCCTGTGCCGGATCTACAACCAGTATGAGACCGATCTGCTCACGCTCGCAACGCACCTGCTCGGCCGGACGGATCAGGCACAGGACGTTCTGCAGGACGTGTTCCTCAAGTTCATCGAGTCGATCGACAGCTTCGAGCTGAAGGGCAGCCTGAAAGGCTACTTGGCCACGTGCGTCGTGAATCGGGCGCGCGATTATCTCCGCAGGGCCAGGGGTCACAGGGCCGAGCCGCTTGAGACGGCGCAGGCCGTGGAGACACGGCATTCGAGCCCTCTCCAGGAGGCGATCGCCGGCGAGCAGCAGCAGCGGCTCAGGACCGCCCTGGTCGAGCTGCCCGACGAACAGCGGGAAGCCGTCCTATTGCACCTTCAGATGGGCTTGAAGTTCCGCGATATCGCCCACATGCAGGGAGTCTCGGGTAAGACGGCGTGGAGCCGGTACCGGTATGGATTGGATAGACTGCGGTCACTATTGAATGGTCAGGCGGAAACATGAAACCGGAACGAGACATTGAAGAATTGGTCAGAGACCTGCGTCATCCGGCGGATGCCGAGACGCACGACAGGATTCTGGGCAACCTGCTCAGCACACTGAGACAACACAAGAAACAATCACCGGTCGGCCAGCAGCCGACGCTAAGGAGATTCGTCATGAGAAGTCCAATCACAAAACTGGCCGCGGCGGCGCTGGTGGCCCTCGCGGTGGTGTTGTCGGTGCCCCTCTTCACGAAGTCGACACCGACCGCTTCGGCGGCCGAGATCTTCTATCAAGCGGCGCAAGCTGTGAACAAGCTGACGTCCTTCCACATCCGCGTGGAGATGCGCACGCCGCCGGGCGACAACTTCGCCACCATCGGCCTGGACTACGACTTCGTTCCAATTGATTTCTGGAAGCAGTTCACGGATGACGAGTGGGGCCAGTGGCGGCTCGAAGAGCCCGGGCGCGTGGTCGTGATGGACGGCCGGGGCTCCACGATGTTGATCAAGCCGAGCCACGTCGTGGAGTCGGTGGACCGAAGCCCCGAACGCTATTGGAGGGAATCCCTGGTGGAGCTCGGCAGCGTGATGACACGGGAGGCGAAGAAAGCGACGGAGCATCCGGCGGACTTCTCTTCCTATCGGGAACAAGGAGAGGACGGCCGGGAAAAGGTCGTGATTGCTGTGGAAGCCCAGGCGAGAGTCCCGGAGACGGATTATCTGCGGAACAAGTACATCGACGACTCCGATCATCTGAAGATATACCGGTTCGATGCGGAGACGAAGATGCTGGAGGACCTCCAGATCTACGTCCATACCGACAGCGAGGAGGTGCTGGTGTTCCGGCTCGTCCAGGCCGAGTACAACATCGATCTGGATCCGGGCCTGTTCAGCCTCGAACTGCCACCGGACGTCATCCGGCTCAAAGCACTGGAAATCCTTCCGGATAATGAGACGTACGAGGCCATGACGCCGAAGGAAGCGGCCACAGCGTTCTTCACGGCCTGCGCCACGGAGGACTGGGACGAAGTCCTCAAGTTCCTGGGACAAACAGAGGTCGCCCAGAGGTTCAAAGACTACCTGGGCGGACTGGAAATCATCGAGATCGGCGAGCCCTTCCAGTCCTCGGGCTACGTCAGCCAGGGCTGGTTCATCCCGTACAAGATCAGACTCAAGTCCGGGCATGTCAAGGAGCACAACCTCGCCTTGCGAAAAGACAACCCCGCAGGACGATTCCAGCTCGACGGCGGGATATAGCGAATTGTCACAACCGGTTCGTGGCGTGCAAAGGGGCCAGGCCAGACGCGCCTGGCCCTTTCCATGCGCGGGGTCGCACTCGCAAAACGGAGGTTCCTCCAGGCGAGCCAAGCCTGTACAATGAGGCCGCGCCTGCCGGCGTATCCGTAACGGCGGG
>Ga0207752_1000192_pt1 | contig 28385 bp, 22 predicted proteins | sample Pon2CUnioCityCA_6_FD_187272 | JGI IMG/M metagenome (GOLD analysis project Ga0207752, IMG submission 187272) | Marine sediment microbial community from Union City, CA, USA - Pond 2C Sediment 2 (SPAdes) | ecosystem: Environmental > Aquatic > Marine > Intertidal zone > Salt pond sediment ... | reverse complement strand
AGGTGCGGGCGTAGGCGGGAACCGCCGCCACGCGCCGCTGTATCCGCTCGTCCCTGGCGGCGAAAAGCACGCCGGTGATGGCGAGCCCGGTCAGGAGGAGCAAAACGAAAGTGGCCACTCTTCTCTTTCGCATACCGTTCAAGTATACCAGGTGGCAGGATTCGCTCACAGAAGGGCGATGAAGGTATCATTAAACTATTAGCTGAATTAGGACGCAATAAGCAATCACCGAGTGATCATAGAGGAGGAGTGGTGGAGGCGTTACTCGTCGAAAATGGGACGATAAGTTACAGGAATGATTATCCCCGGCCGGAGCCGGCGGCGGAAGAGGCCCTGATCAGGGTGATTCTGGCCGGTATCTGCGCTACCGATCTGGAAGTGGTCAAGGGGTACGCAGATTTTAGCGGTATTCTTGGGCACGAGTTCGTCGGCGAAGTGGTTGGCGCCGGAGGAAGCGCGGCGGAACAATGGCTGGGACGGCGGGTGGTGGGGACGATTAATCTGGGTTGCGCAACCTGTCCGGTATGTCTGGGCGAGGGACCAGAGCATTGCCCTCACCGGCGCGTGCTGGGCATCCGCGACAAGAACGGGACGTTTGCCGGGTACGTGACCCTGCCGGTGAGCAACCTACTCCGCGTACCGGAGGCGGTGACAGACGAAGAGGCAGTGTTTACGGAGCCACTGGCAGCAGCGGTGCGCATCCGGGAACAGATCAAGGTCCGGCCGGCGGCGCGGGTGGCCGTGATTGGACCGGGTCGCCTGGGTCTGCTCTGTGGGCAGGTGCTGGCCCTGGCCGGGACTGAGGTGTTAATGGTTGGCCGGAGGGCGAGCTCACTGGGACTGCCGGCAGCGCTGGGACTGGCGACTGGCCTGGCGATGGAACAATCGGCCAGGAGCTTCGATGTGGTCGTGGACACCACCGGCAATGACAAGGGGCTGGCCGAAGCCCTGCGCCTGGTCCAACCCCAGGGCACGGTGGTGATGAAGAGCACGTTTGCCGGAGAGGCTGCCGTCGATCTGGGCCCGCTGGTCGTCAACGAAATAACTGTTGTGGGCTCGCGTTGTGGACCGTTTGCCCCGGCGCTGCGTTTGCTGGAGCGTGGCGAGGTAGATGTCACCTCTCTGATCGATGCGCGCTATCCGCTGGCGGAGGGCAAGGCAGCTCTGAGCTACGCTGCCCGACAGGGTGTGCGAAAAGTCTTGCTGGAGACCGGCGGCTAGAAATCGACTGACTCCCGCACTCTTTAAGGGAAAGCGTATTGACCGCCGTTTCACTTTGGGTTAAATTAGAACATATGAGCGAAAGAACGATTCGAGCCAGCGAGATTGTGGAATATGTTTATTGCCGCCGCGCGTGGTGGCTGAGCCGGGTGGCCGGTTATAGTGCCGATAACGTGGAGGTGCTGCACGAGGGCACCGTTCAGCACGCGAACCATGGCCAGCGGTTACGCCGGGCTGTGTTTGCCCGGTACGTGGCATACCTGCTGGTGTTCGTGGCTGTCAGCATTTTCGTCTTCCTGCTGGTGCGAGGGGCGTAGGAAATGCCTGTGGGATTGCCTGGACTAGAGCTCGGCTGGAGCGCGTTGGGCTTTACCTTGCTCTTGCTGGCGCTGGTCATTGGTCTAAAAGCGCGCCAATGGTGGCAGGAGAGCGGGTTGCCGGCCGGAGATGTGATTTATACCGACACGGGCACGTGGTATGGGCAGGAAGAGCCGCTCTTTGCGCCGGGGCTCAACCTGGTCGGACGGCCTGATTATCTGGTGGAGCAGGCCGACGGGATGATTGTACCGGTGGAGGTGAAGTCGGGTGGGGCGCCGCCTGAGCCATACGAGGGGCATGTACTACAACTGGCCGCGTACTGTGTGCTGGTGACCGAGGTTTATGGAATCCGGCCGGATCATGGCATCATCCAGTACCGGGATAAGGCATTTGCGGTGACTTTTACAGGGGAGATGGAAAGGGATCTGCTGGACGTGCTTACCGAGATGCGCGACGATATGCTGGCCGACGACGTAGACCGGGACCACCACAATTGGCGTCGCTGTGCCGCGTGCGGACACCGGGGGCACTGCTACCAGCGTATGGCGTAGGGATTGGGGATTGGGGATCAAGGGTTGGAAATTTGAAGTTGCAGACGATCTACTGGTTACAGGTTGCCACCCCCTGCCTGCTGAGCTCTGTCCACTAGATGAGGGTTATTTTGGAAGGCTGTCTTTAGCGCCGGATGCCGCTATAATAAGAAGCGGACTTAGGTGGGAGATTGGTAATTGGCGTGTAGGAGATCGCCGATCCGGAGCGCCGGCCAATCTCCTTTAACGTGGAGGTGACATGGCAGCAATCCAACGGGTAACGGGCATGCAGGATGTCCTGCCGGACGAGCGCCGTTATTGGGACGCAATTGTCAGCCTGGCGACGGACGTGGCGCGGCGCTATGGCTTCGACCGGTTGGACGTACCCGTGATTGAGTACACCGATCTCTTTGAGCGTGGCGTTGGGACCGCTTCTGACTTTTTTGTACAGAAGGAGATGTACTCGATCCAGGAAGATGAAGAGACGAGCATTACCCTCCGGCCGGAGTTTACGGCCGGGGTGGTGCGCGCATATCTTGAAAATGGGTTAATGAATGAGACCCAGCCGGTGAAGGTCTTCACTTTCGGTCCCATCTTTCGCCGGGAGCGCCCGCAGGCCGGCCGTTATCGCCAGCATAGCCAGTTCAACTGCGAGATCCTGGGAGAGATCGACCCGGCTGCCGACGTCGAAGTGATGATGCTTGGCCGTCGTTACTTGCAGGAGTTGGGGTTGAGAGGAGTTTCGTTCCAGTTAAATAGCACGGGTTGTCCCCAATGCAAACCCGCTTATGTCCAGAAACTGACTGATTATCTGAATGCCCATCTGGATCAACTGGCAGAGGTGGATAAGGAACGAATGCGGCGCAATCCGTTGCGTGTGCTGGACAGTAAGGAACCCGGGATGGACGGTCTGCTGGCGGAAGCGCCCCACATCGCCGATCATCTGTGCGAGGATTGTGAAGAGCACTTTGCTCAGTTGCGGCGCCTGCTGGATGCGCTGGCGGTCCCGTATACTATCAATTTCCGCCTGGTGCGGGGGATAGATTACTACGTCAAGACGGTATTTGAAGTATGGGCTGAGGGGATTGGGGCCCAGGCAGCGATTTTTGGCGGAGGTCGTTACGACGGCGTGGCGGAGGCGATCGGAGGACCTTCGACGCCCGGCGTGGGCTTTGGTAGCGGTATTGAGAGAGTGGCCCTGGCCCTGCAAGAGCAGGGCGTGGAACCGCCGCCTTTGTCGCCGTCTCTGGTGATGATCACCCACTTTGGCGGGGAGACTAAGGTCGAGGCGGTGAAGCTGGCCGAGGCATTGCGTGGAGAAGGGATCAGTACCTGGCTGGCCTTTGCCCGGGACCGGCGGAGCATGAAGAGCCAGATGCGCGAAGCGGACAAGCGACAGGTCAAATATACGTTGATCCTGGGCGAGAATGAATTGGCGAATAATGAAGTGGCCGTGCGGCCGATGGGTGAGGGTAAGCAGCAGATGGTGCCGCAGGCCGAGCTGGTGGCGTGGTTGCACGCGCGCACGGAAGTGTAAGCGCAACGCAAAATGATTGATGGATAAGATCGGCATTCTCTACCATCCGCACAAAACAGCCGCCATCGGGTTGGGCGGCGAGGTGCAAACCTGGCTTAAAGCGCGGGGCCGGGAGGCGTGGATGGCGCCAGGACAGGATGGCCAGCTTCCGGCGGATGGCAAGGTTCGCGCGGAGATAGCGGATACTGACCTGCTGGTAATCCTGGGTGGCGATGGCTCGACGTTGCGCGCTGCCCGCGTCGCTGCCCCTTACCGGGTGCCCATCTTTGGCATTAATATGGGCCGGGTGGGCTTTCTAAGCGAGGCCAGCCCCGACAACTGGCAGTTACGCCTGACGCAGGTACTCGATGGAGAGGGGTGGCTGGAAGAACGATTAATGTTGAAGGCGTGTCTCCAGCGTGCCGGTCGCACGCTGGCTGATTTCGTCGCACTGAACGACGTCATCGTCGGTCGTGGAGCAATGGCCCGCGTGTTGCGCCTACACCTGGCTGTAGATGACGATCCGGTCACGACGTACACGGCCGATGCCTTAATTGTGGCCACGCCAACCGGCTCCACCGCCTATGCGATGGCTGCCGGCGGACCGCTCTTGCCACCCCAGCTCTCGAATTTCTTGACGGTGCCGGTGGCCCCTCATCTGAGCCTGGACCGGGCGGTCATCCTCCACGAGGATGCGGTGGTCAGCATTGAGGTGGAGATGGAACACGAAGCGACGGTAGCTGCCGATGGCCAGCAGACAACGCCCTTGCAGAGTGGCGACCAGGTGCTGGTGACGAAACATGAGGATCGGACCCGCTTTATCCGGGTTGGCCGTCCCAGCTATTTTTATCACCGTTTGATGGAGCGTCTGGGCTTCTGGCATCCTAAAGGTTTGAACTGAGGAAAGATTTTACGTTATGAAGGTAAGCGATCCACGTATTCGTTCTCTACTGCGCCAGGCAAAAAGAACTGCCGGTGCCGGCAAACGAGCGGCTGCACAGCAGCTTTACGAGCAGATCACAGATGAGGCGCCGGAAGTAGTTGCTGGCTGGCTGGGCATCGCCCAGACGGCCCGGGATCCGGCGAAGCGACGGCGGGCGTATGAACGCGTGTTGGTGCTAGATCCGGAGAATGAGGTGGCGCTGCAGGCGCTGGACGGCACAATCGCGTCCTCGCCGGCGGAAACGGCCGCGACGGCCACGGAATTACCACCGGCAGAGGACAAAGCGGCGCCTGTAAGAGGGTCCGAGGATCCTTTCGATCAATCCCGGGCCTGGCTGCAGGAGGCGACGCGCCGGCAAGAACCGCGCGATAAAGCGCCGGAAAAGAGGGAAACGGAGCCGGAAGCGAAGCAACCAAAAGGGGAAAGCGTAACGTTGCCCTCCCTGGAAACCGTTTTGCCGGCGGTCGCAGACGCGGACGAAGAACCTCTGGTCTGTTACCGCCATCCAGGACGGGAGACGGGATTGCGCTGTTACTCCTGTGAGCGACCAATCTGTATTAAATGTGCCAAACGCACGCCGGTAGGATATCGCTGTCCTGAATGTATTCGCGAGGCGGAGGGTGTCTTTTATACGGCCGGTGTGCTCGACTACCTGCTGGCCGCGAGCGTCTCCCTGATCCTGGGGGTGATTGCCGGGTTCATCGTAGGCTTTATCGGTTTTTTCGTGATTTTTATTGGCCCTGCGGCCGGCTCCCTGATTGGGCGGATCGCATTCCGGGCGGCGCGGCGCCGCCGTGGGCGCTGGTTACCTCACCTGGTGGCGGGCATCGTCGCCATTGGCGGCCTGCTGCCGCGGGTTGGCCCTCTGGTGTTAGCCGTGGTGTTTGGGCAGGCCAGCGTGGCCAGTCTGGGTTTCGGGCTGATATGGCCCCTGCTATATGTGTTCCTGGCGACCGGGGCCGCCTATTACCAGGTCAAATAGGCGGTTACCTGGTGTCTGCAAAGAGGGTAAGGTTCAAGTGAAAGTGGGGTCGTCGGACAAACGATGATTTCGGAACTGTATATCAAGAATTTTGCGATTATTGACGAGTTGCGCATGCAATTGGCACCCGGCTTTAACGTGCTCACAGGAGAAACCGGAGCCGGGAAATCGATTATCCTCGATGCCGTGATGCTCCTGCTGGGGGGCCGGGCGGACACGACAATGGTCCGGGCCGAGGCAGAGACCGCCTACGTCGAGGGGATCTTTTCCCTGTCTGCGGAGCACCGGGAGCGAATTGCTCCGCTGCTGGCCGAGGAAGGGGTTGAGGGGAATGATCCCGACACGCTGCTGTTGGCGCGCGAAGTGCGGGTCAATGGGCGCAATATCAGCCGGGTTAACGGCCGGGCGGTCACGCTGACCTTCATGCGTGAGGTGAGCGAGCCGCTGGTGGACATTCACGGGCAGGGCGAGCACCTCTCATTGCTGCGCCCCAAAGCACATCTGCCGCTGCTAGATGCCTATGGGGGGCTGGGGTCCGAGCGCCGGGCACTGGCACGAGAGGTAGCAGCGTTGCGGAAGGTCCAGTCAGAGTTGGAACGGCTACAGCGGGATGCGCGGAATATCGCCCAGCGAATAGACATGCTTACTTTCCAGGTCGAAGAGATTGAGGTCGCTCACCTGGAACCCGGTGAAGAAGAAGAGCTACGGGCGGAACGGACGCGGCTGGCCAACGTGGAAAAACTGCTGGAGAGTGCTAATGAGACGCTGGCACTCATGGTCAGTGTGGACGACGAGATGCCGGCCGTCGTCGACATGTTGAGCCAGGCGGAGCGGTCGCTGGGCCAGCTTGCCCGGCTGGATGAAACCAAAGCCCCCTGGTTGGAGCGCCTGGAAGGTCTCGTCTCGGAATTCAACGAATTGGCCGCTGACCTGCGCGATTACCAGGAAGAGCTGGAATATAATCCCGGCCGGTTGGGTTTTGTCGAAGAGCGGCTGGAGTTGATAAACCGGCTCAAGCGGAAATATGGCGATGACATTGATGAGATTCTGGCGTTTGGCGAGCGAGCGGCCGCCGAGCTAGAAGAGATCGGCCATAATGAAGAACGCACGGAGCAGCTAACGGAGGCGGTCGAGGAATACCGGCACCGGATCGGAGAAATGGGCCAGGCCCTGACGCAGAAGCGCAAGGCGGTGGCTGAAAAATTGTCGGCAGCGGTAGAGCGTGAACTGAGTGACTTGAAGATGGAAGGCGCCCGTTTTGCCGTGGACTTTCAGGTGGTATCCGACGATAACGGCGCTTATGTGAACGGGCAGCAACTGGCATTTGACAATACCGGTATTGACCGGGTCGAGTTCTTGATTTCGACGAATCCAGGCGAACCGTTGAAGCCAATGGTCCGGGTGGCCAGTGGTGGCGAGACGTCCCGCCTGATGTTGGCTTTAAAAACGGCGCTGGCTCAGGTGGACGAGACGCCAACCCTGATCTTTGACGAGATCGACCAGGGAATTGGCGGCCGGGTGGGGGATATTGTCGGGCGCAAGTTGTGGGGATTGACCACCGGCCGGGATCACCAGGTCGTGGTGGTTACGCACCTGCCCCAACTGGCCGGCTACGGGGACACGCACTTCCACGTGAGCAAGGGGCTGAACGAAGGCCGCACGGTGACCGGGATCCGGTCTCTAGACAGCGAGGGGCGGGTGCTGGAGTTGGCAGCCATGCTGGGCACCCGGGAAGAGGCTGCCCGCCGCGGTGCGGAGTCAATTCTGCAGCAGGCAGCAGCTGCGAAACAAGGGGCGGAGCAACCGGAAGCCAGGGGTTAGGGAGCCGAGGCAGGGAGAAAGCGCTAACGGCATTCTTACATAGGTGCAGTATCCTCCTCCGGTGATTCCAAGATCCACGTGCCGGCCGCCTGGCCGGCATTTCCCCCTGTTTCCTCTGAACACGTGCCTGAGCAAAGGATAAGTTATGGTGCGAGTAGATGATAAGCGTAGTACCCGCTGGCAAGAGCTGTGGGAGCGGGCCAAATATTATGCCCGGCAGCTTGTGCGGCCGGTGGAACCTTCCAGGGTGCCCGGAATGGGTGCCGTGGTTCATGAAAAAGAAAGCGAAGGGGTTACCTTTCGTGTGTGGGCGCCTCACGCCGAGCGGGTGTTCGTTGCCGGTAGCTTCAATGACTGGTCGCGCTGGCAGACGCCGCTGGCGCGGGAGAACGGTAACGGCCATTGGTCGAGCACGGTGCCAGAGGCCGCTCCCGGCGATGTTTATAAGTACGTCATCCACCATAAAGGCGAAAGGTTGCTGCGCGGCGATCCATATAGCCGCGAGGTAGCCGGTCCGCGGCAGGACAGTGTTATCCACCGGCCCACTTTCTTCTGGACGCCATCCCCAGTTCCTTATGAACGGCCGGCCCGGGAAGAGCTGGTCATTTATGAGTTGCACGTCGGCACTTTCGCCGAAGATCCGGATAACGCCGTGGGCACTTTCCGCAGTCTGCAGGCGCGACTGCCTTACCTGCGCCGGCTGGGCATTAATGCCATCGAGCTCCTGCCGGTGGCGGAATTCGCCGGGGATCACTCCTGGGGATATAACCCCGCCCATCCCTTTGCCATCACCCGCACCTACGGGGGACAGAAGGCGTTCAAGGTGCTGGTGGAGGCGGCGCACGCCGAGGGCATCGCCGTCATCGTGGACGTGGTCTACAATCATTTCGGACCGCAAGACCTCGATCTGTGGCGTTTTGACGGCTGGCATGAAAATGGGAAGGGAGGAATCTACTTCTACAACGACTGGCGCTCAAAGACGCCCTGGGCCGATACGCGCCTCGATTATGGCCGGCCGGAAGTGCGGGCGTACGTGCAAGACAATGCATTTATGTGGCTGGAGACGTTTCGTGTGGACGGCCTGCGCTGGGATGCCACCTCCTACATCCGCAACGCTCATGGCCACGACGGGGACCCGGGTGCGGATATTGGCGAAGGGTGGCAGATGATGCAGGAGATCAACGAGGCGGTGCAGGCCCGTTTGCCGGATCGGATCATGATTGCCGAAGATATGCAGGAAAACGAGTGGCTGACGAAATCAACGGCGGACAGTGGTGCCGGTTTCGACGCCCAGTGGGATGCCAATTTCGTCCATACGGTGCGCCAGGCGATTATTACAGCGGAGGACGACGGCCGGGATCTGGACGCGGTGGCTGCCACCATCGGCTCCCGCTACGATGGGGATCCCTTTGACCGCGTAATCTTTACCGAATCGCATGATGAGGTAGCGAATGGCAAGGCGCGCGTGCCAGAGGAGATTGCGCCGGGGGACGGCGAGAGCTACTTCGCAAAAAAGCGGTCGGTATTGGGCGCGGCGCTGGTATTGACGGCGCCGGGCATCCCCATGCTTTTCCAGGGGCAGGAATTCCTGGCAGATGGGTGGTTTACCGACCAGGAGCCTCTGGATTGGCGCAGGTTGGGACGCCACCGGGGATTGTTCCTTCTTTACCAGAGGCTGATTGCTTTGCGGCGGAATGTGGAGGGGACGACCCGGGGGCTGCTCGGCCCGCACGTGAACGTCTTCCGTGTCGATAATGAGGAGAAAGTGCTCGCCTTTCACCGCTGGGACCAGGGAGGGCCTGGTGATGACGTGATCGTGATCGCCAACTTCGCCAACCGGCGGCAGGAAAGCTACACAGTTGGCTTCCCCCACGAGGGCGTGTGGCGCGTGCGTTTCAACAGCGACGAGCAGATTTATGATGCGTCCTTTGGGGACCACGGCAGTCTCGACGTGGTGGCGGCACCTGTGCCTGAAGAAACAGAGACAGGAGACGGCTTGAATTATTGGGGCAACGTAACAGTGGCCCCTTACTCGGCCCTGATCCTATCTCAGGATTGAAGGTCTTCTAGGGAGCGGGATAGGGCGTGGCTGACGTGAGCCCGGAAGGATAACCGGGGTATGGGGCAGGGCTGGCGGCCAGCACCGGCACCAGCGTTGGCTGCGCGAGCCGGGCCTCGCCATCCACGACGGCGATGATCCGGTCGTCGTTCAGGAACTGGATGCCCAGCATGTGGGTTTCGTCACTATCCATCTGTAAAATCTGTAGCGTCATCTCGCGGGTGACGGCCGGTTTGCTGCCGGCGGGAAGGGGGCGTACGGGCACCTCAGGTGCGGGTGTGGCGAACTCCTCTGCTGCCGGCACTGATTCGGGTGAGCTACTCCCATCCCTGAACAGATAGGGGCCGGCAAAGCGGATGCTGTATTCATTCTGTCGCACTTCTTCGACCCGGCCGTAATAGCGGCTGTCGTAATAAAGATCCTGGGGTTGTCCCTCGGTGGTGACCAATATCTGGTCTGTCTGGGCGCCGGGAGCAGACAGTGTAAGGGAGCGGGCAGCCGGTGACCGCGGCCCAAAGCGGAGGACGCCAACTTCCAGCCGATCGAAGTGGGCCAGGGGTACAATTTCAAGCGGCGACCGGCTTTCCCCACTTTCGCTTCGCAGGGCGAGATCGGCGTCATGGAGGAGGGAGGCACCGGCCGGGTAGAGAGAGTAGACCAGCGTCGTCGCACCTGGCGATAGCTCGATCGAGTGAAAGGCAAGGCTGGCGCCAACGTTTTTGATATGCGGATCTTCGACAAACTTCCAGGTAGTAAACGCGGGCCCCATTCGTTCGACTATGGTGGGAACGGTTCGCGTGCCTGGTGTCTCCTGAGCGGCGGCCGGCGATGCCGTGGTTGTTGCTGCACCGGAGGGGGTACAGGCAGAGATAGTGACCGAGATCAGGAGAAAGGCAAGGCGGATTGCGTTCTTCATTGTTCTAACTCTCGGAAGATAGTGGATATCGACGACGATACCAGTGACGATATTGAGCATGCCTGGATCCCGGGGCAGGGCAAGGCATCGTGAGGGTGGAGATCTTTCCGGCCCTTCATGGGACGGATTAGCGAAGCAAATTGAATACAGCCCAGCCGAGGATAATGACCACCACCATCAGGATCAGGCCAAGCGTCACCAGGAAGCGATCTTTTGCGCCTTCTATCTGGATGATGGGTTCGCCCCGGGCAAGCTGGACGATGGTGCCACTGCTGAGCAGGGCAAGCACGATCACGCTTAACGGGGAGATCCACCGGCGGGTCAGCCAGTCATGAGCGATGTTGGCGAACAAGGTCGCCCAGGTAAGAGCATATGCTACCCAGCCCACCTGAATCAGCCACTTCTTCTCTGTCATCATTCTATCCCCCTGTGCCAATGACAATCTATAGGTAATTCTAACATAAACCCCTTTTACAACGGAAGGACGTCTGCTAGAATAGAGGGCACAAACAGAAATAGGCTAAAGAGAACCCCGGTCAGACCCGGCCGGGGTTTTTGTGTGATAGGGTAAAGGGAAAATATGATTGCAGAGTTAACGGCGGCGCTGCCGGAGACAGCAGCGCGGACAGAGCGGGCGCTCAAGAAGCGCGACGAATTACGAAATATCGCCATTATCGCTCACGTAGACCACGGGAAGACGACGCTGGTCGACGGCCTGCTGCGCCAGGCCCAGGTCTTCCGGGCTAACCAGCAGGTAGCAGAGCGGGTGATGGACTCCAACGACCTGGAACGGGAGCGCGGGATCACCATTCTCTCTAAGAATACGGCGATCACCGTTTACGATCCGGAGACGGAGCAGAACGTGAAAATTAACATCGTGGACACTCCCGGCCACGCCGACTTTGGCGGCGAGGTGGAACGGGTGTTGAACATGGTAGACGGCGTGCTCCTGCTGGTAGACGCGGCCGAAGGGCCGATGCCCCAGACGCGTTTTGTCTTGAAAAAGGCGCTGGAACTGGGCCACCGGGCGGTGGTGGTCATCAATAAGGTGGACCGGCGGAACGCGGACGTGGACCGGGTCCTTAACGAGACCTTCGACCTTTTCATCGAACTGGGGGCAACGGACGAACAGGCCGATTTCCCTGTGGTCTATGCGGTGGCTACTGAAGGGCGGGCCGGATACTCGCCGGAACTTGGCCCTGATCTGCAGCCGCTCTTTGAAACGATCCTGGAGGAGGTGCCGGCGCCGGTGGTGGACATGGAGGCGCCGCTGCAGATGCTGGTAACCACGCTCGATTATAACAGCTACCGGGGTCTGACGGCGGTGGGGCGCATTTTTGCCGGCCGCATTGAGGCCGGACAGCCATTGGCCCGTGTTACCCTGGAGGGCGAGGTGGTGCTGGAGGAAGCGCCGTACCTCTACGTCCACCAGGGGCTGGAGCGGGTTGAGGTGGAAGCGGCCGCGGCGGGCGAGATTGTGGCCATTGCCGGGTTGGAAGAGATATTTATCGGCGAAACGCTGGCCGACCCGGAGGAACCACAGGCACTGCCGGCGATCACGGTTGAAGAGCCGACGGTGCGCATGACTTTTGGCGTCAACACTTCTCCCTTTGCCGGGCGCGAGGGGCGTTGGGGTACCTCGCGTAAGTTACGGGGGCGTCTGCTGGAAGAGTTGAAGCAAAACGTGGCCCTGCGCGTGGGGGAGACGGAGAGCGCAGACAGCTTTGTCGTCTCCGGCCGGGGCGAGCTGCACCTGGCAATCCTGATCGAGACGATGCGCCGTGAGGGTTACGAATTCCAGGTCTCGCGGCCGGAAGTGATCTTCCGCAAAGACGAAGAGGGCGAGACGCTAGAGCCGTACGAAGAGGTTGAGATCGAAGTGCCGCCGGAGGCGGTGGGCACAGTCGTCGAAATGTTGGGCCAGCGCCGGGGTGAGATGCAGAATATGCGGAATCTGTCGGACGAAACGACGGTGCTCACCTACATCGTACCTACACGTGGTCTGCTGGGCTTCCGCCACCAATTTCTGACGGCTACCAAGGGGGCCGGGGTAATGAGCACCATCTTCCACGGTTACCGGCCGCTGGCCGGGGAGATCGGCGGGCGTAACCAGGGCTCGCTGGTTGCCTGGGAAGCGGGGCAGACGACCACCTTTGGCCTGGAGAATGCGGAACAACGGGGCGTACTCTTCCTGGGGCCGGGTGAAGAAGTTTATACCGGGATGGTGGTAGGTGAACACCAGCGTCCCGGCGATCTGGATGTTAACGTCTGCAAGAAGAAACAACTCAACAACATGCGGAATGCGATCCGTGACATCGACGAGCGGCTGACGCCGCCGCGGCGGATGAGCCTGGATGAGTATATTGAGTACCTGGGGGGCGACGAATTGCTGGAGGTTACGCCGGAGAGCCTGCGGGTGCGCAAGCGGCTCCTGGACAAGCGGGAGCGGGAGAAAGAGGCGAAACGGCGCAATGATGCGCTGAGTAACGCTTAGAGGCGAAGGGGAGACATCCGCATGCTTCCCCTTTCGTTCAGTTTTCTACGCTGCCAGGAGTCGTACCCAGCACACTGGTCGTAAGATACTCTACCGCTGTTTCCAATTGGGTATCGACAAACTCTTCTCCCTCGGCCTGCTCTGGCAGGGGGACGACCTGGTCAGGGATCAGACCTTCCTCGTGCACCCACGTGCCATCAGGTGTGAGCCAGCGAGCGATGGTAAAGCGTACGCCGCCGCCATTACTGAGGCCGTGCCACTCCTGGACCGTTCCCTTGCCGAATGAGGCGACGCCGATGAGGGTGGCCCGCTCCCGGTCGCGCAAGGCGCCGGCAAGCACCTCTGATGCGCTGGCACTGCCCTCGTTGATCAGGACCACCATTGGAATTTCCTCGGCCAGCCCGGCATCGCTGGATTCATAGACTCGTTCCTGGCCGCTGCCAAAGCGCTCCACCAGGATGGTGCCTTCAGGGAGGAACTCATCGGCCACATCTACTGACGTGCTCAGGCCGCCGCCGGGATTGTTACGCAGGTCCAGGATGAGGCCCTCTGGATCCCGGGCCAGCAACTCTTCGAGTGTGTCCTGCAGTTCCTGGCCGGTGCGATTGCCAAAGCGGCTGAGGCGTACGTAGGCGACATTCTGTTCCAGCATTTCGCCGCTGACGCTGGGCACCTCGATCACGTCCCGGCGGACGTCTTTCTCAATCAACTCCCCGTCCCGTTCAATCACCAAATGGACGGTGGTCCCGGCCGGGCCGCGGATCAGTTCCGCCGCTTCCGTGAGGTCCATGTCGGTCAGCCCCACGCCGTCGGCCTCCCGCAAAATGTCGCCCGGTTCGATGCCGGCCTCTGCGGCCGGGGAACCTTCAAAGGGCGAAACGACGACAATATTCCCGTCCCGAAACTCGACGAGGACGCCAATCCCCTGGATCTCTCCTTCCATCGAATCGCGGGCCGCTTCTTCGGCGGCCGGTGCCAGGTAGCGGGTATGGGGGTCATCCAGCGTATTGAGCATCCCTTCGATAGCCCCCTCGGTCAACGTTTCCGGATTCAGAGGCTGGTCGTAGTACCGCTCGTTGACCAGGTTCCAGGTTTCCCAGAAGGGGGCGAAGGTGCTGCGTACCTCAGGCGGTACGGCCGGTGTGGTGATCCCCAACTGGACCAGGGGCCAGCCGGTGAGGCCCATCCAGTAGCCGATGGTAAGCAAGGCAAAGGTATAAAAGACGCCTAGGAGGGCAACGGAACTTTTCTTCATAAATGCTCCAGCAAATTCTCACATTTCTCGTCACAGCCGGCCGGTGTTCCACGCATTCGTGTACCCGGTGGCACCAGTATTGTATTGCCTTTTTGTTAGCGTTGTATAGACGTCGGCTAAGCACCGATTAAGCGTTGTTTGAGCGGATCGAGGCGTGTGCTAGAATGGCGGATGAGAATAGATTGGGGATTGGAGATTAGAGATTGGAGACTGGAGATGGGAAAAGAGGTCACCAGGTAATCTCAAATCTGTGATCTCCAGACAAAACTGTGCTAGATCTGGCCATCGTCATCGTCAACTACAATGTATCTGGACTACTCCGGCGCTGCCTGCAGACGGTATTTGCCAGCGAGGGAGATTTCACCTACGAGGTGTGCGTGGTTGATAACAACTCTGCCGACGATAGCGTTGAGATGGTCAGCTCTGAATTCCCTCAGGTGCACCTGATCGCAAACCGGGAGAATGTTGGCTATCCGGCCGCCAATAATCAGGGTTTGCAGGCATTGGGTCTATTGGGCAAGAACCCGCCGCGGTATGCACTTCTGCTGAATCCTGATACAGAAGTGCCTCCGGACGCATTTGCTTACTTCCTGGCATTCATGGATGAGAATCCCGATATCGGCGTGGCAGGACCGCGGCTGGTCCGGCCGGATGGTTCGCTGGACCTCGCCTGCCGGCGCGGCTTCGATTCGATGTCTGCCCTGTTTTACCGGATGGTCGGGCTCAGCCGGCTGTTTCCGCACTCGCCACGCTTCGCCCGCTACAACATGACCTACCTGGACGAACATAGCCAGGCGGAGGTAGACTCGGTGGTGGGCGCGTTTATGTGGGTACGCGGCGAGGCTATTGGCGAAGTCGGCCTCCTGGACGACCGTTTCTGGATGTATGGCGAGGATCTGGATTGGGCAAAACGAATCAAAGATGCGGGTTGGCGGATCGTCTATGAACCGGCTGTGACGGTTTTGCACGTCAAGCGCGCCTCCAGCCGCCAGAATCCCCGGGCGCAGTTAGAATTTTACCGGGCGATGTTGCTTTTTTATTATAAGCATTACCGGGCCACGACGACTTTCTGGTTGCACGGACTGATTTTGGCCGGTATTTTGTTTAAGGGTGGTCGCCCTCTATGGTCCGACGTGCTGGCCGGGCCGAGGATTTTGCAGCGGGAGCGATACGGCCTGAGCGAGCAGCCGCAGGCTGCAGCGGGTGGCTGATTTCCGGCCGGTTAACGCGGTTCAACAAGAAATATTTTTATGAAAACGCAGAAAATTCGTAATTTGTACGCCATCTCGCTGATGTTTCTGGACGCGGTGCTCATCGTGGCTGCGTTTGTTTTTGCCTACCGGTTGCGGGTGGCCGTGCCCTGGCCGGCAGAGGTGGAGAACCTGGCTCCGCTCAGCCAGCATTTTGGCCTGCTATTTGTGAAGGTCATTTCGGTGATCGTGGCCCTCATGTTTTACCGCCAATATTACATCCCGCGGGCCATATCCCGTGTCGATCAATTTTACTCGGTCTTTGCCAGTGTCTCGATCGGGACAATTTTGGCGATTGCCGTGTCGGCCTTTTTCTTCAAAGGGACACCGCTTGAGGTGGATTATCCCCGGGCGATGATGATTTACGCCTGGCTCCTGACTATCCTCTTTATCATGCTGGGGCGTATCTTCCACCAGCAATTACGCGAGCTATTGCGGGACCGGGGGATGGGTAAAGATCGATTGCTGGTAGTGGGAACGGGAGACGTGGCCCGCATTATTGTCCAGCGCATCTTGTGGTCGCCCCATCTCGGCTACGAACTGGTAGGTATCGTCAATAATCCTGGGGAGCGGCGATCGTTGCTGGGTGTCCCGATCCTTGGCCGGGTAGAGGACCTGCCCGATCTTATTGAACGACATGATGTCGACGAGGTAATCATTGCCATCCCGGAGAAAGGTCACCGGGAGGTGGTTCGCGTCATCTCCTATTGCGAACGCGGGCGCGTTTCGATCAAGGTTTTCCCTGACATCTTCCAGTTTGTGACTTCGGATGCGGGCATTGACGATCTGGGCGGATTGCCCTTGCTGACCGTGCGTAATTACGCGATGCGCGGCTATATGCTGATCACCAAGCGGCTATTGGATCTCGCCGGTGCCAGTTTCGGGCTGGTGGTCCTTTCTCCCTTGATGTTGCTGGTAGCAATTGCCATCAAGCTCGAATCGCCGGGTCCGGTCTTCTTTGTCCAGGAGCGGATGGGCCTGGATGGGAAACCATTTAAGATGATCAAGTTTCGCTCGATGCGTACCGACGCGGAAGCGCACGGGCCAGGCTGGACGGTGGACGACGATCCCCGGCAGACGCGATTGGGTAAATTCCTGCGCCGCATTGATATTGACGAATTACCGAACCTGATTAACGTCTTGCTTGGCGAGATGAGCCTGGTGGGCCCCCGGCCGGAGCAACCCTACTATGTCGAGGAGTTCCGCCGGACTGTTCCGCGCTACATGGAGCGACACCGGGAAAAGGCGGGTATGACCGGCTGGGCGCAGGTGAATGGCCTGCGAGGGGATACTTCCATCGTAGAACGAACGAAGTATGACCTGTGGTATACCGAAAACTGGTCTGTTTTGCTGGACATCAAGATCTTGATCCGGACAGCATGGCAGACGGTGAGCCGGAAAGCGAGAAACAGGCCAATGGCCGAGCAGATATTGGGGGAGGAGCCGCTGCTAAAGGAAATGGGAAATGGGCAGCAGGAAGTGGCCGAAGGTCCCGTGTCTGTGGCAGAGGAATGGGAGGAGGGAGAACAGTACCTGCCGGAGTGAGCATTGGCGCCCCTTCCGCCCGGGGGAGTGGCATTTTTTGCGGTTATTTGCAGATACAATTGTCCGGTAAGCGCACCACGTTTGCCTTTTTATGCCTCTGGTCTAACACCATTCTAATTTGACGGTGATCCGGCCCCATGTTATCATACGGAACAGGTGTGTTTAGCACTCGTTTGCATAGAGTGCTAAATACCTGGAACCCAGAGATCCAAGTAGTAATCGAACGCCTGCAGGACATATGTCTGAAAAACTCACCGAGCGACAGGAACATATTCTCGGCTTAATGGTTCGTCGCTATATCGAAACCGGCCAACCGGTGGGCTCAAAGACCCTGGTAGAACGGTTCAACCTCGATGTGAGTTCGGCTACGGTTCGCAACGAGCTGGCCCTGCTCGATGAGTACGGGTATTTACAGCAGTTGCATACCTCGGCCGGACGACTTCCCACCGAGGCGGGTTACCGCTACTTCGTGCGGCGCCTGCTCGGCGAATTTGAGTTGCCGGTACGCGAACAGCAGATGATTCGCCACCAGTTTCACCAGGCACGCCTGGACCTGGAACAGTGGATGCGATTGGCTGCAGCTATCCTTGCCCGGACTTCCCACGGGGCCAGTGTGGTTACCGCGCCGCGGCCGCGCCCTAACCGTTTCAAACACGTAGAGCTGATCTCAACGCAGGGCCGGCTTGTGTTGATGATCCTTGTGATGTACGGTGGCGACGTGAAGCAACAGATGTTGAGTCTGGCCGAACCCCTGGAGCAGGAACGGCTTAGCGGGGCCGCAGAGCGACTGAATACGTTGTTTGACGGCAAGACGGCCGATGAGATCACCGCTCGCCTGAGCCAGCTTGACGGAATGGAGCTGGAAGGGGAGGTCGGCCGGCTGGTCATCGATACGTTGCGCCTGGCAGATACGCGGCACCTCAGCAACGTGTACCGGGATGGGGTGGTAAATTTGCTGGAAAATGAAGGAACCCGGCAGGCGGTGCGCGTGTTAGAGGAGCGCACGTTATTGGCCGATGTGCTGGCCGAGGCGGTCGACCCGGGGAGCAGTGGTGTGCAGGTGATCATTGGCGGCGAGGGACGCTGGGCGGAGTTGAAGGATTGCACCATTATCGTTTCCCGCTATGGCGCGCGGGAAGATATGGCCGGCGAACTGGCAGTGCTAGGCCCCACCAGGATGCCCTACGGTCGCAACATCTCGGCCGTTCGCTACGTGGCCGATATTATGAGCAGTTTTGTCTACGATTACTACCTGGATCGATCTCACCTGGAGCTGGACGCGCCCGAAGAGGGATGAAGTTCAGTAGAACCGAAGATAGAAAGTGACGGAGGATATGTTGAACGGAAATAGCCAACAGGAGAAAGATGAGGTAGTGACCGCCGAGGAGCTGTTAGCGGAAGAAACGATGCCGGAAGCTGGAGATGGCGAAACTGTTACGCCAGACGACGCGCAGGTATCTGAAGCAGAAACGGTGGCGGAGGAGGGTCAGGCAAAAGAAGAGGAGGTGAGCCTGGAGGATAAGCTGGCCACTGCCGAGGCTCAGGCGGCAGAGTATCTGGACGGCTGGCAACGGGCACGGGCCGAATTTGCCAATGCCCGAAAACGGCTTGAGAAAAGCCGGATAGAGGCACGACGGAACGCCACGGTTGAGGTGATCGGCAGGTTGCTGCCGGTCCTGGACGATTTTGGCCGGGCCCTGGAGAATGTACCGGAAGCCATCGCCGAAGATGATTGGTTCGACGGGATAGCCCTTGTCCACCGCAAATTGACCGGGATCCTGGAAGAGGAGAATATCGAGCGGATCGAGGCGGTAGGTGCCCCTTTCGATCCGAATTTCCATGAAGCGGTCATGCAGGAAGAATCGGAAGAATATGAGAGTGGTGTAGTCATCAAGGAACTGCAGAGTGGTTACCGGTTGGAGGAGCGCGTGATCCGGCCGGCGATGGTCATTGTTGCCGCCTGATTTCCGCCCGGCCGGAAGGCGGTAGGGGACAAGGCTGCTGTAAGAAACCTTTAGTCAATAGAAGTCACAAGTTTTAGAAGGGAAGAGTGTAGCATGGCAAAGATAATTGGCATTGACCTGGGCACGACCAACTCAGTGGTCGCCGTGATGGAAGGTGGGGAACCGAGTGTGATCCCCAGCGCCGAAGGGGGGCGCCTGTTCCCCTCTATTGTCGCCGTCAACCCGCAGACGAAAGAAAGGATGGTTGGCCAGGTGGCTAAGCGCCAGGCAGTTGTCAATCCTCAAAATACAATTTCGTCCGTGAAACGCTTCATGGGACGCAAGTATGACGATCCGGAAGTAAAACGCGCACGGGAATACGTTTCCTACGACGTGCGGGAAGCTCCGAACGGCGATATCCGGGTCCTGATGAATGAACGCTCCTACTCTCCCCCCGAAGTATCGGCGATGATTTTGCAGAAGATTAAGGCAGACGCCGAAGCATATCTGGGCGAAGAAGTGACCCAGGCGGTGATTACGGTACCCGCATATTTTAACGATAACCAGCGGCAGGCAACGAAAGATGCGGGCAAGATTGCAGGTCTGGAGGTATTACGCATTGTCAACGAACCCACGGCTTCCGCATTGACGTATGGCCTGGGCAGTGATGAAGACGAGATTATCGCCGTGTATGACCTGGGTGGGGGAACCTTTGATATTTCGATCCTGGAAGTGGGCGATGGTGTGTTTGAAGTACGTTCCACGAATGGGGATACCTTTCTAGGGGGCGACGATTTCGACCAGCGGATCATTGATTGGATTGCCGAACAATTCAAGATGGCGGAAGGGATTGACCTGCGCCGGGACCGGCAGGCGCTGCAGCGTTTGCGCGAGGCGGCAGAGAAGGCGAAGATCGAACTTTCCACTACGTTAGAATCGGAGCTGAATTTACCCTATATCACGGCCGATAGCAGCGGGCCGAAGCATTTGAACATCAAGCTGACGCGGTCCAGGTTTGAGCAATTAACGGACGATCTGGTTGAGCGCTCCATCCAGCCAGTTAGACAGGCTCTGAAAGATGCCGGCCTCCGGCCCGGTGACGTCAGCGAGGTGGTGCTGGTGGGGGGAATGACGCGCATGCCGGCGATCCAGGAAGCAGTGGGCACTTTCTTTGGGAAGGCGCCGCACAAAGGGGTGAACCCTGACGAAGTCGTGGGGATTGGCGCGGCGATCCAGGCAGGCGTCCTTGGCGGCGATGTAAAGGACGTGTTGTTGCTGGATGTGACCCCGCTGACGCTGAGTATTGAAACGCTGGGGGGCGTGGCCACCCCTTTGATTGAACGGAACACGACGATTCCGACGCGTAAGAGCCAGATCTTTTCGACGGCTTCCGATAGCCAGACGCAGGTGGAGATACACGTCCTCCAGGGCGAGCGGCCGATGGCGGCGGACAACAAGAGTCTGGGTAAATTCATACTCGACGGCATTCCGCCGGCGCCGCGCGGGATTCCCCAGATCGAGGTCACCTTTGACATCGATGCCAACGGCATCCTTAACGTAACCGCCCAGGACAAGGCCACGGGCAGCGAGCAGGCAATGCAGATCATTCCTTCCAGTGGCCTGGCCGATGCTGAGATTGAGCGAATGGTGGAGGAAGCGGAAAAACACGCTGCCCAGGATAAGGAACAGCGGGCTGTGGTGGAAGCGCGCAATATTGCGGACAGCACCATCTACAATGCGGAAAAGTTCTTGCGGGAGAATGGGGAGACAGTGCCGGAAGCCAACCAGGAAGCCCTCCGGAACCAGATCGCCGCCGTGCGTACCGCTCTGGAAGAGGAAGAGGCGGACGGGATCCGCGAAGCCGCAAGCCAGCTACAGGAAGTAGTCCAGGAAGCAGGCGCGGCGATTTACCAGCAGCAGGCAAGTGGTGCCAACGGTAGTGGCGAGCCGGAGGAAAGCGGCGATGCAGATGAAGACGTGATCGAAGGTGAGTTCAGTAACACCTAGAAGATTGAGCAGAAGTAAGGTGTATCACGCGTTGCGCTTAGCGCAGCACGTTGTGCGCAGTTTGTAGAGTTGTTTATGGCAGGAAAACGAGATTATTATGAAGTTCTGGGCGTAGCCCGGACCGCGACGAAAGAGGATATCAAGAAGAGCTACCGACGCCTCGCGCGCCGCTACCATCCGGACGTTAGCAGTGAGGATGGGGCGGATGAGAAGTTCAAAGAGATCAGTGAAGCGTACGAGGTCCTCTCCGACGATCGCAAACGAGCCGCCTACGATCGCTTTGGTCACGCCGGGGTGCGTGGCGCTGCGGGTGCGGGTGCCGGGTACGAGAACTTTGGCTTTGGCGTGGCCGACATCTTTGAAGAGTTTTTCGGTGGTTTTGCCGGCTCTCGCCGGCGCCGCCAGGGGCCGCGTCGCGGTGCGGATCTGCGCTACAATCTGACGATTGAATTTGAAGAGGCGATCTTTGGGGCGGAAAAGGAAATTGAGATCCGCCGTCCGGAGATTTGTCCAGATTGTAAGGGTACCGGATCTGAAGCCGGTACCCAGCCTGAGCGTTGCCCCGACTGCGGGGGCAGCGGCGAGGTGCGGCGGGTCCAGCAATCGATCCTGGGCCAATTCGTCAATGTAACCACCTGCTCGCGCTGCCAAGGAACGGGCGAGATTGTTTCGACTCCCTGTCCTACCTGTAACGGGCGCAAGCAGGTGCAGCAGCAGCGAAAGCTGGTGGTGAAGATCCCGGCCGGTATTCGGAGCGAACAGCAGATCCGGTTAACGGGTGAAGGGGCTCCGGGGAGCCATGGTGGCCCTCCGGGCAATCTCTATGTGTTTGTCAACGTCAAACGGCATGAATTCTTCCAGCGGCGCGGCGAGGATATCTTGCTGAACCTGGAGATTAATGTGGCCCAGGCCGCGTTGGGGGATGAAGTGGTCGTGCCGACGGTAGAGGGGGATGCTACGCTCAAGATTCCGCCGGGCACGCAGTCCGGGACCGTATTCCGGTTGCGCGGCCGCGGGGTCCCCCATCTGAACGGCAGCGGTCGCGGCGACCAGATGGTAATGACCCAGGTGATGGTGCCGCAGAACCTTTCGGAGCGCCAGCGCGAGCTCTTTGAAGAGATGGCGGGAACGCTGGGCAAAGAAGTGATTCCGCAGCGGGAGAAGGGATTTCTCAACGACCTCAAAGACGCGCTGGGAGACGTTTTCAACCGCTAGGCGGTTGAGGAGAGGGTGTGAATGGCTCCCCGTTCGCCTATTGGTTGGAGGTAAGCGTCGTTACCGATGGCGAGGCTGCCGAGGCGGTGGCCGAAGCGCTGCGCCCGCTGGCCCACAATCAGAGCGTGGTCCTGGAACAGAAGGGGGATCAGGAAGATCTGGATCCGTACGCGCTGGAACCGGAAGTCACGGTCAAGATTTACCTCCCGGGGGATGCCGACTCAGCAGCGACGCGCCAACGTATTGAAGAGGTTGTCTACTACCTCGGACGGCTTTACCCGATTCCGGCGCCTGCGTTTCGTAAGCTGGAGGAGAAGGAGTGGGCCCATGCCTGGCGGGAGCATTACCGGTCGTTCCGGGTAGGGGAGCGGCTATGGATCGAGCCTAGCTGGCAGACGGCCGACGGTAGCGCAGACCGGAGGGCCGATGACATTGTGTTGACGCTGGATCCGGGGATGGCCTTTGGCACCGGCCTGCATCCGACAACCCAGATGTGTCTGCAGGCTATGGAGCAGCTGATCCGGCCGGGGATAGATGTGCTGGATGTGGGGACTGGATCTGGCATCCTGGCTGTGGCGGCTGCCCGGCTGGGAGCGACAAAGGTTCTGGGAGTGGATACGGACCAGCAGGCAGTGCGTGCTGCGCGAGAGAATGCCGGCCTGAACGGCGTCTCGGGGCAGATCACGATAAGAGAGGGGAGCCTGGAGACAGTGACCGCGCGCCCGTGGGAGCTGGTAGTGGTCAATATCCTGGCACCCGTCATCGTCCAGATGCTGGGCAACGCCTCGTTACTGGGTTATGTGGCAGGGGAAGGGCGGTTGCTCCTCAGTGGGATCATCGAGCCGCAATTGGCGGAGGTTACCGACGCTCTCGAAACGGCCGGGGGGCAAATTGTGGAGGAGTTAGCCGTGCGGGATTGGCGAGCCTTAATTGTGCGCCACAAAAAAACGTCGTAGCCAGAAGTTCCGGCCACGACGCCTTTCCCTAATCCCAATTGGTAGGGGTATATAAGGTCAAATTAGAGTGTATAAATCCTTGACTGAAACGTAGAAACTGTTACTTTTGCTTGTTGAACTGCTTCTTGTAACGGTAGGTAATACGGCCGCGATTGAGATCATACGGACTCATTTCCAGGCGAACACGATCCCCGAGCAGAATGCGAATGTAATAGCGGCGCATCTTGCCGGAAAGATAGGCCAGTACCTGGTGGCCATTGTCTAATTCTACAGTGAACTGGGTATTGGGCAGTGCTTCGATCACAGTCCCTTCTACTTCAATCTTATCTTCTTTCTTTGCCATGTGCCTCCTAACTTACAGGTAAACAAAACTTTTCCATCTTCCATTATAGTGGAAGAGAGTAAGAGCGCCATAAAAATCGGCAAAAAGAGAGCTATCTGAGACCAGATCCAGATAGCTCTCACAATTAATTAGCTATCAGACTGGCGACGTCTCGACCGGCGAACCGCTTTCTTCTTCTCAAGACGGCGGAGTTCGCTCTTGGAGACGTGCCAGCGCTTGTTGCGAACGATCGTCATCGTGCCGGCCTTCGTGACTTCTTTGCGAAAACGGCGCAGAAGGCTCTCATCTGACTCGTTCGGCATTCTTGTAACGCGTGGCATTAGCCATCACCTCCCTTTGGTGAGGATGTTCTGGTGAAGCGGCTCAAGCAGCCGATCCGGCTGCTTCTCCTGCTTCAGCCTCGCTGGCAATAACGGCTGCCGGGGGCTCCGGCGCTTCCGTTGTTGTTCCAGCGGGTTCGCTTTCAGCTTCAATACTCTCTGGCGCCTGTTTACTGGTCATCCACTCAATCTGTTCGGTGGGCGTGACCGCTTTCAGGCTGAGACCCATCCGCTGCCGGTCGGCGTCGATGCTGATAATGCGGAGCAGGTGGGTTTCGTTTTCTTTCAGAAACTCGGCGGGATTATCGACGTTACTCTGGGAGATCTGGGAGGTATGGAGTAATCCCTCTACGCCGGGTTCTACTTCAACAAATGCCCCGTAGTCGACGATGCGGATCACTCTACCTTCTACCAGTTGGCCAACGTAATAGTTATGGTCTACCAGGGTCCAGGGATTTGGCAAAAGCCGCTTGCGGCTAAGGCTGATCCGCTCTCGCTCGCGGTCGACCTTGAGGACGTAAACGTCTAACTCTTGGCCCATAGCGACCACATCCCGGGGATGGTTAACGCGCTGCCAGGCCAATTCGGAAACGTGAATCAGGCCGTCAGCACCTCCCAGGTCGACAAAGGCGCCAAAATCGCGCCAGCCGCTAATCTGGCCCTTGATGACGTCGCCCTCATTTAGCTGCTGCATGAGCTCCCGGCGACGCTTGTCTTGCCATTCACGTTCTGCCTCGCGATGAGATAGCACCAGCCGGCGGCGGCGGCGGTCGACTTCGATAATCTTCACGGGGATCGTTTTACCATGGGCCGCTGCCATCTCTTCCTGGCGTTGTTCATCACTCATCCCGGGATTCAGAAAGGTGAGATGGGAGGCAGGAATGAAACCCCGGACGCGGCCAAAAGGCACGAGCGCCCCCCCGCGATTGTGGTCGGCGATTTCCACCTCAAGCACTTCTCCGACTTCCATCAACTCCCGGGCGCGGATCCAATCTTCATTGAGCCGGGCCATATGCAGCGAGACGGTCAGGCTGTCTTCTTCGCTGCCGGTGATGTAGACGGGTATCTCGTCGTCTACGGCCAACTTCTCTCGTTCTTCGGGATCCAGTTTGTCGAGGTCAGAAGGCGGGACAATGCCGTCTCTCTTCAACCCCAGATCGACAATAATGCCCTGGGATGAAAGCGACACGATCACGGCCGGCCGGATATCCCCGACTTTCGGCCGCTCATAATCGTGTAAATCCAGGAGCATCTCCATCTCCTGGGCGAAATCCGTCTCTTCAGCCATCTGCTTCTCTTGTTCTGCCATACCTTATGTGACTCTCGCGGTTAAGAAAACAACAAAAAAACCCGGCCATCGGTGAAGGCGATGCAGCCGAGTAAAAACGAAGTTACCTGAGTTGTTGCCAGAAGTTGTCGCGCGGGACCACTGCTTCTTCAAGGCAAACGCCTACGATTTGCTACTAAAGGAAAGAAATCAGTCGATACCAACCCCTCCTCCAGTTATGAAGTTGTAAAGCAGAAGGAGTCTTTCCACCTGGTGCAGTGAATCTCTCCCGGAGCGTCACAAATATACCCCTCCTGTCGGAGATTATATAAATTCACTCTTCCTTTGTCAATTTGAATTTTGCCCTGTAGCGAATGCCAAACGTGTTTCGAGGACAGAGAGGGCATTCACCCAGTACGCCGGGGAGCTGGAGGGGCATAAAACAGTTCCTCTTCAGCCGGTCAATTCCAGCGCTTCCAGCACTTCTCCGGCAGCGTCCATTGGGTCAAGTTTCTTGCCGTGCTCCCAGGCGGCAGCGAAAGGCCCTTCTCCCAGCTTCTCCTTTAGTTCAACCCTTAACTGGGAGAAATCTAGCTTCAACTCCGGCGCTGCCCTGAAATTCGGCTGCGCCGCACCGCATGCAAGCAACTCTGTCGCCAGGGTGAGCTCACCCCGCTCGGCGATGAGTTTGGCCACGTAGGGGAGGTAGCTACCAAGATGGGAGAGCCCTGGGTCTGCCACCATAGCTGCGAAACAGTCGCTAAACAGTGGAGCAGCGTGCGCCGCATCATCCCGTGTGAGCAGCGCGATGCCGCGCACGGCGCAGGCCCTGGCCCACGCGAAGGAACGCTGCCTGGTAAAGGATAGCGCCTCCGCCGTCAGGACCATGCATTCCTCGTGCTTCCCCTGGCGTAGACGGTACCAGGCAAGAGCCCCGAGAAGCTGGCCCTTAACGTAGGTAATGTCGTGAGCGGTCGCCACGGCAAGCGCCTTCTCTAGCAGGGGCAGGGCTCCGGCAACGCCACCTTCACGTCTGGATAAGACACCGGCCAGGCTGCCCAGGCTGTGAGCGTACAGGGACCTGGCCCCAATTTGCCGTCGCAGGTTGCGCGCCTCCCGGTAGTAGCGTTCGACTACCTCGCTCTCCCCTTCCCAATTAGCGGTCACCGCTGCCAGATTGTGCAGAAGGCATCCGGTGATGTAGCGGTCGCCGGCCGATCGCGCTAATGCCAGGCCGTGCTGCCACGCCTCGAGGGTCTGCTGCCGCCGCTCGGCGCGAAAATGGGCCATCCCCTCGCGCCAGAGGGTCAGCGCGCCGTAGAATGGATCCTGCACTTGGTCGTAGTAGGTCCGTGCCCGGGCGAGAATGGGAATAGCCTCGTCTGGCTCGGCAGACAGCCCCAAGATCCATCCCCAGACCAGGCAGCAATTGGCTGCGGCAGCCGGGTCTGCCTGTTCTTCGGCAGCAGTCCGTAATACGGGAACGGCTGTGCGCGCCTCGTCCCTGCGGCCGATGACCAGTTCTAACATTCTGCGGGCCGCCAGCAGGTAGGCGTGAACGCGAGGTTGCTCTCGGGCGGCCGCGCTTGCCATCTGCAACAGTTCGATACCTTCATTATGGCGGCTGCGGAAAAGGCTGAAGAGACAGAGAGTCTGGCTCGCTTCCGGGAAATGGGCCCAGTGTCCCCGGGTGACAGCCCGGCGCCAGGCTGCGCGCACGTTGTCAATGTCAGCGTCGATAGCGTCAAGCGCTCCGAGTTGGTCCGGCCCCTTGAGATCGGGAAGCACGCGGGCCAACACCTTGAGGTAGTAGGCGCTATGAGCGTCGCGGGTCGCGCCGGTCTGTCCCGCGCCACGTAGTTTGTCGCCGGCGAAGTTGCGTAACAGCTCGTGCATGTGGAGCCGGCCGGCAGGGACGTCGTGTGCTAGGAGCGACCTGTCTACGAGAGCGGTCAGGGTGCGCAGCGAGGCGCCGGTAACCTCCTGGGCAGCCTCGACGTCGAATCCACCGCGGAAGAGCGACAGCTTCATCAGGGCGTCACGTCTCTCGTCGTCGAGGAGGAGCCAGGAGTGCTCAAAGCAAGCGCGCATGCTGCGGTGACGGTCGCGTTCGTCCAGAACAGGCGACTCGAGAAAATCGATGCTGTCGCGTATTTGGGACAATATCTGTTGCGGCGCAAGCACGCGCGACCAGGACGCCGCCAGCTCAATGGCCAGTGGTATGCCGGCGAGGTAACGACAGAGCCGTGATACGGAGGAAGCAGTCTGGGAGGAAAGTTCGAAACCGGGCTGTACCTGTTTGGCCCTGTCCATGAACAGCTTTACCGCGCCGTAGCGTTCCGGTTCCTCTCCCTCATCCTGTTCCGGATAGGCCAGACCCTGGAGCTCAATTACCTGTTCCTCCTTGAGATTCAGGCGTATCCGCGAGGTGACCAAAACCTTCAATCCTGGTGCGCAGTCGAGCAGTGCCGGAAGCAATTCACGCTCGGAGACGAGATGCTCGAAGTTGTCCAGCACCAGCAGCATCTCTTTCTTTTCCAAGTAGCGGAGAAGCTCTGAGCGCCGGTCGCCGTGGTTCTGGAACTGATAGTCCGCCGCCCGGGCGATGGCGCCTAGGAGCCTGTCTGGGGAATCAACGGCAGCCAAGGGCACGTGGCAGATGCCGTGTAAAAAGGCCGTCTCCTGCCTGCGGGCAACTGCCAGTGCCAGCCTGCTTTTGCCCACGCCGCCCGGTCCAAACAACGTCAGCAGACGGCAGGTGGGATCCGCCAGTCGCTCGACGATTTGGGCAATTTCCTGCTCGCGACCAATGAGGGCGCCCTGCACGTTGGGCAGCGGGCGGAAGCGGGTTTCCCGCGCCGCCAGGATTTTCTCATAGAGGCGCGCCGTCTGCGGAGAGGGATCGACACCAAGCTCGTCGGCAAGCGTCTGCCGGCAAGTCTCGAATTGGGCCAATGCCGCGGTATAGTTGCCGCTGCAGGCTAAGGTGTGCATCAATTGCCTGTGCGCCCTCTCCCGCCACGGCTCTAGTTTGAGCTGGCGGTGCGCGTACTTCTGCGCCATTTCGCTATCCCCCCGCAAACGGTGAAACTGGGCCAGTGTCGCCAGCGCAGCGAGCACGCGCAGGTGGTGCCACTCCCGCTTGTGCCGGACCCAGGCGTCGAATGGTTGGCTCCCGTCCGTCGTGAGTCCTGCCAGGAAGGGGCCTCCATACAATTCGACGGCCTGGGTCAGCCGCGCGTGACACGCCGGGCAGGGCCCGGTCCCGTCATCGTGTTCCCGTACTGCTTCCAGTTTCTGAGCCAGCACGTTGGCGTCCACCTGGGTGTCCACGTCCGGGTTGATACCGACGGTCTCTCGCGTGGCGCGTATGACCTCGGCATGGGGGTGCTGAACAGTCTGCCGCAGCCGGTGCAAGGTGACGCGAAAGTTATTGCGCGCCTTGTCCGGTGGGAGATCGGGCCAGAGAAGCGTGGCGAGCCGG
>Ga0207752_1000191_pt1 | contig 28529 bp, 25 predicted proteins | sample Pon2CUnioCityCA_6_FD_187272 | JGI IMG/M metagenome (GOLD analysis project Ga0207752, IMG submission 187272) | Marine sediment microbial community from Union City, CA, USA - Pond 2C Sediment 2 (SPAdes) | ecosystem: Environmental > Aquatic > Marine > Intertidal zone > Salt pond sediment ... | reverse complement strand
GCTCGTCGTTCGTTGCCCCGGGCCGTCACATGGTACACGGCCCCTTCATACTCGATCCGTTGCGGCCTGGCCATCGACGCATCCTACCACCACCCCACGTCTCAAGCAAGCCTTAATTTCTATTTTGAGGGCTGACCCTTTCCCTTGCCTGACCCTTTCCCTTGCCGAGTCCGCCATTGATGCCGCGGTCGAGAATGCCGTGGGCATTGCCGACGAGGCTACCCGGGCTCCCGGAGCAGAGTACGAGGCGATCGACGCGGCGAGAGCATGCTTTAACGGACGCGCCGCCGACATCTGCAGTCATGCACAGAGCGAGGGATGGCCAACATGCGCTGCGTGTCAAGGGTTGTAAAGATGACTGCCAAGTGATAGTATGGCAGTTTGGTTGACAATGAAGATACAGGCTATTGGGAGGTTGTCGACATGAGAAGGTATATTCGCTATGCAATGATGTGTGTCGCCGTGAGTTGTTTGTATTCTGACGCGCTGAGATCGACGGCGGCGGCAGCGAGGGAGGGCGAACTGACGAACATTATGTTAGCACCAGCTAAGATCCGGTTCTATGAGCTTCGTCTGCGCGAGAAGGGATACGACCCGGCCAACCTTGAATCGATCAAGGCGGCGGCGGCAGATCCCAAGTGGGCGAGTGCTCGCTGGAACGCCATTGGGCTGCTGGGCGCGCGAATGGGTAAGGAAGCTATGCCGATGTTCCGGCAGGCGTTGGATGACCCCCATCAAACGGTCCGCTGTTATGCGGCCACGCTCCTGGGCATATCCGGTGATAAGGGGGGCCTTGTCCGCATGCGGAGAGACTTGGCCGATTTGACACCTGTCAAGAGCGTCGCTGCGATTGACGAGGCGACGGACTTAAATGACAGGCAAAAGCGGGACGCCAAACGCCAGAGGATTCTACAACTGGATGATGCCCTTGCGGCCGCGGAGGTCCTGGCGGAATTGGGCGACCACAGCGGTTATGACCTGGCGCTCAAGGTTGTCAAGGGGGATGGGCACCCTGGTCAGCGCGATCGTGCGGTGGCGATTCTGTACTACATTAGCAGGACCGATTTGGCTGTGTTGCGCGCCGAGAATCTCGACCCGGATGGCGTCCTGCTGGCATTAGCCCAGACAGAACAAGCGCCAAGCGTCATTGCGGTGATCCACCGCTATGCCAACGTCTACCGGCGGCCCGAGGTAGGAATCAGAATCATGGAGACCCTGGCAAAATCCCCGCATGTCACGGAGAAGCAACGCGCGGATATAGAGAGAAGCTTGAAATACCGCAAGCAAGACCTCGAGAAGCCCAGACAACCGGACCCGACCCAGAAGAAGAAGTAGACAGAACAACGGTGAAGGCGATCAGCATCAGAGGGTAGCTCGTCGCGATGGGCGCATCTATGCCCTCGGATACAGATTGTATTCAGGCGTTCCGCACACTTAATCTTTGACTTATGTGGGAGGAAATATACCATGTCCATTCAGAGGCAAAGGGGTCAGGCTTTGGATTTAGGGGTTGACACGTGATAGCGGATGGCGCAATCTGTAATCATGCCGCGTAAGCCGAGAATTGAATATGCCGGAGCGGTCTACCACGTTCTGAATCGTGGGAACTACCGCAACGATCTGTTCGCAGTGGAGAACGCCGGCGCGTCGTTCGAAAAGACCCTCTTTGAGACCTGTTCCCGTTACGGTTGGCGCTTGCATGCGTACGTTCTCATGTCGAACCACTATCACCTGGCCGTGGAAACCCGCCAGGCGAACCTGGCGGTCGGCATGCAGTGGCTGCAGAGCACGTTCGCCAACCGCTTCAATCGAATCGTGCGCGATCGCGGCCATGTGTTTCAAGGACGCTACCAGGCCTTGCTCATCGAGCGCGGGGAATCGTTGCTGCGCGTGGTCAATTACATCCATCTGAATCCGGTTCGGGCGGGAATGGAGACGCTCGAGCGATTGCGAGACTATCGCCTGAGCAGCTTTCCGAAGTACTTCACGAGGAACCGGGCCTCGTGCCTTGATAACACGGAATGGTTGGCTCTCGCCGGAGAACTCAAGCCGACGCTTGCGGGCATGCGTTGTTATCATCGGTATCTGGCTTTCGCGGCAGAGGCCGATGCGAAAAGACGCTCCGAGCTGTACAGGCAACTGTGTCGGGGATGGTATATTGGCACGCGGGAAGGCAAGAGTACGCTGGTAAAGGAGGTGGCGAAGGGACAACATGTCACTACTCGGCCGAACGAACCGCGTGGCTTTGCCGAGGAACAGGGCGATTTATGCCTGCGGCGAGGTTTGTCGCGTCTTGGCAAGACCGAAAGGGACTTGACCCGCGACCGTAAGCTGGCACCGTGGAAGGTGGTGTTGGCAAGCTGGATCAAGCTGCAATGTGGCGTAAGTAATCGTTGGCTCAGCGAGCATATGGCCATGGGCAATATTTACAGCATCAGCAAGGCGGTGACCGCTGAGACCAGGAAAGACAACCGAAGAACAAGGCTGTGGAAAAGGTTGGGGACCCCTAAATCCAAAGCCTGACCCCTTTCCCTACCACGGCGCCATTGAGGAGCTGATATGCGACTTCTCGCCGTCACCGCAATTAGAGGCTCGGATTCCTCTTCTGAACGGCAGAGGCGCCCGGGGGCACCGGTAGGATCATGTCGCTCCGCTACAGGGATACCGAAGCATCGCCAAGGGTCGCGCGGCACCAAAAATCAGTGAAAATTTGCTTGCCTTTCTGTTTATGTGGGTGTATAGTACGGTTTAGGATATAGGGACAGCCGAGGTGCCTTGTACAGCGAGGCAGAGCACTGTTGATACTCGAACCGGCATATCGGCTTTGGGATGGCGGTTTGGGATGCGCGGACGGTGAGATAGGATTCTGCCCCGGTTTGTGGTCTGTCGGCGTGTCCGAGCGCATGTTGCGAGGCCATGCGTTATTCAACTGGATGGGAGAGGTGGATGTAGGAGGTGCTATGGCACGGCGAGAAAAACCAGATACGTTTCGGTCAGGGGAATTTCGTATAGCATGCGTGTGTGTCCTGCTTGCGCTCCTTGTCGTGGCAGGTGCGGTGCCCTTACGCGCGACGGAGGTCAGCCACCAGCAGGTAGTCTACGTGGATGTCGCCGCCAGTGGCAGGAACGACGGTTCCTGCTGGGCCAACGCATACCGATTTCTGCAGGACGCCTTAGCGGATGCGAACGATTCGGAGGCGCCCGTCGAAATCCGCGTCGCCCTGGGTGTCTACAGGCCCGACACGAGTTCGGCGTGTCCCGAGGGCACGGGCGATCAGACAGCGACCTTCTACCTGATCGATGACGTGGCGATCAAGGGAGGTTTTGCCGGGGTGGGTGCGACCGACCCGAATGCCAGGGACATCGCCCTGTATGAGACTATCCTCAGCGGCGACCTGGCGGGCGATGATGCTCCCGTGCTCGATCCATGCGACCTGCTGACGGAGCCGACGCGTGCCGAGAACAGCTACACCGTCGTAACGGGCGGAGCCTGCTCCCGCTCTGCCATACTTGACGGATTCACCATCACTTCCGGACAGGCGACGGGACTCCTGCCGTTTGCGGGCGGGGGACTGTCGCTATTCTCGTCGATTGATGGTGCGCCCTGCTGCCCTTCTATAAGGAATTGCACATTCACTGGCAACTCTTCTGACAGCGCCGGAGCAATTCGTGTTGTAGGTGCAAGCCCTGAACTGGTCAACTGCGAGATTCGACGGAATGCAGCCATAACGGGAGGTGCTATCGTCACGAAGTCGTCCCGAATCGGTACGTCCGAGCCATGCGAGTTTATCATCAGGCGGTGCATGCTTGAAGAGAACTACGCGAGCACAAATGGTGGTGCGATATACATTAGTGGTAATGCGCCATGTACAGTAGAGGACTGCACGTTCATCGAGAACTCCGCCAGGAGCGGTGGCGCCGTATATATCGCCCTCTCTAAAGAACCACCGAACATCGCAAACTGTCGTTTTATCCGCAACGCGGCCGCTGGGGCAGGCGGCGCTGTCTATTTCAAATGCGAAAACGGTTTTGACATGGCCTCCTGCACGCTCTTCGGCAACATGGCCCAGACTGGGAACGCTATCGCGTGCTTGGAGCTGCTCTTCGCAGCAGCACCTGCGCCGTCAGCGACCATCACAAACACGATCCTTTGGGATGGCGGCGAGGAGATTGGTATTGGTGAACACGTACAGATGAACGTCACATACAGCGACATCCAGAGTGGCTGGCCGGGTGAGGGGAATATCGATGTTGACCCCCTTTTCGCCGACCCCGACGACAGCGACCATCACCTGAAGTCCCAGACCGGCCGCTTGGACCCCGCCAGTATGACCTGGGTCCAGGACGATGTGACGAGCCACTGCATCGATGCGGGCGATCCAAATAGTCCTATCGGGCTGGAGCCCTTCCCAAATGGCGGTCGGGTCAACATGGGCGCGTACGGCGGGACCGCCGAGGCGAGCAAATCCTATTTCGGCGAACCGGTCTGCGAGACCATCATTGCGGGCGACATCAACGGGGACTGCAAAGTTGACCTCCGTGATCTGGCCATATTGACCAGCCACTGGCTTGAGGACAGAACCGGCAAATAGCTGCCTGTTTACACATAGACTGAGAGAATATCAAACACCAGGCCATTGGGCGGCAAGGGATTGTTCAAGGACGGATGGCAAGGATGCTGCAAATCTCGGGCGTCGTCGTCTTGGCTCTTGCATGCGCCATGTTCGGGCTATCAGTCCGCCCGTGGACCGAGTTGGGTCCAGAGATCCAGAGAATTCAAGATTCTCCCACTGCTGTCGAGACGTTCAGAGAGACGAACGACCGCGCGGCCGACCCTCTCTCCGAGAGTGCGCCAGTTGTTCTCCAGGCCGAGGCTTTTGCCGCCTATTTGGACCCACCGGAAGGCCCCGACAAGGCATCGGCCACAGTGCTGACAGCAAGCTCGGCACCGTCTGCACCGCCAATTCGGCCTGCGGCTCCTTCGGTGAAGTTCAGGTTGCATGGGACGAGCTATTATCCGAACCAGCCGGGCAGATCGATGGCGTTGATTGCCGAGGTCGGTTCCCCAGAGGGCAGCGAGCGATGGGTGAAGGAAGGGGCTCAGTTGGGGCATTTCGTCATTCACGAGATCCGCCGGGGCGCTATCGTCTACCGCGACGGCGAGAACCTGCGCGAGATGGCGGTGGAACGCAGCGCGAGCCCGCCCAGCCTCGTCCGGGACCTCCGCCCCGGCTCCCTTAAGGTCAGTGCCGCTATGGATGGCGGGAGCCCGATTCTGCCGGCTCCCTCCGGCCCCAACGGCGTCGAGACCACCGGCGGGAACTGAAAGGAATTGATCGCGCGCGGAGACGCAGAGGCGCTGAGTGCAGTAGGAACAGGAAATCAGACGAATATTCGTACCATCGGTGTCATTCGTGGTTGTCCTGCTCTTCTCTGCGTCTCCGCGCGAACTATTGTGATTCTGTGCGCGGGCAGGAGAAGACGTGGAGACTGTCATGGAGCGAGTACAACATTGCCACAGGAAGTGGTCGAGTTGGGTCGGACTGCTCATTTTGCCGATGGTCGCACAATCGCGGGACTCGTCTTCTGATTTGCCTGCGTGGGATCGGTGGATGACATGTCTGTCGGGGGCCGGTATAATGGCCCGCCACAGAGGGCTGAAATATGGTCGCAACGCCGGAACAGAAAGAGCAGATCATGCAAGACCTGGCTGATTGCCTGAGCCGGGAGAGGGAGGTCCGCAAGGTGGTCATCTTCGGCTCCTTTCTAACGAGCGCGGCCCCCAACGACCTGGACGTGGCGATCTTTCAAGACAGCGACGAGCCTTACCTGCCCCTGGCGCTGAAGTATCGGCGTCTGTTGAGGCGGATCGCGGACCAGATTCCCATCGACGTGATTCCGGTCCGGCCGAGCGCGGCCGAAGGCTCATTTCTGGCAGAGATCGAAAGGGGGCAGGTCGTCTATGAGCGATGAGGCCAAGGCCTGGCTGCGATACGCGAGAGAGAATTTGCAGGTCGCCGACATGGCGCTGCAGGCGGGCTTGCTGAATCCCTGCTTGCAGAACGCACAACAGACCGTCGAAAAAGCCCTTAAGGCGATACGGGTGCAACGGAACATGTCCATGAGGCGAACGCACAGTATTCGTGACCTAAGCCGCGATGTGGCGGCAGTCGGGCTCCAGACGGGTCTGACAGAGGAGGACTGCGAGCTGTTGGACTCCATCTACGTCAGTTCCAAATACCCTCTGGACTCCGTACTGCCTGATGCGCCACCTGATGTGGGCATCTGCCGGCGGTGTGTGGAGCTGGCAAGGCGGGTCCTGGCCGTGGCGGAGAATGTTGCATAGGGATGAAGAACCGGTTCGAACGACTCAGTTGCATTCTGCACTACATCGGTCATCTGCTCGAGGTCCTGGGCGTCGTTCTGCTATTGCCGTTGGCAATGGTGCTGGTGTACTGGGGTCGCTACGGCGACGGGTGGGCCACGGCGACGGCCTTTATCGTGCCCGGTGCGGCGTCGGTCCTGACGGGGCTCGTGCTGAGGCGGGTCTTTCGCTCGGAGTCGCTCGATACGATCAGCTCCATGCTGCTGTGCGTGGTCGGCTGGGTGGCCTGCTCGGCGTTTGGGGCGCTGCCGTTCATGATGATCCTGCGCTGCGGCTATCTCGACGCGTACTTCGAGGCCATGAGCGGGTTCACGACGACCGGCTTCACGATCTTCACCGGCCTGGACGGCATGCCACGGAGTCTCCTGTTTTGGCGCAACCTGATGCAGTGGTTCGGCGGGCTCGGCATCCTGTCGTTCTTCCTGATCGTTACGTTCCGGGCCAGCAGCGCGCACCACATCTTCGGGGCCGAGAGCAGCAAGATCTCCGCGACGCGGCCGGCCCCCGGCCTGTTCAACACGCTCAAGATCATCTGGGGCATCTACATCGGCTTCACCATCGCGGCCGTCGCGATTCTGGCCCTCGAGAAGATGCCGGTGTTCGATGCCATCTGTCACGGCCTGACGACGATCGCGACCGGCGGCTTCTCGCCGCATGATGCGAGCATCGACTTCTATCGGCAGACCGGCCACCCGAACTACCGGCTCATCGAATACACCCTGATCTTCCTGATGATGGTCGGCGGGATCAACTTCCTCGTCCATTACCGGATCCTGACGGGCGACTTCAAGGCCCTCTGGGATCACATCGAGATTCGCTATTGGTGGCGTCTGATCGCGCTGTTCACCGCCGTGGTCGCGGTCGACTGTCTCTGGAAGGTCGGCGTCTTCACGCGGGAAACCGCCCTTTCGTTCGGAGAGATCGAGCGGGCCTTCCGCTACAGTCTATTCCAGGTGATGGCCATGCTGACGACGACCGGCTTTTCCACAATGGACATCGGGGGCGAGTTCTTCGGGGCCACGTCCCGGCAGCTCTTTCTCGTGATGATGGTGATCGGCGGCTGCGTCGGCTCGACCTCCGGCGGCTTCAAGGTCCTGCGGATCGCCATGCTCAACCGGCTTATGCTCAACGAGCTGTTCAAGGCGAAAGTCTCGCCCAGGGCCTCGACAGGACTCGTGATAGACCGCAGAATGGTCCCGGACGCCGAGATCCATCGAGCGGCCGGTCTGTTCTTTGCGTGGCTCGCCCTGGTGATGATCGGGGGCGGCATCACGGCCCTGTTCTCCGGCCAGGGGGCGCTCGGGTCGCTGTCCGGGATGTTCTCGGCGGTGAGCAACATCGGTCCGTCGTACATCTCCGTACAAGGCATGATCGAACTGCCCACGGTCGTCAAGATCACGTACATGATCGGCATGTTGGCCGGCAGGTTGGAGATCCTGCCGGTGCTGCTGTTGTTCTCGCCGAGGGTATGGCGCTGATGGGCAAGAAGCACGAAATCCGAACCGGAAATAGCAAGGGCCTCTAACACAATGAAGGGTGTACAGACCAAGTTGTCACCCCCGCGCAGACGGGGGTCCAGAAAAGTCGCGACGCAGGTGGATTCCCGCCTTCGCGGGAATGACATGTCGCCGGGTTCGGATGCGACATCATAAGCTAGAATCCAGTTCTGCAGCAATCACAGGAGGCAGACAAGATGTATATCGTGGTGGCCGGGGGCGGCACGGTGGGCGGCAGAGTGGTCCGCAGCCTGCTCCAGAAGAAACACGACGTCGTATTGATCGACACGAACCGGGAGATCTGCAACAAGCTGTACGCCGAGACTGGGGTCGTCGCCGTTTGCGGCAGGGCCACCGACATCGACGTCCTGAAGGAGGCGGGTCTCAAGAAGGCGGATATCATGGTGATTGCCACGCCGTTCGATGCGGACAACCTGGCCAGTGCGATCCTGGCGCGGAGCCTGGAGGTGCCGCGGATCATCGTGCGGATGCGGGACCCGGACTACGAGGATGCCTACAAGGTCACCGGCGTGACGAAGGTCGTCCGTATGACGGACCTGATGGTGAATCAGATGATGATGGAGATCGAGAACCCGCGGATCCGGCCGATCACCGCCATCGGTGGAGGCCGGGCCAATATCTTCATGGTCGTCGTGCCCAAAGGCGCCCGGCTCGCCGGCAAGAGCATCCGGGAGATCGCCTCGATGGAGGCCTTTCCCGCCCAGTGCGTCTTCATCGCCGTCTATTCCGAGGAGCGGGGCCAGTTCAATATCCCCCGCGGCGAGCAGGTGATCCACGAAGGCGATGAGCTGTTCCTGATCGCCTCCGCCGAGAATATCAAGAAGGTGGACGAATTCGTCTCTTCGATCAAGGCCGAGTAGTCCGGGCGGTTCGTACGCCGCGCGGATTCCCGATCACCGAGAAGAGTGATTTTTTGAAGAAAAGTCCTGATGGCGCGTCTTTGGAGACAGAAGCTGAATTCGCAGCCCGATCCGAACGACGGGCCAGTTCAGGAGAAAACGGAATTGAGCGGTGTATGCCAGGAAGACATGATCGCCTTGTGCGACTCGCGCCGGAGTCCGCGGGAGGCCTTTGAAGCCATCGCCCGGCGGCACATGAAGGATGCCTACTTCATTGCCCTGGGCCTGGTCGGCAACCAGGAGGATGCATTGGAGCTCTCGCAAGAGGCCTTTTATCGGGCCTACAAGCACTACGACCAGCTCGTTTCCAAAGGCAAGTTTTTCCCCTGGTTTTACCAGATCCTTCGGAACCTGTGCTTCAGTCATTTGCGGAAGCGGCGAATCCGGCGGGCCGATTCGCTGGACGACGAGGATGCCGGCCGTCCTGAGCCCCAGATGCCCGATTCCTTCGATCCCGGGATGATCGCCGAGAGAAATGAAGCCAAAGATCGGGTCTGGAACGCGATCAGCCGGCTCGATGAGAAGCATCGGGAAGTAATTATCCTTCGGCATTTTCAGAATATGTCCTATGAGGAGATGTCCAAAGTGCTTTTTTGTAACAAGGGGACGGTGACAAGCCGTCTGTTCTACGCTCGCCAACGACTGAAAGAAATACTGGACCATCAGAGCGGTTCTCCCAGCGCGGAAACTGGTATGTGGGGGCGCCAGGAAGGAGGTCAGACACAATGACCTGCCAGGATCACAAAGATCTCATGATGGCTTATTTGGATGATGAGCTGAACCAAGAGCAACGACGAACCTTCGAGGAGCACTTAGCCTCGTGTCCCGACTGTACGCGGGAGTTGAAAGAGTTCCGCAAGCTCAAACAGATGACCGATTGCGTGGCCTTCGTCGAACCGGAGGACCGCATCTGGGACCAATACTGGAACAACGTCTACAACCGGGTCGAACGCTGCACCGGATGGGTGCTGTTCTCCGTGGCCGCGATTGCCCTGTTCGTCTACGGCGGCTTCAAGCTCATTGAGAGCGTCATCCAGGATCCCACCGTCGGGCTCCTGATGAAGATCGGCCTGCTTGCCCTGTTGGGCGGGCTGGTGATATTGTTTGTCTCCGTGTTGCGGGAGAGGGTATACTTCTGGACCAAAGACCGTTACAAAGACGTCAGGAGATAACGCCATGCTGCTGTCAACGACGGATACGATACCGGGAAAGAAGGTCGTCAAACATATTGGCTTGGTCCGCGGCAATACAATCCGGGCCCGGCACATCGGGAGAGACATCCTGGCGATCCTGCGCAACATCGTGGGTGGGGAGATCAGCGACTACACAAAGCTGATGGGCGAATCGCGTGAGCAGTCGATCGATCGGATGGTGGAGGAGGCGAAGAAGCTGGGGGCCAATGCGATCGTCGCGATTCGCTTCTCGACTTCCGAGGTTATGAACAGTGCCGCCGAGATTCTCGTGTACGGTACGGCGGTCGTGGTCGAATAGAAAGGAAATGCGATGGACTTTCTGAGAGATTTCGCCCAACCGGAAGTGATTTGGTTCCTCATCGGCCTGGTGCTTCTGTTTGCCGAGATGATGATCCCGGGCCTCATCATCGCGTTCTTCGCGTTCGGGGCGTGGGTCGTCGCGACGGTGAGCCTGTTCAGAGCGCTGAGTCTGAACGAGCAATTGGCCCTGTTCATCGCGAGCTCGGTCCTGTCGCTGGTGGTGGCCCGGAGCTGGCTCAGAGGCCTGTTCAGCGGATACGTCAGCTCGAGGCAGGAGCCGAATGAGAACCTGAATGATTTCGTCGGCCAGCGTGTGGTGGTCACTGAGACGATCACGCCGAAGCTGCCCGGCAAGGTGGAATTCCACGGGGCCTCCTGGCAAGCCGCGGCGGATGAAGAAATCGCCGAAGGCAGCGTCGTCGAGATCGAGGAAAAGGATAATCTTACGCTCAAGGTGAAACTCGTATAGGACGGACCCTGTGTGCCCAATGGAGTCACTGGAACCCAACAATCGCAGACAATACTTGCAGTGAGAGGAGAACTCCCATGTTAGCACAAACCATCATCAGCCCGCTGACCATCATCCTGATCGGCGTACTCATCTTTGCGTTCATCGTCTTTGTCCGGACGGTCCGCATCGTGCCGCAGAAACAGGCGTACATTATCGAGCGGCTTGGCAAGTACTCGACGACCCTCGAGGCGGGCTTCCACATCCTCATGCCGTTCGTGGACCGGGTCGCCTACAAGCACACGCTCAAGGAACAGGCCCTCGACGTGCCGCCGCAGCAGTGCATCACGAAGGACAATATCGCCGTGGAGGTCGACGGCATTCTGTACATGCAGGTCGTGGACGCCAAGAAGGCCTCCTACGGGATCGACAACTATCGATTCGCCTCCAGCCAGCTCGCGCAGACCACGATGCGAAGCGTCATGGGCAAGCTGGACCTGGACAAGACGTTCGAAGAGCGAGAGAAGATCAACACGGTCATCGTGGAAGCCGTCGATAAGGCGTCCGATCCGTGGGGCGTCAAGGTCACACGGTACGAGGTGAAGAACATCCTGCCGCCGCAGAGCATCAAGGACGCGATGGAAAAGCAGATGCGCGCCGAGCGGGAGAAGCGGGCGACCATCGCCGAGTCGGAAGGTGACCGGCAGGCGAAGATCAATCGCGCCGAGGGCGATCGCCAGGAAATGATCGCTCGCTCGGAGGGCGAGAAGCAGAAGCGGATCAACGAGGCCGAGGGCCGGGCCGTCGAGATTCAGAGGGTCGCCGAGGCGACGGGGGAAGGCATCCGTAAGATCGCCGCCGCCATCAGCGAGAAAGGCGGCGCCGACGCCGTCAACCTGCGGATTGCCCAGCAGTACCTCGACGAGTTCGGCAAGCTGGCCAAGACGAACAACACGATGATCATCCCGAGCGATCTCGCAGACATTGCCGGCGTGATCAAGACCGCCACCTCCGTCATCAAGCAGGCGCCGGTGTCCGCATCGTCCGCATAACCGACGCGGGACGCATGACAACATCCGGGTGACAGCGGCGACTATGCGTGCCGTTGTCACCCGGTTTGCTATTCGCGACGAATGCATCCCTGTTGCTGCGGGGGGACGAATCGTACGCCGGTTCAGAGCATGATGAGGCTGACGGCCATCACGAGCATGCCGAGGATGATGCCGCCGATGACGAGGTGGCCGTGCCCGTAGCGGTGGGCCATCGGCAGCAGTTCGTCGAGCGAGATATAGATCATCACCCCCGCGACAAAAGCCAGCGTGCCGGCTAACACGACCGGCGTCAGAAACGGCATCAGCACCAGAAAGCCGAGCAATGCGCCGACCGGCTCGGAGACGCCCGAAAGAAAGGAATAGAGGAACGCCTTATTCTTGTTCGAGGTGGCGTAATAGATGGGCACCGAGACCGCAATCCCCTCGGGGATGTTGTGAATGGCGATGGCGATGGCGATAAAGACGCCGAGGCGCAGATCGCTCAGGGCCGAGGCGAACGTAGCCAGCCCCTCCGGAAAGTTGTGGATCCCGATCGCCACAGCGGTCATGACGCCGGTCCGCATCAACTGCCGCTCTTCATGCGGCCCTCGCGGCTCATCCAGTCCCTCAAGATTATGCGGGTTCTCCGGCTCGGGCACCAGCAGATCGACGATCGCGATAAAGCCGATGCCAATGAAGAAGAACAATACCCCCAGCCACTCGCCCACCATCTTGACGGCGCCGGGCAGAAGCTCCATGAAGGAGACATAGATCATCACCCCCGCCGAGAGGCCCAGCGAGAATGAGAGATAGACGATCTTCGGCCGCCGGATGAAATACGCGATGGCGCTGCCGATTCCGGTGGACAGTCCCGCCACGAGCGTCAACGCCAAAGCAATCCCGACATTTCCCGACGATACAGCCATGCCCATTCCCACGCACCATCTGCGGTACGGTGCAGCTACCTACGGAGAGAATATACGGGCGGCACCCCGCTCCTGGCAAAACCTTTTTGCCCTCGGCCCCGATGGGGTGTACGGCAGATTTGTGGCAGGGCTTTTGCGTGTCATTGCGAGCCGGCCGGTGGCCGGCGCGGCAATCTCGACCCTCGAACGGTCAGAGCGATTCGCCAGGGCGAGGACACCGGCGCGAATTTCTGAATCCGGCGGTTGTGGCTGTCGCTGACGTAGACGTTACCATCTCTGTCCACGGCAATGCCCAACGGGACGTTGAACTGGCCCGGGGCTTCCCCGAACTCGCCCCACTTGGTCAGGAATCGGCCTTCGGCCGTGAACTTCTGAACGCGGTGGTTGTCGCTATCCGCGACAAACACGTTACCCTCTTTGTCGACTGCCACGGCGGCGGGAAAGTGGAACTCGCCGTCGCCGCTGCCTTCCTTGCCCCATTTGGCCAGGAATTTGCCGTCGGAGTCGAACTTCTGGATGCGGCTGTTCTGGCGGTCACACACATAGACATGGCCTGCCCCATCCACTGCAATCCCTTCCGGCATGTCGAACTGGCCGTCGGCCGTGCCCTTCTCACCCCAGCTCTTGATGTACCGGCCCTGCGCATCGAGCTTGTGAACGCAGTGTGTGTTCTGGTCCGTCACGTACACATTGCCCGAACCGTCTACTGCAATCTGGACCGGATACTTGAATCTTTCCTTTGCCGCCTCCGGTACTTCCCACATCGTGAGATATTGACCGTTCGGGTCGAACAGTTTGATCGAAGCGACACCCCATTCCCAATCGACATTTAAGCTGTTCACCGCGTAGACCTTGCCGGAGCCGTCAACGGCCACGCCCCCGAGGTAGCTGAAGCCGCCCCCTCGCGGCGCGGCGAGCTGGGCCTCTGCCACCCGCCTTCCCTCGGCTGAGAGTTTCTGGATTGACACGCCGACCCAGGACACGGCAAATATGTTCCCAGCCCGATCCACTGTGATCGGGCCGTTCGGATACTTGCCCTCTTGCCCCGTGTTCTCCGCCGTCCACCTTAGGACGAACCTGCCGTCGGGGTCGAACTTCCGGATCGAACCGCTTGTGGCGAGATATGTAGCGTTCGGATCGGCAGGACCTGTGACGTAGAGACAACCTGCCTGGTCAACGCTCACGCCCCAGGCAGGCCCAATTGCGTCCTTGGGGAACTCCTCTTGACCGTAGTCGCGGACCAGGTTTCCCTCAGGGTCATATTTCTCGACTCGATTCTCAAACGCATAGTAGCTGTTCCCGGCAGAATCAACCGCCACCACCCCTATACCGACCGCTACCACCCCTATATCTATATCGTTGGTCCCCATGGGCCTCGCTATCTTCCTGGTCCACTTCGCCAGGAAATTTCCCTCCGCATCGAATTTCTGCATACGATGGGTTTCGCCGGAGAGCTGGTCCCCGACCCATACGTTGCCCGAATGATCTACCGCGATGAAGAAGGGGTCGCTGAACTGACCGTCCCCTGTGCCTTTCGTTCCCCATTTGGCCAGGAACCTCCCATCGCTGGTGAATATCTGCACGCGATCAGTGTCTGCCACATACACGTTGTTCGACGGGCCGACCGCGACGGACGAAGAATCCTGGAACTGACCATCGCCCACGCCGCTACTTCCCCATCGGCCAATGAGTCTTCCCTGCGGATTGAACTTCTGCACCTCGTTGGCGTCGCCGCAGCCTGCGTAGACGTTACCCGATGCATCTGTGGCCAAAGAGGATGCCTCCGAGTCAGTCCAGCCTCCCCACCGGGAAACCAACTGGCCTTCGCCGGTAAACTTCTGAACAATGCCTCCGAGATTGAGTTCGCCGAGGGCAGCAACGATGACGTGGCCGGAGGGGGCGGTTGCTATGCTGTCCGGCTGCACGAATCGACTGTTTCCGGCACCCACGCGTCCCCACTCCGATATCATGTTGCCCGTATTATCGAGTTTTAGTATGGTATGCTTGCAGGCCACGTAGATGTTCGTGTGGGAGTCCAAAGCAATTCCGCGTCCGCGGCCTTTTGTCTCCCACCTGGCAAGGAAGTCTCCCTCCGACGTGAACTTCTGAACGTTTAATCTGTCGACGACATAGACGTCTCCCGACTTGTCGATAGCTATACTGTAAGGATAATAGAACTGGCCCTCTCGTGGGCCTCGCGTACCCCACTTCGTGAGGAACTTGCCGGAGGGGTCGAACTTCTGAACACGGTGGTTGCTCTGCTCGATGATATAGAAGTTGCCTTTGACATCGATAGCTATTGACATTGGTATCTGCAACTGCCTATCTCCGCTGCCGGCGTCCATCGACCACTGCGCGATGAACTCCCCGTCCGGAGAATACTTCTCAACCGCCGTACGCCGGACTCGACGCTCGTTCTTACTGTAATCGACAGCAAGCACAAAGATGTTGCCTTGGTCATCCTCAGCCACGTCTATCGACAGATCGGCTTTGTTAACGTCGGGCGCCGTCCTTTCGAATAACCCAATGAACTGCCCGTACGGAGTGAATTTCTGGATCCGACTGTGGGTAACTGGTCGGGCATTTTCGTCCACGACATAGACGGTTCCGGAACGGCCCACCTTCACGAAGCGAATGGTATCGAACTGGCCTTCTTCCTGGCCGGGGCTTCCCCATTGGGTGATAAACCGACCTTCGGAATCGAATTTCTTGATGAGATAATTGCCGCTGTCGCCGACATAGACGTTTCCCAACTGGTCTACGTCGATGCCAAACGGCTGGTAGAAGTGCCATCCCTGCGGCCTCTCCGGCCAGACTCTGACGACATGATATGCTTCCTCTGCCCGGACGGCGCTCGAGAACATTCCGAGCGCCACTGTCACCATGAGTAGTCTCATCGTACGCATTCTCATATCTCCCGTTTGCTCTTCGAGTCGGTGGATATTCAGAGGTTACCCTGCCGCTCCGTGCGGTCGTACATCTGGGCCGGAAAGGAGACCCTCTCCGGCCGCGAAGAGCGATTGACGCGCTCTTCCAACTCGGCCATGCGGAAGTAGAGCGCGGAAATCGCCTTCTGTTGTCGTTCCTCGGATTCGGCAAGCTTTGCCTGCTCGTGGATTGCCGCCACTTGTCGTTCCGCCGCTCCGAGCCTGGTCCGCAGGTCCTTTGCCGTTCTGCCCAGGGCGACGCACGCGATCGACAGCATGCCAATCACCAGGACGGCTGCCCAGCGGTAGGGTGGGTTCTTAACCCACGCGTCCATCCTGCGGCGAGATCGACCGGCCTTGACACCGTCGAGAACCGCCTCTCTTGCGGCAGGCGATATGCTCGGCGCTGGAGCAGCCGTCAGAGTCCGGCGGATGCCAATCAGATCCAGGCAGAAGGCGCGGCAAGCCGCACAGTCCTGAAGATGACCGGCCGCGAGCCGAAAGTCCTCGTCCCGCGCCTCGTTGTCCAAGAGTGCCACAATCCCCGCCTGGTATTCGTCACACGATCTCATTCATTCACCTCACGCTCATTCTTGTACTCGTGTCTCTATCGTCGCCTGTCACCGAGAAGCTCGTCCTTCAGCGGTTGCAGCAGCTCGCGGAGCCTCCGGACGGCCTGGACCTTCCGCGAACTGACGGTCCCCACCGGGCAGTCGAGAACCTCTGCGACCTGCTTGTACGACATTCCCTCCTGCTCGCTCAGCACGTAGACCAGCCGCTGGTTCTCCGGGAGTCGGGCCACCGCTTCATTCACAGCGGCCTGAAGCTCGCCGGCGAGCATACGCCCGTCTGCTCCGTTCCCGGAAGCGGACTCGCCGGGCACCCCGTTCGGGTAGTTCGCGGACGGCTGACGAGAGTCCATCCGGCGGTCTCGTTTCTGGCGCTCGTGGAGGAAGTGATTCTTAGCGATCTGAAACAGGTAGGTGGAGAACTTGCCGGCAGGCTCATATCGGGCGCGGGCCTTCCACAGTCGCAGGAAGGTCTCCTGGGTCCCGTCTTCCGCCTCCTGCCTGTTCGCGGAGAGCCGCCAGAAGAAGGCGAAGATCCGCTGTTCGTACCGCCGGAACAGCTCATCGAAGGCAGAAATGTCCTGTTTCCGCACCAACCCCATCAGTTCCTCGTCTGTGTAAGTATCCATATAGGAAAACACACCCCTGTATTCCGCACGGCCGTCTGCCAAGGTATAACCCCGCCGAACCCGGAAAACTCGGCCATTTTCCATATTTCCGGGCAGATTAACCCTGCGACGGCATTTCAGGGCCTGCAAACCGGGACGCGAGACAGACCGACCCGTCAGGATCGGGGCCTGCACCTGCCAGCGTGGCAGAGCCGTGGCGGCGGCCTGCAATTTTGCCAGATGGGCCGGCCGGTGCGCCAGTTCTCTAAGTATCGATATAAAAGAGAGTTGCGGACGGGGCGGAGGAGTCGGCGCCTCTGGCACGGCATTTGCTCCGAAGGGGTCCAACGGTATCCGTATGGTTGCTCAATGGTCACAACTTGATGAGGTGAACGTGCTGGCCAGTGCGGCGAACTGGGCTTGGCCGGACGCGGTGCGCGATCTGTTCAGGCCGCGAGGCGTAAACCTCCTGATGGCCCAGAATGCCGGCGATTTCGTGGATATCATCGCGATCCGACGGATCCATACGGCGATCGTGGATGTGGACGCGGAATGGCCCAGCGGCCTGGCCACCGTCAAGATCATCCGCATGGACTACCCGCTCGTGCCGTGTATCTTGCTGACCAGCAAGGCCGATCAAGACATCCTGCGGAAGGCCTTGCAGCTTGAGGTCTTCGGCGTCATCGGCAAGCCGGTGAAGATGGACGTGCTGAGAGAACTGCTCAACAGGCTCTTCGTCAAGAAGTACAACAGCGACTTGTTCGCCACGTAGCCGCCCCGGGCGACGGACGCAAGAACCGGAGAATGAACGACTTGGGATAGAATCGTTGTCGTGTGTGCGACGTTGGAACAATGGACTATAGGATCGAAGTCAGACCCATGAAATCGTATGGAAAGGAGCAAACAGAGATGAAGATTCGACCATTGGCAGATAAGGTGCTCGTGGAGCGCGTGGAGGCGGAGTCGAAGACCGCCGGCGGCATCGTCCTGCCGGATACCGCGAAGGAAAAGCCGCAGAGAGGCAAGATCGTCGCCGTGGGAGAGGGCAAGCTGCTTGAAGACGGCACCCGCAGGCCGGTCCAGGTGAAAAAGGGCGATCTCGTGCTCTTCACGAGCTACGCCGGCATGGACATCAAGATCGAAAGCAAAGAGTACCTGATTATGGATGAATCGGACATCATGGCGGTCATCGAGAAGTGATGCGGCAGGTTCTCTCCGAGGGAAAGGGTAAGGAAAACGAATCGATAGACTGGAAGGAGTAAGGAAAACATGGCTGCGAAAAAGATAGCATTTGGAACCGAGGCACGCTCGGCGATCCGGGACGGCGTGAAGAAGCTGGCGAACGCCGTCAAGGTCACGCTGGGACCGGCCGGCCGGGTCGTCATTCTTGAGAAGTCGTTCGGGTCACCCACGGTGACGAAGGACGGCGTGACCGTCGCAAAGGAAATCGAACTGGAAGACGCCTACGAGAACATGGGCGCTCAGATGGTCAAGGAAGTAGCGTCGAAGACCTCGACGGTGGCCGGCGACGGAACCACGACGGCGACCATTCTCGCCGAGAGCATCTTCGAGGAAGGTCTGAAGAATATCACCGCCGGCGCCAACGCGATGCAGGTCAAGCGCGGGGTGGACATGGCGGTCGAGGCGATCGTCGAAGAGCTGCACAAGATGAGTACGCCGGTCCAGTCGAGCAAGCAGATCGAGCAGGTGGCCGTCTGCTCGGCGAACCAGGACATGGAGATCGGCAAGAGGCTGGCCGAGGCGATGGACAAGGTCGGCAAAGACGGCGTCATCACCGTCGAGGAGGGCCAGTCGCTCGAAACCACGGTCGAGCTGCTCGAAGGAATGCAGTTCGACAAGGGATATCTGAGCCCGCATTTCGTCAATAACCTTGAGAACATGTCGGTCGCACTCGATAAGCCGTACGTTCTCATCCACGAGAAGAAGATCAGCTCCGTCAAATCGCTGGTCCCGCTGCTGGAGAAGGTGGCGAAGCAGGGCAAGCCGCTGCTGATCATCGCCGAGGACGTCGAGGGCGAGGCCCTGGCCACGCTGGTGGTCAACAAGCTTCGCGGCGTGCTCCAGGTCGCGGCGGTCAAGGCCCCCGGCTTTGGCGACCGACGCAAGGCCCTGCTCAGTGACATCGCCGTGCTGACGGGCGCCGAGCCGATCTTCGAGGATCTCGGATTGGATCTGGAGAACATTGAGCTGCGGCAGCTCGGTCGGGCCAAGCAGATCACCATCGACAAGGACGCCACCACGATCATCGAAGGCGGCGGCAGCACCGACGCGATCAAAGGCCGCATCGAGCAGATCAAGGCCGAGATCGACCGGTCCACCAGCGACTACGATATCGAGAAGCTCCAGGAGCGCCTGGCCAAACTCGCCGGCGGCGTCGCCCAGATCAACGTCGGGGCGGCCACCGAGGCCGAGATGAAAGAGAAGAAGGCCCGCGTGGAAGACGCGCTGCACGCCTGCCGGGCCGCCGTGGAAGAGGGCATCCTGCCCGGCGGTGGTGTCGCGATGCTCCGCGTGCTGCCCGCTCTCGACAAGGTCAAGGGCAAAGGCGATGAGCCAATCGGCGTCGACATCGTGCGCCGCGCGGTTCTCGCCCCCATCAAGCAGATCGCTCAGAACGCCGGCCTTGATGGATCGATCGTCGCGCAGAAGGTCATCGAGAGCAAAGAAAAGAACTTCGGATACGACGCACTCCGCAAGGAGTACGGCGACATGATCAAGTTCGGCGTCATCGTCCCGACCAAGGTCGAGCGGACCGCTCTGCAAAACGGGGCCTCCATCGCCTCGCTGCTGCTGACCACGGACGCCGTCGTCAGCGAGATCCCCGAGAAGAAGGAAAAGGCCCCCGCCATGCCTCCGGGCGGCGGAATGTACTGACAGATCGATCGCGAGCGGGTCCCGAACGAACGGGGCCCGCTTGTTTTTCGTAGAGACCTTATCCGGGAGTGCTACGAAATGGTTCTTCGCTTCTACACAAATCGTCTGTCGGAGGCGTCACGCACGGTGGCGGCGGGCATCATGATCGTCGGCCTGCTGCTGATGGGCTTCGGCGTCATCATCCTGGCCCTGCCCGAGTTCTTCGCCTACTTAGCCGCGATCGTCTTTTTCATCGCCGGCGTCGGCTGCGGCGTCACCGCCGTCAAGATCTTCTGGGCCCAGAGCCGGTTCGACAGAATGGCCTCCGACGATCCCCAAGGCTACCGAAAGAACGTCCGCATCCACACCGAACACCACGACGATTTCCGATCGTGACTACTTCACCCTGACGACATCGGATGCCGCGAAGCTGACGTCTTCCTCATCAGCGAACTTCCAGGTCAAGGTCAGGGTCGCCTCGCCGGGTTCCAGGTGGAGATCGGCCACGGCGAACTTGGCCGTGACGTGCCCAAGGGCATCTTGGCACACGTCGGCCGGCGCAGCACCATTGAGGTCGAGCGAGGCCCAATCAACATCCGCGGCGGGAATGTTCGTGTGGACCGAGATGATATCGACCTTGGCTAAGACGATGGTGCTGGGCGACACCATGATGGCGGGGGACTCGTCACCCACCCCATTGTTCGCCCAAACCAGGCCGATAGCAGAGCCAAGAACCAGGAACACGACGGCCAGTTTCACCGGAAGCTTCATTGCCGATCTCCTTGCTCACAAGAACGATCTACCCTTCCTCACACGACGTCGCCCCGGCGTCACAACCAGACAACGTTGCCGCTGCCGCACCATACCCCCTGCGCACGATTCATCGCATAGAGATTATACCATACATGTCACTCGATCGTTGAGAAAAGAAACCATTCTTTTCAAAAAGGCTCTCGACAGATTGATGTCATATCATTCCCACAGTGACAGTAGGGCTAACTCGATGACTGTGGGACAGCATGGCGAATGTCACCCATCCCCCACCGCGGCCTGCGGCCACAGCCGGACCGCTGTCAGACACGGATTCCCACGGTTCGGAAGAGGCAATTGACACAAGGCAGCCAGGGCAGGTAATGCCTGCTATGGGAGACGAATAGTCAGTGTTTAAGACGCGACCGCATAAGCTCCCAGCTAACCTTACAGGCGTACCGGGCGATGGTGTGGACTGGGAGTATCTTGGAAAGATGCGTTGCGCACCCCGATGTGAAGGGCACTATCTATATGACGAGAGTTCTCTCGATGGCTGGCTGCAGCCGGCGAGGCCAAGGCCTCTTGGGCCGAGGCGGTGAGTGCGGCCTGCGGTGCCAGGAGGACGCTCGGGCCTAACCACACCGACCTCGGCCTCTTCCCATGGGCTTTGCCAAATGTTCAGACGCACCAGAAGGTCATGGATTGTTCGAGGTGAATAGATATGGCAGAGACACTGGACAAGGAAAGAGCCGCCATGGTCGCCGAGCTCCTCAGGCGAATCGACAGGGGTGACGATATAAGGCGGGTGGCGAAAGACGTGAGCCGAATTGCCGAGAGCGTCAATCCTGCGGAACTGGCGGCGGCGGAGCACAGCCTGCTCGATGAGGGCTATGCACCCACCATAGTCAACCATCTCTCAGTCGCCTTCTTGTTCATGCGAAGATATGAGGAGATATGCCGCCCGAAGGATCTGTCGCAGGACGGCCATATCCTGCAAAAAGTAACTGCCGAACACGCGGTGTTCCGCTGCCTGGCGGCCGAACTGAGCGAGGTCACGGGGGACCTGCGAGCTGCGGAGTACCTATCCGACACGGCTGCGGAGTACCGCCGGCTTCTGCATGTCATCGCCCACCTGAATGCCATGAAGGAGCACTTCGAACGTGAAGACGATGTGATCCTGCCGTACCTGAGGAGGATTGGGTGGGCCAACCTGTGCGTCGTGGCCGAGACCGATCACGCGCGACTCAGGGCCCTGATTGACAGTCTGACGTCTCTGGCGACACAGATGCAGGCGGTAAATCCGGAGGATTTCCAAACGGCACTGGTGGGCTACGTCGGGAGATTCTGCTCGTGCTTGTCGGAGCACCTTTCGTATGAGGATGGCTTGTTGTGGCCCATTGCCCTGGTATTGATCGACGAACCCGCCGTCTGGCGAACCATGAAGATCGTCTGTGAGGAGATCGGCTACTGCGGGGTCCACGTGCCCTGACCATCATTCCCACCCTGATCTGCGAGACGAGGGCAAAGGATCGCAAGGGCTCAAACGCCGGGCGCCGGAGTCCTGGGGAGAGGAAGCTGCGAAATCGCGGCATCCCGCTTATCGCTTCTCACCTATCACGTATCACTGTTCTGCCGCAGCCACACTGCTGTCGGACACGACCACATGCTTGTCATCTCGGATGTGCCTTCGACCGCCGAGCAGTCGCCTAAGGTACGGAGACTTCCCCGACGGTTATGTCGAGCTTCCGCGTTTCGAGACCATCAATGAGCTCAAGCAAGAGGGCCTTGTACTTCTCATCGATTGCCTGTTGGCTGATGAAGTGTCGCGTACCCCGATAACTCCATCCTAAGTCGTACTCGTCAGCAACGCTCTGGTGATACTCGACGAATCCCGGCAGCTCTTTCTCGGCGTCCTCATATCGTTGCTGCATTACAAGGGAAGAGATCACAATGAACCGCATGGCCAGTTGAATATAGGGAGGCAGGGCGTGTGAATCACTCGACTCCACAAGTTCCGAGGCCCGATGATAGGCGTCTGTGAATCTGCGAGAGGTCAGGCACGCCTCGGCAAAGTTCGCCTGAGAGTTCGGATCAGCAGGCGCCAGTTTGAGTGTCATATCATACTGCCGATAAGCGGTCTCAAAGTCAAATAGGTGCTCGTGATAGATCTGTCCGGAGAGGGGCAGCATCATTGCGTTGTTTGGATCAATGCGAAGACCCTGATCGAGCATGCTTGTCGCCGCCGCAAAGGCCGCTCTTGCCTCCTGAACCCTGCCCTCCTGGTCAGATCTGGTGCCTCTCAGCGCCATCTTCTGCGCGCGTGCACTGCACAGGGAAACTGCTTCTTCTACCCTGCCCTCCTGGACAAGCTCCTGCCCTCTCTCTCGCGCATTCTCGGCCGCCAGGCCGTACGCTTTTGCCTCCGGATTGATGGCCAAGTTAGGGTCCAGCTCGCGCGCTTTGCGAAAGGCGTCGATCGCCATTTCGACCTGGTCATATCTAATGTACCGTTCACCCTTCTCCACCAAGCCTCGGGCCGCTTCCGCCCCCAGATCGATGGACAAGTTGGGATCCAGATCCCTCGCTCTGCGGAAGGCCGAAATGGCCGATTCCATCTCCTCGTACCTGGCATAGAAACGACCTCTCTGAATCATGGCCTGCGCTCCCAGGCGGCGCGCTTCTGCCTCCGGATTAATGACCCAATTGGGGTCCAACTCAAGTGCTCCGCGGAACGCGGCAGCGGCCTCTTCGACCCTACCCACCTCCGCAAGCGACTCACCTCTCTCCTTCATGCTGGCAAACGCCAAGTCGCGCGCACGTGCCTTTGGATCGATGTCCAAGTTGGGATCCAGTCTGCGCGCCTCCCGGAAGGCCTCGACGGCCTCTTCGACCTTGGCCTGTTTAGCAAGCCACTCCCCCCTTTCTCGCTCGCCCCGCGCCGCCCAGCGGTCTGTTTCTTCTTGTGGCTTGATATCCAGGTCAGGGGCCAAGTCGCATGCTCTGCGGAGGATTTCAACAGCATCATCAATCTGGCCCCGCCGGGCCAACTCGCGCCCTGCCCTGACGACACTCGGGTGAACAGGCAGGCCCTCAAAGGTCTTCCTGTAGTCCTCGTTTGGGAAGAATTTGGACCACTCCTCATACGTCAAATTGCGCGTCAGTCGGTGGCCGGCTTCTATGATCAAATCCGGCCCTCGCCTCAACAAGCTCACACGGGCAGTGCCGTCGTCTCCCCCGGTCGCCAGGCGCACGCCGCCCGGGCCAAAGGCGACAGACAGCACCCAATCCTCGTGTCCTATCTGTGCGATTTCCTCACCCTTGGCCCAATCCCACACGCGGGCCGTATTGTCGTCTCCGCCCGTCACCAAATACGTGCCGCTCGGATCGAAGGCCACGGACCGCACCCAATCTTCGTGGCTCATTCTTGCGACTTCTTCACCCCCGGCCCAGTCCCACACCCGGGCCATATTGTCATCACCCCCCGTCGCCAAGTGCCGGCTGTCGGGGCTGAAGGCCACGGATAGCACTTCGCCGTCGTGCTTCAGTCGCCGAACCTCTTGACCGGCAGTCACGCTCCACACACGGGCAGTGCCGTCGTCTCCCCCAGTCGCCAGGTGCGCGCCGTCCGGGCCAAAGGCGATAGACAGCACCCAACCCTCGTGCCGCATCTGCGCGACTTCCTCACCCTTGGCCCAATCCCACACGCGGGCCGTGTTGTCTTCTCCGCCGGTCGCCAAATACATGCCATTCGGATCGAAGGCCACGGACCGTACACAATCTTCGTGGCGCATTCGTGCGACTTCTTCACCCCCGGCCCAGTCCCACACACGGGCCGTGTTGTCATCAGCCCCGGTCGCCAAATACTTGCCCTCCGGGCCAAAGGCCACTGAGAATACTTCGGCGTTGTGCTTCAGCCGCTGAACCTCTTCACCGTCATTCACATTCCACACGCGGGCCGTGCCGTCGTCTCCCCCAACCCCAATCGCCAAGTGCGCACCGTTCGGGCTGAATGCCACAGAGGACACGCTGCCCTCGTGCTTCATGGGTTCGAAGTCTCCGGAGGCTACTGACCATACCCTTGCCGTATTGTCGCAACTCGCCGTTGCCAGAAGCACTCCGTTTGGGTCGAACGCGATGGAGACGATCTCGCCTTCATGGGAAACACGCATGGGCTGGCTCGCGGACCCCATCAAAGGCCATATCTCCGCCGTGTTGGGGTCACTTACAGTGGCAAGGTGCTTCCCGGTCGGGCTGAAAGCCACAGAAGATACGGACCCTTTATATCGTAAAATTCCAGCTTCCCGATTCTCTGCCCAGTTCCACAGCCGGGTTGTGCCGGTGACGTTTTCATCGTGCTCCAACTCGGACGGCCGGGTGAAAGGAGTACCCGTACCCGAGGCAAGCAACATACCGTCCGGACTGAAGACTAGAGATAGTACTGAATCCTGGTACTGCGTCTCTACTACTTGCTCCTTCTCCTTCCAGTTCCACACCCGGACCGTGTTGTCGTCTCCCCCTGTCGCCAGGTACACGCCGTCCGGGCTGAAGGCCACGGACCTTACCCAATCCTCGTGTTGCATTTGTGCGACTTCCTCACCCCCGGCCCAATCCCACACGCAGGCCGTATTATCATCACTTCCGGTCGCCAAATGCACGCCGTTTGGATCGAAGGCCACGGACCGAACCCAATCTTTGTGGCTCATCTTTGCGACTTCCTTACCCTCGGCCCAGTCCGACACGCGGGCCGTGTTGTCTTCTCCGCCGGTGGCCAAATACTTACCATCCGGGCTAAAGGCCACGGATAACACTTCGCCCTCATACTTCAGTCGCCGGATTTCTTGGCCATCAGTCACATTCCAGACGCGAGCCGTGCCATCCTGGCTGCCCGTCGCCAAGTGCCTACCGTCCGAGCTGAAGGCCGCGGTATTTACCCCACTCTCGTGCTTCAGGCACTGTACCCGACGGGGGAGCAAGGATAGACCATCCCGCAGAGCGCGCTCGGCTTCCGTCGAGGGGAAAACTCGCAGAGATTCCACAGCCAGAAGAACACCCTGCGCTACAGCCCTCTCGTTCATTGCCAACTGGGCCCGCGCGGCCAACTGACCCGCATGAGCAATCTGGCGCTGCCTCTTTTCAGCACGCTGGGCCCCCTTTGCAGTCTGTGTTGCCATGTTTGCCAGGTGTCGTGCCCGCATTGCTTGCTGAGCCATCTTCTGAGCCACCTTGGCTTCGTTCTGAGCTTTTCCTCGCTCACGACATGCCCAGAGCGTGGCGACGACCGCCGCGAGGAGTATCAGGGCCAGTGCACACGTGAGCCGGCGAAAGCGCCGCGCCGTTCGCTCCTGCTCTTTGGCCCATCGTTCACGTTCTTGCGCCCGTCGCGCGTCCTCCAATTCCCTTTGCTCCAGCAGGCGTTCGTATTCTGCGGCTTTCTTCTGTATCCACCCAACCAGGAATTCACTGGCTATCTCATAGTACAAGACGTCACGTCGTTGTTCCCGTCGGACAAGCCGTGTCTTCTGTTCGAGAGCGTCCAGCGTCTGACTGAGCTGAGCACGCTCAATGTGCTCGTCAAGCTCGACTCGGCTCAGCAAGGCATCCCGTGAGATCACATGGCGTGTTCCTGCAGATGTCACCATTCGACGGAGAAGCGCCACCGCAGATTCCTGCTGGGTTTCGTCGAGAGACTTGAGGGTGCTCTCCAGGTACCCTTCCAGGAGGCCCTGCACGCCGCCCTTTTCGGAGAAATAGTCTTCCATCTTGTGTTGCTGTCTGCCGGCTTCGAACAATCTGTGGCAGACGATCTGGACTTCTGTCAAGCGGACATCCCCACCCTTCCTGCGTTCCTCGAACTGCCGCTGAATCTCCCGGGCAAGAGCCTCAGTGATCTGCGGGTCGTACGCGACGGAAGGTTCGCCTTCAACCGGTTCAAAAGGACCGCGGATCACCCGATAGATCTGATCGCCGGAAAGAGCGATGAGACGAAGATAGTGATCGGGCAGATCGGGGCATCGCCTGAACAGGGGGGTGAGCCTCGCCAGGTAGTCCTCCCGGAAGGCGAACAGAAACTTTATCGGCAGCTCACTGTCGTTCAGAAGCGAGACAATCGCATCCAGGATCTTCTCCTGAGTATCTCTCGTCTGGCTTGCGGCTTGCCCCGGATGCTCTTCCTCGAAGAGGGTGATCCATTCCTCGAACTGGTCAAAAATCAAGAGTGGGTATACGTCGCCCGTCTTGTGCCGAACGGCTTCGAGAAAGGCCTCCACGGAGAGAACGATACGCTCGGACACTTCGTCCCGCGCAAAGACCGACGGCAGAAACGGCGCACCACCTGCGGCCTGCTCCGAGGTCCGTTCCACGACGATCTCTTCATTCCTTTTGGGCTGGACTCGGATTCTCTCCGGACTCAATCCTTCCTTCATCGCTGCTGGAATGATGCCGGCGTTGATCAGGGACGATTTACCCGTGCCCGAGTCGGCGTAAAGCAGAGTCTCTCTGTGCAGGACGATGAGGCGCGCCAATTTGCGCACCTCTGCTTCCCTGGCGAAGAACACGTCGCGGTGAGCGTAGCTGAATGGGGAGATACCGGGATAGGGTGAATCGGTAGACCAATCAGTTTGGGTCGCCTTGCTCATGGTATTCATGTCCCATCACTTTCGTGAACAACTGCGGTACGAATGTCCAGATATCTTGGGTAACGAACGAAATAAAGTGCCTTTCATGCTGATACACCCTGAGCAGGAGAGGATCAGGATGGACGTCGACTGCGAATGAAGTCGGGAAATTCGATGGATCAACGTGCCAGCGCAGCGTTCTGAATATGAGGCGAAGATTGTAGTCAAGGAGACTATACCCGACAAAGAGCGTGGGCCACCGCTTCATGCGGTAGCGTACCGTTTGTGGGACGGGGTGCACCTCATCCTTGTCTGACATTCGCTGCACGAACGTGATGTAATCCTCGTCCGTGATCACGATGGAGTCGCGCTTACCAAGGTCCCCGTGCATCTTGAAAAGCACCGGTTTCTCCTCCGTCGGGTCCTGGTCAACATCTGGCGTAGGGATGCCATGATGCGGGTCATAAACGAGAATCGTAGGGTGCTTGTCCGACTGTTGAAATGCCGCTTCCAGTAGTCCGTCGTAGTTCGTCGTAACAATGATCCTGAACGGCAGTTGCACCAACATCTTCAGGATTGGGGACGGTTTCTTGCCGGTATCGAGGTGTTCGGCCAGGCAATCCACGAGCCTTTTCCGGCCCAACTCTGGAGTCGTTTCCAGGCACAGCGAGATTCGTTCAAGATCCGAGCAGGGCATCTTCGGGCAAAACTTCTTGCACTGACAGACGTCCGCCAACTTCTCTGTCAGACCGTGCGCAAGAAGGGGTCTATGCTCTTCGGAATACACATACTTGGAGGTATCGGCGGGAGGGGCATGGACGCCAGCACCCAAGAAAAGGATGCACTCGCCTTTCTGGATTTGCGCTACCAGTTCTTCAAAGACTCGCGTCGCGTGAATTTCGTCCGCCTTCACGATATTCTCCTGTACCGCTTAAATGACGTCTCTGGCTGTTCAACCTCCGATGACGCAGTCCGATGCGCGTTGACATACAGAACCGCTCGAGAATTGCTGCACGTCAAACGGTTTGTAGCATCCGCGGCAAACGGCAGTGCGCTATCAAAGAACGTGCATGACCCGCGGTCCCACCCCATTCCACAATGTCCTCGCCGACATTGCCCCAATCGGGTCTTCCATCTCTCCGGGCAGACTATTGAGCGGCGGCTGCGGCGTCAATAAGGAAAACTACGTATTTTCTGGGGATTATTCTCCATCAAAGAGCGTGCACGGGCCGGGAACCCAATGATGTCCGTTTTCCATGAGTTCCTGTATAATCTCGGCCTTGTTCGTGTGGGTAGTCGAATACCCTTCCGGCCGCTGAACGGCCGGCTCTGTCGTGGGAACCTATGACCCCTACGTTGTTGGCACAAATTCTCAGGGGCCGCCGGCAAGTTCGAGAAGCTCAGCTTCCTCACCGGCACTCTCCGCGGCCTGCTGGCCAAGCCCGCCGAGGTCAGCCGCGGGATTCGGGCCGCGTCCATCTTCATGCT
>Ga0207752_1000190_pt1 | contig 28559 bp, 21 predicted proteins | sample Pon2CUnioCityCA_6_FD_187272 | JGI IMG/M metagenome (GOLD analysis project Ga0207752, IMG submission 187272) | Marine sediment microbial community from Union City, CA, USA - Pond 2C Sediment 2 (SPAdes) | ecosystem: Environmental > Aquatic > Marine > Intertidal zone > Salt pond sediment ... | reverse complement strand
GCTTCAAAAGGTTCGAGATCAGAAAGACCAACGCTGCTACGGCCAATGCCAGGAGCCACGTCGCCAGTGTGTTTCCGCACAGAGTTCGCTCTAGTATACCCATTACCCTCACTCCGAAAGCAAATGACCACCTTTGCATGTAAAGGGAAGCGAAGCGACTCCCTCGGCCATCTGTCTTCCCTACTGCGAAACCCGCTCCCAGGTCAAGTCGCCCCGCAGGCGCCAACGGGCGCTCTCGACGCCGTTCACCCGATATACGGCACCGGGGAAGCCCACCGTGGTGTCCAGGCGAATGGATCCCAGCCGCCTCCCATCCTCCAGCCGCACCACATCCAGGCGACAGTCGTTCGTGCAGCCCTCGGGCGTCAGCTCCAGACCCTCCCGCTCGCCCAGCAGGCCAATCGTGCGCAACTGTGCATCGAGCCAGTAGATGTCACGGTGCGGTACCGCCGGATCACACGCGGGCTGTCCCTCGCCGAGCAAGCCGATGTACCGCCACTCCGGGCCGCAACTGGTGAGCAATTGCAGCATATAGTAAGAGGGAAGCGACACCGGCGGCGAGGGGCCGGCAGCGACATAGAGCGGGCTGTCGGTCACGGCCTGCACGACCTCGGCCCAGAACAACGAACGGTCCGGATAATCGTACAACCGACTGAACGCATCCCAGGCCTGGTCAGCCTGACCCATATACAGGTAGTCCAGCATCAGCGGCAACACCGCGCACTTGGCCGTGCCATCCCACTCGCCTAGCTCGCCCGGTTGGGCCGCCTCGGCCGCCTCGGTGTGTGTGGCCACGACTTCAGCGTACAGATAGGCAAAGCGCGGGCTGGCCGGGACGTAGCCCCGACCCGGATCGTACTGAAGGATAACCTGGACCGCCGGCGAGGAGGCATAGGGGCAATAGACATAGGCAAACAGATCGTCACACGTGACGAACTCGAACACCGAGTCGCCGTCCAGGTCCTCGAACCGCCCGCCGCAGTTCGACTCAGGCGTCTGCAATACCTTGGTCAGCGCAGGGCCGAGGTCATAGACGATCGTGGAGAAACAGCAGTGTGCCCCGCCCGTGAAGGTCTCGATGATCACGTCGGGATGGCCTTCTCCCGTGATATCGACCCCCGTCAGATCTCCCAGCCCAGAGACCATCTCGGCCTGCACCAGTGTCTGGCCCCCGGCGGAGATGGTGGCGATGTTGTCGAAGCTCCAGGCATCGTCGGCGGTGTTGCGCCACATCTGAACGGTGTAGCGGCCAAGCAGCCGCTCCTCCTCAACGACGTAGCTGGAGGGGACCGGCGCGGGCGTAGGCGTAGCCATCGGCGGCGGAGCAGGAGTGGGCGTCGGTTTCGAGGGGGCAGGCGTGTCCGTCGGGGGGACGGGCGTGTACGTGGGCGAAGGTGGGAGCCGCGTAGCCGTGGGCAGCGCAGTGAGCGTGGCAGCTACGTTCTGCGCCACCTGAGTCTGGATGGCGCTTTCGTCGGGCGTGGCAGGCGGCGGCTCAATCAGTCCGCAGGACATCGCCAGCACAGGCAGGACAATCAAGAGAGCACGCACTTTTCTTTGATTCACAGTCGCCACCTCCCTCACCGGCTACGCCGAAACCCATCGTCGGCTCAACACGTGACGTGGAACAGGCCGATCACAGCGCCCTGCGTCTCGTTCCAGATACGGATGGCTTCGGGCGTGGGCAGCAGCTCCACCTGGCACTTCTTGCGCCTGAAATAGTCAGCAGCCTGGTCCGAGAGCTTCACCAACCCACCTTGCCCCCCGCCGACGATGAGCCGCTCCGCTCCTTCTTGGTAGACGTGCCTGGCTTCATCCAGCGAGATGACGTGAGACGTGCCGTAGATGGCTTTGGAGAGCTTTTTCTTCCGCTTCTTCACCCGCCCGTCCAGCCGGATGATCACGTCGCGTTTGAATGTCGTCCCCTCAATCGTGATCGAGCCAAACTTCGTCCGGTCAATTCTGGGTTCCATCCTTCCAACCCCCTCTCCAGCCAACTCAGTCCTGCTTTAACCCAACCTCGCTGGCTCCAACATACCTCCTGGAGTACCCCAGACCGCCCAGCGCGCGTCCAGTATAGCTCAACCGGACACGTAAGTCAACGCGATGGGGGCCACGCCACATCCCCCGCCTACAATCTACCGACTACCCTACCGCCCACCCCCTTGACCCGGCCAACGCTCCCATCGGATCCCAGGGCGGAAGCACCACGGGTTCGGTATCCAACACGTCCCGCAGTTCGTCAGACAGATACTTCTTGCTTACCGTGACTTCGTAGAGGTATTCATCGAACCACCGGTCGGTCATCATCAAGTAGCCCTTGTCCCCGTGCTTGGTTCCCCAACTGTTCTCAACCCGCCACTTGATCGGCGCCTCAGCGTCGTCGAGATCCACGCCCGTGAGCAGCATCGCGTGCGTCATTCGGCTGTGACCATAATCCAAGCGACCGGCCTTGTCTAGCTTGAAGGGAGTCCCATAAACGAGCTCATAGTCGTACACGTCTAGATCCAGGACACCCAAGTCCCGCTCCAACATCTTACCCACGTCACAGCCAAACCACACCGCGTGTTCATCCACAATCATATCGACCGCAGCCTTCTTCAGCGTTTGAACGTCGACGTTCAGGTAGCGAACATCCTGCCCGTCCACCACGTTTCCCAGATACTGCACGGTATAGAGCGTATTGTACGGCTTGTCTTGGGTAGGTGCGTTGATCAGGCACACGTAATCGTCCACATCGACACCTACGTATTGATCGAAGAACTCGGTCGGGGTGATGTGTCCATGCCTGTGGAACTCCTTGTCCTTGTCGCGCCACTCCCAGAAGAAACGAGATGGCGGCTTGCCCAGGTGAATGGAGACGATTCTGTAGAGATCCTCCAGCATCTCGCTTTTGGCCTGGCGCATCTCCTCCACAGAAGCGCCGTGTTCGTGCATCCCTCTGAGGACCGACGCGTCTTCCCTGAGCTTGGCAACAAGCACGCGATTCATTGTGCGCGAACTGCTGCTGCTATTGGTCTCCGGCATCACCGACTTGGGGACGACACCATACTTGCTGACCAGGTTGACAAACATGTCCCACTGACCGGCGTCGGAGATCGGATTCGACAAAAGCCACATGACGAGGCGACTGTCCAAAGGCTCATCGCGCGTGTCTATGACATTTTCAAGGAAGAAGTTGGCCTTCTCCACCTTGTCCCAAAACATCAGATAGGCCTGCGATAGCTCAAAGCTTTCCAGGCTCATCTTCTCGACAGCGGCCAACCGGAACAAGTTGAGGCCAGCGAACAGCCAGCATCGTCCGCTGCGCTTCTGGTTCGTGGCCTCGGGTGTCTCGATCAGATGCGAGTACGTGTGATCGGTCCGATTCACCACGTCTCTGCTCAGTGCCACGGCGCTGACACCGCTCTTAGCAACCGCGTTCAACGCCAGCAGATTCTTGGGATCTGCATCAAAGGCAGCCTCAAACCGCCTGATGTCTTCAGCTCCGATTCGTTCGTTCATTATGCTTCCTCCAGATGTTAAGTGATTTCCCCATTCAACCTACTCTCAACCCATTCTGCCACAGCGGCACGGGTTGATCATTCTTGTTCAATCCAGACTTCGACTCAGGTTATGCACGGCGACGGCGGTGACCAGCAGGCCCATTATCATCATCGCCGCAGCGTGGGGCCACAGGGCGTCTGCGCCGACTCCCTTTAGCATCACTGCGCGAACGATTGCCAGGTAGTGATGGAAGGGAACCACTTGCGCGATCGCCTGCAGTACGGCCGGCAGATGCTTAACCTGGACCAGATACCCGGAGAAGGTCATATCCACCATCGCCAGGACGAAGACGAAAAGGATGGCCTGCTGCTGCGTGCGAGCGAAAACGGAGATGAACATGCCATACCCGATCTCAGCGACGATAAACAGCAGCGTCAGGACGAAGAGCAGCGGCAGCGATCCACGCATCGGCATCTCAAAGACGAACACAGCGACGGCCAACATCAGCAGAAAGTTCAGTGCCCCGACAAGCAGCGCCGGGATCGCTTTGCCGATGAACAGCTCGACGCGCCGCAGCGGAACGACCATCAACTGCTCCAGCGTGCCCCGCTCCCGTTCGCGCGTCAATCCGATCGAGGCGACGACGAGCGTCACCTGGTACACAATGAAGCCTACTTGTGCCGGCACAGTGAAGAATCTGGCGTTCAACGTGGGGTTGTAGCGTATCGTGGTGCGCAGGTCGACAGGGCTGTCGGCGGTTGACCCACAAGCCGCAGCCAGGCCAGGAAAGGGGGCGGACGAATACTCACCTGCAAAGTCAGCCAGCGTATCGCGAGCGGCATTGAGAGCGTGCAAAGCCGGCACTTTGCTGCTGCCATCGACGACGACTTGGACGCGTGGCGTCCGCGAGAAGTCGGCCATGTCGGCAGCCAAGCCAGCGGGGATAATGACGGCGAGCGCAGCCTCGCCCTGGTCAATAAGGCGACGGGTATCGGTCAGTGTCGAGGGATAGTGGCAAACATCCAGCTCTCGCCTGGCATCGAGCGCGGCGAACATCTGACGGCTGGCGCTCGAACGGTCCAGGTCGAGCACAGCCGCAGGCAATGCAGAGACACGAGAACCGGTGGCATGGGCCAGCAGGACGAGCTGGAGTACAGGCAGCGTGAGAATGAAAACGGTCATCAACCAGTCACGGAAGAACTGGATGAACTCCTTCAGGATCAGGTTCCAGATGCGCAATAACACAGCAGCCCCGCCCTATGCGCGTCAGGCAAGTTTCTTGTCGAACAGCAACAGACTGGCCGCCTGACAGACAATTCCCATTCCGGCCAGGATGGATGCTGGCTTCGCAAGCGCGCCCAGGCCCAAACCCTTCAGAAACACGCCGCGGCTGATGGTGATGAAGTGGGTGGCAGGCAATCCGTACGCTAGAACCTGCGCGATTGGCTCATCAGAGACCGGAAGAATCAGGCCCGCGATGAAGAAACTGGGCACAAAGAAGAGCATCAGGATCAGGAACATAGCGGTTTGCTGATTGCGAACCAAGCTGGCCACAACCAGGCTGACTCCCATGCTAGCCAGCATGTAATCGGCTGCAAGCAAGAGGAAGGCAAGGAAACTGCCTCTGAAAGGGACATGAAACCACATTGTGGCAACGAGCCAGGCCAGGATCGTGCTCACCATACCGCTCACCGCGTAGGCCAGTAGTTTGCCGAGCAGATACTCGATCCCACGCACTGGCGTGACAATGAGATTTTCAAACGAGCCCGTCTCTTTTTCACGGGTCAGAGCCAGGGCCAGGGCCAGCGCGGGCATACAGAGGATCACGGCCAGCATGCCAGGCACCATACTGACCAATGCTTCGAGCGATCCATTATACCAGGTGAGACTGCTGACATCGAATCTGCGAGCCCCGTTCCCCGACCTCTGGGCAGACAGCCCGGCGGCAAAGGCATCGACACGACCCTGCAATAGACTGACAGACTGGCCGGCAATAATCGCATCCGCCCCGTCAACGATGCACTGCACCTCAGCTGGACCACCACGGAGCGCCGCGTCTGCGAATCCATGCGGGATCACCACCACCAGGTCGGCAATACCGCGGGTGAACGATCTCTCAACCTCCCCCTCTTGGTCCACGTAGGCAACGACGTTCAGATCTCCATCAGCGGTGAGGCTGGCAAGAAGACTACGAGAGAGCGGAGTGCAGTCGAGATCACGGATGGCGATATCCACCCGGTCCACGTCGAAGGCAAACACATATGAGAAAGTGACTAACAAGAAGGCAGGAGCAACAGTGACGAGGAAAAGCGTACGTACGTCACGGACGATGTGACGGAATTCCTTGCGGGTAACAGTGAACAGCCGACGCATAACGTGGTTTCACAGTCAGCGGCATAGCATCCTGCAGCCGGCAGCGGATGTTTGCTATCCGCGTCGGCCACCCGCTAGCACAAGATACTATCGCTGGCGGCGCTGCCACTCCTCCTTCATCTCCAGCGAGCTCAGATCATCACCGACGTCAAGGAAATCCATTAGCAGACGGTTGAATTTGCTCCGCTCTTCCAGCATCGGAAAATGTCTGGTGCCGTTCAGGGAGATTGCACGGAAATTGCTATCGGAGCGCTGCAGCCACTCCTGCTGCGGTGAGGCAACAAGTGGGTCATCTCCACCGTGCACGAGGAGTACCGGGACATTGGGGGCGGACAGCAGACGGCTCACATCGTTGACCATCGCTGAATGTGTGCTACCGATGACAGCGGACACGTCGGTCTTGCGCACCTCCAACTCCACCTCGGGGAAGTCGGCCCGTCGGGCTGCCAGGCGTGCGAGTGCATCCTCATTGCCGGAAAACGTAGCCAGCGGCCGGTGAATGGCCGCGCCAACTAGCGGCACGCTGACCCCCATCACACGGTCTACCAACTCGGGAGCTTGTGCAGCAAACTCCAGTGCGACAACCCCACCCAAGGCGTGTCCGACTAGTGTGGGGCGCCGAACGCCCACACCCAGGTTCTCCAGGAAATTCCCGAGTAGCTGGACATAGGCATCGATGGTGTAACGCCCGCTCAGTCTATCCGAATCACCAAATCCCCACAGATCAAGCGCATAGGTGCGGTACTTGGCCGACAGCTCTTCCATCGCCGGTACCCAGTAGCGCCACGAACCTAGCCAGCCGTGGATGAAGACCAACGGCGTGCCACGTCCGATCACCTCGTAGTGCACGAGGCCCTCACCGATGACAACGGCGCTCATCGTTAAGTCACCGTCCAAGATATGATACAGGCGCGCGCTCAGCCATGCTTTCGGAGACTGCGCACAACCCTAGTGAATCGGGCAACACCCGATCAACATAAAGGGAAGCGAAGCGGCACCGACCAACATAAGCATTCCATTTCAACGTAAAGGAAAGCGAAGCCGCACTGGCCAGAAATTCGCCCCAGACATCGCTGGCACGCACTCTATCTGCTACCCCGACGACTCTATGCGCTGCAGGATATCCCTAACCTGGCTCGTCAATTCATCCGGCGCGAATGGCTTCACGATATACTCTACCGCCCCCGAATCCAGGCCTTGCTTGATCTCGCCCTCCTGTCCCTTGGCCGAAAGAAAGACGATCGGAATTCCACTGGTGAGCGGATTCTCCTTTAATTGTCGACAGACCTCGTATCCAGTGATCTTCGGCATACGAACGTCAAGCAGGATCAAGTCCGGTTGCTCGATCGGCGCTTTCTCGATGGCCTCAATGCCATCGGAGGTAAGCACGACCTCAAAGCCGGCAAAGCGCAACGTGAACCCAATCAGCTCACGGATGTCATGTTCGTCGTCAGCAACAAGAATCTTCGTCATAACCTCCCCCTACCTCGCCCCCTGAACCAGCATGATTAGGCATCCCCCTACAGTATGAAGGGAAGCTCATTTGGAGCGGCTGCCTTTCCCAAGAACCATCTCGATCTCCTCCATCAGTTCCCCGACAGAAAACGGTTTGTTCATGAAGCGAGCAGCACCCAGTGCAAGCACCCTCTGACGCTTCGCATCATCGATGATCGTGCTTCCCGTCAACACAATGACAGGGATGTCCTGAGTGACAGGGTCTTCCTTCAACCGTTTCAGAATCGTCTGTCCGTCCAAATCCTGCATCTTGAGATCAAGCAGGATCAAAGCAGGTCGAACCTCGCTCGCCACACGCAGAGCGCGCACGCCCCGGCTCGTTGTCCGGACACCGAAACCTTGGGAGCGCAGGATTTCCCGCAACAGCGCGAGTGTATCCTGGTCATCATCTACCACCAGCACAGTACCGCGCCGCGCCAGCACCTGCCGTACCGCGTGCAGCAACTGACCCTCGTCAATCGGCTTGGTCACGTAATCCACGGCACCCAGCCGCAGACACTGCCCCCGATCTGGCAACACAGAGACGACGACCACCGGTATTTGCCGGGTAGCAGGGTTCGACTTCAACTCCTCAAGCACGGAAAAGCCATCCATATCTGGGAGCATAATATCCAGCGTGATCAGGTCTGGATGCTCACGCTGAGCTATCTCAACCGCTTCATCGCCTCGCTGCGCGGTCAGCACCTCACGTCCATCCCTGGCCAAGTGCAATTGAATTAGCTTAGCGATGTCTGGATCGTCCTCGATGACCAGAACCTTGGTTGGGAGCGGTTCGGCCGTCTCATCGGCGCACACCACGCGCCTGGACTTGACGGTCGGGAGAGTGCAGGTGAACGTGCTTCCCTGACCCAATTCACTCTCAACCCAAACTCGGCCCCCGTGCATCTCCACCAGCGACTTGACAATGCAGAGCCCTAATCCTGTCCCCGGCGCCTCCTGCACCACCGCGCCCTCGGACCGGAAGAAGCGTTCGAACACCTTTTCCTGATCCTGCGCCGCGATCCCAATACCTGTATCACTCACCGAGATATGAACCTCGTCACCTCGCGCACAGGCCGCTATCACGACCTCACCCCCGGTCATTGTATAGTTGATCGCATTTGCGACTAAATTCGTCAGGATTTGGATTACACGATCCGGATCAGCCATGACCTGGGGGAGATCTGGAGGCACATCCGACCTCAATCTCAATCCGCTCTCTCCCGCTCGACCCTCCATGGCCACAATGACACGATTCGCTAGTACGTCTACCCGCACCGCCTGAGGCGAGAGCGTCATCCGCCCGCTCTCCATGCGCGAGATATCCAGCAGATCGTTGACCAACGTGGTCAGACGATCGGTGTTGTTCTGGATGATGGTCAGGAAGTGCTGCTGATCTTCTGTCAAGCCACCCACCGCCCCCATCAGAAGCAGATCGACGTACCCCTTGATCGACGTCATCGGCGTGCGCAGCTCGTGCGAAACCGTAGAGACGAACTCGGTCTTGGCACGCTTTGCCTCCACTTCGGCGGTGACATCACGGAATACCGAGACAGTGCCGAAGAACTCGTCACCCATCAACACAGGTGCCAAGTGCACGCTGACAATACGGCCCTCTATCTCCAACCGTGTAGCCAGGTACTCCTCGTTGGTATACGCCCCGGGCTGCCTCGCCCACCTGTCCACCGTCTCCATCCAATCCTGAGCCTGGCTCCCGTAGAGCCCGAGCATTTCGCCGGTCGGCCGTCCCAACGCTTTCTGTCGCGGCAACTCCAGAATGCGCTCGGCAGCGGCGTTGAACAAGATGATCAAACCACTGGCATCAGCTACGATCACCCCATCCGCGACACCTTCGAGGATAGCCCGATTCTTGGCGGCCTCGACCTGCCGGCCCTTCAGCATAGCTCCCAGCCGCTCCGCCTGGTCCCGGATCAGCCCATACAGTTCGGCATTGTTGATCGCGTGGGCCGCCTGGATCGCAGCGGTCTCCACCAGAACCAAGTGGGTCTCGTCGAAATGACCGGGCTGACTGTGGAACAGGAGTAACGCACCCTGCACCTCATCACCCGTCAGGAGAGGAACAGCCAGCGCAGACCGGTGCCCCTGCTCCCCAGCCCGCTGCTCAACCCAGCGAGGATCCTGTAAGACATCGGATACAATGGCCGCTTCTCGATGCTCGACCACCCAATCTGCCAGCCCCTCTCCCTGAGAGAACCGAGTAGTCGTGCCACCCATTGGCACCTCCCGACGTGAAGGGAAGCGAAGCGGCTCCACCTCTCCAGTTCCCAGAGCAGCGCGGCAGACTAACTTCCCGGATTGTTCCATGTCCCGACTGAGCGCCGCGACCGAGGTCAGCGACGCCTGATCAAGATTTGGAACCGAAGACGTCTCCTGTTCCAACATCAGGATAGCCGCACACTCGGCTCCAACAGCCTGCACGACCAGATCCAGGGCACGGTTGAGCACGTGATCCAGGTCGAGGCTGATAGAGAGTTGAGACGTGATCCGATAGAGCGTCTCAACCCGATCACGCTCTTCAGTCAGGTTCTCCATGGCCTCGGCCAGTTCCTGGGTGCGCTCCTCGACACGTCGCTCTAGTTCCTGTGAGAACCGACGTACTTGATCAAACAAGCGAGCGTTCTCTACCGCCACAGCTACCTGATCAGCCAGGGCCGAGAGGGTCGCCACCTCGACCGTCGAGAATCTATGCGGCTCCTCGCGGTCGACACATAGGATCCCCACAACCTGGTTCTCGACTGTGAGTGGTGCCATGACCGTAGAGCCCAGGTCGAGATCCGCAGGGCCTGGCACGAAGCGAGGATCCTCTCTCACGTTCTCAACCGCCAGTGGCATGCCACTCTGAGCCACCGCCCCTGCCAACCCCTCGCCCGGTGCGAAAATAAGCGACCTGATGCGTTCAAGCTCGAATCCATACGCCACTCTGGGCACATACCGCCCGCTATCGGCGTCCAGGAGGAAGATGCTGCCGCGTTTGCACTCCAACAGCCGCGGCGCCATTTCCACAACGGTATTCAAAACCTCGTTCAGATTGAGTTTGGCTGTGACGGAACGGCTGACTTCGTTGAACAACGCCAATGTCTCGGCGCGAAGCTGCAGTGCCTCCACCAAACGGGCGTTTTCGATGGCCAGTCCCGCCTGGCCCGCGAAAATCTCCAGCGCCTCGACCGTGTCCAGGTCAGGAATACGGCCATCGCGCGGTCGGGCTACCGACAGGACACCCTGCTTGTCTCCACTGGGTCCAACCAACGGAACCAGCAGCAAGTCGCGGGGACGCCAACGACCTGGCAGGCGTTCAGCACCATTGAGCTCCTCTTCACAGTACAAGTCTACAAAGGGATGCCACTCGACCCCTCGTTCAGCCGGGAGGTAGTAGCTCTGGCTGATGCAAAACTCCTCGCTCATCAAGTCTGTCACAGCAGACCAAGAGTGCCTTGCCTCCCTCATACGTGCAAATTCAGCGATCGGAATCCCGGCAGCAGCTACCAACCGCTGCTCGGGTGGATCATCTTCCAACTCCAGCACGCTGATCAGGACCAAGTCGAACGCCACACTCTCCTGGATAGCGTACGTGATTTCCTCCAGTATCTCCTCCAGGGGCCGGTCCGAGCGGAGAGCCCGACTGACCTCCAACATCTTTGCCAATTGGTCGGCGCGACGAAGCAGCAAACTCGCACGCTCCAACTGTTCCTGATAACGCTGTGCATTGCCGATCGCTGTAGCCGCCTGAGCGGACAACCCCTCGACAAATTCGAGGACCTCCCGATCAAAGGCATCCCTCTCAGCGCTCTGTAAGAGAATCAGCCCTGCCAGAGCCTCCTTATAGAAAATCGGCACGACAAGCATTGAGCGAGTTTCCGGTTCTTTGCTGACCTCGGCCCGCTGAGCCACCACGTCGGCGATGAGCAGCGATTCATTCGTGCGCAACACCTCGGCCAGGGCAGGATGCGCCTCTGGAGACTGCAACACCTCGCGGATGTGCGCCTCCTCCGCTTCCGAGTAGCCAGCGCAGACTTCCAAGCGCAGATCTTGGCTTGCCGCCTCTCGAAGGACGATCGCACCGAGCGGCGCCTGACCCAAGCGCATCGCTTCTTCTAACACCAGGTGCAAGATATGCTGTAGATCAAGCGTTACATTGATCTCGCGACTCACGCGCTGCAGGCCACTGAGCGCCTCCACCTGTCGACGCAACTGCTCGTCCGTCTGCGCATATAGACGGGCGTTGTCAATCGCAACCGCCGCCTGGTCAGCAAGCGCGGTTAACAACTCGACCTCTGAATCAGAGAATGCGTGGGGTCGGACAAACATGGCTGAGAGCATGCCGATGACACGATCAGCACGCTTGAGCGGAAGATCTGCAAAGGCACGGACCCCCTCTTGAGCGGACACAGGCGCGAAAGTCAACAGACCTTCGTCAGCCCGCAAGTCCGAGACGATCAACGGCGCGCCGGTCGCCACCGCATGGGCGCGCCCCCCATGCTCCAGAGTGAGCACTCGCGATTGGGCCACGTAATCGTCGCTCAACCCCTGCGTCATTGCCAGCCGCAACACCTGTTGGGCCTCATCCAACACAAAAATAGCCGAGTATTGACTGTCTACTACTTCCAGCACCGCGGAGGTAATTGCCTGCAGCACATGCTCCAGTTCGAGCGAATCACTCACGGTAGCGGACACCGCCGTGAGCGAGGCCAACTCAGACAACCGACGTCGCATCTCATTGTACAGGCGGCTGTTCTCAATCGCACTGGCAAAGTACCCGGCGACGGTCTTCAACAACCGTACCTCTTCGCGTCCAAATCCACCTCTACGGTCGCCCAGGTAAAGCTCGCCAATGCTACGATCCTTCAGGCGCAAAGCCACACCAGCGAAATTCCGGACGGCGAGCGCGTGAATGTGCCAGAGATAGGCTGGGATAATGTTCGGGTCACGCTCAATATCGTTGCAAAAATAGCTCCCGCCTCGGACGAAAATGGACTGCTCGAAGCCCTCGACGCTGGTGGGGATCTGAAATTTCTCCACGACCTCACGATCCGCGCCGGCCGACGCCAAATAGCGCGCCACCAGGGCTTCTTTCTCCTGGTCATAGAGCAGGAGCACACCCTTCTCTGCATCCAACAGCTGGATCGTTTCGTCCATCACCCGGTCCAGCAGATCTTCCAGGTCCAATGTCGAACCGGCAAGTGCAGCTACACGGGCCAGCCCTGCCTGCTGTTTCTCACGCTGGCTGGCCTCCACGTAGAGGTGAGCATTCTCAATCGCAACCGCGGCCTGGTTGACGACTGCCTGAAGCACCTCCAGGTTACGTTCCGACCAGGCGTTCTTCCGATAACTTACCAGCTCAAGTGTACCAACAAAGCGGCCCCTGATCTGCAAGGGAATGCCGACATACGAGCGGAAGGGGTACTCAGGCGCATCCAATTTGGGACGCACATCGCGCTCAACCTGAACGTCGGGAATGAGCAGAGTACGCTGATGACGGGCTATCCAACCGGTATATCCCTCATCGATACAATATGTCCCGCCAGCTTCCCAGGCGTAGGCCTCATCCCCACCCCATCCGCGGGTGACACAGCACTGTTGCTCCTCATCCCAGAGTGTGATCTCAGCAATATCGTAAGGAACGAGCTGACGTGTGCTCGACAAGATAGCATCCAGCGTTGTCTTCAGTTCAGGCCCATCGTGCGTTATACCATCCACGGAAACAACATCCCGACCACCATAGCGTCAAAGGCCATAGCCCGCCCTCAATGACATCCGACAAAATGAAACAGCCAGCACTGCCGACCAGCCCATAGTACACCCCGCACGCCACCTACTCCCCCGCGCTGACGGATCAAGGCAGCGGTTCTAGATTTCATCGGAGTAGATGGGCATCGAAAACAGCATCAGCGTCGCGTGCTGGCGGCTACCTCGGTAATCTCCCGGATATCGGCAAATGGGCCGTCGTCGGCCGTCACCAAACCGACAGAGCAATTCATCAGGTCGACCTCGGTTTCATTGCCTGCCTCGTCACGCACCGTCAGGTAACCTTGCTGTCGCGTCGTCCAGTCGTAATGCGCGCCCACATCTGTGTCGAAGCGGCGTTTGATGTCTTCTGCGATAGGCTCCGTCAACTCTTTCGCAGTGATGATGATGAAATCGTCACCGCCGATGTGACCGATGAAGTCGTTAGACGTCCCCTCAGCATCGACGGCTTTGCCCATCACCATCGCGGCGAAGCGGAGTACCTCCTCACCGGCCACGAAGCCGTAGACTTCACCAAACTTACTGAATCCTCGGATGCCAACGTAGATGATGCCCCAGTCGTCTCGCCGCATCAACTGTCGCAATTGATCCTCGATCAACCGGCCGCTGGGCAGACCCGTCGTGGGGTTGGTCAAGCTCTCATACTGTGCCCGAGCCATGGCATTCTTGACCCTGAGCTTGAGTTCTTCCAAATCGAAAGGTTTGGTGATGTAATCGTCAGCACCCAACTCGAGGCCGTGAATCTTGTCAGAACGCTCATCCTTCTGGGTCAGAAAGATGATTGGAATGTGACTTGTACGAAGGTTGCTCCGCAGTTCTCGGCACACGTCATAACCATCCATGTCGGGCAACATAATGTCCAGCACGATGATATGTGGCAATTGCTGCCGACACATATCCAAGGCATCCTCGCCGCGTTGGGCTACAGCCACCTCGTAGTCCTGTGACTGAAAGTAAATGCGCAACATGTTGGAGATATCAGCGTCATCCTCGACGATCATCATTCTCTTCAGGGACATGTTTCCTCCTAACTATCAACTGACAGTTGATAACTTGAACCCATGCTTGCGCGCCAGATGAGCAATCTCGCGCACCCGGTCCAGTCGAACATCTTTTCCTATCGAGTAGCACTCATACCATCCCTCGAACGCCAGCACCATGGTCTCGGCCATACAAGCATAGGCCTTACCAGGTGACAGGCCAAAATCAAAACCAAAATCAACCGCGCCGGGTACGTCTACGATCCCCCCCTTGATGACCGTCACGTCGTCCCGCTCTCGAGCCACCCGCGACGATACGTCCGCCGGACGAGCAACATCGCACACGACCGCACCGCGTTTGAGATGCTCCGGTCCAATGATCGATCCAGCAGCATTGGTGGCGCTCAACACCAGGTCAGCATTGCAAACATCTTCAACACTTGTCGAGACATGTACCACTCGAGCCCCAGCTTTGCAGACTCGCGCCTCGATGTCCGCAAGGCGGGATTCTCGACGGCCAATCAACACCAATTCGGCCACCATTGGAGCGAGCAACTGGGCACACGCTGAACCGATGTTCCCCGTCGCTCCAACGACAGCCGCGACAGACGACTTCGGCCGAATACCTTTAGAACGTGCGCTTCTTTCCAGTGCATCGACGGCCACGGCCACGGTGAGGCTGCGCCCCGTTGTGACGGGCATATCCAAACGCCTGGCAATTGTCACACCACCATCACCAACGATGGATGTAAAAGCCAGCAACCCCAAGACCCGCGCACCCAGCCGTTGCGCCACCTGGCCCGTCTGAATGATCTTTCGGTACGCCATTTCCGGCGATATCTGCAACATCTGACGCGCGGTAAACGGACATGCCACCAACCAGCCCTCGATCTCCTTTCCCGTCGCCTCCGAACGTACCCCCGTTATGTGCGACAGATAGACCGGCGGCCAGAAGCGAGAGAAGAAGTGGATCAAGCGTGAGGGCAAGAGCCTGGCCAACAGCGGATATTTGCGCGCTACATCCTGCTTGGGATTCAGTGGATGAATGACAAGAGCGAAGGTATCCATATCCCAGACCCGTCTCAGCGCTCATACATCCTGATGTGCAGACCCTCCCCCCCCTCGATGGCGGCATGATCGCTGTCTTCATAGTACACCGTTCGATCAATCACACGCCTCTCGGGCGAGGCGAATAGGATTACATCGGATTCAATGGCCCGTGCTGGATACACAACCAGGCCAGAGCCTATGAAACAGTTGTGACCTACACAACCACCCAGCACGGGCATCCCGGTTTTCCCTACTTCATCCCCATTCAGGGCACGGATGGGCTTGGGCACCAGGTTAAAATCGGTGAATGTGTTGCCTGCACCGATGAAAGTATTGCGACCAATACTGCAGAACTGCAAGCAAGTATTCTGCGCTACCATCGAATCTTCCATCATCACGCTCATGAAAAGCGCTGCTCGAAAGGGAAGGAAACAGCGATCTGACACTACACTGAGCATAACCTGACTGCCCGTCATGATGTCCACGTTATCCCCGATGATGGAGACATCTATGACGGCGCCCGGGCCAATGCTGACGTTGTCACCGATGTACGTGGGGCCTCTGATAATCGCAGTGGGGTCGATGCTACAGTTACGGCCTACATGCACCAGTTCCGACGAAGAAAGCACCTGCTTCCGCTCCAACATTGCGCGCCACAACAGCTTGAGTTGCTCACCTGGATCAGACTCCAGTTCGCGATCTCGCCGCGCCGCCCGAGCATACACTCCGAAGACGACGTTGGCTGTGATCGTATGAACCCAGTGTTCAATGGAGCAGAATGCCTTGGTAGGCACCTGGTACACCAAATCGCCCTTCTCGTTGGACATATGGGTGGGCACGTGGTAATACCCCATCTCGTGAGCTTCGGTGTCTATCAGCAGTGGCTGCGCCATGGGCTCAACACCCTGCGGGAAATACCACAGGTCGGCGGTGTACACGTTGCCTTTCCGATGAATACCTTGCTGCAGATGGATGGCGTGGGCCGTGATCGACCTGTCGTCTAGCTCAAAAGCCACCCGACAGGCTTTGCCCAACTTTCGAGCCTGGTGAATGAACTCGTCGATAAAGAACTGGTCGAAGAACAAGTTATCCCGGTAGACCAGCGTCTCCTCTCGCCGGGAATCCACGTCTGCCAGGGAGTCAGCCTCGCGCTCCTCCGTCGTATAGGGTGCTAAGACATCGCGCTGATGAAGCCACAACGGCTTATTCAGCACACGCAGGTTACGCGCAGGCTCGTTAAATGGGAATATTTTGTGCTGGTCCAACAGAACAATCTTACGCATCTACACACTCAGTCCAGTGGACGCCTACTGATTAGAATCGTACACGCGGGATCGCCAACGGCAATGCACGCCACTTCCTCGACATAGAAATTCTTGCCACCGCTGATCCAGTATAGTCCTTCCTCCAAAATACCCACAAAAAGATGGCAACAGGGCAATGTGCTCTTACGCCCCCAGCATACCCCGCAGCGCTCCATAATCCACTGAAAATACTGCCCATCCTCTCCCAGTCGCACCAAGTGGTCGGTAAACTTGTTCAACGTCTGAGCCAGGACTTCAAAACCGATTCTGAGCTTCATATTTATAGGCAAAATACGAAAGGTCAAATCCGCGATACCCAACATTGGACCAAAATCCTTGATCCCAAGCCGAAAACAGGCGTGACCAGCCCGCCGCGCCAGACCCCGCCCGCCGCGCGGCCCATACATCTCATCCAGCGCCTGCAGCAGCTGAGATAACTCATCAAACGCGAACTTCTTAGCGAAGTCATTGGGCGGGTAGTTTCCGATACGGTGCTGAAGCCGGGCCAGATTCAGGATCGCATTCACCCCATTGCGGCCCATTACTTCCTCCAATGCCAGGAACACAATCCGTCCCATTTTATTGGGATAGAAATACTGTGGTGATCCTTGAGCCGACGATACAGTTTCACCCGTCATCTATGTGCCTATCCCCTGCTCTACTGGCGCATTGACGTTCAATCAGACCCAGGTCGGTTATGCCGCTGCGCGCTGCAATGTGCCGCTTCGCTTACCTATATCGGAATGGTAATCCAGAAACTCATGCAGTGTGTCATGAAACCGTTCGGGCTCGTCCAACATCGGAAAGTGACCCGAATGCTCGAAATAGCGCGTCTCAGCCAGTGGTGCACACTGCGCCAACACCTCACCCTGCCCAGGATCCACAATACGATCGACCTGTCCATAGACGCCTAGGGCTGGCACTTGCAGATTCTTCAATCGTGGACGCAAGTCCGTTTGGTGAAGCGAGGCAATGCTGTAATGAAATGACTCCAACGTAGTGCGCGAAAGATCGCGCGCAAACATCTTGTACCACGTCTTCCAATCCCTCGCCAGGAGCGGAGAAAGAAGTCTGACGCCTAATGGGAGAGCATGAGGTACCTGATAGGCCAGACTGGCCAGCGAACGTCGTGCCGCAAGCCGCAGAAAGAAAGCCAGTCCATCCCCTACAATGGGAGATCCTACCACCGCCACCTTCTGGGCCCGGTCGGGGTGTTCAAGTGCCAAGCCCAGCGAGACGGTGCCCCCCATAGAATGGCCGATGATGGGCGCATGCTCAATCCCCAGGCGTTCCATAAACTGATCCACCATCTCGATGTAGTCCTCAACTGCGAAGCCTCCTCCCTGTTTCCCAGAATCGCCGAATCCCCAGAAGTCAAGCGCATACGCCTTGCAACTCTGGCCCAGCGACTCCATTGTCCCGCGCCAATGATCCCACGATTCCAGCCAGCCGTGCAGCAAGATCACAGGCCTGCCACGGCCATAGGCCTCATAATGAACCAACCCTCGATCGGTAACAATGGAGCTCATAGACCTAACACTCTCGGCGGCCCAGCCCCCTGCGATTGCTAGAGATAACCAACCGTGCTAGCACAGAGGGGTAAACACAACCCTGCCACCATTAACTATAGCATAAAACGGTGAGAGGAAAATTGATAAACCATTGCAGTTTCGTTAAAGCGAGGTTACGACCCCTGATTATGCACAACGGTCGAACCTATCCTGCTGTATGGTTCGACCGCCAGAAAGACGCGACTCACAAACAATAGGGCAGAGTTTGCATCACATCGACAAAACAAAAGGCATAGGTATGAAGTAGTGTATCTAGACCATCCCGCGCTCCTATTCCCCCTCCTCACCCAGCAACTCGAGGACCGAGTACAGGAGTTCCAGCACAACACGTTGAACGCTTTCTCGATCGAGCGCCACACAAGGAACCACTTTAACATCTTCAGGGATGCGAAGCGCAATGCGCAGGTCTTCAGCCGGCCAGGCGTCCTCCAGATCCTGCTTGTTGGCGGCAACGACGTACGGTACAGCAGCGTAGGAACTGAAGGTATCCAGAATGCTTCGAGCTTCCCGGAACGTCTCCGGCCGCACACTGTCGAGCAGGACGACGAAGCCAAGCATACCTTCAGCCAGAATCTCCCACATGAAGTCGAAGCGACGCTGGCCAGGGGTGCCAAACATATAGAGGACAAGCTCATCGTCCACAGTGATACGCCCGAAGTCCATCGCCACCGTGGTTTGGTCCTTGATACGCTCCTCTGTGCGAGAGATCTTCCTCTCTGTCGCGACGACGTCGATCTCACTGATTGTCTGAATAAACTCTGTTTTTCCCGCTGAAAAGGGACCGGTTACAACGATTTTAACAGTCTGCATTGTTAACGTCTCTATTGTTAACGTCTCTGGAAGAAACCGATCAGACGCTCGACCACACCACGTTTGACAGCTGGGCGGCGCATCGCCACAGGAGCCTGATCAGTCGCCCCAGGTGGGGCGGACACAGTTGCTCCTTCTGGCCGCACCAGTTCCACCAATCCCGCCTGCAACAAGCCGTACACGATCTTCCGAATCTGAAAATCGCTCATATTGTTATACTGCGCAATCTGACGGACGGTGTTGCGCGGGTTGATGAATGAGACCACACGCCACTCCTCGACGCTCAGATTGATGTCGCGCAGCCGCGCATCGGGACGCTTGGCGAACTTGAGGGCCACATCGAGATTGGGCAGTTCCTCCTGCAATTGCTCCCACTCCTGCAGGCGGCGGCTGCCCTCCATAATCACATTCTCCAGGTCAATGGGAATAGTGATGCGGTTCGCAAATGGCATCACGTTCGATTCGAAGCGGAAAGTCCCTTCCGTACAAGTGAAAAGAGGGTAGACGTTGCCCAAGATGTGGTTGCGGACGCTTACGACAATATCATCTTGATTCACACAGCCCGCATTGATCAACAACAAGCCCAGTTCCTTGTCACTCTTCACGTCAGCCTGGGCCTCAATAGCACGAGCCTGCTCTTCGTTGATCTTACCAGCCCGTTGGAGCATCGCAATTAAACTGTCACCATGCCCATCCCAAGTCGCATAGATGAGCTTGCCCTCCTTGAAACACAGACGCGCCTCTTTTTGAGGTGCGCCAATCGTCAACGTGCCTGTCTTGCGCGCTAGATTGATCAGATTGAACAACTGCGTTGTGCTGAAATCCTGCAGGTTCCCCTTCAGCGCCATAGCCACCTCCACCGCGATCAGCAAAATCGCAGGCCAGAACGTCGATGTCCCCTACGTAGGCCAGGCTGGAATACAAGTCGTCCGTTAGCTTTCGCAAGGGCTTTTTCAGATGCTGATTATACCTTCTATTGGCATGCAAGTCAACCGACGGGCTAAACGGGGCATTCGAAGCAGGCATCCCGGACGCCCGAAGTGCTAATTCTTTTGCCGACACACACCATAGAGACAACTAGATCATATTGCTTCAGATGCTCGGTGGTCTACCGCTTGTCGATCTCTATGGCAAGTGGTATACTAGTGTCACACTTATCTATTCACTGAGGGACACTGTGACCAAGCGACGACGTCGTGGAAAACGGTTTCGATTCCTGATTTACGAGCGTATGTGGCAACGGTGGGCATGGCCTTGCCTCTTGATTGGACCAGCCTCCATCGCCCTATGGTGGTTTGCGCCTCGTATCGCAATTCTGTACACGCCGTTTCGCCCACTGGCCTTCGTCCCAGCTATGGTCGCCCTCATCATTCTGGCATACACCTACATAGCCCGGCACCAGGCCTGGGTTCAATGTAAGCCCAACCACCTCCGCATTCGGACCCCGCTGTACCCGCTCGTCGTGTCCTACGGCCGCATCAAGACAGTGCGACCCCAGACCTTTGCGCAGGTATTCGACCCGGCAGGGCAGAAAAAGGCCCTTAGGCGCTGGCTGCGTCCTTACTGGGGCAAAACCGCGCTCGTGGTCGACTTGACCAAATACCCGGTAGCGAGAACGTGGTTGCGTCTTTGGTTCAGCCCCTATCTCCTGGCACCTGGCGCCACCGGCTTCATCTTCCTGGTTGAGGACTGGATGGCGCTCTCTCGCCAACTGGAAGATTTCCGCTCCGCAAAGATGATGAACTACAAAGCGCGCCGACAGCGCGCACAGCCCAGGCGGCTGTACTGACCTGCCCGCCGTCGTGACAGGCCGCGCTATGCAACAGGCAGCCTGGAGGCCCGCTACACCACATCCACTGCCGAACCATCCGGTGTCTTGGTTACCTCGATACGTGTCGGGAATGCATCCCTCAGCTCGTCGATGTGCGTGATCACCAACACGCGCGCAAAGTCGTCCCGAATGGCGCCGATTGCCTCGACCAGCCGTTCCCTGCCCTGTGCATCCTGCGTGCCAAATCCTTCGTCAATCACCAGGGTCTGCAGCTGTGCGCCTGCCCGTCGCGCCAGTATTTTGGAAAGCGCGATACGGATCGCGAAATTGACACAGAACGCCTCGCCCCCCGAATAGAGCGAGTATTCCCGCGTCCCCAGCTCGTCAGCAATTTTAATTTCCAGCGTCTCTCGAACCTCGCCCGCGAGCGTCTCCCGCTGCGTGTCAAAGCGCAGATGCATCCGCCCGCCGGTCATCCGCGCCAGGAGCTGATTGGCCTCTGCCTCAATCTCTGGCACCGCTGCTTCGATGATCATCGCTGGCACACCCCTGACGCCAAAATCAGTCCGCAGTTCCTCGTAGATGGACTTCTCAGCAGCCAATCCATCTCGCTGCTTGATTCTGTCCGCCTGCTGGCGCTCGAGGGCATTGCAGGCCTCCAGCCGCTGCTGCGCCGCACCCAAACGCTGGCGAGCGGCGGCCTCCTGACCACGCACCCGCTGCAACTCCGCCTCGACCGCTGGCGCATCCTGCAGTCGCTTCCGCAGCTCCTCGGCCTTCCCTGCCAACTGCTCTCGGCGCGTGTGCTCCGCCGCGATCTGCTCCTGTGTCCGCTGTTCGGTCTCCTTTACCCGCCGCAGCGCAGCCCGCTCCTCGCCCAGCCCAGCCTGTGCAGCGCTCAAGCGCGCCTTCCGCTCGGCAAAAACCTGTCCTTCGGCCACAGCTTGGCGAGCAGCTTCATGAGCATCTGCGTCGTAGCCCAGTTCTGCTGCCTGCGCCAACACCTGAGCCAGATCGGCCCGGACCTGGGAGGCATAGTTCTCCTCGGTCAGTCGTTGCTCCAACTCATCCAACTCCGACCGGGAAACCTCCAGTGCCTCCGCTGCCTGTCGGCCTTGCTCAACACGCTCAGCCAATGCGGCCTTCCGCCTCTGCAGCGCAGGCAGATCGCGCAGCAGTCGGTCGCTCTCCGAAATCTGACCCTCCAGCGCTTGAGCTCGCTCAGCTAACTCGCGCGCCGTCGCTTGATTCGCGCGGTATGCATTTCCCCTGGCCCGTCCCTCGGCCTGGAACTGATCGAGAAGCCGCAGCCGGTGATCATCGGTGAGAGGCTGCGCACATAAAGGGCACTCGGCCCCCGCTCGCTCTAACAGCGTGATCTTCTCCTTGAGCGCGTCCATCTCTGTCCGCAGTGCTTCGTTGCGGGCGCGCAACTCCGCCTGTCTCTCCGCGATATGCGCTAGATCCTCCCGAGCAGCCTCCCGACTCTCCGACAACTGCGCCAAATGAGCAAGCTGCGCCTGTACTTCCTCATGCTCGGCCAACAACGATGTATCAGGCAAGCGGCTCTCCAGTTCAGCGATGCGCTGTGAGGCAAGCTCTCTCTGCGCCTCAAGGCGGTGTCGCGCCTTCGACAGCTGCGATTCCAGCGCTACGCGTTGCTCGTTCAGCTCCACCGACTGGCGCAGCTTGGCGCCCAACTCACGCTCCTGCTGAACCGCCCGCTGATAGGCTGAGTAGCCAACCTCAATCTCCTCCGCCTGGGCCAACAACTCCTCGTATTGGGCTAGCCGCCTTGCCCGTCCGGCCCGCTCCTCGGATAACTCTCCCAACTCCCGCTCCGCCTGGGCGATCCGTGTGTTCACCTCAGCAAATTGAGCTTCGACGTGTCGAAGTTCCGTGCGCGCTGCCTCAATCTGGCGATAGGCCGCTTGGATCTCGCGGAACGCCGCACCCTGTTCCTCGACATCCGCCTTGGCCGCCTGAAGCTCTGCTTCGTACTCGGGCCGTCGGGTCAGTTCACCCTTGATCTCCTGCAGCCGCAGATCGGTCACCTCAGCCTCGGTCTGAACTGCCCGCAACCGCTCCTTGACCCGGTCCTCGTAGACACTCCAGCGGTCAAGCCCAAGGATCTCTCCCAACACACGCTTCCGCTCAGCGGGTGTCTTGACCGTGAACTCGTCGGCCCGGCCCTGGCGGAGAAACGCGGAGTTCACAAAGGTGTCATAGTCGAGCCGGAGGAGGCGCTCGATCTTGGCCTGCGTGGCACGGACGCCACCTTCGGCCAGCGAACGCCAGCGCTCACCGTCCTGAGCCTGAAAGTCAAGCACAGTGCTGCCGCGCTTGCCGGACTTACGCCTGCGCAGCACGCAGTAGGCCTGCTCCCCCAACTCAAACGTGAACTCGACCGCCATCTCATCCTCGCCAAGATGGATCAATTCGTCATCCCGCTTGGCTCGCGATCTGCCCCACAGCGCCCAGGTGATGGCATCGAGGAGCGCCGATTTGCCGGCGCCATTCGCACCAGCAAGACAAGCGACGTGAATACCCGCAAAGTCCAACGTCGATTGACGATAACACATGAAGTTAGTGAGTGACAATTTATGGGGAATCACGTTTCAGATTACAGCCCTGCTAATCCAGCAATTCGCTTCCAGCCTCCCGCATTTTGCGTCTTGCCACATGCTCCAGGATCTCCTCCGCGCTGCGGTAGGCCGCCTCACCGCTGCCGCCCAGCATCTGAGCCAGTTCATCGACACGCGCACGACCACCGAGCTTCCGAACACGGGTGACCGTCCGCTCGCCCTCCTCGGTCTCCTCCACTTGCTTCTCAACGCGGAAATGTTCATCCCCGAAACCGGCCAGTTGTGGGAGATGGGTCACGCACAACACCTGATGGCGCAGGCCGCCCGGCCCGATCCCTACCACCAAGCTCCACAGTTTCTCACCAACCGTTGCACCTACGCGTCCACCGATACCCTGATCGATCTCGTCAAAAATCAGTGTCGGCGTCTCATCTGCCCGGGAGAGAACCGTCTTGAGGGCCAGCATCAGCCGAGAGGTCTCCCCGCCCGAGGCGATTTTTGCCAGTGGTTTCAACGGCTCACCGGGGTTGGGAGAGACGAGAAACTCGACACGATCAATGCCGGAGGAGTCAAAGGCAACTCGGGGGAGAGCGTCAGGCTCCAGATCCCAGGTCTCAGCTTGTTCCACGCCCGAACTTGAAGCCTGAAACCTGGGACCTGAAACCGGTTGGGACAGAGGTACCCCTCCAGGATCTTCCCGCCACTGAAAGTCCACCCCGAAGCGCGCCCCTTCCATGCGCAGGTCGCGCAGCTCTCGCTCAATGCCCTTGGCCAAAAGTTGAGCTGCTTCTCGCCGCCCCACAGAGAGTTCCACTGCCAACCGGCCCAGCTCAGCAAGCAATCTCTCTTCGGCTGCTCGCAACTCGCCGATCCGCTCCTCACTGTGGGTGATCGTGTCCAGTTCCCGCACCGCCTTCTCGGCATAGGCCAGCACATCCGGGATCTTCGGGCCGTACTTACGCTCCAGCCGCCGGATCAACGTCAGCCTCTCCTCCACCTCCTGGAGCCGCCGCGGGTTGTATTCGATCTGTTCTCGGTAACTGCGCAGGGTTGTCGTCAGCTCCTCCACTTGATAGTTCACGCTTTCGGCAGCGCGCAACTGGGGCTCCATCTCTGGATCAATGCGGGCCAGCCGCTCCAACGCACGCAGCGACATACCCAATAGATCTACCAGAGCCGGGGCGCTCCGTCCACCTTGCTCAAGCGCGCGGAGCACCTCGCCGCTCAACTCGGCCAGTTGCTCAGCGTTGGCCAGCCGCAGCCGCTCCGCAAGCAGATCCTCCTCCTCGTCAGGCTGGAGTAAGGCCGCCTCTATCTCACTGACCTGGAACTTCAGAAGATCGGCCCGATGCGCCAATTCTCGGTCGCTGCGTACCAGGTCGGACAGTTCTCGCCGCACCATCCGGATCTGTTCTGCCACCTCTGCAACTTGCGAGCGCAGGGGGGCTAGCTCCGCATACCGATCCAACAAGTCGGTGTGCTGGCGAACACGGAGCAACGACAGGTGCTCGCTCTGGCCGTGGATGTCCACCAGTCGCTCGGCCACCTCGCGCAACAGCGTCAGCGTGACGGATCGCCCGTTGACACGGGATACGCTGCGCCCGGCAAGCCGCACCTCGCGCCCAAGAAGCAGCAAATCCGGATCATCCCCCTCCAGCCCTTCCCGCTCCAGCACGGGGTCGACCAGCGCGCGTTGAGCCGGCCCCAGCCGGAAAGTGGCCTCGACAATAGCCTGGTCACTTCCAGCGCGCACGAAGGCGGTGTCCGCCCGCCCTCCCAGCACCAGTTCCACCGCGTCAACGATGATAGATTTGCCCGCACCGGTCTCACCGGTCATCACCGAGAAACCCGGCCCGAAACTCCACTGCAGTTCATCAATGATAGCAAAGTTGCGAATACGCAGTTCGGCCAGCACGTGCTACCTCCCGCCCCCAAGACCACCAAGCCAAGACAACATTGCCAGACGAAGGACAGGTGAGAAAGCAGACCTACACCCGGCGTCCGGGGCGCAGACGTGCATAGGCCGCACCTGTTGCCGCCACCACATAGATGGCTGTCCACACCAGACTCACCAGCCCGCCGGCGTAGTAGACTCCACCTGCTGAATTGACCGCCAGCGTGAGAAGAGAGAGCAGCGAGAGCACCAACCGGGGCAGCGCTGCTACGGCGATAGAACCACACACAACGAGCCACGTGTACGGTCCGCGCCGCCCCCGGATGGCCCACCGCACCGCCTCGGCGATGCCGACACCGACCAGCGGCCCCAGCACAATAGCGTACCATCCCAGGCTGGGAATGAGCCAGCCCGCCACCAGCGCCAAAGGCAAGGCAACTGCAGCAGCGACGAAGTAGTGAGCGGGACGGAAATCAGCGTAGAAGACCCGCTGCTGAGTACGCACACAGTCCCTGCAGCGATAGCCAACGGGCGTCTGCACCGCGCACTTGGGACAAATGGGCTGGCCGCACTTGTTGCAACGCAGGTAGGTTTCAACATCGGGGTGATTGACACAGTACACTGGTTCACTCATTGGTATCGACTCCAGTTCCAACCCTACGACTTGGGATCGGGAATTTGCTTCCGCGGTACTAGCCGCGCCAGCAGCGTCCTGTAGAAATATGTCCGCTCCTGCACACGCGCAAATCGAGCCAGGTGCGGACTGGCATCCACCGCTACTTCGTCCCCGCTCTCCAGTTGGGCCAACACCTTACCGTCCACCGTCAGCACCGCGGGCCGACCGCCGGTGACGGTAATTCGTACCCTGACCCCCTCAGAGAGAACAATCGGGCGCGCCATACTCAGATGCGGTGCGACCGGCACCAGGAGGATATTGCGCAACTGCGGCGGCAGGACCGGTCCACCGGCCGCAAGCGCATACGCGGTGCTGCCCGTCGGCGTAGCAACGATGAGGCCATCGGCGACGTATGTAGCCAGGTCTCCCCCGTCAACCTCGGTGCGCAGATATACCACACAAGCTCGTGCCCCCCGTCCCACCACCACATCGTTCAGCGCTTCGGCTTGACCAAGCAGCTCGCCACTCCGGCGAGCTGCTGTCTGCAACATCATCCGCTCTTCAACCCAGTAATCACCGACCAATGCCCGCGACAGAACGTCTCGCCACGTCTCTGGATTAGCCTCGGTCAGGAACCCCACCCGCCCCAGGTTGATACCTAAGATCGGCGTACCGTGAGGAGCCACCGCCCGTGTCGCCCGCAGAATTGACCCGTCACCGCCCAGCGTCACGAGCAAGTCGATCTCTTGCCAATCGAGCGCGTCCGGGGCTTCGCAGGTAGCGCAGATCTGCGCCTGCCGCCCCCGCTGCTCGATCCACATGGCCATCTCCCTGGCTAGCGGGCGTGCCTGGGTAACACTGGCGTTGTAGAGGATGCCTATTGTCTTCACGTCAACCTGGTCCCCGCCGATTTCCACAGACCCTCACACTCGCGCTTTCAACCATTCCACCAAGTCCCCTAGTTTGACACCTACCTGCTCGCCCGCCTTCATATCCCGCACTGTCGCCAGGCCAGCCGCCAACTCATCCTCGCCTAGAATGATGGTGTAGCGCACGCCGCGCTTGTCGGCCTCGCGAAGCTGACTTCTCAGCCCACGCTCACCGAACGCAATCCACGCCGCGACACCTGCCTGACGCAGTGCATCCATCAGTCGCAATTCCTCCCACTTGGCCTGCGGCCCCAGGTGCGCCAGGAAGACAGACGGTGTCGGCGTAGGGGGCACATCCACATCCAGGTCTTTCATCACCAGGATGATGCGCTCCAGCCCAACGGCCACACCCACCGCCGGAGTCGGCGGGCCGTCCAAGATTTCGGCCAGACCATCGTACCGCCCCCCGCCGCAGACAGCCGCCTGCGCACCGATCCCGGCCGCCCAAACCTCAAACACCGTCTTCGTATAATAGTCGAGTCCACGCACCAGCCGATGATTGATAGTATATCGCCGATCCAGCAGATCCAGGTATTCACGCAGCGCGCCGAAGTGCTCGGTGCACTCGTCACACAGATGATCAAGGAAGTGGGGAGCACCCGCGATGACCGGTTGGCACTGGTCGGCCTTGCAGTCGAGCACACGCAGCGGGCTGTGCTCCAGCCGTCGCCTGCAGTCCTCGCAGATTTCGCCGATATGCTCCGCGTAATACGCTTTCAGCACCGCCAAGTAGCCCGGTCGACAGCGTGGGCAGCCGGTTGAGTTAAGTTGAAACTCCAAATCACGGAAGCCCAGCCCATCGTACAGGTCCCAGACCATGGCCATCACTTCCACGTCAGCAGCGGGATCCTGTTCGCCCAAGATTTCAGCGTTGAACTGGGTAAACTGGCGATACCTACCCGCCTGGGGCCGATCGTAGCGAAAGGTGGGGCCGAAGGAATAGAGCTTCAGCGGCTGAGGACGCACGTAGAGCCCATTTTCGATATAGGCACGCACCACCCCAGCAGTGAACTCCGGCCGCAGCGTCAGCTGGTGACCCCCCTTGTCGGTGAACGTGTACATCTCTTTGTCCACCACGTCGGTCCCTGTCCCAATGCCCCTGGCGAACAGCTCAGTCGCTTCAAAGACGGGCACGTCGATCCGTTCGAAGCCAGCCAGCTCGGCCAGGTGCCTGGCCCTGGCGCGAACGTGGTCCCAGTAGTGCTGATCCTCCGGCAGGGTATCCAGCGTTCCAGTGGGTCGCTGATATTGCAGCATAGGAGTCTCCTTCCTGATCAAAGGTTCACGATATTATAGTCCAACTCAAGGAACTTGTCACATCGAAACTGCCGCCCAGAAGCCTCGAATGCACTGCACCAACGCACGCGGCGCATTCGAAATGGATTTATCTGTGGAATTGAGAACTGGGGTTAATAAACGTGGCTCCTGCGTTGCAGGAGCCACGGAAGAAGATACAACAATTTGTAACTGGAGTTAGTAGACCAGGTATGCCAGACGATACGCAAGGTCTCAGACGGTCAAGGTGGAGATCCCAGGCCTACGGCGCCGGACAAGTCTTGTAATCCGCGCCGATGACCAGGCGGAAGCCAAAGTCAGAGGAACCACCAGGTTGGTGGGTGACCTGGTCATCCGCGACGTCGAACATCTGCTGCAAGTAGCCTGCCCCTGTGCCCTTGGTGTGCTCACTGAAGATAATCAACTGCGTCCTGCCGTGGTCCTGCCGATCCGCTTCTCTGGCCACCGCCGGAAATCCAGCGCGAAACAGCCGATCGATTGCCAGAACATCCCAGTCCTGGTTCGCGGTCCCATTCCATACTTCAACCGGCATGTAGGTGCGGTTCAGGCGAGCCTCGGGGATGGGCGCCATCGCCTCCGCGACGACGGGCTGAATGTTCTCCCATTGAGGGAGAAAGACAGCTCCTCCATAGGGCGT
>Ga0207752_1000189_pt1 | contig 28619 bp, 16 predicted proteins | sample Pon2CUnioCityCA_6_FD_187272 | JGI IMG/M metagenome (GOLD analysis project Ga0207752, IMG submission 187272) | Marine sediment microbial community from Union City, CA, USA - Pond 2C Sediment 2 (SPAdes) | ecosystem: Environmental > Aquatic > Marine > Intertidal zone > Salt pond sediment ... | reverse complement strand
CTTGCAACTTTGATTTAGGGCAAGGATAATTGATAGCAATTAAATATGGAGTTTAGCTTATGAGCACATCGAAGAAAGCGAAAGCCGGGAGGCGTAAGAAGGCCGTAGCCGAACTCACGGAGGCCGAGTGGGAGATCATGCAGGTTGTTTGGGAGAAGGAGCCGTGTGCGGCCGGCACGGTGCAGGAGGCGCTGGCCGCCACCCGGGACTGGTGCTACGCCACGGTCAAGCTCACGATGGACCGCATGGTCGCCAAGGGTTTTCTGCAGATCGAGCGGATTCGCAACCTGCAACTGTTCCGCTCGTGCATCAGTGAGGTCGAGGCCCGGCGGGGTGAACTCCGCAAGATGCTTACACGGGCCTTTGGCGGGGCGCTGACGCCCATGCTGAAGTTCCTCATCGAGCATGAGGGGCTCTCCAAGGGCGAAGCAGCGGAACTTCGCGAGTTTGTAAAGAAGGCCGGGAAGCGCAAAGACTGACCCTCTGGATTCACGTGAGTGGGAGATCCACCAATGGTCGAGATCATCAACGAGTGTCTGAGCGGCTTGAACCATCTCGGTAGCACCTTCTGCCGCTACGCTGTCGGGGCATTTCTGCAATCGGCTCTGCTGGTCATCGTGCTGTTCGGCATCGACCTGCTGTTGCGCAAACGCGTGCGAGCGGTCGTTCGATATTGCCTGTGGCTGCTCGTACTGGTGAAGCTGATCTTGCCGCCGACGCTTTCCCTGCCAACGGGGATTGGCTATTGGGCGCTGAATCGAGTACCGGCTGCGGCTGAGGTATTGGAGCATCCCGCGCCGGTCATCGGATTCGAACGAGTGACACGAGAGGCACCTCCTCGCCCGCAACCGGCGGATGGGCCCACGGCGGTCGAACCTGCGACGGTCAATCCAGCGGAGTCGCATTCTGCCATCGCACCGGTTCCTGCGAGTCTGACTCCAATCACTTGGCAGGCTATTGTTCTGCTGTTCTGGCTGGCGGGGATGCTCGCCTTCGTGGCGCTGCTCGCTCAACGTGTCAGGTTCGTGCGCGGGCTGGTTGCGGCAAGCACCGCTGCCGAGGGGGCATTGCTTGTAGCATTGGAGCAGTGTAGTCGACAAATGCGCCTTCGTGGGCGAGTTGAATTGCGAATATCTGATGCGCTGCCCAGTCCCGCCGTCTGCGGTCTCCGGCGGCCCACGATCCTGATGCCCGCCTCGCTCGTGGCGAAGCTCTCGCCGGATGAACTCAAGGCGACCCTGATTCATGAGCTGGCCCACATCAAGCGGGCCGACCTGTGGGTCAACGCCGTGCAGACGGTCCTGCAGGTCGTGTACTTCTACAATCCGTTCGTGTGGCTGGCCAATGCGATCATCCGCAGAACCTGCGAGGAGGCGGTGGACGAGACGGTCCTCGTAGCCCTCGGCGGGCAGGCGAGAAATTACAGCAACACGCTGATCAGCATCAGCGAGACCGTGTTCTGGAAAGCGGATTTCGGGCTGCGCCTGATCGGCGTGGCGGAATCGAAAAGAGCCTTGAAACGGAGGATCAGACACATGGTGACACGACCGGTACCCCAAAGTGCGAGAATCGGAGCCCTCAGCACCGTCGCCATCCTTCTCATCGCGGCCGTCCTGCTGCCCATGGCCAGAGGCGAACGGTCCAGCCGGGAGACGGCCACGCCACCGTCCACTGCCGTGACAGAAACCAGCGAAATAGACTCGTCTGCGGAAGTGGGCGATGTGATTGTGGACCCGAACACCGGCCTTAAATTCACGTTGGCCAAGACGATCTCCGGAGCCAATAATGTGATTGCGCATGTCAACAAGCTGATCATGTCGCCCGATGCGCGATTCCTGCTTTTTGGGGGCAAGGTCATCCCGCTCGACGGAACAGAGACATTCAGCTACACCGAGCCCGAGCGTTGGGGTGATGTTGCCAACGTGGCGGTCTCTCCCAATGGGCGATACATCGCCCATGGGAAGAATGTGGTTTGGTTGCAGCCTGTTTCTCCTGAGACGCTGCGCCCGAACGGGCCTGCGAAGAAGCTCCTGGACTTAAAGGGAGAGCGCCTGGCAGACTGGTATTATAAACCTTTGCGCTGGACGCAGGACTCTCAGGTTGTTCTCTTCAAGACCAATGACGCGGAGGGCCGGTCCCACCAGTACGCATTTTCGGCAAAGACCGGGGACCCTGTCCGTTACCCAGACGCCGCCTCCACGGGGATGCTCTCTCCGGATGGGAAGTGCATCGCCCTGACGGATACCCGAGGGTTCTGGGTCAAACCGATGGGCGACGGTCGCGCACGAATGCTCTGTGAGAAAGGATGGCCTCCGGCCCCGGAGTGTTGGTCTCGAGATGGGAAATGGCTGATCGGGTTCCAGCCCGCTGCTCCCTTAGTAGACGCACGATTTGTGAGTTACCCCGAGGGCCAGGAATACCTTATCTCCATGCCGAAGGAGCTGGCGAAGGACAACAATACACACTGCGTGGGGGTATCTCCCGATAGAGAGACACTCTATTTCTACAAAGCGGGATACAAGCTTACGCATGGGACTTGGGTCGCGTCGGCCGAAGAAGGCACGGCCCTGCACGATGTCGACGCCTGGCGAGACGTCCGATGGGCACCCGATGGAAAGGCAGTATTTCACACTAGGTATAGATACACTACGCACTGGGAAGTGGACTTATTCCTGAGCACTCTCTCCGGAGATAAGCCGACTCAGTTCACCCTCAGCCCGTTCGTCTCCACTGATGCACCCTTGGCCGTATCTCCGGACGGCAAGTGGTTGCTGTTTTCGGCGGCCGGAGAATCCGGCAGAAGCACGGTGGATTTGAACGTGACGGCTCTGTCCATGGCTGACAATGGGGTGAGTGGACCCGCCACGGTACTACTCCGCCTAACACAAGGAAGCTCACCCGCTCCGGTGTGGTCACATGATAGCACGCGCGTAGCATTGACCTGCGAGACTGATTCCGTGAACGAGCAAGACATCTGGATCGTCTTCACAGATGCCCGAACGCCGATCCGTCTTACTCGGACGGCGGCGATTGAGCGTGACCTGAAGTGGTCACCCGATGGGAACATGCTGGCCTTCGTCTCCAATGATACCGGGGCCGGGGAGCTGACGGTGATCCCAACGGCTGGTGGAGAAGCGGTGGTGCTCCGCCAATGGTCTGGCGCGGAGGCGCCGTTATGGGGATGGTCGCCGGACAGCAAGTCGCTGACCATCGCCGAGGAAGGCATGCTGGTGCGACAGCCTTTGTCCGGCGGCGAGGCCGAGCCCTTCCTCAACTTGGAGGAGTACGGAATTGAGAAGTTGGAATGGCACGGTTGGAGCCCCGACGGCAGCCGACTCGCCCTCGCTCACTACACGCGCGACAACAAAGGACCGCTGGCTTCCTATGGACAACTTCTGTTTGCACGCGTTGAAGGAGGTCGCTTGCAGCAAACTGGGACGACGGATCTGGGTGCAGCTACTTCGATTGAAAGGTATGTCTGGTCGCCCCACAGCACGCACGTGGCCTGCCAGTACGAGGGTATTGTCGCCACGATGCCCGAGGGGCGGCTCTACGCGGTGCCCGTGGACGACATCGTCGAGAGAATAGAAGCCGGGGCCATTCCGCCCACCGGGCCCAGGGCGCCCGAACCCATCACCGCAGCAAGCCAGTCGGAATCCAAACCCACCCCACAACTCGAGCCCATCACGGGTCCTGTTTTCTCGGACGACTTCGACAAGGGGTTGTCCAAGTACTGGCAGATCGTGCCTGGGAGTCCCGAGGCATCACCTCCACCGGCCCATGCGGTCGAAAATGGTCAGTTGATGCTCTCGAATTCCAGTGCCAAGCTGAGCCAGATCGACTGGGCGGACTACCTCGTGACCGTTCGTGTCTGCGTGAAGGAGGGGGCAGCCTCTGGGCGGGGAATCGCGGCGATTCAGACGCGGGCAACACCCTGTTACTTCGACATCAACAAGCTGGAAAGGTATGCCTTGCTCTTCATCTGTTACCGCAACGCTCCAGCAAGCATGTTGCGACTCGCTCTCTACCATCACAATGCGTCAGGCGCGAGCCGTGGGCCCACCGTGGGCAGAAATCTCTGCCCCTTGGTCCAAGGCAAGTGGTACAAGCTCGCATTCGAAGTCCGGGGCGAGCAGTTGCGAGCGTATCTGGACGACGAGCTTGTGATCGAGACGACGGACGCACGTCTGTCCAAGGGCCCTGTATGGATCAGCGCTTCGGGGTCCCCCGTCCTCTTCGACGATTTCAGCGTGCGCCGACTGCGATAGAACATCGCCAGCGATGCCGGAGGATGGTGAGGCTGTGAGTCAGGCCGCGCGGATGGATTTCGCGATTCTGACCGTGATAGGCTCTGGCTCTCTGGGCTGCACCATGTGATGTCTCTTCCATATCCCTGTTGGACTTGTCACGTGGATTCGCCCCGGTGACTGTTGACATCCAGAACGCACAGCAGTATCATGGGGAATGTGGTGTGCTGAAGGATCTCTTGTCACCAGCAAGGGGGAATCATCGTACTCCGTAGGAGCAGGGAATGCCATGAGCATCTCAACGGGTAAGAGAGGTTGTGTAGCCTACTGTGTGATCGCATTTCTGTTCTGCATGTCAGGCTCGCACGCACAGAACCGGCAGCTTGTCTGGTCCGACGAATTCGACGGAACAAGCATCGACCGTTCCATCTGGAGTTTCGATTCGGGACCGGCCAATGACAACATCCACTATTTCACCGATCGCCCGGAAAATGCCCGCGTCGAGGACGGGAGATTACATGTCATCGCAGCCAGAGAACCCTACGAGGGATACGATTATACCTCGGCGCTGCTCAAGACGAGCCGGTCCGTGTATTGGCGGTACGGCCGAATCGAAGCGAGCATCAAGCTGCCGGCGACCTACGGCCTGGTCCCCGCGTTCTGGATGCTGCCGGAAGATAATATGTACGGCTGGTGGCCCGAATCCGGCGAAATCGACATCATGGAACACCCGACCAACGAGGTCAGCAGGATTTACGGCACGGCCCATACGGGAGCTTACAACTGGTTTACAGGTTCGCAGCCGCGCGGCAGCAGCATCCAGGTGTGGGACGCCCACACGGCGTTTCATGTCTACGCCGTCGAATGGACGCCGCAGTCAATCGAGTTCTACGTCGATGAGCAGAAGTATTACACATTCTACAAGTTCGGCAGTGAGCCCGAGACATGGCCTTTCGACAAGCCCTTCTATCTGATTCTCAGTATGGCAGTCGGCGGAGGCTGGGTGGGAGAGCCTTACACAGCAGGTGTCTTTCCGGCCGTCATGGAAGTGGACTACGTCAGAGTGTATCAGGATATGAACGACGTGGCCATTTGCGGCGCCGATTTCGTGCCGGACTACAGCCAGGCCGTACCGTACCGCGTTCCCAGACCCGGCGGTGCACGTATAAGCTGGAGCGTGCCGGAAGATGCCCAGATTGTATCCGGCCAGGGAACCGATCAGATTGCCGTTGACTGGGGCGCGGTCGGAGGAGAGGTGATCGCCGATGTCGTCGTTCGCGGCGGTTCTTGTACATTCGATCTTCCGGTTACGGTGTCGCCCAACTATATCAAGAACGGTGGTTTTGAAAAAGGCGTCAAGCACTGGCATAAGACGGGCCCCTTTCCGGCCGAAGCCGATTTCATGCTGACCTCGGAAGATGCCTATACGGGCGATCATTCCCTGTTCGTCGATGTCAAGACGCCGGGAGACAATCCCTGGGACGCCCAGTTATCACAGCGTGACCTGCCGCTCGAAGCCGGAAAGCTGTATCGGGCAAGCTTCTTCGCCAGGACGGCCAACTGGAGCAGGAGCATAAATGTAGCCGTCATCAATTCGGCGGACTACCACCTCTACGCAGGCAAGACAGTGACGCTTACGAATGATTGGGAGCAGTACGAGTTGACCGTTGGAGTGCCGTCAGACACGATCGTGTCGTTCAACCTCGATCTGGGCGGCCAGACCGGACGATACTACTTTGATGAGATTGCCCTGACCGCACTCCAGATCGACGATTCGAACCTGCTGGTGAACGGCGACTTCTCCGGCGGTGACGCCGGCTGGGCGCTTACGACTCTGTGGCCCGCGCAGGCCGGCGCGACAGTCGCCAACGGCGAGTATTCAGTCTCGATCAGTCACGGCGGCACAAATGTCTGGGACATCCACGCCGGGCAGGCGGCTCTTACGATTGAAAAGGGGCGGCAATATGTCGTCTCATTCGACGCCTATGCCGCGGCGCCAAGACAGATTTCGGCTCTCGTCGGCAGGAATTCCGCTCCCTGGACCGTGTACAGCGGCAGTCGGATCTTCTCGTTGACAACCACGAAGAAGACGTATACCTATACCTTCACCATGAATTCTGCAACCGATAGCCAAGCCCGCCTGGGTTTTGATTTAGGCGGCTCCTCGATTGATGTTGTATTGGACAATGTCAGGCTGAAATAGCCGGGCCAACCGGGGGCAGCCGCCTGTTTTGACTTCGTGTTGCCTGTCGTTTTGCTTTCTTCTTTGGGGCGATGGGGATGCACCCTCTTGTTCCGCGTTCTGTCCGATTTCTCCTTTGACACTCGATAGCCACGGTCAAGAGCACATTTCTCCGGGAGAAAAGAGGATCGGTCTCCATCTGTCCGGGATTTCCTGAGTCGTTGGTGACATGCAAACGGGCTTTTGGTAGCATGACGCGTGCCGGTGTTTGTCGAGAAGGTGTTATGACTTTAGATGAGCAGACAACCGTTGTGCCGAATCGGCGGATCGCGTCGGTCGATGCGCTGCGTGGCCTGGTCGTGTTCGCGATGATCTACGTCAACGACATCGCCGGCGTTTCCCGTGAGATTGTCCCCGCGTGGATGCGTCACTTTCGCGGCCCCGACGGGATGACGTTCGTCGATCTGGTCTTTCCCGCTTTTGTTTTCGTTGTCGGCATGTCCGTTCCCCTGGCTCTCGGCGCGCGTCTGGGCCGGGGCGAACCGGCCTGGAAATGCCTCGTTCACGTCGTCATCCGCACCCTGTCGCTGTTGTTCATCGGCGTGATCATGGTGAACGGGAGGCCCGATTCCGACCGGATGGGTTGGTCCGGCGCGCTGTGGTCCACGCTGATGTTCCTCTCTGCGATGTTGGCGTTCAGCTCTCTTCGGTGGCCGCGGAAGGGCGAATCCTCGCCGGATCGAGAGCGGACCGTCCGCAGAATTACGGTGGGTCTTCGCGTTCTCGGGCTGGCCTCTCTCGTTGTCCTGGCGTTTGCCTATCGCGGCAGGGACGGCCACCGCATCATCACGCTCTCTCCGTTTTCGATCCACACCGAATGGTACGGCATCCTCGGCCTGATCGGCTGGGCCTATCTGGTCGCCTCGATCGTCTCTGTTGTCTTCCGAGACCATCGCACCGCTCTATTAGGGTGCTTCGTTCTGCTGTTGTGCCTCTATCCGGCCGACCGGACCGGCGCCTTCCGGGGCTTCTGGCTCGCCCGCATTGTCGGCATCGGCGGGACGCTCGGCTCGCTGGGGGCCATCGCCGTGGGTGGGGCGCTCCTGGCTTCCGTCTTACGGGCGCCGGACGTCACGACCGTCGGCGCGCGCGCCAAGTCCGTCCTGTTGTTCGTCGCCGGCTGCTCGGTCGGCGCGTGGCTCCTGGACGGCCTCTACGGCATCAACAAGAATAGCGCCACCCCGTCCTGGTGCCTTTGGGCCTGCGCGATCACCGCCAGTCTGTGGCTGCTCTTTCATCTCCTCGCCGATGTCCGTCCCCAAAGCGCTCCAGCCAAACTCTGTGCGCCTCTGACGGCGGCGGGGGCCAACGTTCTGCTGGCCTATCTCATCTCGGAAATGCTCCCTTCCGTTCTGAACTTGTTGGGCCTTGGCGGCTGGTACTGGCGGCTCGCGGAGCCCGGCCTCGCTCATGCGATGGCCCGCTCCATCGGCTGTGCGATTCTGATCCTCGCCGCTACGGCGGGGCTCAATCGCATCGGATTTCGCCTCAAGCTGTGAGCCCCGGATGGGCATAATCGTCGGACGCATCTCGGACGTCAAGTCATTGCCCTGACCGGAGATTCCGTTCTTCTCAACTCCCAACGACTTGCCTGCAACTGTCGGTTCTCGTGAAGCCGTGGTGGATGATATTGGGTTCAGGCATCCCTCGGGCAAAGCAGCGCGTCATGCGTGCCAGGGAACTCGCCCCCGCTGATTCTTATTGTGGGATCGGAGATCGAATGCGGATGCGCAGAAATTCAAGGTCCACGAGTCCGGAATTCCCTGTGCCGTCTCTTGCCGCTAATTGCTATTTTGAGGGCTGACCCTCTCGGCTCCCCTCTCGGCTCGTGTGATGGCCGAGGTGCTACGCTCTACTGACCGAGGGCGTATAAGTGAGTGACCGTTCGCAAGTATATTGTGTTTTGGGCGACGGCGGGGGTGGCGAAGATCTTCTCGCCGAAATCGTTTCTGGCGAGGACGTTCAAGTCGTCATCGACCTGGATGACCGTCACGACGCCGCGCGTGGAGGCCGTGACAAGCTTGTCACCGGCGGCAATGGGGGATGCGATGTATTGACCCGACGCCCCGATTCGTTCGCGGAAGAGCTCTTTGCCGGTCGAGGCCTGTAGGCAGGTCAACACGCCGCCGTCCCGCAGGAGGTAGAGTCTCCCACGATGATAGAGCAGCGAGGAGGTCTCCGGAATGCCTCGGTGAATTTCCCAGGCCACGTGCGATTCGCGGGCGTCCTTTGCTGCTCCGGGGCGGATCGCGAGAAGGGTGGGCCGGCTGATGGCGGCGAAGCCCGACATCGTCTGCATCCATTCGGCTTCACTGATGATCCCGTTCTTGTCGTGGTCGAAGATTCTCAGCAGGACGTCCATGTCCCTGACCGGCAGCCCGTAGCCGGGATTGTCTTTGGGCAACTCCGGCCGCTGTATGAAAGCGAAGCCTTCCGTCATCTCGTCGCGTTGGATCTGAGTGTCGCGATTGCGGTCGAACTCCTCGACGGTGGTCTTCCAGGTTGCTGCCGCATCCAACTTATCATCTCCGCGTCCGCCCAGGGCCGCGGCGCTCGCAAACAGGAGGCCGTCGCCTGTTACAGGGACGCCGACGGTTTCGTCGGGAAACCCGCCGGCCCACCAGATCTCGGCGCCGGTGGATGGGTCGTAGGCGGTCAGCCGTTTGGAGCCCAGAACGACGAGTTCCTCGGTTCCGTCGTGGCGGAAGATCGTGGGCGTCGACCAGCCGGCTTTGAACAACGATCTCGGCTGCTCCCAGACCGTCGCGCCGGTATCTCGATGGACCGCCAGCAAACGGGAGGAGCTGTCATCGCCGTCCAAAGCCAGGATCACTGTGTTCCCGTACAAGATGGGCGAGGTCGCCATTCCGTATTTGCTGGGAGGCGTATCGAGCCTGCGCTGCCAGATTTGCTTTCCGGCGTGGTCGTAGCAAAGCAGCCCGTAGGTCCCGAAGTAGACATACACGTGCCGCTCGTCCGCGGCCGGCGTGGAAGATGCGGGATTGTTCAGTGGATGAAACCTGCCCTCTGTCTCGGTCTGAACGACCTGTCGCCATAGGATTGTGCCGTCTTCACGATCGATGGCCAGCGTAACGAGTTCCTTCTTATTGGCGGGCGCGCCGGCGGTGAGGAAGATGCGATCGTTCCGGATGACCGGAGACGAGTGGCCGGGCGGAATCACGGTCTTCCACAGAACGTTCGAGTCCGGGCTGAAATGAACCGGGATGCGATCCGCCTGCACCACTCCCTGTCCATTGGGGCCGCGAAATTGATTCCAGTTGCCCTCTGGCTGTCGGCCGTCCGCCATCAGGTTGAGCGAGAGGATCAGGACTGCAAAGATACCGGCGTGTGCTGCTGAGTTGTGTCTATATCGAAACTGGATAGGCTCTACTTTCTCTGGCATTCACTGGCAAGGAACCATTCGACCGAAAAGGCCACAGATGGTCATTATGCAGTCTTTCTCCGACTGTGTAAAGGAGAAGCTCGACGTGTGCTGATTGGACCCGTCAGAGAGTCTTGCCTTTTCGATAAACCAGCGGTGACATGGGCATGTGGGAGACATTCTTGCGGATTCAAGAAAGAGCGTGGTAGGGGCTGTCGTAGAATCGCCGGCCGACAGACGGGAAAAGAGGCGTAGTCAAGGCTTGTCATTCCTTTGCGCTGTGCCTGCGGAGAAGCTCGATAAATCCGGTGTCGTCGCGACGGACAGCCAGGTCCAAAGGAGTGCTGCCGTCTCGCTTTGCAGCATTCACGTCGGCGCCGTGCTCGATGAGCAGTCTCGCGACATCTACGTGACCTCCGGCGGCCGCTTGGTGCAGCGGCGTCCAACCAGCCACACGCTTTGCGTTTACGTTGGCGCCTCCGGCCAGAAGGAGCTCCACGATCCCTCGATGGCCGCGGGCGGCGGCGCTGTGCAGGGGCGTCCAGCCCCAGTTGTTGCGTGCGTTCACATCGGCTCCCTTGACGACGAGCAGTTCGACCATCTCTTTGTGGCCGCCTGTGACAGCCAGGTATAGGGGGGTAGTGCCGATGCTATTCTTCACGTTGACGTCGATCCCGTCTGCGATGAATTCTCTGACTTTGTCCAAATCGCCCGTTTGGGCGGCTTTGTGGATCGGAGGGCTGGGCGGGAGGATTCTTTCGCCGGCTCGGGTGCTTGCAGTCATCTTCCTGGTAAAGACAATGCCATCGAACATTTCGGTCCAGTTGGCTTGGCGGTTGATGTAGCCGAATGGCCTGGCGATCAGCTTCTCTCGGAGCCACGCTCCGTCGGGGCCGAGGCGGCGGAAATCGACGAAGGCGTTCTCGAAGCCCGCTCGCACGAAGAGGTCCTCCAACGATCCGGCGACCGGCGGCTCCAATTTCGCCGGCCTCTTCATGGTCGGGACCTTCCACCAGCCTTCCGCCGCGGTGAAAGCGATCGTGTATACTTCCTCACCAAGTACGTTCCGCACTTCATGGCCCATGGAGGTTCGGCTCCAGTCAGATGCAGGATTGTGTGTGATATGACTCGATGCGGCCCACACGATGATCTTTCGGTTTGGGTAGGCCGTGCGGGCCAGCCAGATGAGGTTGCGAGCCATCTGTTGGTCACGCAGGCTTCCTGTCGTGCCGGGCTCGCCCAACATGGTGACAAGTGTGGATGTGCCGGCCGCGAACTGTCGCCAGAACGACAGTTCCATTTCAGGCAGGGCATCGGAAGGCCGGGCGGACTCCAGGGCCTCGCGCCAGACAGCCAATGCATCGTGTAGCGGCTTCAACTCCTCCCGGCTTGGTGTCCGTCTCGCTCGCGACAAGTCGCGCAGTTGCGCGAGTGTCTCCACAATGGCGGTACGCTGTTCGTCGCTGAGGGTCGCGACATCGAGCTTGTCCAGAAGGGCGTTGACGTCCTCGGTCAGAAGTCCGCTGTGCGAGGCCTTTGCCGTGAGCTGGCAGTCGAAGCCGCCTAATTCGAGCGGTTGGTCGCTCCTGGCCACGCGGCCCCAGTACTCAATCAGTGGCCTGACTTGCTCGCTGCCGGCCCATATCGCAAAGACGCCATGCCGGAAGGCTTCCTTCGGTTTCATGCCGCTGCGTAGGAGTTCCCAGGCCTTGCGACCGTCATACAGGCCGCTCTCGAAAGCGAGCACGTCGAAGCCGTGTTTCTCGTGCAGGAATTTGATGAGGCGGGTCTTGGCCTGGAAGGTAGCCCCATCGCCGTGCGTCTGCTCGCCGAGCTGCACGATGCGCGCATCGGCGATTGCCTTCGCCAGCGGCTCCAGGTCTGAGAAGTCCTCGTCGTTGGGGTCGATGCTCTTGAACGGGACGGCGTGTTGCTCAAGCCAGGCGACCCGCGGGTGTTCGCTGGGATCCGTTCCCTCCGCATGGGAAGCAGCGCCAAAGAGCAGGGCAGGGAGTAAGAGAACGAAGCCGAAGGTCTTTGCGTAACTCATCGAGTTCATTCCTTTTGTTGAGTCGGATAAGCCCTTTCCTTTCCGTTCAATGAATTCTATCCGTGTAGAAGATAAGGTCAAGCTGAGGTTGCCGGCCTGCATACGCTTTCGCGAATTCATGCATGCACTATACGCCCGATGCTTACGGCTCACCACATGGATTTCTGTCGCAACAGCGCGGCCAGACAAGCGCTGCGCCCGAAGGATTCCATCGGCTACGCGGAGCGTCAAACAGGGCAGGTAGGGTGCCCCCACCGATTTCTGTTGCGAGGCCGGAGACTGAACGCCGATGCGCACAGATTCGAGCTTCGCTACTCCGCCATTGCTCGTGGCGTCTCTTTTCGCTAATTGCTATTTTGAGGGCTGACCCCCGGTCCAGACCTACACTGGGACTATCGTGTAGACGAACTTGAGGAACAGGAAATATAGGACCAGCGAAAGAACGAGTAACAAGGTTCCGTGCATGGACGTCTTGAGGGCGATCTTCTGAAACGATAGTTCGATTTCCTCCCGTTCTCTTTTGACATGCCGAGTTCTGCTTGCCTGCCAGAACTCCACCAAGGCAACGATCATCGCCAGTCCCAGGAAGATATGGACGACAACGAAGACCCATGTACCCATTCTATTAGTGGATGCAATGACTTCACGGTGATCGTCTATCTTTCGGCGTTCGGCGTCGAGATATGCTATCAGGTACTCCCTGTAGGCATTGTATAGGTTCGGGTCGGTGTCGCGAGTGGCCGCGAGGCTCCACAGAAGTCCGTTTGGTTGGCCTGTATATTGTCTGGGATCACGTTTGGCCCCCGGAACGGGAAAGTCATTGGGCTCTCCGCCTCCTGGCGCGGGCGACAGGCCCACCACTCTCGCCGCTTCTCTCGTTAAGTTTGGATCAGGTGTGCCGGTGAACTGCTGTGCCCTGACGGCACCTGTCATGCACAACGTCAGGCAGAGGACTGCGCAAAATCTCAGTGCATTCATCTCTGGTCTCCCTTCCCAATTTCTCTCGTGCGTTCATCTTCTGCTGCCATACTCGTCTTCGTCTGACGTCACAGAAAGACAACAACCGTCTCCGGTCGGCTTCGTTCCTCAGGGTGATGACTTGACGGTGATGGTCCCGAGGTCGACATTCCCGACGTCCGGTTCGAGGGCGATCTCGGCTCCCTTGTCATCTGTCAGGGGGGTGAAGCGGCTTGTGAATTGGCCGGGAGGCACACGGCTGAGTGCGATGACCATCTCTTCGTCCAGTTCGGCTCGATCCACCTTCAGGGTGAAATGGCCTTCTTTGTCCGTCTCGGCCGTAGGGTTCAAGAGCACGCCGTTCTCGCCCACGCGGATGCTCAGCGTTTTGCCGAACAACCCCCAGACGTCCTCATCTGGTAATGGAGAACCGTCAGTGCTCACAAGTCTGCCGGTGATCACCACCTCATTTGTTGCAGATTCAGCCTGATCGGCGTCCGGTGTATCTTGTGATGAGCTGGGGTGTTCTGCAGATTCCGGCTCTTCAGACTGGTCGGAGCACCCCAGTGCGCACATCGCTATGATGAGAGCCGCGCGAAGAATTGCCTGCTTCATGATTACCTCCTGTCTTTTGAGATACATCATCAACGCCGCAATTGTCCAATGCCGCCGAAGCCGGCATTTCCCATTGCCTTCACAGGGGATGGCCGTGAACGCTATATGTGTGATGATACCGCCGTGCTCCGTTTCGCTTCAATGGTTGTGGGCGTCCGTCTGGCCGTTTTTGTTGCAGGGATCGGGAAATCTGTCGGCAAACCCAGCATCTCGCCGCTCCTTCGACAAGGCTCAGCGCCACGTCTTTTCGTCGTCGCCCCGGTTTTCCGGGAACGGGCACGCGGTACGGCGCGCACTTCTGCGAACGGGCTCTTACGCGGTTACCAGAGCTTCTGCTGGTCGGCCGTGTCCTTTGCCGCCTTCTTTTTGCCGGAGGACCGCGTCGTCTCTACGATGTCGAAGGCGGCCTGGGGGCGGGCGGCCTTGGGGCACTCGCCGGTCCAGCAGTACAGGCAGAGTTTCTGCCGGGGCAGGCCAATCGCCTTGACCATGTCGTCCACCGTCTGGTAGCGAAGCGTCGTGACGCCCACGTCTCGGGCGATCCAGTCGACCATCTTCGCGTATTTCTCTGAGTTGGGGTCGATGTACTCGGACACATCAGTGATGTCATGGCCCTCCAGGTCGCGAATGGCCCGGCGGGCGGCGAGCTCGTTGATTGAGCGTGTGGACAGATTGAACACGCAGGGGAACATCAGCGGCGGGCACGCCGGCCGGACGTGGATCTCCTTGGCGCCGCAGTCCCAGAGCTTCTTGATCGTGAAGTTCTTCAACTGCGTTCCGCGGACGATGGAATCCTCGCAGATCACGATGCTGTTGCCGTCGATGACCTCCTTGATGGCGAGCAGCTTCATCTTGGCGATGCGGTCTCGCGTCTGCTGGGAAGGGGGCGTGTAGCTTCGGCCGTAGCCCGGGGTGTACTTGACGAGCGGCCGGCGGAAGGGGATGCCGGATTCCATCGCGTAGCCTAAGCCATGGGAAAGCCCGGAATCGGGCACGCCGGAGACCAGGTCGGCGTGGATGTCCTTGTCCCGCCGCGCCAGGCATCGGCCGCATCGCTCCCGGACGACTTCCACGTTAATGCCGTCGTAGCTTGAGGCCGGAAAGCCCGTGTAGATCCATAGAAACGTGCAGATCTGCTGGGCCCTGGGCCGCCCGGGCCTGCGCTGCACGATCCCGTCTTCGTTGAGCAGGACGACCTCGCCGGGCTCCATGTACTTGACCGTTTCAAATCCCAGGTTCGCAAACGCCGTGGTCTCACTGGTCACCGCCCAGCCGCCCGGGCCTTTGCCCACGATCAGCGGGGTGTACCCGAATCGGTCCCGGGCCGCGTAGATCCCGGCCCGATTCAACAGCAGAAGCGAGCACGAGCCCTCGATCCTGTCGAACATCTTCTCGATCCCGTCGACGAGATCGGTGCCCTGCGTGATCAGCTTGGCGATCAGTTCCGTCGTATTCACGGCTCTGCGGCTGACCTCGCTGAAGGAGACGCCTTTCTTCATCAGGCCGGCAGCGAGGTCTTCGGCATTTTCGATGAAGCCGTTGGTGGCGAGGCAGAACGGCCCAAACCGCGAATTCAGGTAGATCGGCTGCTCGTCGAGCGCGCTGACGACGCCGATGCCCTTGTTGCCCTGCATGTGCGCGTAGTCCTGGATGAACTTCGATTTGAACTGGCTCTCGCTGAGGTCGTGGATCTGGCGTTGGAAGCCCTCGCCCAAGACCGCCAGGCCTCCGTATTCTGTGCCAAGATGGGAGTGGTAGTCCGTCCCGTAGAAGAGAATTTCCGCACAGTCCGTTTTCGCCACCACGCCAAAGATGCCGCTCATGCTTTGTCTCCTTACCGTTGTATGCGTAAGCAGGGCGTTCGGAGGGGCCGCACCCATGCCCTTCATGCCGATCACGCATTCAGAATACCACATCGCGTCACGGAATTCAAACGCGTTCCCTGCGCAGTGACGCTATGGAGGTGAAAACATGGCTGAGATGCATCCTTGGGCGACGCTGGGCACACGCGGAAAGGGGCTGCGAGGTGTGCTCACAGCCCCTTCCGATGCGCAGCGTCGTTCGATCCCGCGTCACATCACGTTGGCTTTGGGTCAGCGTGTGGTCACGCGGATGTCGTCGATATAGATCAGGCCCATGCCGCCGGGTTTCGGGGCGTCGGGGTCACCCAGGCCGATCGTCATCTTCGTGATCCGGGCCGGGTTCACGCCGTCGAAGTCGCCAAGCGGAACGCTCCACTCGGTCCATCTCGTGATGAGTACGGCGTCGGGGTCCGGGTTCGTGACCGTGGTCGTCCTGTTGCTGCTGTCCTCCAGCCTGACGTAAAGCGGCTCGGGGTCGTTGTCGCCCTTGCCCCGGACGTACAGGGTCAGCGTGTTGACGCCACCGACCGTCCAGTCCTGGGAACTCGTCCAGGCCCGGTAGGCCTCGGAGTAGTAGGGCGACTGGCTGTTGTCGTACTCGAGCGGCATCGACTGGTAGCCGCCGTGGACGATTTGTGTCTCGGCGAATGGGGCCTCCCAGTAGCCGACGGTCGAGCCGGTCAGATTCTCCACGCCGTCGATCCAGGTCTGCCAGATGGCCTCGCCGGCGTCGAAGTCGTTGGTGTAGCTCTCGAAGTCATCGACGACGATGAAATCGGCCGTGGTGAAGGCCCAGACGGCACCCTTCCACTGCTTATCGTTGGCCGTATCGATCTCATCCACACGCCAGTAGTAGGTCTTGCCCCACTCCAGGTCGCCGGCGTCGTAGCTGGTCGTGCCCACGGGCAGCCGGGTGGCGTAGACGTCGGCGGCCGCTGTATCGGCGTTGGCCACCGCCTCGGCGTCCTCGCCGAAGTAGAGATCGTGGTGGGTCGCCTCGTCGCCGGCGGTCCAGCTCAGGATGGGCGACTGCACGGCGTGAGGCGCTCCGTGCTCCGGAGACGGGCTGCCGGCCCAGAGCGGCAGTTGCAGCCAGCCCTGGGGGATGATCTGTCGCGGCTGCGAAGGGCTCTGCCAGGACAAGTGGGCGACGGCCCCGCCGGTGTTCTCGTAGTACTCCATGCGGAGCGAATAGATCTGACCCGCGACGAGATCGACCTTGGCGACGTTGTCGACCGTGCCGTGGTCGGTCCAGTTATCGATGAGGAGACGGCCGTCGAGCCAGAGTCGCACGCCGTCGTCGCTGGTCGTGATGAGCTGGTAGGTCTCGGTGAACGGCACCTGCAGAGCGGCCGTCCAGCGGGCCGAGACGTTATCGCTGAGGCCGGCGGCAATCTCCGCAGCGCCCCAGGGATGGTCGATCGAGCCCTCGATCTGGGTCAGGACCGGCTCGCCGGCGAGGTCCATGCCGTTGAAGTATTCGGCTTTGACGCCGCCGCCGGCGCCGCGCGTGGTGAAGCTCCAGACTTCGCCTTGCAGGCTCGTGGCCCCGAGAAATTCGTCGACCCGCCAGTAATAGGTAGTGTCGAGCTTCAGGGGTCCGGGCTCATGTGTCGTTTTGGTCGTCGGCCAGCCGGTGACGGTCGGCGCGCTGCTCACCTGCTCGAAGCTTTCCCCCCAGTGGACGTAGTGGAAGATGAAGCTCACGCCCGGCTCCCAGCTCAGGTCCTGGTCCGGATCGACGTGTATCATCCCATCGGGCGGGTAGGGGTTCCATGCGATCTCCGGCTGAACGCGGAGACTCCAAACGGCGCCTTTCCACGGGCTGTCCGGGTGGGCGTCGTTGACCTCGTCGACGCGCCAGTAATAGGTCTTGCCGTGTTCGAGACCTTCGGGATACGGCCCGTCGGCCGTGCCGACGGCGAATCCCTCCACCGCCTTCCTGCCGACGAAGACGTCCGTATCGGCGGGTGTCGCCGCCTCGACGGCCTCGAAACTGTCGCCGAAGTAGACCTCGTGGAGGCCGGCCAGCTCGCCCGGACGCCATGTGAGAGTCGCCTGTCTCTGAGCGATCATGCCGCCGTCTTTGGGGTCCGGGGCATAGGCGGTCAGAATCGGCTCCGTCGCCATGGCGGCCTGGAGCTCACCTTCCGAGACGCCGTGGTTGTAGATTCGGACGTCGTCAATCGCGCCGGTCCAATCGCTCCCCCACCCGTCCGAGCCGATGAGAACCGGGGTGGGGCTGCTGGCCAGCGCGGACATGGTGGCCGAATCGGTCTCCTCCCCATTAAGATAGCATTTCACCGTCGTCCCGTCATACGAGCACGCGATGTGGCACCACTCGTAGCGCTCCAGGTTTCGTCCGACGTAGACCCACGTCCTGGGCGTCGCATTGAACTGAAACCCCATGTAGGGCTGATCGCTGTTCCATCCATATCGAACCTGCCAGCTCCACTCGTTACCCACGCCAGCCATCGCTTTGGCCATTGGCGCCGTCTCTCCGCCGGCCACGCCCTTTCCCTCCGGATCATCGGCGTCAGGTCTTATCCAGAGGGCTATGGAAAGCGGACCGGTGATGTCCAGACTGGCGTCGCTGCCGCAATCGAAGTAGTCTCCGCCGGTGCCGTTTACGCCCGTACCGTAGAATTCAACGGCGCCGCCCTTCACGCCGGCAATCCAGGTGGGATCGTCCAGGCTGGGATTGTCCAGGAGGGTTCCGTCGTTGCCGCCGGGGCCGGAGTCGTAGGCGGTCGTTCCTCCACCCTCGTCGAGCATCCAGTGGCTCACCAGGTCGGCCCGAGCCGTGCCGACTACGAGCACCAACAGAACAGGGAGTAGATAGGTGGGTCTCACACACATGCCGTTCCTCCTTTCCAGAATACCCCGCACAACCATAAAAACACGAACAGTGACTCTACAATGCCAAGGCATACTCCACACTTCACTAATTTCGTTTGTATCAGATTCTCCGAGCGAGGTCAAGGAGAATCCACCAGGAATGAGACGTGTCGCTCGTCTCGTCGGCGGGTCAGGCCGCGATGGCCATCGCGACTGGTGCGGGGTATAATGGCCGCTTGTATGAGAAGGTGAACAACAGGATCGTTGGCAACGGGCAGACAGGAGAAACGGGATGAATGGACGGCAGAACCGCAGAGAGTTCCTGAAGCACACCGGGGCCGTCGGCGCGGGATTGGCGTTGGCAGGCGTACATGGCGCCGTCGAGGCGGCGAACGAGGCGACGAGGGGGCCTCTGAAGATCGGCTTCGTTGGGATCGGCGGGCGCGGGTCGAACCTGTTGAAGATCCTGCTGGACCTGGAAGGAATCGAGATCAGCGCTCTGTGCGACATTCGCGAGGACCGAGTGACGCGGGCGCAGCGTTGGGTCGTCGAAGCGGGGCAGCGCGAACCGGCCGGATACTCGCGCGGCGAGACCGACTTCAAACGTATGTGCGAGCGCGAAGAGCTGGACCTGGTCATGACGGCGACGCCCTGGCAGTGGCATGTGCCCGTCTGCGTCGCGGCGCTGGAAGCCGGAAAACACGCGGCGACCGAGGTCCCGGCCGCGGTGACCCTCGACGAATGCTGGCAACTCGTCGAGGCCACCGAGAAATCCGGCAAGCACTGCACGATGCTCGAGAACTACTGCTATTTTCGCAAGGCCATGGTCATCCTGAACATGATTCGCCAAGGCGTCTTCGGCGAGCTGCTGCATTGCGAAGGGCGCAGCCAGGAGAACTGGATCTGGGAGAACTGGCACCTGTTCAACTCCGACGGCACGATGGGCTGGACCGCCGAGCATCTGGCGAAGCGTAACGGCAATCTGTATCCGACGCACGGGTTCGGCCCAATGGCGATCTGGGCCAACGTCAATCGCGGCGACCGCCTGGACCATCTCGTCTCGATGAGCAGCAAGGGACGCGCGTTGAAGCTCCATGCCGAGGCGAGTTTCGGCAGGGACCACGCGCTGGCGCAGCGGACGTATCACCAGGGTGACGCGAACATCACGCTGCTGCGCTCGGCCAACGGCGTGACGTTCACGCTGTACTTCGGCGGCCAGTCTCCCCAGCCGTGGAGCCCCGAGCACAAGGTGCAGGGTACGCTGGGGTCGTGCATCGGCGAGCTGTTCGACTATCGCCCGCAGAGTGACGGGTGGATTGAGGTCAAGCTGTTCGAGAAGAAGAGGGAGCAGGACACGCACGGGCGCTGGGGCAGCTACTGGGATTATGCCCGCGAGTACGACCACCCTTTGTGGAAGGCCCTGGGCAAAAAGGCCGACAAGCAGAGAGCCAAGGACTGGAGCGGGGCCTACGATTACCTGATGCTCTATCAACTGGTCAATACGTTGCGTCACGATCAGAAGCCTCCGATGGATGTCTATGACGCGGCGACGTGGAGCGCGATCTCCGAGTTGAGCGAGCGGTCGGTGGCCCGGCGCAGCGCGGTGCAGGATTTCCCGGATTTCACGCGGGGCAAATGGCGAAGCGCCGCGCCCACGGACCTATCGCAGGTGTAGTATGACGAAGGTCTTGAGGTTTGCCATGTTCGGCGCGCTGATCGCCTTGTCCGTTGGGAGTTGTCACGACAACGACGTGCGAGAGCATGCCACCGATCCAACGCCGGAGACAGTTGCGCTGGTGTTTCAGATCGAACTGGATCGGCAGGTTTATGAGGACAGCGCGTGGGGCGATCCGCCGCAGATGGCCGTCTGGCTGCAAGATGAGGCCGGCGAGGACATTCGCACGGTGGCTGTGACGCATCGAACGGGCGCGGGCGATTGGGAAGGCAAGGTGGAGTGTGCTGTGGCGTTGCCCGCCTGGGTGGCCTTCTACATCCGGGAAACGGGAACCCAAGGCCCGCCCACGTGGGACCGTCCGGCCCCCGACGCAGTCACGTGCGCCACGCCGCGCGCGACGCTGAACGCAACCGCCCGGGTCCCGCGTGATACGCGATGGACGTACTTCATCGAAGTGAACGTCTCGGGCGATTACAGCGTTCATTTTCCTCGCATGTCCCGGGACGGACTCTCCGACCGCTACGGAAACGGTCAGCCTTCCATCATCTACCGGGGCTCGATCGAGGCGGTCGAAGGGGCCACCAGCGAACCGGAACTTTGGGGACGTACGGACCAATACAGTACCCCGGAGACGGTACGTGGGGACCTCAGTCAGATCACGACCGCCCGAGGATTGCTGCGAAGCGTGAGGGTCTGCTCCATGCCGGACGCACACCGGCCGCCGTAGGAGCCGTCGCGCAGAATTGGACATGCGGTCTTGGAGAGCCGGAGGGTGACAGGGGAGTATTCTTTTCAGGGAGACAGGTCATGCAGAACGATATCAGTCGACGGGGTATGTTGAAGACGGCCTTGGCCGTGCCGGCTTCGCTGGCGATCCTCGGCCCCTTGGATGCGGCCGGTCGCGATACCGACGCTGCTCGGGTGAAGAAGGAAAAGGAGCCCATGCCGTTCCGGCAGGTGCACCTGGATTTTCACACCAGCGAGCTGATCCCCGGCGTCGGGGATTCGTTCGATCCCGAGCAGTTCGCGTCGATCCTTGCCGGCGCACACGTCAACTCCGTGACGTGCTTCGCCCGCTGCCACCACGGGTACCTTTATTACGACACGAAGCTGTTCCCGGAGCGGCGTCACCGGCACCTCAAGCGGAACCTCCTGAAAGAGCAGATCGAAGCCTGTCACAAGCGGGGCATCCGCGTGCCGATCTACTCGACGATTCAGTGGGACCAGTACACGGCGAACGAGCACCCCGAGTGGCTCATGCGCGATGAGAAGGGCGAGGTCGTCGGACAGCGGCCCGGTGCGGCCGGCTTCTACCGACGGCTCTGCATGAATACGCCCTACGTCGAGTTTCTCAAAAGACACCTGACGGAGCTATTCGACGTCGTTCCCGTGGACGGGCTGTTCCTGGACATCGTGCACGAGGTCGAGTGCGTGTGCGCGTCGTGCAGGGAGGGCATGAGCAAGCAGGGGCTCGATCCGGCGCAGGCGCAGGACCGTGCGGCGTATGCTCGGCAGGTCAACGTCGCTTTCAAGCAGGAGCTGACCCGGCACATACGCAGTCTGGACGCCGACTGCTCCATCTTTTACAACGCCGGGCACATCGGTCCGTACATCCGCCACAGCGCCGAGACCTACACGCATTTCGAGATGGAATCGCTGCCCGGCGGGAGCTGGGGCTACACGCATTTCCCGCTGACCGCCCGGTATGTCCGCACGCTCGGCAAGCCGTATCTCGGCATGACCGGAAGGTTCCACACCTCGTGGGGCGATTTCCATTCGTACAAGAACCGGGCCGCTCTGGAGTTCGAGTGTTTCAATATGCTGGCGCTCGGCGCCAGATGCTCCATCGGCGACCAGCTTCATCCGACGGGCCGGATGGACTTTGCGACGTACGATCTGATCGGCGCCGTCTACGCACAGGTGGAAGCGAAGGAGCCGTGGTGTCGCGGGGCGAAGCCGGTCACCGAGATCGGCGTGCTCTCGGCGGAGGAATTCATCGGCGGGCGAATGCCGCCGCCATCCGTCGGCGTGATTCGCATGCTCCAGGAGGGCGCGCACCAGTTCGACGTGCTCGATTCGCAGAGTGATTTTCAGCCGTACGAGGTTTTGGTGCTGCCGGACAGGATTCCGCTGTCGCCCGCGTTGGCCCAGAAGATGCGGGCGTTTCTCAGGAAGGGCGGCTCGATTGTCGCGTCGTTCGAGTCGGGCCTCGATCCGGAAAAGGGCGACTTTGCACTCGACGAGTTCGGTCTCGCCAATACGAGCGAGCCAATCCTCGATGCCGACGGCAACTCCGTGCGCGGACGCGCCTATGGCCGCAACGACTATGCGGAGTACATCATGCCGAAGGGTCCGATAGGCAGGGGACTTCCGCAGACCGAGCACGTCATGCACATGAAAGGCATGGACGTGCGGGCGCGCGAGGGCGCCGAAGTGCTCATGAGCAAGATCAAGCCGTACTTCGACCGCACGCCGGAACATTTCTGCTCACACCGGCAGACACCCTCTTCCGGCCAAGCCGGCGGACCGGCCGTGGTCCGAAACGGCCGCATCATCTATTTCGCGCATCCCATCTTCACGCAATATCACGAGAACGCCCCGAGATGGTGCAGGCAGATCTTCCTGAACGCGCTGGACATCCTGCTGCCGGAGCCGCTGATCAGGCTGGAAGCGCCGAGCACGACGATTGCGACGCTGAACGAGCAGAAGACGGAGAACCGCTGGATCGTCCACCTGCTCCATTACGTCCCGGAGCGGCGCGGGCAGGCCTTCGACGTCATCGAGGACGTGCTGCCCATTCTCGATGTGAAGGTCTCCGTCCGGGTACCGAGGCCGGTGCATCGCATCACACTGGCTCCCCAGAGCCGAATCTTGCGTCCGATCAGTAAGGAGGGCCGTGTGAAGTTCACTGTGCCCAGGGTCACCGGCCACCAGATGATCGTCCTGGACTTCTGACGTTGCGACCGAGGCTGTGGATGCAGGGGACCGTGGTGCAGATTCAGATTCGCAGAAAGACCCTGCGCCGGTACATCCACAGGACGACGAGCCAGAGGACGACCAGGACGGCGAGACGTTCCAGGCCCGGGGCGTACGCCTGGCCGGCGATCTCGAACACGTCCGGGCCGATGTGACGCTTGAGGTTGTCGCGGATGAACCCGCCCATGAGCTGCCACAGGCAGTAATAGGCGATCGGATTCAGGCCGACGATCACGAAGGGGAACGTCCAGCGTTTCCACCCGCGCCATTCGACAATCGCGACGAAGCCGGCTAAGAGCAGGGTGGCCCAGCCGGCGCTGCAGATCGCCCAGGAGGGCGTCCAGATGCGCTTCACGATCGGGCAAAGTCCCGCCAGGGCAATTGCCTGGCCGAGAACGATTCCCGCCAGGGCGAAGAGGACGAGGCGTTTCAGTTTCTGTGTAATCGAGAGACTGCTGCGCAGGAGCTGTCCGGCTAACAGGCCAAAGATCATCGTCGCCAATGAGGGCACGAAGTTCAGCGTCTGGTAACCGCCCTGGCTAAAGACAAAGGGCTCTTCTCGCGGGAACAGGTTCAGGAACCACCGGTCGAACGTGGCGGCGAAATTGGCGTTCTTCTCCCAGTGGGCGGCGAAGCCGGTCAGGTGCACCCAGTCGTCGGGCACGCCGACGCTCTGCCAGTCGAAATCCGCCGGCGGCAGCGGATGCAACGCAAACGCGAGCCAGCAGACGACGAGGATCCCGAGGGCGGCGAGCCATTGCATACGCGGCCTCGCGAACGCCAGCAGAAAGACGATTGGATAGCCCAGGCCGATCTGCGCGAGTACATTTGTGAAGACCCAGGCCGTACGCTTGCTCCAGGCCGATGTGAGAAAGACCGCTAACAGCACGAGGGCGAGCGCCCGCCACAGGGCGTGCGCGAACATCCGTCCGAAACTATGGCCGCGGGCGCGACGGCTCGCGAGGGACCACGGCAGGGCGACACCCACCATGAACATGAACGCCGGCTGGATGATGTCCCACAGTGTGAATCCGGCCCACTCGGCGTGCTCGGTCTGGTGCCCCAGGAACTGCCAGAGGCCGCTGTCGGGGAACTGCCGCGCCGCCTGGGCCAGGCCCAGCCCGGCCGACGCCATCATCAGCATGATCGCGCCGCGATACGCATCGAGCGACACCAAACGCTCGGACTTAATAGTAGAACCAGATTGTGCGGTAGTCACGAATGTTCTCTCCCCTCGCGGCAAGCTCTTCGAGGTAATCGTATATCGGGACATCGATGTAGTTGTAGGGCGGCAGGGCGGTGATATTCTTCTCCCATGGATGGAACTCGTAGACGCGGCAACCGTCCGGGCGGATCATCACCAGACGGTGGTCCTGTCCGGCTCGGAGGTGATTCTTGCCAAGCTTGGGAACGTTGAACACCGGCTCATCCGTGCGGTCCAGTCCGGGCAACAGACGAGCCTCCTCCTTGCGCTCCTGGAGGATTCGCGCGATCGGCGCCATGTACCGGCGCGTTTCCTCTTTGCCTTTCATGTTGAACGTATAGTAAGGATCGACGCCGATGGAGCGCAGGTCTCGTCTGAGTTTGGCGGTCTCGAAACGACGCGAGTTTTCGACCGTGAACACCTGCTGGTTGTAGACGCCTATCCCCGTGCGTCGTATCTTCTGAACCGCCTTCATCGCCTCAGGCGTGATCTCATAGGGATGCTCGAAATGAGTGACCACGGCGATTTCCCTGCGGCCCGGCTCGTGGGCATCGGCCAGGAGTCCGATCAATCCATCGGTCCATCGCATTGGCAAGACCACCGGCGTGCGCGTCCCGATTCGGATTCGATAGATATGCTCTCTCGCGGCTAACATCTCGACGATCCGGCCCAGCGCATCATCGGTCATCACGCAGGGGTCGCCTCCGGTGATCAGGACGTCACCGATGGAGCGATGCTTGTCAAACCAGGCCACGGCTTGTTCGAGCTGCTCGCCTGTGGCCGCGGCGTTGGGCGCCAGCACTTCGTCGATCTCCCAGTTGCGCTGGCAGTAAACGCAGATTTGCGCGCACGTGTTGAACGGCTTCAGGATCGCGATACAGGGGTAGCGGCGCGTCACGAGATCGACCGGCGAGGTGTCGTGCTCGCCCATGAAATCAAGGACGAGGCCCCGGTCCATGCGGCGTTCGGCCATCATATCGACATAATCAGGCGGAGGAATGACCTGGGCTCGTATCGCATGATCGTAGCCGATGGACAGCTTGCGGTCCATCAGGCTCAGATAGTACGGCGTGATGCCAAACGGGATGCGGCGTTCGGCCGCTTTGCGGATGGCTTGCTGCTGCTCGATCGACAGTTCGATCAGGTCGAGTAAGGGCGCGGCGTCCCGTATGACGTGGCGGAGCTGCCAGGTATGGTCGTTCCAGTCTTCCTCGGTCCCACCCAGGTATTTCAGGATCCTGTCGCGGTTCTCTTGGCGCCAGTGTACGACTTCTTCATCCAGCCCTGATGGGTACCTGCGCACGTACTTGCGAACCGCGCTGCCCATGTCGTCCAGGATGGCCGTGCGCGCATCGGCTGCATCTCGACCTTCAAGACGCAGGAAGTCCGGAATGCCCTTCTTCACCTCGCCCGATTCGAGATAGATGTTCGATGCGCCCCCCACGCCACGAAACAGGTTGATGAACTCCATCAGGAAGCCAACCGACACCGGGTGCCTGAGCTCATCCCGTTTCTCTCGGGCCAGTTTCCACAGACAATCGAGAGCCGACACGCCGGTCCGAGATTCGTTGATCGGGCCGATAATGCTCTTGAAGACCCTGACGCAATCACGAACGGTCGCCTTCTCCAGGATGTGCAGGTCGTTGTCGATGTCGAAAACCGCTCGTTCCGCACGCTCGAGGTACGCGTACATCGCGTTCCGCGCCGATTCCAAATCCGTCGCTTCCTTCAGGATCGAATGGATCTCCGGATTCGCTTGCCAGAGACGGCCTATGTAGGTGTCGTAATCGACCTCGAACACCGTCTTGACGATGGCCACCGAATCGGTGAAGACGTCATCGATGATCGTCGTACTCACCGGTTTGGTTCTGAACTGCGGTTTCTCTTCGTGTTGGTCATCCATATGTCAATCCCCCACGTAGGAGTTGGCCGCATCGTACGACCGCACCGTCATTCTTTCCTCTGTGTTTCTTTCGAGTGTGATTATGGATGCCGACGCCGCCTTACCCAGGGCGACGACAAGGCCAATTGCGTTTCCTCCTCGATCACCGACGAATGTGCGAGCCGAGGAGGAATCGCGATACAGATTGCCATTGTATCCGACGAAGTGGTTTGTGCAAAGGCCCGGCAGTCGCGATACTTCCGAAAGAAGCGATTCGCACAAGGTGGGCAAGTTGTCGCTCCGCGATATCCTAAATCATCCACCAGTGTTCGGGACTGACGGCCGGCAGCTTGGACGCTCGTTGATCCTCCGGCAGGGAAGCCAGCAGCTCTTTCGCCCTTTTGCCGATTGCCTGCGAGGCTAACTCGATGTTACGCCTGCCGACGTCGGCGGAGGCGTGCTTTCGCGGGTCCAGTCCGCCGATGCCGTCCGGTGGCTTCATATTGGGCGCGAGCGGCCCGTCGCCCAGAGCGGACATGTCCACCAGATCGGGATAGAGGAACATCATGTTCGAGGTCTCCCATTTGGCGGCGTGGTCGGAGTTGGACTCGGGCCCGCGGCTCAGCGTCATCTCCCACAGCCCCTCGCCGGCGACGGCCCCATCAGCTTTGACCGGGGCCAGGGCCTTGTCGATCATATCGATTTGTCCCTGGACGTTGTGGCCCGAGACGCCGAGGATGACGCGAAATCCGGTCTTCTTCAACCGCTCGAACAGGTCGGTGAGGACCGGCACGAGGGACTCCAGGCGAAAGCCTTCGTGAAAATACACCGGCGGATAGACGGCGCCGCCGAATTGCTCGGCGGTTTTGACCAGAACGGCATGGGCCTTCAGGGCGTCGTTGCCGAGCGGCAGGTGCCGGCCGTGCCACTCGATCGGGCCGAACGGCACGTAGGCTACCGGGAAGCTGCGCAGCGCCTTCTCCAACTGGGCCGGGCGCATGAACTGCATCTGGACCTCGCGAGCCAAGTCGCTCTTGATGCGTCGTGGCTTATCTATCGCATCGGCGGCCGATGCGTCACCTGAGAGGCACAGCGCCGCCGCAGCTAACGTCCGGCTGAGTTCTCGCCGAGTGATGTGAGTGCGTGCTGCACTTTTCGGCTGTTTTGTCTCATCCATGCTTGACTCCTTTCAGGTACGCTGTCCCTGCATAGGGCAGATGCGCGTGGGCGGTGTTTCAGAGAAGATGCATCTATTCCGTCATCACGAAGTGGGCCTCGTTCAAGGCGCTCCATTGCGTACCGTTCAAGACGCGCGACTTGACGACGGTGTCGCCGTGCAGCACGATCGGTTCCTGGTCCCGCAGCCTCCGAACCTCGAGGGATAGATCGAGGCTGAGATCCGAGCTTGTGCCGCTGATCTGATGCAATTCCACGGCCAGGATGTTCTGGCCGGCGACGAGCTTTTCAGGCGGGACATTGAAGGCGAACCATTGCGATTCGTCCGCGCCGCCGACGCCGGCGCTCGCCGTCGTTTCGGCCGTGACATCGCCGGCGGGCATGTTGTCGCGAAGCAGCTCGGCGCCGTTGAGGTAGACCACGGCGCCATCGTCCCGCACGAGATTCAGAACGACTTGATGGATGTCGGCAGTGTCGTTTAGTGTGAAGGACCGGCGGAAATAGGTGGTGATGTATTTGTCGCTCGGATCGCGGCCATAGCCGATGACGGTGGCCTCGTCGCCGTCTCCGTAGCCGAGCTGCGCCGGCCCACTGCTCCAGGCCGAGTCGTCGAATCCGAGCTCGCGCCATGGGCCGACCGGCGCAGTGCCCTTGTCCCAGTAACGCCAGATCGAGCCCGGGGCGATCAGCATCTCGCCGGAAGCGGATGTGTAATAGACCTGCGCTCCCGGTGCGATGCCGCCGCCGGGCAGGCGCGGGTCGTTGCCGTCCAGCGTGTAATAGATCGTGCCGACGCCGGCATTGAGCAGCAGGGCGAAGCCGTCTTCAATATCGCCGCCGTGCTGGTTGTACTCGGGCGGGTCAAAGGCCGGATACAATCTTCGACTGCGCAGGTACCGCAGCAACTGGTCCGTGCGCGCCGGAAACAGGTTGTCGATGATCTCGACGGCCGCGGCGTTCCAGTTGCTCGGCGTGCGATACCCCCATCGGGCGCACTCGGCAATCAGACTGTCCTCGATCTCGGTCATCCGGTCGAGGAGGCGAGCCGTATTGGCGTTCGGCGTCAGCGCGCCGTCGTGAGCCATGTGTCGATAGATGCGGTCCGCTAAGAGCGTCATGAAGTCGGGATCGTTTTCTGCGACCAGGGCGCCGAACAGGTCGGCCGGTCCCGCATTGGACGTTCGGTCCTGGTTCAAGGCGCTGGTGCGCAGGAACCCGTCGGCATCGGCCATCCAGAATTTGAAACCGGAGCCGGCGTCCACGGGGCCTGACGCCCGGTATTCCGATTCGCAATTTCCGTAGAACCACAGCAGCGTGAAATCGATCAGCCCCGGCACGTCCACGTAGGCCTGTACCTGCTGGTAAGAGCCGGCGAGCGCCCGCACTCGCTCCCACGAGTAACGATTGACCGGGTCCGGCGTGCCCGGGATGAAGGCGCTGCTGACGTTGTCATTGCCGCGAACGTTCACGTAATCCTCCGGCTCGCCGCCCAGGTAATCCGCCATGAAGTGCT
>Ga0207752_1000188_pt1 | contig 28659 bp, 29 predicted proteins | sample Pon2CUnioCityCA_6_FD_187272 | JGI IMG/M metagenome (GOLD analysis project Ga0207752, IMG submission 187272) | Marine sediment microbial community from Union City, CA, USA - Pond 2C Sediment 2 (SPAdes) | ecosystem: Environmental > Aquatic > Marine > Intertidal zone > Salt pond sediment ... | reverse complement strand
GTCCTCGCTGTTGGTAGTTGTCGAACAGGTCGTAGCTCGCGCACGCCGGGCTCAGCAGGACGACATCGCCTGGAACGGCATATTGGCTCGCCAGCTCGACCGCTTCCGCGAGAGAGCCGGCCAATCGGACCTCGGTTCCAGAGCCGTCCTGCGATGCGGCTCGGATCGCGTCGGCGATCTGTCCGGCGGTCTGGCCGATGAGGACCGCGGCCTTTGCGTCCGAGGCAATTCTCCGCCCGAGTTCGTCGAAACCGGTATGCTTGTCGTATCCGCCTGCAATGAGGACCTTCGGACATTCGAACGCCGCCAGGGCGACCATCGTGCCTTCCGGGGTGGTGGCCTTGGAGTCATTGTACCAGCGGACGCCCTTTGCCTCGCCGACCAATTCGAGGCGATGCGGCAGCGCCTTGAAGTCCGACAGGCAGTCGCGAATCGAGCGTTCCGACAGGCCGAAATGCCCGGCCATAGCCATTGCGGCGGCAAGGTTCGAGAGATTGGCCCGCCCGGGAAGGCCATAAGCGGCTTGAATTTCATCACTTACGTCATCCGCAGAGAACCGCAGGCAGGTGCGCCCCGGCTGGCCGTCGTACTTGCGGAACCACGCGCGTGCGACCTCATCCTCGGCATTGAAAATCGATATGGCCGGAGTCTCGCCATCGAGTCGCTGGTACTGGAAGAGGCTCTCTTTGGCCGCACAGTAGGCCTCGAAGGTGCCGTAGCGGTCCAGGTGATTCGCCGTGAGATTGGTCAACAAGGCCACATGAGGGGCCTTTCGGATCTCCGCCAATTGCTCGATCTGGAAGCTGGAGATCTCCAGCACGACCAGGTCATCGGGGCGGACTCGATCGAGGATGGTCAGCAGCGGCTTATCCCCGATGTTGCCGCTGAGCCAGACACCGCCGTACGAACGCTCGGCCGTCCGCGGCGCTGCTCTTTCGAGGAGATGTGCCGTCAGAGCCGTGGTCGTACTCTTTCCGTTGGCGCCCGTGATCCCGATAATCCGCGCGGGACACAACTGAAAAAACAGACCCATCTGCGAAGTGACGATTCGGCCGTTCTGACGGGCGATTTGCAGGAACTCGTTGTCCGGCGGAACCGCCGGGTTGGCGATCACCACGTCGGCTGTCGCGAAATCCTCCGCGTCATGCCGGCCGAGGTGAAACTCGACGTTGGACAGCCCGGACAACTGCTCGACGGAATCATGCAACTGCTCCGGCGACGCCCGATCCGTGATAATCACGTGTGCGCCCGCGGCGGCCGCGAACTGCGCGGCATCAACGCCGCCGCCGAAGCGACCGAGGCCCATTACCACAACTTTCCTGCCCGCCAACCGTGCGTCCATAGCTCACTCCGACCTGACACCCCGGTAGATGGAGGCCACGCCAAACGATAACGGGATGACCGATATCTCACCGAAGCCGGCGTGCCGCATCACTGAAGACAGAGCCTCTCGCTGACAGAAACTCTCTATCGATTGATTGAGGTATCGATACGCGTACCGATCCCCGGACACCAGCGCGCCGACGAATGGAACCGCGAGCCGAAGGTACTGCAGATAGGACCATCTCATCACGCGATGCCGGGGCAGCGAGAACTCCAGGATCAGTGCGATCCCGCCGGGTTTCAGGACGCGCCGGATTTCCTTGAGGGTTGCGGCGGTCTCATCCGTATTCCGGATGCCGAACGCCATCGTCGCCGCGTCAAACACGCCGTCGGAGAACGGCATCGCCGATGCGGCGGCGCACAGCAGTTCGGCTCGCTCTGCCAGATTGCGTCTGTGCAGCTTCTCCCGACAGACTCCCAGCATCTTCTCGGAGATATCGAGTCCCACCGCCCGGACGATATTCTTGTGCTTTCGCAGAAAACAGATCAACAAATCGCCCGTACCCGTTGCCAGGTCGACGACCTCGATCGGACCGTTTCCGTCGAGTTGCCCAGCCACGCGGCGGCGCCACGAGGAATCCCGCCCCAGCGACAGGAGATGATTCAGGAGATCGTACGTGGGCGCGATGCGGTCAAACATCTGCCCGACTGAAGACTCGGGGGAACACAAAGGATCACCCGTGATAGGAACATCGTTGCGCATACGCCATCCCGGTCGGAACGCGGGTGACCTGCAGATTCACAGACCCCTGGGAGCCCCAGGGGGATCGTGGGCATCGTCAGAGCTTCGTCTGCATCGCGTTGGCTAAGTCGATCTTCGCATCGATGACCGCCTGCTCGATGCACTTTTTCCAGTCGTCGCCGAACGCGTCCCGGTACTTCGGCTTCTCATAGGCGTAGATGATGGAACGGGACGCGTTGACCAGCGCGCCGGTGCCGTCCGGCTTGCAGAACCGGATGCAATCGGCCGCCTCCGCCCCCTGCGATCCGTAGCCGGGCACGAGGAACCAGACCTTGTCGAACTTCGTCCGCAGTGCCGCGGTCGCCTCGGGAGCGGTCCCGCCCACGACCATACCGATATTGCTGAAGCCCTTCTCGCCAAGATGCTCGGGGCGGTTCGCGATCTCGCCCACGATCTGGGCCATTCTTTCGTACAGGGCCTGACCGTCCGCGTCCCTGAAATCCTGAACGACCGCCGCCGAGGGATTGCTCGTCCGCACCAGCACGAAAAGACCTTTGCCCTGCTCGGCAGCCATCTTGGCAAAGGGCTCGATGCCGTCGGCGCCGGTGTAGCCGTTGATCGTGATCGCATCGGGCGCCAGCACGTCCTCCAGGCCGGTCAGCTCGGAGTTTTGCAGATGGGCGGCGGCATACGCCTCGGCCGTATGCCCGATATCGCCGCGCTTGACGTCGCCGACGATCTCCAGTCCCAAATCGTCGGCCTCGCTGATCAGGCTATAGTACGTCTCCAGGCCCTCCCACAGGTACCTCTCGAAGAACGCGATGTTGATCTTCACGGCAGGCACCATCGGCGCGACGATCCGCATCGTCTGCGTGCAAAAGTCGAAAATCGCATCGACCGCCGCGGCCGCATCGTACTCGTCGTTCATTTGACGATGCCCCCGTATCGCCGGCGGCAATCGGCTGTAAACGGGATCCAAACCAATCACCAGCGACGTCTTCTTGGACTGAACGGCGGCATACAGCCGGTCTGCAAAATGGCTTGACATAACCTGAAGAACCTTCCTTTCAACGCATCCGTTACCATCGCCACCGGAGGGCACGACTGCCACACAGCTTTCGCGAACTGCCGACAAGTCTCACCTGCCCGGGCACGGCGACAAAACTCTTTCTGCCAAACAACCAAACCACTATAATCACCCGTGAAGTGTCGAGCAAGACAGAATTCAGCGATTGAGGCTGTTTCGCAGAACTAATTCCCGGCAGAGGCAGAGGTTGGAAGAACAGCAGCAGAAGCCCAAAAAGAAGTCCAGACGCAAGAAACTCGCCATCTGGTTGCTCGTTGATATCGCCGTCGCGGCCATCGTGCTTGCCCTGCTGTTGTACCGGCCGGCTCAGTACCTCCCGATGGTCCCAGCGATCACCGACCCGAACGGCCCTCGCGTTCACCCGTATCTCCACCGGGAGCTGGGGTCTGAGCTCTATAACGGCGCGCAGGAGCAGCAGCCGTTTGAGATGGTGGTGCTCGACAAGAATCTTAACGAGGCCATTGGGCAGATGGGATGGTCGCAGGCGGCCGGAGGAATCACGTTGTCGGCCCCCGCCGTACTCTTCAAGCCCGGCCGCATTGTCCTGATGGGCACCGCTAATGTCGAAGGGGCCGAGTTCGTCGTGACCATTCACGTGGGCCCACGACTGGATGAAGCCGGAGACCTCAATCTTATCGTCACGAAGGTCAAGGTCGGAGCCATGAACGTGACCCCGTTGGCCAAGGCACTGGCCAGGAAGATGTATCGGGAACAGCTCGATATGGGGCTCGTCGACACCCGCGATCTGGGTGCCAAGATCGTGGCCTCCCTGCTCATCGAAGAGCCGTTCAAGCCCGTACTCAGGCTCGAAGATAAATGGGTTCGGCTCCAGCGATTCGACATCACACAAGGCAAGCTCATCGCCCGGTTCGCGCCCGCCGAGTGACCCTGCAGCAGAACGCTGCAGGATCTGTCCCCGGTGTTCACCCCTATGCCCCGGCAACCGCCTTCTTGGGGACACGAGCGAAGTGAACGACGACCACCAGGACAATGAAAACCACCAGCAGCACGATGCCGAGCCACTGCAGTTTGGACCACAGACTCCAGACACTGCCGAATGCCGCCGCACCGGCCGCCAGCGCCATCAGGACGTTCCAGAGAACGCGGCGACCTCCCCGAGGCATGTACGCGCCGAGGTAGGTCTTCTGGTTCATCAGGAAGAAGAAGGCGAAATACGCGATCGGTAGCAGGACCATGGCGAACACGGACGTGGGCACGGCCAGATACGGGGCCGCGTCCTTCCAGAAGAACGGCCCCAGCGCCCCGACGGCCACCATGAGACTGCCGAGTCGCTGCGTCCAGCCGCGCGCCGGCCGATTGAGAAGCTCGCAGAAGCACAGCCCGTTGATCGTCATCAGCATCGTCGCGGCACTGAGAGCCATGCCGATCACGCCGATGCCGAAGATGTACTGCGCGACTACCGGCCCCGTCAGAGGAGCGAGTGTCTCCGCCAGGTTGAAGGCATCTCGTTTGACCAGAATCGCGGCCATTCTCTTATCCGCCCAGGGCAGGGCCTGCGCTTGCGACTGTTTCTCCTCGGGTGTGAGTTGCAGGAATGCCTCTTGGCCGATTTGGAACTTGAGTCGGCTTGCCAGCAGGCCGTGGTAGGGGCCGACCAGATTGGGGGCGGGCTCGCCGGTGATTTCGCCGCCCGGCTCGGCGGCGACGAAGCCCTGCGCCGGCTCCGCATGGAACTGGCTGGCGGAGGCAATGACGACACAACCCGTCGCCAAAATGAAGGGGATGAACAAGCCGGTGGACAGGTCAAAGATCGCCAGCCCGCGGAAGTCCTTGTCCCAGCCCTTGCGCAGCATCGAGTAGGGCAGCAGGAACGTCATGTTGATCCCGACCGCCGTGGCCGCGGCGCTGATCATCACGTCACGCTGCTGGCCGACGATCATATTCGTCCAGAAGGCCTGGAACGGCCCCGCCACTTTCTCGATGTGGGGCATGATGTCTTTCGTCGGGCGGGACAGCAGACTCAGATCGGGGATCAGCCCGCCCAGGATCTTGCCCCAATCCATCTTCCCGTCGATACTGAGCTTGACGACGACGCCGATGAAGCACAGCACGATCAAGCTGACGATGCCCTTGATCATGATCTCGAACACCTTAACGCCCTTACCGCCGGCGCTGTAGGTCAGGCTCGCCGTCAGGGCGATCACGAGGAACGCCACGCCGGCGATCATCTTGCCCTGGATCTCCGTCACGCCGGAGCCCGGACCGATGAGCCCGGGCAGGAGGTTCTGGCGAATGGCCGCCGTGCCAAGCGCGAACTGCGGCAGCGACCAGACGAGGTTCGCCATCATCGAGGCCAGCAGCCAGCCCCAGCCAAGTACCGGACTGACGTGCTGATTGATCCCGCGCAGCGGCCGCTCCCCGGTCGACAGCGTCACGTAGGCAATGGCGCTGAGCATGATGATGCCGAGGATCATCGCCAGCGGCTGAAGCCACATGAAGCTGAAGCCGACGAGCACGCCAAGATAGAGGCTCGACGACAGCGACCCGCCGCCTAACGTGATGCCGCTCTGGAGCCAGCCCGGGCCGGACAGCTTGAGGAAGGTCTTGACCAGCGCCCCGCGTCCCTTGGCCCGCGCGGTCAGGATCATCTCGCGATCGCTCTCGATCCGCGGGTTCATGTGCATCTGCTGCTGCGGTGCGGAACTCTGTCCGCCTTCCTTTGACGCCATCGCAAGCCTCCTGATCAGGAATTCCAACCGCCGGTCCGAGAACAGACAAGCTCTCTCGTCCAAAGCACCAACTCCGGGTCCGCCTCGTAGGGAAGAGCACCGGTGCCGATGCAAACGTGCGGCCTATTCTGAGCGAGCCCCAGAACTCTGTCAACTTCGATTTCAATGGCCTCGGTGTTTTTCGCCAACAGCGGCCGGGGGTCCATGTTGATGCGAATTGTCACATCCGGATGCCCCCTCATCTTCTCCATGAACGCGGCCTGGTCCGTGCCCGCCGGGCAACAGAGGTATCCCGTCCCGGTCTCCAGCAAGGCATCCAGGATCGGCTCCGCGTTACCCCCGATAATACAGGCAACGCCAGTGCCCACAATGCGGCCGACCTCGTCCAGCATCCGCTTGAGGGCCGGCAGCTCAGGGGCGGAGCTGGCCGTTTCGCCAGATGCGGCGGAAGATCCGCCAGTCGTCCGGCTCACGCCAGGCACATTTGAGTGCAGCCAAGTGCGCCCTCGGCAGCGTCTGGAAACGCAGGTAGAACGCCTCCTCCGTCCGCGGCACGCCCGCGAAGTGCTCCAGGATCTTCGAAACGCACGCCTCACGACTCTCAACAGCCGTCGGCATCTCAGGCTCCTTTCAGCCATTCTTCGACGGCCTCGTACGAACCGTAGGAGGCCGTCGGCAGCTCCATCCAGACGTACGCGCAGATGTCGAAGAACGCCGCCCGGTTGTGGCAGTCCGCCATCTGCGTGGCCAACAACAGGTCGTTCGCGAGGACCGCACGGAGGAAGCCGCCCGTCGGCCGGCGCTGCCACCGGTAGGCCTCCAGGCTCTCCAACGTCATCGGCGGGATTGCGTCACGACTCATCGGCGGATCCCTCCGGCGCGCCCACGGCGTGGGCGAGGTCGATGCCCGCTCGCGCGCGGTTGTACTGCCAGTCCATGATTCGCGTCACGACGCCTGAGATGTCCGTGCCGAAGAACCGGCACAACGCGCCCACCTGATCCCACTCCAGGCCCGCGATCCAGGACGTCACGTAGGGTCGGTACTCCTTTCGCTTGAGGCTCGGCAGCGGCGGGTGGAGCTGCGCGAGGAGCATCACGCAATCGATTTTCTCCATGGCCGGTTCCTCTTTCTCTTCCTCGCGTACGGGGCACTGGGCGATCGTGATCGCCAGCACGACGATGAACCCGACGATCCACACGCACTCAGGCATGGCGCGCCCTCGCGACCGGGCGGATGCGCGGGTCGGCGGCTTCGGCGCGTCGGTTCGCCTCGGTGGCGGTGGCGGCCGTCACGCGGAAGATCGCGTGGCAGCCGGAACAGCGCCCGTAGCCCGGCTTGACGTACAGCCACGGGGGCGTGACCCACTGCACGCGGCAGTGCGGACACACCAAGTCGCCATAGGCGTTCAGGAGGCAGTCCAGCGCGTCGATGCGCTCCTCTGCCTCGCGCGCCGGTTCCGGCGGCGGACGCTTCGCTAAGAACCGCGGCACGGACGCGCGAACCGTCTGCGTCCCGTCGCTCATGACGCCCTCCCTTCGCACGCGCCGGTCAACGGGGTGCCATGGCTACGCTCGCGTAGCCATGCGCGCCTCGACCGAGAGGACATGCTTACGCGAGCGTAAGCATGGCACCCATGCTCGAGACGGCAATGCGCCACAGGCCCCGAGCGCGGGTGCTTCGGGCGGGGGTCGATGATGCGGTAGCGTTGTCCGCGGAAGGCGACGGCGAGGACGCCCTCGACCGGGACGAAGCGGTAGCCGCGCTCTCGCATGTCGAAAACCGCGACGAGGTTGCGCTCGGCGGGGTCGAAGCGCAGGCCGTCGAAGAGGCCCGGCTCGTCGGCCGTGCCCGTCGGCAGCGCGAGCTTCGGATCCACCGTGCGGCAGGTCATCACGCGCAGGCGACCCGTCGCACGCTTGACGAACCACACGCGGAAGATGCGTCCGCGCGTCGCCTGCAGGAAGCCGGGCAGATCGCGGCGCTGGACGAAGTGCGGGAAGTTCAGCACGTCGCGCACGTGGTGGCGGCGCCAGACGAACTCGTCACGCTCGATGGCGGCCAGAAGCGCCACGGAGTGGGTCGTGCCGGTGTGGTTCCTCGTCGGGCGCGCCGTCCAGCGGCCGAAGCGAGGGTACACGCCGCGCCAACCCCACCGCGCCGGACGCGCCCGGTTCAGGCCGTTCACGGCTCGCGTCACGTGGCGCAGGTTGCGCCGGCGATTGTCGAGCGGATTGCCGCTGCGATGGTCGATCACCAGCGGTGGCCGTCGGCCCAGCACGAACTCGTGGAGACGCAGGGTGCCGAAACGTTTCGGCAGCGTGACGTATCCGCCCGACCAGCGCCGCCCGTGACAGCCGATGCACAGGGGCGCCCCGCGCAGCTTCTCGGCGACGTCGCGGTCGACGAGCGTGTGCAGCCCGCCGCGGACGGGAAGCAGGACGCTGGTTTCATCGGGCCGCAGGGCGGCGCTGTCTCGCTGTAACGGGGTCATAGCCGATCTCCTTTCGCAAAATGCTCATGAACACCGCGTTCGGGTTCCGCGCCCGGCCCACGCTCGCCTCTCGGGCGTACAGCAGGACCTGGGCGAAGATCTCGTCGTCGAGCCGGCCCGCGCGGATCTCGTCGCGCAGCCACTCGGCTAAGCGGCGGAAGCACGTCCGGTCCGAGACGCTCCGCGCCGGCAGGGTCGCGAGCAGGGTCTCGAAGAACGCCAGGGTTCGCGTAGCGAGCGAAGCCGAATCCGAAGCCGAAAAATCCATCAGAGATCTCCGAGGCCGAAGCCGAAATCGAAACGGGTTGTGCGATCGTTTGCGTTGCCATCCTGCGCCTACGCAGTGCGCCCCTCAGTCTTCGGTTTCGGATACGGTTTCGGTTTCGGATAGCTAATCTGGACCTTCGGATTCGCTTTCGTATTCGAAACCGAAAGAGCAAATCCCGTGCCAGACTCGGATTCCGGACGCTCAGAATCCGCTTCGGACGCCCCTCTTGTCACCCCGAGCGAAGTCGAGGGGTCTGGACGGGAGTCGGAGGTTTCCAGCGGCCGCGGGCAGATATCTCGACTACGCTGCGCTCCGCTCGACATGACAGAGGGGAGAGTCGCTGGGCCGGCCTGCGAATCAGGATGTTCGCTGTCCGAATCAGAGGGTGTGGCGGCGCCGGCTTGGGCGACGCCCATCACCGGCGCCTCGGGGTCCTCGGCGCCCGCGCCGGCCATACGGCCCATCGCGGCGCCGGCGTAGCGCGCGACCGCCTCGGCGGCGGCGACCAGGGCCTCGCCCGCTTCTTCGTCGACCATGCAGGCGCGGGCCTGGAAGAACGCCGCCTCGAGACCGACCAGCAGCGCGGGCCACTTGATGCGGCGTTCGAGGTACGCCTGCCCCACGGCCACGACGTCGCGCACGTGACTGGCGAGCAGCCGCTCGTCCAGACGCTGGACCAACGTCGGCACCGTCAGCCGCAGGCGGAGCATCGCCACCTCGGGCTCCTGCGACGGTTGTTCACGTTCGAATTCGCTCACGATGGTCTCCTTCGTAGGGTGGGCTACGCCCACCGGTTCCATTGCGCTTCGGACGGATTGGTGGGCCGAGCCCACCCTACATGCTGCCGCCCGAGCCGAGAGCACGCGGCCTCTCACGACGGAACCTCGACCTGCGCCAACTGTTCCAACGCCGCTAACCGGTCCCGAAGAACCCCCAGCAACGTCCGTTCGTCGATGACCTCTGCGCCGAAATGCCTGACGCTCCGATCGATATCGTCCACGACGCTGCGGAACAGGCGCTCGCGTGTGCCGCGCCGCAGGGTCCGTTCGAGGGCGTCGTCGCCGAGCGAGCCGACGATCGCACGCAGTACCGGATCGGTTGCTTCCATGCTCGATCTCCCATCTGTGCGCGGACCGTCCGCGCGATCCTTGTGCTTGGCCTCTGCACGCGCAGAGACTCCGTGCGGTCCCGGTCGAAGGCGTCTGAAAAAGGCCGGCGGACGATGTAACCCGCCGGCCTTGCGAAAGGAAAGAACGGCCAGCGGGCTTGAGACCCACCGAGCGAAGCGCCACATCAACCGGGGAACTGAACTCCCCGGGAAAGCTACTCTATTGAGTTACTTCGACCGAAGTAGTACAATACCTTGAGGGAAACTTCCAGTTTTTTCCCGGACCTGAAGGTTTTTTTCGGGGTGGACCTTACCAGCTCAGCGCGTCCAGGCAACGAGCCATAGCCTGGGCTTTGTCGCTGGTGACGGTCTTCATGTAGAGTTGGCGGAGGTAGACTTTGACGGTGAACGGAGAGATGCCCATCTCCAGGGCCATGGCCTTCGTGTCCGTGACGCCGCGGAACAGCAGTTCGACGAGTTGCCTCTCCCGAGGCGCCAGGCGGAAGCGCTCGGCGAGTTTATCGAGTTGTTTGGCGGTGAGCTTCACGCGTACCGATCCTGCAGCTCCCCCCGCAAGGAGACTATGATGAAAGAACCCGAGCAGCCCTCATCCAGACGCACCGGCCGGGCCGACGAGGCGCCGGCTCGCATCCCCCTGTACTGCTTCCATTGCCGCTATACGTTCGAGGCGACGATACCGGCCCGGGACGCACCTGTCAACCGCGAGCGCAAAAATTCCCCCGGGGCGGCCCTGCCGCGGTGTCCCCTGTGCCGGCGGAGGACGGACCTGTACCGCCTCTACCGGCTGTGACCGGCGACGCCCAACAGCGCCAGCATGACGGCGAGACAGGCGGCACAGATGCCCAGGATCACGAGAAAGCCGAGCCAGGATTGCCGGGAGGGCTTCACGAGAAACAGGCCGCCCCAGGTCAGCCAGCGCCGATCCTGCGGCACCGCCTGATCGAGGGACAGGCTCAGTTTCTGCTCCTGGCCGATGGGGACGTAAATCTTCGTGAAGAATTTCTCGATGGTTTCCGGGTTCGGGGGCCTGGTGAGCAGGCTCGCGACCACGCCTGCCAACACACCGACGGCAATGGGCACGCCGATGGTGACCTCGCGTCCGAGGTCCCAGACGTATCGCGTCAGGATGAAGGCCGCCACGGCCGAGACTGTGCTTGCGAACATGCCGGCCGTGTTCATGCGGCACCACAGGATGCCCATCGCCGTGGAGATCCCCACCAGGCTCAGGATGTTGAAGTAATCCAGAATCGTTCGGACCACGCTGCTTCGCATCAGGACCGCGACGACCAGGGACAGCATGACGATGACGATGCCGGTGACGCGGGTCACAAAGACCATGTGGGCTTCGTCGGCCTTCGGGCGGACGTACACGCGGTACAGATTCTCCGAGAACAAGCCGGCGACGGTCACCTGAAAGGCGTCGCCGCTGGACATGGCGGCGGCAAGAACGCAAGCCAGCATGACGCCCTGCAGGAGCGGGGAGAGCAGCGTGCGAATGGAATCCCCGAACGCGGCGTCGGGGTGGATCGCCGAGCCCGTGCTGAACAGGTAGGCCAGCCAGGCCAGGCCCAGCAGCGACCAGCCGATCGTGCAGATGCGTTTGAGCATGTTGCCGTACGCGAAGCCGACCCGGCCTTCCCACTCCGTCCGGCCCGCGCCGCAGACGGGAATCAGATGCGGGAACGCCAGCGCGCTCAGCGGTGCGTTGATGCTCAGGAGGATCACGGTCCAGATGCCGATAGTCGGATCGAACAGGCTCAGGTAGTCCTGCTGCGGCGTGCTCATCGCCTCCAGCGTATGCCGCATCCCGGCGAGCCCGCCGACCGGCTCCAGGTTCAGGGCGGCCGGAATCGCGATGATCGACAGGGCGATGATCATCAGGCCCTGGATCATGTCCGTGCGGATGGCCGCGACGATGCCGCCCCAGTAGCTGTAGAGGATGAAGACCGCCGTGGTGACGAAGAGGATCCCGAAGAACCAGGCGTCGCTGGCCTGCACTTCGGCCTGGCCCATCATGCCCTGGGCGGTGCGCGTCGTGGCTAACAGGACGCTGGCTAAGCAGACGATCATGCCGGCCGCCGCGACGAGGATGTACAAAGCACTGGCGGCCTTGCCGAAACGCTCCTGGAAGAAATCGGCGAGGGTAAGGCAGCGCATGCGTCTGACGACCGGGGCGATGAGCCAGTAGAACGGCGTGCCGAACATCCACATCCAGGAGATCCAGATGCCCGAGGCGCCGGCCGAGACGGTCCTGCTGACGACGCCGGCCACGTCGCCCGGGTTGGTCCCGGCCCCGAAGGCGTGCATGACCATCATCGCCGTGCCGAACCGGCGATTGCCGACCAGGTAGCCCTCCTGGCTGTGGACCTCGCGCTTGCTCCACCAGCCGAGCAGCAGCACGCCGGCAAAATACAGGATAAGGACAATCCAGATCGTGACGTCCAAGCCGAGAAAGACCATAGTTTCCCCTGCGTACCATCGGTCCGAATCCACACCGGAGCCCGCCGCTGGCGTCCCCTACGGCCTTCTTCGACGGGTCGCGACGCACGGTATGTAACGGCAAGAACGGTCCGCCTGTCAACCCCAAGCCTGTCACCGGAGCCGTCGGAGTGCGGTCGGCATACGGTGGCGGATTTGGGTTTGCCCTGCACTGGTGTCATTCCGACCGGAGGCCGACGGCCGCAGTGGAGGAATCTGGCCGCGCCGGGCAGGCACGCCATGCTCGCCGCCAGATGTCTCGACTGCGCTTCGCTGCGCTCGACATGACAGGCAGCGGCCACGCAGTCTCCTTTGACCGGCGCAGACCCTGCCACCGCATACCGACCGCACCCAGCCGTCGTCCGGCGTCCGTTCCGATCCCAAAGGGCCCTCCTGCTGGGTAACCCTGTCTTCGTTTGTTTACTGGCACGAGGTACGCAAAACCGCCGCTGCAGCTAAATCCTTCTGAATAGCGGGCTTACGGATGGCTGGCTGCCGCGACCGGCGTGGGCGAAATTCATAGCAAAAAGAGTTGACAACCGGAAATGGGTTGCTATCGTAGTCCGTTCACTTGTGTGGGTGTGTCTTACTTAGCTTCAAGACGTTCTGTGGATGCTGCGCAGTGCGTCGATGGATACGCAGGAGAACCGTAAAAGAGAAACACCGTATGGGTGCGGGTCTGTACTCCGCGTACGGTCGTGCCGGACACAAGAGTCGTGGCCCCCATGTAGGTCAGGCTGCGGCTTTTCTTGAACGATAGAAAGGAGAACGAATGGACGCCCTGTCAATCCTGCAGAGCAAAATGGACGAGGCCAGCTTTCAGAAGGTCAAAGCCCTTAACAATGCCGACGTCAACGCTTTCGTCGCCAAGGCGATCGAGCTGTGTGAGCCGGACCGCGTCTGGGTCGGGGACGATTCCGACGAGGACATCGCCCATTGCCGGCAATTGGCGTTGGACAACAAAGAGGAGCTGCCGCTGGCCGTTCCCGGACACACCGTCCATTTCGATGGTTACTACGACCAGGCCCGCAAGAAGGAAGTGACCAAGTACCTCGTCCCCAAGGGCGACCACCTGGACCCGAAGCTGAATCAGGTGGACCGCGACGAGGGTCTCGCCGAGCTCGAGAGCCTGCAGCGAGGCGCCTACAAGGGCCGCACCATGCTGGTTCGCTTCTTCTGCCTCGGCCCCAGGAACTCCGTCTTTTCCATCCCCTGCCTGCAGATCACGGATTCGGCGTACGTCGTCCACAGCGAAGACATGCTGTATCATCCCGGATACGAGGAATTCAAACGGCAAAGCGGCCGCACCAATTTCGAGTTCTTCAAATATCGGCACGCGACCGGCGAAGTCGACGAGCGCATGACCAGCAAGAACTACGAGGGCAACCGCGTGTACATGGATCACACGCAGAACACCGTGTACTCCGTCAACACCCAGTACGCCGGCAACACCGTGGGACTCAAGAAGCTGTCGCTGCGTCTGGCCATCCGCAAGGCCGACCGGGAAGGCTGGCTGGCCGAGCATATGTTCATCATGCGGGCCAATGGCCCGGGCGGCCGTAAGACCTACCTGTGCGGCGCCTACCCCTCCGCCTGCGGGAAGACCTCGACCGCCATGATCCCCGGCGAGAACATCGTCGGTGACGACCTGGCTTATTTTCGCGTGATTGATGGGGAGTTCCGCACGGCAAACGTGGAGGCCGGGATTTTCGGCATCATTCGCGACGTCAACCCCGAGGGCGATCCGGTCATCTGGGACGTATTGCACAACGATGGGGAGGTCATCTTCGGCAACGTCCTGGTCAACAACGGCAAGCCCCACTGGCTCGGGATGGGCGAGGAGATCCCCAGCACGGGCATGAACCACGTCAGCCTGGAATGGAAAGAGGGCATGAAAGGCCCGGATGGAAACGACACCACGGCCAGCCACAAGAATGCCCGGTACACCGTGCGCATGAGCGACCTGAAGAACCAGGACCCGGACTGGGCCCGGCCCGAGGGTCTGCCCGTCGGCGGCATCATCTACGGCGGTCGGGACAGCGACACCAACGTCCCCGTGCGGGAAGCCTATAGTTGGGAGCACGGCATCTGCACCATGGGCGCCATGCTCGAATCCGAGACGACAGCGGCCACCATCGGCGCCACGGGCGTGCGAAAATGGAACGTGATGAGCAACATGGACTTTCTGTCCATGTCCGTGGGCAAGTACCTGCAGAACAACCTCGACTTTGCCAAGGACGTCCGGCGTCCCAAGGTCTTCGGCACGAACTACTTCCTCAGGAAGGAAGGCAAGTACCTCAACGGGATGCTGGATAAAGCCGTATGGGTCAAATGGATTGAGCTGCGCGTCCACGGCGATGTGGAGGCTCTCGACGCCGGCTACGGCTTGATCCCGAAATATGATGATCTCAAGAGGCTGTTCAAACAAGTCCTGAACAAGGAATATACCGAGCAGGATTACGAGGAGCAGTTCACGGTTCGTATCCCCGAGCTGCTGGCCAAGCTCGACCGCATGAAAGACATCTACGCCACGGTCGAAGATACGCCTAAGGCCATGCTCGACGAGATGGCCGCCCAGCGCAAACGACTGGAAGCTCTACGAGCGAAGAAGGGAGACTACATCTCGCCGCAGGATCTATAGACCGCAGGACGAGGGCAGCGGCGGAAAAGGTGCGTTACGTCAAACCCAGGATGCTTACGGCCTTGGTCCGTCGTCGAGCCGCGAGCCGTCACGTGAGATTTGTCGCCGCGGATGCGCAAGCCACTTCAAAGGTGGCTACGATGTTCTGAAGTACGTGCATGGCGATGGGTACATAGATCGAGCCGCTGCGCAGCCGGGCATACCCCAGGAGCAGCCCGCCCAGAAAGATGATCGTGATGCCGTAGAGATCGTACTGGGCATGCATCAGGGCCCAAGTGAGCGAGGTCAGCACGATGGCGCCCACCGGGCCCACGGATGAATGCCGAATCCCCTTGAACATGAAGCCCCGGAAGAAGAGTTCCTCCGTCACCGGTGCGACTGCGACGAAGGCAAACCACAGCAGCGGCGGAAAATACGCCGTGGCGTAGACCTTCTCCATGAACTCCGGCACGACACTGCCGTACAAGAGATACATGCCAAGATCCGTGGCGGCGACAAACACCAGCAGGACCGCGCACCACCTCACGACGCCCTTCCCGCCCCGCCACTGGAGGGCCAGATAGTCACGGAGCGTGATGCCTCTGGCCAGCGCGGTAAAGAGAAGGGTCAGGCCGATCGTGACGGGTGCCGCGGTGATGACCGCCACGGACCAGAAGAATCCGTTGGTGACCAAGTCCTGGGCGAACTGCTCGATATCGAGATTCTTCCCTCGCGACAGAGCCGCAACGGTGACAACGACGGTCAGAGCAACCTGCGCGAATACGTAGCCGGCCGCGATAACCGTCGACAGACCGATCGTAATCCAGAAGCCCCAAGGCTTCGACTCCTCCGCCGCGAGCTCCTGCACCTGCTGCGGCGGGGCCTCTTGTGGGTCGGCATCCTGTGGTCTTTCGGTCATCGCGCTGTCCCGGCGGAAAGATCGGTCGGTCTGAGTGACTGACTATCCGTGCCGGCCCCAGAAGCCGTAGCGTGGAGTGATAAAGCGAAAGACCTCCGCAATCCGACCGGGCGCGGACTGGCCGCGAACCTCCATCTCGGCAAAGTCAGGACCCAGGACTTCCTTGAAGTATTCCTCGGCGGCCTTCTCCCGCTCGCCTTCAGACTCATACATATCGCGGATCGCGCCCAATTCGCCGTAATCCAGCCAGACGCCGCCGCATCTCGGGCACTCGTCCACCTCCACCTGATGCTTCACGCTGAAGAAATGCCGCATCATCATGATGTTGTCGCACTTCGGGCAATTCCGCCTCTTCGTGTGATCCACGCGGACCTTCTCGTCTCGCTTGATCTCCAGCAGGGCCTGCCCGGCCGCCTCGTGGGGCTCGTCGAATTTCTTCAGCTCGTAGTTGTCGAACCAGATGCCCCCGCAGCCCCCTTTACACACATCGACCGCCACATCCTTGACCGTGATCGTCTGCAACGCATTGCCGCAAGCCGGACATCTCATGGTTGCCTGTCCTCCCGAAACACCGTGTCTGCGAACTCAACGGAATCCGATCCCGTCTGTACACGAACGCAGGATAATCGAAGTCTCGCCAGACGTCAATTGTGTGATCCGAGGGCAAATCGCCGCGCGAGTCGATCCTCGCCGGCGCATTGAGAAAGCCGGACCATGCAAGATGGCCCGGCTCAATCGCTCTGAAAATACGCGCGCATCACTTCACGACGAACGCATATTCATGCGTCTCGTTCTTATCGAGGTCGCCCTTGCGGCAGCGAAGCACGAACCCCTCGTCCGTCCGCTTGTACTCAAAGTCTTCTCCGCTGAAGGCGTCCTTGGGGAGCCCTTCGGGCAGCGTCTCCGGCAGCCGCCCCGATCTCGCCCGCGCCAGGCATATCTCGACGCCCGCCCGGACCGCGTTGGCCTGGGCCTCGGCCTTGATCTTGAGCGTGTAGACCCTACTCATTGTCGGCATGAACGCCCCGACCGCCGCCGACGCCGGATCGTTCGGGTCGAAATCAGTCGCCGCCTTCTCCAATCGCGCGTGCGCCTGCTCGTACGGCAGGGACAGGCTGAAGGTCTTCAGCACCGTCGCGGCGCGCTGCGAGTATATCTGCCTGGCCTGCGCCAGAATCTCCTCGTTAGCTCCCTCTACAATCTTCTTCAGTTTTTCCTCATTCGACTCCGCCAGGGCCCTCGCCAAGACATCGATCTTCTCCATCCGCATCGCGTCCAACACGATCTCCTTCTCAATCTCCAGGGGCCTGACGAAAGAAAGCTCCTTGCCCGGATCGGTTGCCAGCTCCTTCCGGAGCCACCGCAGCAGCGCAACGTCGCCGGAGGCCGGCCCAATAACGTCTTGCATACAGTCGTACCCCAAGGCACGCACGGCCAGAGACACCAAACATGAAACGAGCGTGTCGTCACCGACGTGGCGAGCGAGCATCCTGGTCATCAGGCACCGCTCCAGGGCCCCTCGGTAGTCTCCATCGACCGCACGGATGCGCGCGTCCGCGACCAAGACAAAAGCCAGGAACCGTATCTGCGCCAACTGGGGCATCAGAGCGTCGAAGCCCTGAGAGAACCTGATACCCCAGTCACACGTGGGCGCCTCGGCCGCCGCCTCGGCAAACTCGATCGCACCGTGACACTGCTGAATATATTCGCGCACCTGGTCATCTGGCGCGACCTTGCCCCTGGCCACGTCACCCATCAGCTTCCGCGCGTCGTCGTCCAGTTCTGCGAGCGACAAGAATGCCTGGTAGTACAACAGGGCGGCGTTATCGGGATCGGGCGGAAGGGCCCGAGCCCGAGGGGCGAGCAACGACACCATCACAATGACCAGAACAACTCCCGCTGCCTTCTTACCTGTGTTCGTCCGCATATTCATATCCTTTCACTTTCTTGGCACACTCGTTCTTACCCTTCCAGCTCACTGAGAACCTGCACAGCCGAGATCTCGTCGGGCCGCGGTCCCAACTTGCTCAGCGCTGCGTCAAGCTGTTGATTCAAGGCATCCTCTCCTCCGCGTCGATAGGCCCTTGCCAACGACATCATGCTCACCATCTTCGCTGGTGAGGACGCTGATACCGAACCGCCGGTTGCCGGTCCTGGCGCCTCGCGCGGCGGTCTCTGCGTGAAGAGAATCGCCACGGCGATGAGAATCGTCGCCGCCACGGCCAACCCGCCGCCCATCAATCGCACTCTGCGACCGGCGCCAACGCCCGCCCGAACGGCGTGTCGTCCTCTTGCCTCCAGAGTCTCGTATTCCTTCGCGTATTTCTGCTTCCACGCCTCGGCGTCAAACTCAGGTTTCGTCGTATTGATGACCCGCCGAAGCTCGACATTGAGCCACTTTTCATTCTTCTTCTGCTCGCTCATAAGTTCACCTCATCGAAGCCGTCGCGGCGTAGATACTCGGCCAATTTCCTCTTCGCCCGCCGCAGCCGGCCGTTGATTGCCTGCTCGGAGATCCCCAGGACCTCGGATATCTGATCGTAAGAGAGACCGTCGTAGAACCTCAGGAACACGACCTCACGGGCCTCCGACGAGAGCCGGCCCAGGGCCCTCTTCACCCCTTCCGTAACCGCCAGGCAGTCAGACTCAGATTCCCCCGCCGGCGCCTCGCCATCCATGGGGACGACCGGACGGGCCCGGGCCAGGTCCCTGGCCTCATTGCGGCAGATCGCCGCGACCCACCGGCCGAACTGGTCCGCCTGGCGCAGCTTCGGCAGGTTCACCGCCGCCTTGGCAAACGCCTGCTGGGCGGCGTCCTCGGCCAGGTGCCGGTCGCCGAGGATCGAGTGACCGATCGCGACGAGCGTCCCGTAATACCGCCGGCAGAGCTCCGTGAAGCTGTCCCCGTCGCCACCCACGGCTCGCTCGACCAACTGTCTATCCGACTGATCTTCCACCCGACGATCCCTTACGAAAGGCCCCGTCCAACCCTGCGGGCCCGTCTTCACACCAAAGACCGACCCCAGAACAAAAAATGGGCGCGAAGCCCAAGATTTCTCTCTCGATTATACGCCCCCACCCCCCTCAAATCGAGCAACCGCAGCCGATTCCCTCTTGCCGGCCCTATGTGAGATCTCGGTATGCCCTCCGACGGTGTGTACTCTGCCCATCGTGAACAGAGGGCCGGCGGTCCGTTCGCCGCCGGCCCTGGTGGGTTTGGCATGTGGCCAAATGTCCTTACGGTTTGACGGCGCGGTTGTAGATGCGGACGTCGTCGATCAGGCCGGTGAAGAACGTGCCCGCCATGGTCTTTCGGCAGCCAATAACGACCCCGTCGGTAGAGCTCGCCAAGCCGTCCTCCGTGCTCTCGGCTTCGAGGACATCGCCTACATAGAGCAGGCAGGCGGAGCCATCCCACGTGACGCCGACGCGGTGCCAATCGCCGTCGGTAATCACGGTCTGCGAACAGACTGAGCGGCCCAACTCAGTCGCCAGCTTTCCTTCCGCAGCATCCACGTACAGCCAGTCGACGCCATCCTGCTGGGTGATGATCCCTTGCCCGGGCTGTCCGCCCTTGACCCAGGCCAGGGCGCTGAAGGGGCCGTCTGCTGGATTCAGGACAAAACTGGCCATGATGAAGGTCGTTCCAGTCAACTCCAGTGCGCCGTCCACTCGTCCCTCCTCCGGCCGCCACACCGGAGCACCCATCACCATCCCGTGATTCTCGCCGGCACTGTCGAAGGCCCATACTCCCTCGGTCTCGTCCAAAGGCCAGTGAGCGATCGGGTCGGGTAGTTTTATCTCTGGCTCAAGGTAATTTGCGAGAACGAGCAGGTCTCTGACATCTACTATACCATCCCCCCACGGCATTGGACCAATGTCACAGAGTGTCTCGTTTGTACCCCAGTTGTCGACCATGACTCCCAAGTCCATAACATCGACATTTCCATCGCCGTTGAAGTCAACAATTGGGATTATAGGTGCTTTCCATAGATCCTCACTACCGTACCCACCGGGCCGGTCGGAGGAGAAATACAGCGTTGAGCCGTCCGGAGAAATTCGTGCATATTCCTCGTAACTTGAAGTATTAATGATAGGGCCAAGGTTAACAGGAGTACTCCACGGATCTGAGACACTTGCTCGTCTTGTCACCCATATGTCGGACTTGCCAAATCCTCCAGGACGGACCGCTTCAGGGTCGAGATCAGAGAATAAGAGCAGTAGGCCGTCGGACGAAAGAAAAGCACAAGCTTCGGAGGCTGTACTGTTAACAACTGGTCCAAGATTGATCGGCTCTTCCCAAGGGTCGTTTCTCGTTGCACGTCGGGATACCCAAATGTCGTCACTGCCGTATCCACCAGGACGATGATTAAACGGATATGAAGTGAAGTAGAGTTCCAATCCATCGGGAGAGATATTCGGGCTATCATCCCAAGAGGCTCTATTAACCAGAGGCCCAAGATTCATGACTTCGCCCCAGGAGTCATCCTTCGTTTGGCGGGTAGTAACCCATATGTCCCAGCCCCCGTACCGACCGACTCGGGCCGAGCCGAGATAGAGCTCTAAGCCATCGGCCGAAATGTGCGGATGTCCCTCTGCCAGGTTCGTATTGACTGGTGGCCCAAGATTCACGGGAGCGCCCCAGTCATCGTTTGTTGTCTCTCGTGTGGTCACCCATATGTCCTGGCGGCCAAAGCCATCAGATCGTCTGGAATCAAAGTACAGTGATAGGCCGTCGGACGAGATGTTCGGGGCCAAATCGCTAGACGAACTGTTGACGATCGGCCCCATATTGGCAGGCTCCCCGAAGGTGAAATCCGCCTTCGCATTCGCGCCGCCCAATCCGACCGCGATCACAACGCTGACTAATGCCATTTTCCATCTGTAACTGCTTTGCCGTTTCATGGGTCTGTCCTCCCAAAAGGGTTTCCGTTCGTCGGTTGTCGAGTTGCCCACGTGGCGGGCCCTGTATTGTCCGACAAGAATCACCATTCCTGCGGAGATTCCGAAGAACCTCTTCATGACCGGCATCTCGCCGCCGTCCTTGGGGATCGATGCTGGCCCGGTGCTGCGATGCATCCATCGATATATTCAGGCGGATTGCGGGGCCGCTGCGCGCGATCTGAAGATTTCTTGACGGTTCTTGCCTCCGGATATCTGCGAGAGACCGCCGCTATGATCCGGCTGACTGCCGTGGTATAATGCCTCCCGACGTCCCACGGGCAGGGAGCCGACGAGGGACAGGGCCGGTCACGGGATCGTCAAGATTCCGGAGGGTAGTACGCTCATGGGATACCAGGATCCGACAGAGATGGGGGGACCCGGGCAGGCGTTTCTGACGACGCATTGGACGCTCATCGAAGAGATCAAATCGGGCGAGGACAGAGACCGAGCCCTCATCGGTCTGTTGCTGGAGCGATACTGGAAGCCGGTCTATTGCTATCTCCGCCGCAAGGGATATGGCAATGAAGACGCCAAAGACCTGACGCAGGGTTTCCTCCATGAGGTCGTGCTGAACCGTGGCCTCGTGCAGAAAGCGGAGCAATCCAGGGGGCGTTTTCGCTCCCTGCTGCTGGTGGCCCTGAACCGATATCTCATCAACGTCAGGGAAGCCCAGACAGCCCGGACACGCATTCCTCAGGATAAGCTGGTCTCTCTGGAGGTGGTCGAGCCGCCGGAGCTGTCCAGCATGATGACAGGGTCGAATCCCGACGACGTCTATCAGTATGTGTGGCTGTCGGCCTTGCTGGACCAGGTCCTCTCGGCAGTACAGGCGAGTTGCGAGCAAGACGGCCTGCATGCCCACTGGCAGGCGTTCCACGAGCGCGTGGTGCAGCCGATTCTGCAAGGTTCAGCGCCTCCTTCTCTGGCGGATGTCACCCGCAAGCATAGCATCGAGGACGAGAAGAAGGCCTCCAATATGGTGGTCACGGTGAAGCGCCGGTTTCAGGCGGCCCTGAAGGAGTACGTCCGCACGACCGTGGCGTCAGACAGCTACGTGCAGGAGGAATTGACGGAAATCATGAGATTTCTTCCGCAGGCTGCGCAGCGGGACGTGTAATCGCCTGTATTTCTTAGTGGCGTTGGAAATTCCGCGCGTAGGGTGGACGTCTGTTAGCGGCCCGCTGGTCGGTGGCGTACCGTGTGGGCAGGGACAGGATTGTGAGTCATGGCACGAGAATTCACATTTGGGGCCGGCCCCGAGCGGCTGAGGCGACTTCTGTTCGAGGGCTTGGAGGAGCCCCAAGGCAAGCAGGATGCGGAGCGCTCGACGCTGGGTCTTCCGGCGCAGTCTGAGGGCGACTGGATCGGCTCGTATCGGCTGCTTCGCGTCCTGGGCGAGGGCGGGATGGGGATCGTCTATTTGGCCGAGCAGGCCGAACCCATCAGGCGACATGTGGCCTTGAAGGTCGTCAAGCCGGGGATGGACTCGGCACGCGTCATCGCCCGTTTCGAGGCCGAGCGACAAGCCCTGGCCCTGCTGGACCATCCCAACATCGCCCGCGTTCACGACGCCGGGACGACGGAAGCGGGCCGGCCATATTTTGTCATGGAATACGTGCAGGGCCTACCCATCACCGACTACTGCGACCAGCAAAAACTAACGATCGATCAGCGGCTCAGGCTCTTCCAACGGGTCTGCGACGCTGTTCAGCACGCCCACCAGAAGGGGATCATCCACCGCGACCTCAAGCCGTCCAACATCCTGGTGGCCGCCGAAGGAGACAAAGCAATCCCGAAGATTATCGACTTCGGCGTGGCCAAGGCGATCAGCCAACCATTGACCGAGCGAACCCTGCTCACCGAAGACAGCCAGTTACTCGGGACGCCGGAGTACATGAGCCCCGAACAGGCCGATATGGCCGGCGAGGATATCGACACCCGCTCGGATATCTACTCGCTGGGCGTGCTGCTCTACGTACTGCTGACAGGTGCGCTGCCGTTTGACTCGGACACCCTCCGTACGGGCGGCATAGAACGCATTCGGCAGGTGATCCGGGAGACCGATCCGAAGACCCCCAGCACGCGACTGACGAAGCTCGGCGACGAAGCCCGGAAGCTCGCCGAGAGCCGCCGGACCGAGGTTGCCGCATTGGCCAAACGTCTTCACAGAGAACTGGAGTGGATCCCCCTCAAGGCGATGCGCAAGGACCGCGCCGAGCGCTATCGTTCGGCTGCCGAGTTGGCGGACGACATCGAGAATTACCTGCATGGCGCTCCACTGATAGCCGGACCGTTGGGGCCAGGCTACAGACTCAAGAAGTTCGTCCGCCGAAACCGCGTGTTGATGGGCGGCATTGCGGCTGTGCTGGTGGTGCTTCTTGCGGGTGTTGTGGTCTCCACGACGTTCGCCATCGGCCAGGCTCGCGCGCGTACTGAGGCGCAGCTCGTCGCCGACTTCCTTGAAAACGACGTTCTGGCCTCGGCGAACCAAGCCAGCGTCGATGAGGCAACGGTCGGCTATATGCTGGATGCCGCTTCCAAGAGCCTTGCTGCAGGCAAATTCGAGGACGAGCCCCTCATTGAGGCACGAACCCGTCGGACCCTCAGCGCAACATACAGGAGGCTGGGCGAGTACGAGAAGGCCGAGCAACACATCTTAAGGGCCATCGAGATCTACCGTCACCACCATGGCGAGGAGCATCCGGATACGCTCGGGGCAATCAGTACTCTGGGTTGGGTATATCACAACGAGGGGCGGCACGACGAGGCGGAGCGTCTATTCACGGAGATCCTCCAAGTCGGACAACACATCTGGTCCATCAAGAATCAGTTGCACGCCATGAATGGCCTGGGCGTGGCATACATGGGGCAAGGCAAGAACGAAGAAGCGGAGGCGTTATTCGAGAAGATGCTAGACATAGACCAGCGGGAACTGCAAGGAGAGTATGGCAGGTCTGCTCCCTGGTTCAGAAACAACCTTGCCAATGTGTACCGCAGCCGGGGCCGATACGACGAGGCCGAGCAAATTCTCAAGGAGATGATGACAACGAATGAAGGCGCCGGCCCCAAGGAATCACTAGCTTACCTGTATGCAACGCAAGGTCGATATGAGGAAGCGGAAGAGCTCTTTGCCGAAGCATTGGAGGCTTTCCGTCTGCGGCTGGGCAACGAACACCCGCGTACTTTGGCATCCATGCAGTATTTTGCGCAATTCCACATGAAGCAAGGTCATCACGATGAGGCGGGCGATCTGTTACGAGAGGCACTGCCGATCGCGCGCGAGCGGCTTCGGCGGGGGAACCTGCGAACGCCGACCATTGCGCATACTCTGGGCGTATTGTACATCCAACAGGCCCGGTACGAGGACGCCGAGCCGCTGCTGCTGGAGGCCTTCCAAGGCCGCGAGACCAAGCTCGGCCCCGAACACCGCCACACCATCGAGTCGCTGAACGAACTGGTGACCCTCTACGAATCCTGGAACAAGCCCGACGAAGCCGCGAAGTGGCGTGCGAGGTTGCCTCGGCGTGACAATGCGGCTGAATAGAACCGACCGGATCCGGTTGGAAGTGGTCGAGATCCGCCGGCAGCGTCCGGGAGGCGCGCGCATAGAAAGAGCCAGCTTCCTTGCTGGCCCGGCGGGCAAACATGGAGGACTTCGTCAGAAACGATGCCTGCCCGCCTTCGTGTGTGGCTCGGGCACGTGTGTGTGCCGTGTGCTTGAAATCGTGCTGCGAGTCGGACTCGCATTCTCTCGTTGTTGTCGCCCCCCCAATTACTTCGCGAGGGTACAGGCTCCGCCTGAGCCGCAAGGGCTCTGGATGGGGCCTTCACTGCCCGAGATCGGGCAGCCGCCCGCCGGGATCTTCTCCTGGCCTTCACAACCCGAGATCGGGCATGCGCCGGCCGGGGGCTTCTCCTGGCCGCAACAAGCCGGAGTGCCTTCCGGCGTGCCTTCGCAACAGGCCTTCTCCTTGGCGCTACAGGAACCCGCACCCGCCTCGGCGAGGCAATCCCCTGCACAATTCTCGGGATTCGCACAGGTGCCGGTCACTTTGCAGCATTCTTCCGTATCCAGCAAGGGGCAGTCGCCGCACTTGCCTTCGGCGGCCACTTGGGTGGCCTGGTTGGGCTTATCCACGTATCCGGCGACCAGGGCCGTTCCTGCTGCCAGAGCGGCAATCGCCACGGCCGCGACAATCGGACTTTTCCACAGGCTCTTCGTCATCATTGCTCTCCAAAATCCCCCAACTTTCATCAGGCTCGGTTCCGGTAACCGTTACCACCTATCGATTCTGCTCCTACATACCGGCTTTGGCAAGCCCTTGTTCGGGACAAAATGGCCGTTTCGCCGGTCTCGGCACGGCCCATCGCCGGCCTGCGATTCAGCCAAATCGCGTCACGGCCTGTAATCATACCCACGAAGAACAGCCTGGCGTCATTCTATTGGACCATCCGGACGCCCGCCGGTTCCAGGGCATTTTCGGTTTTCCGCCCGATCTAAATCGTTTGACGCCCTTTCGGCCGGCGATTATAGTGCAGAGTTTAAGGATAACTGGGGCGGACGTGTTCTTGGAGCTGCCGATGAACAACAGCAAAATCGTTGCCGAAGGAATTACATTTGACGATGTTCTGCTCATCCCGGGCAAGAGCGATATCGTGCCGAGCCAGGCCGATACGAGCACGAAACTGACGAAGAACGTGCCGATCAATATCCCGATCGTCTCGGCCGCGATGGATACGGTGACGGAGGCCGCTCTGGCCATCGCCCTGGCCCAGGAAGGCGGCGTCGGGATCATCCATAAGAACCTCTCCGTCGAGGCCCAGAAGCGGGAGGTTTCCAAGGTCAAGCGGTCCGAGCATGGCGTCATTCTCGACCCCGTCACGCTCTCGCCCAAACAGCCCGTGCGACGGGCCCAGGAACTGATGACCGAGCAGAACGTCTCCGGCATCCCCATCGTCGAGGGCAAGAAGCTCGTTGGCATTCTCACCCGTCGCGATCTCAAATTCCTCCCCGATTATGACTTGGAGATCCGGTCGGTCATGACGAAGACCAACCTGGTCACGGGGCCGGCGGGCACCAGTCTCGAGCAGGCCAAGGCGATTCTGCAGAAGCACAAGGTCGAAAAGCTGCTACTCGTCAACGGCAGGGGCGAGCTGGCCGGCTTGATCACGATGAGAGATATCGACCGCGTCCAGCAGTACCCGAGGGCCGCCAGGGACAAACGCGGCCGCCTCCGCGTCGGCGCCGCCGTCAGCGTACACGACTACGAGCGAGTCGAAGCTCTCATCGCCGCAGATGCCGACATCATTTGTCTGGATACAGCACACGGCCACTCGCAGAACGTCGTGGACACGGTTAAACAGATTAAGAAGAGCTATAAAATCGACGTTATCGCCGGCAACATCGCGACGGCCGACGCCGCCAAGGAGCTCATCGACGCCGGCGCCGACGCGGTCAAGGTCGGCATCGGCCCCGGTGCGATCTGCACCACGCGAGTCATCTCCGGCGTCGGCGTCCCGCAGATCTCCGCCATCACGGCCTGCGCCGACGCGGCGCATAAGCAGGGCATCCCCGTCATCGCCGACGGCGGCATCCGACAGTCCGGTGACATCACGAAAGCGATCGCCGCCGGCGCATCGTGCGTGATGATCGGCTCGCTCTTCGCGGGCCTCAAGGAAAGCCCCGGCCAGCTCGTCATCTACAAAGGCCGGCAGTTCAAGGAATACCGCGGCATGGGCTCGCTCGGCGCGATGGTCAAAGGCTCCGCCGAGCGCTACGGCCAGAGCAGCAGGACTGAGGTCGGCAAGCTCGTCCCGGAAGGCGTCGAGGGCCGAGTCCCTTATCGCGGCATGCTCGGCGATTTCGTCTACCAGCTCGTCGGCGGCCTGCGAGCCGGCATGGGCTACTGCGGCGCCCGCAGCATCCCCGAGTTGATGGACAAGGGCCGCTTCGTCCGCATCAGCTCCGCCAGCGTCAGCGAGTCCCATCCCCACGATATTCAGATCACTAAAGAAGCGCCGAACTACTCGGCCAGTCTGCCATTTGAGGATTGACAATCCGCGAAGCAGCGTGAGTCGCATGCTCTTTCGCACAATCGAGGTCACATGATTCGAGAGATGATCGCCATCCTGGATTTCGGCAGCCAGTACGGCCAGCTCATCGCACGCCGGGTCCGCGAGCACAACGTCTACTCCCGCATCTGCCCCGCCGGCATCTCCGCCGACGAGCTGTCGAAGATGCCGCTCAAGGGCATCATCCTCTCCGGCGGCCCCGCCAGCGTCTACCAAGGCGGCGCCCCCCGCTGCGACGAAGGCATCTTTGACCTCGGCCTCCCGATTCTCGGCATCTGCTACGGGATGCAGCTCGGCTGCCAGATCCTCGGCGCTGAGATCATCGCCGCCCAAAACCGCGAGTACGGACGGGCCACGCTCGCCATCCGCGACAAGAGCGACCTCTTCGCCAACCTGCCCGACGAAATGCTCGTCTGGGCCAGTCACGGCGACCAGGTCGGCAGCCTCGGCGATGACTTCACCACGCTGGCCCTGACGAAGACCTGCCCCCACGCGGCCGTCCGGCACCGGCGCAAAAAGTTCTTCGGCGTGCAATTCCACCCGGAAGTCAGTCACACGCCCCGAGGCGCCGCGATCCTCAAGAACTTCCTCTACGACATCTGCGGCTGCCGCGGCGACTGGAAGATGAGCGACTTCGTCTCCGAGGCCGTCAAGAGCGTCCGCCAACGCGTCGGCGACGCCCGGGTCATCTGCGGCCTCAGCGGCGGCGTCGATTCCTCCGTCGTCGCCTCCCTGATCCACGAGGCCATCGGCGATCAACTCGTCTGCATCCTCGTCGACAACGGCCTGCTGCGAAAGAACGAACGCGAGAGCATCGTCTCGACCTTCCGCGACCACTTCCGTATCGACCTGCGCGTCGTCGACTGGTCCAAGCAGTTCCTCGCCGCCTTAGCCGGCGTCAACGAACCGCAGGAGAAACGAAAGATCATCGGCGCCGAATTCATCGAGGCCTTCAAGTCCGAAGCGGCGAAAATCCCCCAGGCGAAGTTCCTCGCTCAGGGCACGCTCTATCCCGACGTCATCGAGTCCGGCTCCCCTCCGGTCGAGGGCGTCCCACCCTTGTCTTCGTCGCCCAAGGCAAAAGAGCAAGGGCCAGACCGTGGCGAGGGCGTCCCGCCCTTGTCTTCGTCGTTCAAGGCAAAAGAGCAAGGGCAAGATCGTGGCGAGGGCGTCCCGCCCTTGTCCTCGTCGTTCAAGGCAAAAGAGCAAGGGCAAGATGCCCTCGCCACATACGCACCGGCCGCCAATATCAAGCTGCACCACAACGTCGGCGGCCTGCCCGCCGAGCTGGGCTTCGAGCTCATCGAGCCGCTGCGCGACCTGTTCAAGGACGAGGTGCGCAAGCTGGGCCTCGAATTGGGCCTGCCCGAAGAGATCGTCTGGCGGCATCCCTTCCCGGGCCCGGGCCTGGCCGTCCGCTGCGTGGGCGAGGTGAGCCGGGAGCGGCTCGACATGCTCCGCGAGGCCGACGCGATCGTGGTCGAAGAGATCAAGGCCGCCGGACTGTATCGCGAAACGTCCCAGTCGTTCGCCGTGCTGCTGCCCGTCCAGAGCGTGGGCGTGATGGGCGACGCCCGCACCTACGAAGACGTGGTGGCCGTCCGCTCGATCAACACCGAGGACTTCATGACGGCCGACTGGCTGCACATCGACCACGAGATTCTCGCGCGGATCAGCAATAGAATCATCAACGAGGTGCCGGGCATCTCCCGGGTCACCTACGACATCTCCGGTAAACCGCCGGCGACCATCGAGTGGGAATAGGCCCCGACACGCCATGAGCGGAACCACGGGGATCGACCCCGAGGCGGCGGACCGTCACTGGATGGGCCGGGCGCTGGAATTGGCCCGCCGGGCCCAGGAGCAGGGCGAAGTGCCAGTGGGTGCCGTGCTGG